>Ga0136623_10000385_pt1 | contig 12892 bp, 11 predicted proteins | sample AntDrymUQ4492106_2_FD_104656 | JGI IMG/M metagenome (GOLD analysis project Ga0136623, IMG submission 104656) | Polar desert sand microbial communities from Dry Valleys, Antarctica - metaG UQ449 (21.06) | ecosystem: Environmental > Terrestrial > Soil > Desert | place: Antarctica: Dry Valley...
GCATCAGTTGTTGCAAACCTCGCCGCTCCGTGCGACGATCAGCTGACTCACATGCTGCGACGCGGCGATTGGAAGGGACAATGAGCACGACCATAGCGCGGACTGAACAACCCTCTATAGTTATTCACTTCGGGCCATACCTCACAAAACTCAACGACCGCGAGTTCTTCGAGTTTTGTCAGCTCAATCGGGATCTGCGCATCGAGCGGACCAGTGAAGGAGACGTTATTGTCATGCCCCCCACCGGCAGCAAGACAGGCATTAGAGACTTTGCGTTAACAGGACAGTTTTTCATGTGGATGCAACAGGACCGAAGCGGGAAAGGGTTTGGCTCTTCAACTGGCTTCAAGCTGCCTAATGGAGCCACGCGTTCTCCTGATCTCGCATGGATTCGCAATGAGCGGTGGGAGGCGCTATCGGAGGATGAGCAGGAAGGGTTTGCGCCTATCTGTCCCGATTTTGTCCTCGAACTTCGCTCACCATCGGACAGACTCAAATACGTCCAGGCTAAGATGGAGGAGTATATGGAAAACGGCGCCCAACTCGGCTGGCTAATCGATCCCATCGAAAGAAAAGTGTACGTCTATCGACTACACCTGGAAGTTGAGTGTCTCAAGAACCCGCAGACCCTTTCGGGAGAAGCACTACTCCCTGGACTTACGCTGAACTTGGAAGCCGTCTGGGACTGAACTGCGATCAAATCCCCACAACATTCACCAGATCAGAATATGCCACCGAAGCATTCGGCTTGCCCGACCTCGCCTGCAGGGGCTCCCACACGTGGCCCAAGCCGTAATAAGCCTCCCCGTCAATAACTGAGATTCTAACTTACGCAATGACGGTCAATTGTAATCTTGGTCCAAACCAGCCTCTCTCTCACTCAGCGCGTTACCCTGGGATACGGAGTTGTGAGGGGTGCGAAAGCAAAACACCGAAAGGTGTTCGCCAATGCCAGCCCAGGGTAACACCCTGGGGAAGAGATCCCTAGATGATCTCTTAACCCTGAAAGGGTTGTCCAAATTAGGCAGGTCCAACCCCATACTGGGTAAGAAGTTGCAAGTGGAGAGAAACACCTAAGGATCAGGCAAGGTGACGGAGATGTTTAAGATCCGGTGTCGAACAGAATTTGCCAACCCTTTCAGGGTAAAAATGTGTCCGCTGGCCCCTCTGACCCAGGGTGTTACCCTGGGTTGGAACTCGCGAACGCCGTCGGCGTAGTCTGGGTCGAAACCAACCTCTCTTCCCGGGTGTTTCCAAGACTAAGCTGTGATGCAAATGGCAGCAGTGGGTTGATTAGGAAGCTTCAAGGAAGAGTGGCAACTCTACCATAGCCGCCGCCCAGGAATGGAGTTTGACTGACTGCAGGAGTCGCAGGTGCGAATCTGTGAGGAGGATATAGTTAGGTAGGCGATTTCATCAGGAACCTCGTGCGAGATCTGATCCATTTGCCTAGTGCAGCGCTGTACTCGGCAGCCAGCCGTATGGGCCGCAGGACGTAATAGAGAGGATAGAGCGCATCTGGTAAGGTCACGAGACGCCAATCTGAAACGGTGGGAAGTAGCATAGAACGAAGTAAACCAATAAACGCATCGAGCTTGCGGTCCATCGCTATCAGGTGGAAGAGAAAGATCCCCGTCTGGTTTTCTTTCTCTGACTTAATCTCAAAGATTCTCTCTCGGAGTCGTTCTGCGCACCTCTGCAAAGATTCGCAGTCAGGAACTGCAGCGAACACCGGCCCAGGTATATCGAGTTCAGGTTGAAGATCTCTTGCCAGCATTAAGCCCAATAACAACCTGCGGAGGCCGTGCGACTTCTTTGCAAGTTCGACAACGGTCGTCCAGTCGATCCCTTCGCTATTTCGAACCAGTTCGGCTACAGCACAGATCCACTCGAGCCTTGACCAAAGGTGTTTGGCCCCATGCACACAAAGGAACAACAGCAAATCCTCGTTCGAAAAGGTGCGCAGGGCGTGCTTGCCAACCTTGATCGTCTGGAGGCGCTTGAAGATATCTTCCTGGGTGAGTGAGGAGGGAAAGCGCTTTGGCGCAAGTCCCCAATGTAAGTCCACGACACAGCCGCTCTCGGCATGCCTGAAGGGAACCTCACAGTCGAACCGCAGGTGTGAAGACTGCTGCGCGGCGGTCAGCCGCAGATCGCTTGCATAACCTTCCGATTCGAGAAGAGCCTTCGTGCGTCGGAAATCTCGCTTGTCGACCAAAATATCAAGATCCCAAAACTGTCTGAGTGCTATATCGCCATACGCGGCCAGCGACAGGAGCGGACCCTTGAAGCCCACGGCGGATATTCCGTTGTCCTCTAGAAACTTGACGATCCTTAGTAACTCGCTGGTGAGGTACAGTGTCCAGCGGCTATTGTTGAGAAACTCGTGTTTCAGCTTAATTCGAACATCCTCAGGCATTACTTCCGGGCAACCGTAGCTAAGATGCCGGTAGAGCAGCGGCATCAGGCCGTGCCGATCGGCGGAATCGAGCGAATATTCCCAGTTCAGTTCCTGTTCGACCAACGAACGTATTCGCTCGACCGTGGCAGTATCCACTGATCTGCGCGCGACGCAGAGCAGTAATTGGTTCTCGAGGCGCATGCCTGTCATCATGCCTTGTATAGACCAACGCTCTCCGTGGCGTTCATCTGCCTGTTCCATGACTCGGCATACCGACCGTCTCGTTCGAAGCAACTCGTCGTGGTTGCCAGACTCGACGATTCGTCCTTGCTCTATTACATGAATAACGTCTGCGTGCATCGCCGTGGTTAGGCGGTGCGTGACGACAATCGCCGGGCGACCCTTGTTCAGCTTAGCTCTGAGGATTTGCGGCGTCCCGCTCATGACGCGCTTGACTGTACTTCCGTGACAGATCGCCAACTCGGGTTAAAGCGTCGTTCCAATCGGCAAAGTGAGTGGGAAATTGCTTAGTAAGCTGGTCGGCTATCTCTTCGAGCGAGGTCATACCGTCGATCCTCGATAAGATCATTTGATCGATCTGACCCTCGTCGTTCAGTGTTGGCACATAGTTGGCAGCACGCTTGTGTAGCTGCGCTAATGAAAGAGGGACGCCGAAAAATGTGGATTGCTTGAAATCAGCCTTGACTTGAGTTGAATTACCGAGGCTCAGTACCCGTGTGTCCCAACGCCAGATATAGTCTTCATGAACCAGGTCAGCGTTAAGCTTAATGGTCACAACGTCATTGACAGCAAGTTCCACGGGCTGCAGCCACGGAAAAAACCCACCACCATAGATTAGGTCAGTGGCATCTGGTCCATTAGAAAAGCCCACTCCCTCCGCCAAGACAGTATCGAACCAAACGTTGAGGCCGTGGGCCGAGCCTGCGCGCACTACGGTACAGTTCACCTCTGCGTTGACGTCGGCATTGCTTATCGTTAGATAGTCAAGCGTGGCCCAGGATTGGGGTTCGGTTAAGAGTTGATCGGGCGTGATGCGAGCCTTGCGCCAAGTGTTAATCACGATTCGTCTGGCAGCACTCTGGTCAAAGCCGTGTGCATCCGCATCCCATGGAGCAACAGCTTTCATATAGAGGTCCGGGGCCTCTACTACCGCAAGCCGGAGCGTGTCTCGCAGAGGGATCAGTACTCCAACAGAGGAAAGTAAACGTTGGCGGGCATCTACAATTGACGGTATGTGGTGCTCATTTAGAGGAAGCACGCCACGAAGATCAGAGATGATTATATCTGCTCTCTCAGGCAACTCTACGTTTTTTGCGAGGTCCTGAAAGAACACAATTCGCTCAGCAAATCCGTTCGCTGCTGCGGCTTCTCTGGCCACCTGGATGGCATCGTCAGGCTCTACCGCATAAACACAACGCGCGCCCAGCTTGCAGGCGAGGAGCGACATGATCCCGGTGCCGCAACCGATGTCCAGAACCACCGACTCTGGCTTAATGGTCTGCTGGAGGGCGCTGCAATAAGCATCCATGCGCACGCGGTCGGCTGTCATTTCACCGTAGGAAGCAACGCTATACATACTGACTCTCTGGCGCCTCCGGAATTGTGGCAGAATCCCCGCTTACATCCGTCGGACGAATTCTCTTGATTCCTAAGTTTGCCTCTAGGACCCTGTCGCGAAAACATTCGAAGCCAGTTCGCCTTGTCCCTGAAAGGGACGAAGTCACTAGCCGGGGGCAACGCCCCCGGAAAACTGTAAAACCCGACCCTGAAGGGGTCGCACCCTGCCAAAGAATTTAACCTGCGTGATGTAGTACGTCGAGACTGCGACCCCTTCCAGGGTCGGGACTGAAACCTTCGCACATCGGGGGCGTTTGCCCCCGGCTACTAACTTCATGCCTTTCAGGCATGTTCACACTCGCTGTGCTCGCGCTGACCATTCTGCAAACTCCTCCGAATGTTTTCCCGAACAGACTCCTAGCCACAAGCCAAAGAAGTTTAGGACCAAGAACCGTCTTTGCGATGAACGATTCACCCGCGACTGCTGGGCCTGCTCAGGCAGCAGGACCAAGACTAAGGTGATTCAATGGCCGTAGTGGGTTGATTAGGTAAGCTCCAAGTCAGTAGCCGCAGTCAGAGATCGTGTACACGTTCGGTTGATTCACCTCCCAGAATCACAGTTAGAAGAGCCAGCCTTTAATTCTCCCGTCGCGCGAACGTCACTTCCAACGGCCCTGGGTGTTCTTCTTTGGCATGACAATGACTCCAATTCAACGTCATCATCTAGCTTTGACGTGTTGTACGGTGCTTCTCCAATTAATCTCGCATCCTTATTATCACCCGCAACCGCGCGGCTTGTCCCGCCGCTATGTAGCTCCCGCCGTTCCCCCGACGAATGCCGCTGAATGTCTGAAATCCCGTAGTATCCTCTCACATAGTTCGTCCAGGTGGGCAAGGTCGGTATGCGGCACAACTCGTCGAACCGGAATCACTTCGGCTAAACGGGACATGAAATCGAATTCGCGCACGCGCATTGCTTTTTCCAATAGATACCTGCCATGAGCGAATGTCAACAGCGAGATCAATGCATCTCTAGTCGAAAGACTTTCAATTAGCGGCGCCGGTTGTTTACTGCTGCGGCTCGCGAGTATGTAAACAGCGCCAAGACGGGCTGCGTGCATGTAAAAGCAAGCTCCATCCTTCTGAAGATCTAAATATCTCTTTTCCCAAGGTGGTGCTATCTCGGGCAACGCATCGGGAGTACCATTAAGTGACTTCACTGCTTCAGGCCATAAGTTTACTCTTGGATAACCAGGCTGAACGAAAAAACTCGAATCACGCTCAAGCAAAGGCGTGACGTCTTCCGATACAACACTGTACCCCTGCTTGACAAAGGATGCGGCCGTTGTTGATTTGCCTGCTCCAGTATCGCCAACTATAGCTATCGCCCTATTATCGACAAGGATGGCACTTGCGTGAAGGCAAACGGAACCTCGAAGTCGCAAAACAAACGCCGAGATCTGACCGACGAGATAGCTTATTGTATTTTCGAGGCTGAGCCCGTCCGGCCACGTTGCGCTCACACGGGTTCCTGCCCGGTCTATTTGGAATTCAGTCTTGTCACAGTATAGAAAACGATACTCGGACGCATCCTTTGACCTCCAAACCGTCAAAATCGGCGCTAAGTTTTCACCCAGGGCATGGCTGATGTACCAAGGAGCCTGCTCAAAACCGATCTCCCGATGCGGTCTTCGAAATGTTACGTCGACATCCACCGACGCTTCCGACTGAGCCGGAAGTAAACCCGGAATAGGAAGATTCGATTGCAGGGTGAGCCCGTAAAGCGAATAGCGAAAAGGCATAGCAACGGAGCAGCGCTAGAGTTAACAAATCGAGCGCGGGTTCCGAGGGCTTGGCTTCTGATAAGCGGGAGGTTAGTCGGCCCTCTTGGCACGTTAATTACAAGCCGCGCCGAGTTCTGTAGATTCCCTTCAATATTTCCTCTTTTGCGACAAGAAAAGGCAGTTGCCTACGCGATCTGGCGTTTCTTACCTGGTGCCGCCATTACTCAGTGGCAGTCCGCAGTTATCTTAGTTAGGGTCCGCAACTCTGACACCACATTATCAATGACTAACTTCCAAATGCAGTCGGGTCCTGCCGGAATAGTTTATCCTCGATGGCAAGGAATATGCCCGGCCGAAGAGTGCGAATGGATGGGCGGCTCGCCGGCATAGGCCGAAGCGTCAGCGATGAGTTCTTGTCTGCAAGAAGGTAGGGAACGCCCGGAAGTGTTTCGGGCGTTACGCGCAACATGAATGGAACGCTTGCATCGAAACACCCAGTTCAATTTCCGCCACAGCCGTGATCGGAATAATGCGATCCACGCCACCCAGGGACTCTAGTAATGGGATTCGCTCTGGAAGCGCTGAGACAGTCACTCTGCGCGCCCAAGCCATTTTTAGCGCGGCAGCAAATTGAACGGATTGGATACTAAGGAGGACTCATGTTATTCTTTCCGGAATCGCTCTTTGTACTAGTGGCGCCCCCGTGCGTTATCGCCCTTATATCGCCATAACTTGTAAATTTTGGCGGTACATACTCTTTCTTCTTTTTTGGAACCGATTGTTCGAGAGCTGACTTCGTTGGATTTTGTAATTCCATAATGGGTCCCCCTAGTTTGAAAGGCTTTTAAGCCAGTAATTAAGACTAAGTGGCCGTACGTGCATCCAAATTTCTTCTCTTTCGCGCAACCACATCGCTTTGCTAATGTTCCGAGTGTCTACGTAATCAAAAAGGCGATCCACGGGTCGAAAATAATCGCTCAACTGCCACCCTGGCTGTTCCACACGCACCAGTATCGGATCCTGCACAATGGGCGTTTTACGTCGTTTCCGGACCTGTTCGGGTAGCTGTCGTCGCGTCGCGATTCGCAACAGCCCCTTTTCAAAGCACCAGGGGAATGACGGTATATTCAAGAGAAAGTTTACCACACGTGTATCAAAGAAGGGATACCGGAACTCCACGGAGGAGCAGGTCACGTCTGGGTCGTTATCCGCAAAACCGTGCGGCCACATTGGATGGTTCAACGATTCATAGGTGTCGTTGCGCCTCGGGTGCAAAGGCCTTTTGGAATTGTTTTGTTCTGCCCATCGATCGCGGAGGGCAAACCGCGTTTCAAATGATTCATTGAGCCATTTTGGATAAAGGCGTGGAGCAGCGGAGCGCGACCGTCCCATTAAACGTTTTATTGCCGACCTAAACCCGATACGTGGTATTCGCCCATATGAGAAAAGACAGTAAACCATACCTTGCAACAGTTCTCCCCAACGCAGAGAAGTTATAGCTTTCTCCGCATAGTTCTCTGTGGGATAGAAGAGTGCGTCACCGCCATCGCCCGTTAGAGCTATTCGTGAGTATTGCGCAACTGAGTCGACAAAATCGTTAAAAAGAGCTCTGTGTGGTTCATTTATTATTTCGGAAGGGCAGAAACCTCGTCGCGTGGGCCATTGATACATTTTGTAATCGTCTGAGACTGTATAGTTGATCGAAATCCCCAATTTCCGAGATACAAGTCCGGAATAGTAACGCTCGTGATCAGGCATTAGATAGTCGTACACATATGTGAAAGCGCTTAGATCACAAGGCTGATCCTTCTTTTTGATTACATTGCGAGCTGCCGCTGCGACAGAGCCGGAGTCCATCCCGCCACTAAGCAGCATCCCAACGCGGTTTGTTCTTAATCGATCTTCGACGGCATTAAGTAGCAGGTCGTTTAAATGTTCAACATAGTGTCTGCGCTTCTTGTATCGAATCTCCTCTTTTATAGGCAGTGCCCAATAGGAGTTAAGTGTGAGAGACTGTGTTTGCAATGGTAAAGTCAACCTATGCGCAGGCGCGAGACGGCGTATGTCTGAAAAAGCTGATCTGGAAGGTTCAAGATTTAGATCGAACAACAAAAAATCGGCTATTGTAAGGTCGTCGAGCTCATCTGAAACCGCGTCATGAATCCTCAGACAGTTCGCTGAACTGGCAAAGACGAAGCGGTCGCCATTATTGACATAATACAAAGGCCTTACCCCGAAGTGATCCCGCGCAGAGAACAGTCGTCTTTCTGGTCCATCCCAGATCGCAAACGCGAAGTCGCCTATCAGGTGTTTGATGCACTCTTCGCCCCATGTGTGATACGCATAGAGAATGAGTTCGGCATCGTTTGCCGCTTTGACGCTTTTTGGGCATCCTTTGGATTCCAGGTCATGAACTAGATCTGACCGGCCGTCAATGCGGGCATCGGCAGTGAGCCATACCCGGCCATCCAGAGTTAATGGCTGTCTCTCCGTTTCCGCTTCCCACGTCGTGCGCAGCATGGCGTGCCCGAAACCCACATTTCCCTCAATCCAGATCTTTCGATCATCGGGACCGCGATGGGACATGAAATCAGTCATCCGCCAAAGGAGATCGCGATCGACGGGCGCGCCGTCCAAATTTATGATGCCAACGATGCCGCTCATTGATATTTGGTGCGTGCCGTCACGGTGGCGACTTCGAACAAAGAGAATCGCTCGTGAACGTCTGCCTCTTCGTTTAGCGATCCACCGCAGCACACCACCCAGGCGTGGGCTTCCAACTGAGCGTTTTCTTTGCGAGCCCCAAAGCGAAGTTCACTCTCGATGTTTCTTAGCGCGAGGAGCCACCAGAGAACCAGAGATTGCTCCAGACAGTTCGCATGATAAATACCGCGCTGCGCCGCAATTCTGACGATCTTTGCGATCACACGCGCCTTTTTAATCGCCGCTCGTCTGGCGTCAGCAGCGACAGACTTATCAGTCGATTTGACCGTCGCAACATTGCAATCGGAAGTCGAAGCTACTTTCAGCGAACTGAGTCTGGTCAGGGTGCGTTGCCATCGACCGACCCCTACAGAGTAAACAGCCAGCGCCGTGAGCGGCAAAAACAGCGTCGCCTCGACAAGCAGCCATCGCTCATCCCACGACAGCTCTTGAATTTTTCGTATTCTATTCACGCGCGATCTCTAGCAGGCCTTGCTCAACCAGCCGATCGATAAGATCGATTAAATCTTGGCGCAACAGTCCGTTTTCAACATCATACTCTTCCAATAACATTTCAAACGCCGTCTGAATGGACTTGGAAGTCGTAAGAACCGATAGCATTCGCGTACCTACCTCGTCCAGTCCGAAGTAGCGCTCGCTGTTCAGATTGAGGAGGACTGATTCTCCGCTAACGTTCGAGATTAGAACGTCGGCGGGAAGGATCACTTGCTGATCAAATGGAATTGGCATGGCAATCTATATCGCACGAGAGCTAGTCCCCTATATCGTACGAGAGCTAGTCCCCGATCAACCGCCTGAGGAATATCTCCGTTATCCGTGCTCTCCCTACCTCCGTGGTTAATGTTTTTTCACGTGGATTCAAACAATGAGACACCGAGAACACTGGAGGCTCACGGAGCAAAAAGAAATTCTCCGAAAGTCTCCTTTGGGGGCGACAGCTTCAGATTCTTGAGGGAAGCATCCCTATAAACATCAGGCTCCTGCGGAGCTGATTGCTGCGTGCACTGACAAGATTTCAGTTTTGACGTCGTCGAGAATTAATTAGGTTGACTGAGTTCGCTGCATCTCTCGCGTTGCCAGTGCACACAAGAACAAGGCGCTAGCCACGACAAACCCAATGTGCGGTGCAATACTCAACCTTGCGGATAATCCAAACAGCTTTATCACCACTGCCGCCAGGATGCTCAGCAACCCCAGGGCCCAAGACAACTGAAACACAATGCGGTAGATTTGCGTCATCGGCTCGCCCTCCTGTGGCTTCTAATGCTCAGTCTAGTATCAGGTTAGACCCTCAATGCTCTGACCCAGTCCCCATCTCTACCCTTGTAACACAGATTCAGATCACGACCAATATCGCCTAACATCAATCGAAAGGGGGCCAATACCCGCCACTCTTACCACCCTTGCTCTTAGTTTCAGAGGCGGAGCTGGGGGCTCCCTGAGCGAATTGAGAACCATTCGCTCCCCAATCAGCGCTCAGCACCCTCTCGACGGCCTTTGCCGTCTCGCTCTGGAAGAGATCGCACAGATAGTTTATGTCGAGTAACAGAGCCTCGCCACCGAATTCACGGTAAAGATTGAGGTATCCCCACTCGCAATTCCGGGTGGAGAGCGGCAGGCGCAGAGTCCAAAAGCGGCCTGATCCCACGATCTTATCCGCCTCTATGTTACCACGCTGCCAGGTCCAGTAAATTGACCCATTGTGGATCTCAGTCCCGCTGACCATCGGCGTCTTTTCGTGCGCCCGCCCTTGCCCGTCGCCGTTGCTGTCGCTTTTGCCATTGCCGCCATGGTCCAAACGCATGATGGCGTAAACAAAGTCTCCCAGCTCAAGCAATTCTTCTACGGCTCGGAATATTTCGTTTAGGGTTGTGGCGTTCGACATCTCGCTAGTAGCCCGGCGCGCGCGAATATTGTTAGCGACACGCACCCGACCTTGGCCGAATCTGCGTCTCATCCCGGCCTTAACTTCATCTACTTCGTGATAGCGAAGGCGTCCAACCGCGAGCAAGATCGCCACGCCTACGATGCAGAGCACGAGTCCTGTGGTGCGCATTCCCGGATCATTTACCAGAAGCAGCGCCGATAAGCCGAACAGCGCGCAAGCGCCATAAAGCACTAAAGCGACGCGACGCTGCGACCAACCGCGGGAGAGCAACATATGGTGTATGTGCTCGCGGTCACCTTGAAAAAGCGGTCTGCGACCGATGAAGCGGCGAATGATCGAGACACCTGTATCGACAACCGGCAGGCCAAAAGCGATTAGTGGGATGGCCACGGCTACCGCGGTTGATGCCTTCTGCGTTCCCTGCACCGCGAGCGCTGCGAGCGTGAATCCGATGAAGAGTGATCCGGAATCACCCAGGGAGATCGAAGCGGGATTGAAGTTGTAGGGTAAGAATCCAATCAGAGAGCCGCACATCGCAATGGCGACCACAGTGATCAGAGGATGGCCCAGCATAAGCGAGACCACAAGCATGACGAGCGCCGCGAAAAGAGCTGCGCCCGTCGCCAGTCCGTCAATCCCATCAATTAAATTAAAGGCATTGCTGATCCCCACAGTCCACAACAGGGTCAGCCCGTAACCGAGCACCGGATGCAGTTCAATAGAGCCGACGAGGGGAATTGATAAAGCTTCAATACGCCCGCCCAACGCGCAAAAGAGCAACCCCGCCAAACCCTGCGCAGTAAACTTGATCGGGGCATTTGTCCCACGAAAATCATCATATACGCCGATCAGAAATACAATGGCGGCAGGCGCGAGAACGCTCAAAAGTTTCGCACTATTTGTTCTGAGCGATTGCGTGACGAGGTTGTGGATCAAAGGTAAGGCCGCAAGCGCCAGGAGAATGGCGGCGAAGATTGCGACTCCGCCAAGACGAGGCACAGGATTCCGGTGCACACGCCGGCCATCGCGCGGTTGATCAAGCCATCCAAAGCGCCTGCTGATACGGCTCACGACGGGAGTCAGCAACAACGATGCGCATGTTGAGACGACAAAGAGCAGAAGGTAGGTATTCATAGTGCGATCACTTTCGATGCGGAGGGTTTAGAGGTTTAATAGAAAATCGAACCGTTCGTCCCTCACCAGCTTCAGATAGCTTCGGATAATCGCAGCCAGCGCCGGAATGTTACTTATGACGAGATGAATTCATTACCTCGTGATACAGGGTCAAAGTCTGCCGCACCACTCCCTGCAAGCTGAAATGCTGCTTGACGCGTAACTGGCCGGCGCGCCCGTACGCCGCACTACGCAACGGGTCACTAAGCAAGGAGTTGATGGCTTTGCCCATTTCTTCCGGATTTGCCGGCGGTACTGTGATTCCAGATACACCATCAAGTGAAACAGACGGTACACCGGAATCCAGCCTGGTATTTACGACTGGCTTGCCGCAGGCCATGGCCTCCAGTTGAACGATGCCGAACGCCTCGCTGCGAGCAACTGAGGAAAGCGCGAAAACATCTGCCGCATGGTAATAGGGACGGACATCCTGGACATCAGTTAGAAAGGTCACCCGCTCGCTCACCCCGCAGCTTTCAGCCTTCTGCTGCAAAGCGTTGTGCAATGGCCCGTGCCCCACGATGACCAACCTGCCCTGGATGAAGTTCATGGCTCAATTAAGTGTTCGAACCCCTTGTAGTAGACGAGCCGGCCAACACCAAGCACGATCCGGGGCCCATACAAATGGCGCAGTCTTGCGACCTCGGCGGCGTCAGGCCGCTGAAAGTGGTCCAGCGGAATACCAAAAGGAATGACCCGGCACTTATTTTGATAAAAAGGCAAGACGTATGAGCTCTTGATGTAGTTAGAGCTTGACACGATGATGGCGTCGGCGCGGTTCAAAGCATGCTGCAGGATTGGATCCAAGACCCGGCTCAGCACTTTCTGGCGGACGATATCGCTGTGGTAGGTGATAACCAGGCGTCCCCGATGACCACTGGCAAGATATGCGAGAACGGCACCAGGATTGGGCAGATGAATGTGGACCAGAGCGGCCTTTGATGCGCGGATCTTGCGCACCATCTGCGGGCAGAACGGTGCCGATCTGAGATTAAACAGCCTACCTGCTCGAGTCACCCTCTCGCCATTGAGTAGTTCCACGCTCGTTCCCAACCCATTGCTCGTAGCAACCACAATCTCCAGATCAATGGATCGCTTCAATTCTCCACACAGTGCCTCGAGGTGACTTTCCATCCCACCCGGGTGAGGCGGATAGTACTTGCCGACATGAAGAACACGCAATTTGCTCTCGATTCTGCCGGAGCTCGTGGGACGCTCTTTAACTACAGCGGTTTCCATGATCAAATCGGATGATCAACTAGAGCCGTTTTGCCATCCTCGCAAGGAAAGACTTCTGACTCCTGACTCCTGACTCCTGACTCCTAACTCCTGACTCCTGACTCC
>Ga0136623_10000386_pt1 | contig 12847 bp, 10 predicted proteins | sample AntDrymUQ4492106_2_FD_104656 | JGI IMG/M metagenome (GOLD analysis project Ga0136623, IMG submission 104656) | Polar desert sand microbial communities from Dry Valleys, Antarctica - metaG UQ449 (21.06) | ecosystem: Environmental > Terrestrial > Soil > Desert | place: Antarctica: Dry Valley...
CAATAAAATGATCAAAAGTTTAATTGACGGCGGGTTTCTTACTTTGCAAAAAGATGAAACTGACGGACGCGCCACCCGTATTTTTTTGACGGAAAAAGGCATCGGAATTCGTTCAAAAGTCGAAAAACTCTGGCAGGATTTGGAGGACGATGTTTATTCCAATCTGACTGAAACCGAAAAAATTGTTTTATTTCAATTGCTGGAAAAAACATTAAAAAATTTACTTACATAGTTTCGCTTTGTCAGATTAACTTGAAACTTTGTAAAAGATAAAATTAAGTTGCGACTTATCGCTAACTCCGTCGATTTTTATTTGATTAATCCGCGTCATCCGCACTTAATCAGCGCCATACATTTCATTTGTTTTCAATCTAAAAAAACAGAATTTGGTAATATTCTTTACATCTTAAAAATTATGGATTATGTAGTCGAAGCAACTCATTTAACAAAACGGTATCGTGATTTTACCGCCGTCAATGACATTTCCTTTTTTGTTAAAAGCGGCGAAACTTTTTCTATTTTAGGTGAAAACGGCGCGGGAAAATCGACGACAATGCGAATGATTGCCTGTCGTTCCCCTCTGACTTCGGGGAATCTTCTGGTTAAAAACCTCAATGTGAGAGAACAAGAACGAGAAATACGTTCTTTGATTGGCATTGTTCCGCAGGAAAACAATCTCGACCCGGATTTAAATGTCAGAGAAAATCTGCTCGTTTATTCTCGATACTTTCGCCTACCGAAAAAAAAAATAGAAGCGCGCTGTGATGAGTTACTAAATTTTATTAAATTATCCGACAAAAAAGATGCGAAAGTTGACCATCTTTCCGGAGGAATGAAGCGGCGTTTGATAATTGCCCGCGCCTTGCTGCACCGCCCTCAAATCCTTCTACTAGACGAACCGACAACCGGACTCGACCCGAATGTCCGCCAGGAAATTTGGGAAAAACTCGAAGACTTGCGAGCGGCGGAAAATTTATCAATTATTCTTTCGACGCACTATATGGATGAAGCCGAAAAACTTTCAAACAGATTAATTATATTATCAGACGGGAAGATCATTTCCGAAGGTGTTCCCGGAGAAATTATTGAGCAAAATGTAAAAAAATTCGCTCTCGAAATTCGCGGTTTGGAATACATAGATGATGAATTGAATGGTCGGCAGATACTTGTCCAAAAACGCGGCAAAACACATATTTTTTTCGCCGAGTCAATGGAGATGCTTACGCCGTTGATGAATCAATTTGAATCGCGGCAATTGATTCTACGACCTTCAAATCTGGAAGACGTATTCCTGCAGCTCGTAAAAAATTGAGTTGAATTAGATTCGGTTATAATATACCCGTGTAATCTACTTCATTATGGAGAAGAATTACAGGGGAAATTGGAGAAAATATAGAGTATACACGGAGAATAATATGAAAGTTTTATTTGCTACCGACGGAACAAAGTATAGTGAATGTGCCATAAAAACAATCAGTAAATTTAATTTTTCTGCCGGAGATGAGATAAAAATTGTTTCCGTTATAGATATGGCTCTTCCATTAGCCGTTGATATTTATGCCGGCTATCTGCCTTCGACCGTTGAAATTGAACAGGCATCGAAGGAAAACACGGAAAGAATTTTGCAAAACACGAAAAAGCAGATTCTCGAACTTTTTCCCGAAAAAAATATTTTTGTTTCTACTGATGTTTTAATCGGCACACCTGAAACCAAAATTGTCGAAACAGCCGCCGCGATGAAGGCTGATTTAGTCATCGTCGGTTCGCACGGCTACAATCTTTGGGAGAGACTTCTTCTCGGCTCCGTTTCCGATTCGGTCGTTCATAAAGCTCCCTGTTCCGTGATGGTCGTAAAAACTTCTGCCGAATAAATAAACATGAATTTAGCTTTTGAGCAGTATGGCAGCGGTCATCCGATTGTTCTGTTACACGCTTTTCCGCTTTCCAACAAAATGTGGAGCGGAAATATAAAATCATTAATCGAATTGGGCTTTCGATTGATACTGCCTGATTTGCGCGGTTTTGGACAATCGGCTGATTTTTCGTCTATTAATTCTATGAAGATGATGGCTCGTGATGTAAACGAACTACTCGTTTTTTTACAAATCGAAAAAGCGTTTATCGGCGGGCTTTCGATGGGCGGCTACGTTACTTTTGACCTTTACCGCTTGTTTCCTCAAAAATTTGCCGGACTTATTTTGTGCGATACTAATGCTGCTGCCGATACCGTGGAAAAACAAGAATCTCGCTATGAATTGATTAAAAAAATCGAGTTTCATGGCATACAAGCCTTGATTGAAAATATGCTGCTGAATGTAATCGGCGGTTTCACTAAAACTTCAAATCCTGAATTAGTTTCTAAAATAGAAAAAATGTTTTTACAAACCGAACCTAAAGCGGCGATTGCCGCATTACGGGGAATGGCTGAACGTGTAGACCATACAGAAATATTAGTAAAAATCGATATACCGACAATTATAATTTTCGGCGAACAAGATAAAATTACAAATTTGCAAACCGCAAAACTCCTGCATAAACAAATAAAAAATTCGCAATTTCACACAATTAAAAATGCCGGACATTATTCCAATCTCGAACAACCCGAACAATTTAATTTGGTTTTAAGAAATTTCATCAAGGAAGTGGGATTTTGATTTCAAGTGAAAACTTAATACAAATAAACGCGCGCAAATTCGACAATAAAATTCATCGAAGTTGGAAGTGTAAATTTGTTGACCAGCAAAATTCGCTTTTAACTTTTGTCGGTGAATTTGATAGTGAAGTTGTTCATACGGATTTGGGCATCATCAAAAAAGGCACAATTTCCTATGAATATTATTGGCTCGACCGTTGGTATAATGTTTTTCGGTTTCACGAACCTGAAGGTCCACTCAGGAATTTTTATTGCAATGTAAATGCGCCTCCAATTTTTGAGAAAGGAGTTTTAGATTACATTGACCTGGATATTGATGTTTTGGTTTGGAAAGATTTCAGTTTCGAGATTTTAGATATGAAAGAATTTGAATTTAATTCTCTGAAATTTAACTATTCCGGCGAAGTAATTAGAAATGCCAAGAAAAGCCTCAATGAATTGATAAAGTTGATAAACCAAAAACAATTCCCTTTCGATTTTGTTGACTGAGAACATTAACTGTCTGCTTGCCGACCATTTAGTAATTTATTTAATTCAACAGTGTTAATTGTTATAAGGTAGTCAGTTATTGGTGATTAATGTTTAACTTTAAGTTGTCCAAAGTTGGCAAAATTATTTATTCTAACAAAAGGAACTTTTATTTTTTGTTTTTTTATAGTATGCAGTTGGCAATACGAAAAATTAATGCGATTGACGCTCTTTCCGTCTGGCAAAGAAATCTAAAAGTCTATCTTCGACTCTGGAAAACCGAATTAATCGCGCCGGTAATTGAACCGATTTTTACATTTTTTGCATTCGGATTTGGTGTCGGTGCGTTAGTCGTTTCAAATGTAGCCGGAATGAGCTATCTCGCTTTTGTCGGCGCGGGCGTTTTAGCCTTCACGGTGTTAATGCGGACTGTTTTTGAAATGACCTATGGCGCTTATTTTAGAATGGTTTACCAGTCAACCTATGATGCGATACTTGCGACTCCGGTCAATGCCGAATCGTTAGCGGCGGGTGAAATTTTCTGGGCAATTACCAAAGGCGTGATTGATTCCCTCTTTATCTTGCCTTTAGTGGTTATATTCGGCTCGGCTAATTCGTATTTTACAATTTTGGCGTTCATACCTTTAATATTCGGATGTTTTTTTCTCGGCAGCGCGGCGCTCGGAATAACGGCTCATATTTTTGATATTGATAATTTTAATATATTTTTCGCGCTGTTTTTCTCGACAATTTTTCTCTGCGGCGCGTGGTTTCCGATAGACATTCTTCCCTTCTGGCTGCAAGTCGTTGCCTATATTTTGCCGACCACTTCGGTCATTGATTTAACGCGCGCTTGTCTGAGCGGAACTTTTGAAGTGCGGCATTTGTATGAAACAATTTACCTGTTAATCGTTTCGTCGGTCGCCTTTGAATGGTCGTTGCGAAGCCTTCGCCGTCGAATGGTCGTTTGATTTTTTGTTGAAATTATTTCTTTTTTGATTTGAGGTAATTTTTTCTTTTCAATTTTTCGGGCAATAAATCTTCTTTCGTGTATTTTTCATAATTTTCTCCGTAACCCAATTTTTTCATCAATCCGGTCGGCGCATTTCTAAGGACCAGCGGAACGGGCAAATTTCCGAATTTTTTGGCATCGGTCAGCGCGTCCAAATAGGCTTCATACGCGCTTTTATCTTTTGGACAATTTGATAAATAAATCGCCCCGTGCGCCAAATTTATTCCGCACTCCGGAAGCCCGATTGTTTCGACTGCCCGAAATACCGCATTGGCGACGACGAGTGCGGTCGGTTGGGCAATTCCAATGTCCTCCGATGCAAATATAACCATTCGCCGCGCAATAAATTTCGGGTCTTCGCCGCCTTCAATCATTCTCGCCAGGTAATAAATCGCCGCGTCGGGCTGACTCGCCCGCATTGATTTTATAAACGCGCTGATCAGATTGAAGTGTTCCTCGCCTTTTTTATCGTAGCGCAAAAACTTCGACTGCAAAGTTTCCTTGAGCGTTTCGACGGTAGTTTCTTCGTAAAGCCGAGATGTATTTTCAAGCATCGTGATTGCTTGTCGGGCATCGCCGTTTGCCATCGACACGAGCCAATCCCGGGCTTCATCATTCAAATTAAAACCGGTGCGCCCGATAATTTCACGCATATCTTCGTCGGACAATTCCTTTAGAACGTAAACGCGCAACCGTGAAAGCAGAGCCGGAATTACTTCAAAACTCGGATTTTCAGTCGTCGCGCCGATTAAATTCAGTTCGCCGCTTTCGACAAAAGGCAGCAAAAAATCTTGTTGAGCCTTATTGAAACGATGAATTTCGTCGAGAAACAAAATCTTCGGACGATTTTCTTCACGAGGTTTGGCGATGATTCTGCGAATGTCGTCCTTTCCGGCTGAAACGGCTGAGAGTTCATAAAAATCAGCGTTTATCGCATTGGCATAAATGCGGGCTAAGGTGGTTTTGCCGGTTCCCGGCGTTCCCCACAAAATAAACGAGAAAATATGTTTCTGCTCGACGGCAAGTCGGAGCGGTTTTCCTACGCCGACCAGATGTTTCTGTCCGACGAATTCGTTTAGATCTCGTGGTCTGATTTTATTGGCTAAAGGCTCCATTTTTATTCAGAAAAAAAATTGTGAAAAGAATTGTGAAAAAAAATTAAAAAGGCGGTCAAAACCGCCGCAACCTAACTAAAGCTAAACTTTAATTTTTATTTGGTGGATTGAATTTTCAGTAAATAACTGCAAACAGCAATCGGAAGACCGCTTGAAACCGACACTCTTTTTCCTATCGGAACTTCAAAATTATTTATCATCGCCGGATTTCTTCCTTCATTGTTAATCCAAAAATTTCCGTTGCCGTCGGTTGAAATGGTTATGTGACGACGGCTAATTTCCGGGTCTCCGGGCAGAGCAACGTCAACCGGCTTTGATTTTGAACCGCGTCCGAGCGAGATTTCATTTTGATAAATCGGGTAAACACTTTGGCGAACGCCGCCGCGCCAGACTTCGAGCCGATAAAGTTCACTTTGCCGCTTGTGAACGTGCGTCATCTCCTCGTTTTCATCCAAATTAGCCGCTATCGATTGAGAAATATTAAATTGAGGATCAGTCGTCGGCACCGTTTGATTTGAAGTCACCGGTTGATTTTGCGAAAAATTCGGCGATTGAACACCGCTTGAATTTTGACTAGGCGACGGCGGCAAACCGGTTGTTTGCGCCGGATGAGAGGAATTTTGTCCGAACTGTGCCGGTTGATTTTGCGACTGAAGTTTTGGACGAGCCAGAACATTGGTTTTATCGCCCGAAGAATCTTCCCAGCTATGTTGAATGCGAACGTCGCCTTTTTCGAGCGTTCCGTCCACGCGAAGTTCGACAACGAAAGTTTTGGTTTCGAGTTTCTTTTTACCGGAGATTTCCTTCGCGCGCTCGGCGAGAATGTGATAAAGCCCTTGTTCAAGCCCTCTGCGCTTTATACCCTGCCATTCTTTATCGTCTTCCCCACTCAGAAAAATAATATATTCGGTCGGAATGATAGTCGTTCCCTGCGGAAGCGGAACCATTTCGTTCTGCATTACGTCTTCGACGGCTCGCGCAATTTTGACGATAAATTCTTCCGATTTACTGCGCGGTTTAACCTGCGCGTCGCGGGCGGCTTCTTCTAAAACGGATTCGGCGTTGTCGCCGTCAATCCATCTCCGAACTTTGTCCAAAACACTCACTTTAATTTACCTCGTTATTTTTACTGTATCATCGCCGGAGCGAGTTTTAATGCTTATCCAGCCGCGTTCCGCCCAAGCGTCGTTTTCCTTCGGTCGCCCGTGTTGGATTATTTCAACTTCATACCATTTATCGCCGGTTGAAATTATTTTTAAACGAGAATTTTGGGAAATCAAACCACTTGGTTGATTTTTTGTACTCGGGTCGGAACGTAAATTTATGTCTACCAGAGCGATTGCTTCCTGCGTGGCGAACGGATTGGAAAATTGCGGCAAAACTCCGCGTCCGCGCAGATAATTATGGGTCGCAAACAGAATACCGGCGAAAAGTCCGAGCAAGATTACAAAAGTCGCCGCTCGCCTGGTAAAAGTATTTCTCTTGGCAGGCTGATTAACAATTTCAAGCGAAGATAGTTGCTCATTTTCGATAAAAGCCGGTTGCCGACCCGGATTTTCAATTGTTAATTTTTTATTAAGTTCATCTTTATTAAATTCATTTAATGATTGAATGGCGGGATGTCTTTCGTCCAGTCTGATGACGAGCGAAGGATTTTTTATCGCCGGAGGCAGATTTTTTAAGCGCAATTCGCGCGAAGTGTTAAAACGCGGCAGTTGCGGCGCAATCGGCGTGTAACCTTTTGCGACGTGCGGCTGCGGCGTTTTATTCAGCCGCGTCGTGATATGCGTGACGGTTTCGTGCGCTTCGATATATTTGCTCAGATTAGCTAAATCCTGCCAGAATTCTTTGACCGTTTGTTGACGCTCTTTCGGATCCGGCTGCGTCGCCTTTTTTAAAATTCCGAGCAAATCATTCGCCCAAGGCTCGTTTCTGGAAGTCGTCGGCAATGCGTTAATCGGCTGATTTGCGAAAAATCTCGGCGATTCGCACGTTACCAGGACGTAAGCCGTTTTTGCCAGCGAATAAATATCCGCGGCTGGCGTTAATTTCGTGTAGATTAAAGTATCGAGGTTCGCCGCCATCATCGGTGAATGTTCGGGCGGAGCGAAAATATTTGTCCCGACTCTGGTTATCGGCGAATCCGATTGCGTCACGCGCGCCACACCGAAATCGGCAATTTTTACAGTATTCCGGTCTTTCGTCAAAAGAAGATTTTGCGGTTTGACATCGCGGTGAATAATTCCGTTTTGATGCGCGTGTCCGAGACCGGCGCAGACCTGTTCGAGATAATTCAAGGCTTGCGCGAGCGACAGACTTTTTTCGCGGCAAAACCGCGCCAAATCGCCGCCGGAAAGATACTCCAAAACAAGATAATGAAAAACCGTTCCGTGCAAATCCCGCGCCGTGCCGTGTCCTAAACGACTGATGACATTCGGATGGCGCACGCGGTCGAGCGCCATCGCCTCATTTTGAAAGTTTTCAACCAGCGTGCGCTCCAAATCCGCGTCTAAATCATTTTGCATAAAGACATTGAGAGCCTTTATGACGACAAGGCTGTGGGGAGATTGCGGCGAAGCCATTAAATCTTTAGCTATATAAATTTCCGCATAACTTCCGCGCCCTAAAAGCTACTGAATGTCATAACGTCCGTCAAGCCTTGTGTTATTTAAAGAGAGTTCCTTCATTACGTTTTGGGAAAATGAAACTTGCCGCCATTTCATTAAACTTACGCTCATTATAAATTCAAAGTTCGCCAAAACATAACGCGCACAAAAAAATCGTTTGCATAAGCCATCTAAACTTATGCAAACGATTCAAATAAATTCTAAATCAACTTAATTCAATCTGTGAAAGCCGGTTAATTGAATTTCCTGGAAAAAAGGCGTTCCGGGCGGCAAACGGTCGGGGTCGAGAAATGTCTCGTCGAAAACCCAGTTACGAACCGGCGGAGTGTAGACCTTACCGCTGCTTTTATAAGTACCGTTATTAGTGAACAAATTCTTACATAACAATACCTGGTTAACAAACTGAATCAAATCGTTGAAATCGTAGTAAATAATTTATCTGTATCTTTTGTTTTGACGCATAATTAGATAAAATGGCGAGAGTTTTTGTAATTTTGTTTAATTAACTCTCGATGTCGGAAGATAAGAAACTTCAAAACGTTAAAAAACTGTCGCCGGATTGGTTCGTGCGCGGAGTTTTGACCAGACTTGGTGAAATATTTGACCGGTTCACGGGCAGAAACTGGAAACCTTCGAGCAGTTTGGCAACCAGCGAACTAATTGAAAAACTGAAATTACTGCTTGATGCGGAAGTAAAAGACGAAGGCGAAAAAGGAAAATTTGCACCGCATAATATAAAACTTTTAATGCAATGGGATAAGTTTTCGACCGATTTGGAAAACAACCTGGAAAATCTGGAAAGCGAGTTGCTGACCGCCGCCGTTGATCACATTAACGATAACCGTTATCACACCTTCGCGCCTCTTAAACTGGAAGTGAAATCCGACTATTTTACGGAAGGCATAAAACTGCTCGTCAGTTTCGATAAATTCGCCGGTGATAAGCGCGAAGCGGAGGTAAACGTCACGCTTCCCGAAGCGAAAGCGGATGAATTATACCTCGCTCAAACTGCGATTCGGGATAATGGAGAAATATTTATCGCTCAATTTACGGTAAACGGAATGATACAAAAAGTAAGACTTCATTTTCAAAATAATCAGCGACTTAGTGTCGGAAGAACCAGAGAAAATGATTTGATAATTGAAGAAACGAGCCTTTCAAAAGTTCACGCATCGCTTTTCTTAAATTCCGAAAACAATTTAATGGTCGCCGATACCGGCTCGACCAACGGAACTTTTATCAACGACGAGCGTATTTCTTACGGAAAAGCGATGGTTATCGGCAATACCGATAAAGTTGTTTTCGGAACGGTTGAAGTTTCATTTGAATACGTCCCGAAACCTGTCGAAACGACGAATGAAAATAATTTGCCCGTCGAAAATTTAGTAATCATCGACGGTTTGGAATTTCAGTCAAATAGTGGCTCAAATGCCGAATTAAAGAGTGAAATGTTAAATCAAAAAACGAGTAAAATCGTTATTGATTAAACATTCCAGGTTAAAAATAAGAACTTTGAAACAATTACTATTTGATAATCGATAAATGTTGATTTTTTTATTCATTTTACAATTCGACTGGAAACAACTAACCCCTGAAGGTATTTTCGGCGGACAAGTTTTGGAACGTACGCCGGCGGGTTTAAGTATCGTCTATTTAATCGGAATTGCTGTTTTGACCGGTTTTCTCGCCGTTTCATTTCTCGCAAATTTCCGTCGCCCGCAGTTTAATTTTGAATCGAATCTGCCGAAAGAAATTACGCGAAGATTAACCCAGACGACAACCAACCGCAGTTTGCGAATCTGGCAAATTGTTTTCACCGGACTTGCCTTGACGGTTTTCGGATTTCAGGTCTACTGGACTTATTACGCCGACGAATCTAACGAAAAATTTCAGGCTTTAAGTTATAAAGATTTGCGAAACAGGCGGACAACCGCCGCTTCTCTGCGCGGCTGGATGCTTGACCGGACGGGGACTTTAGGAAGCGCTCTGGCTTATTATAAAGTCAACCAAAACAAAAATATCGAACGAACATTCGCGCTCGAAAAAGAAATGGCGCACCTGCTCGGCACTGAGCGCGGAACGCCCGGACTTGAACGCTCGCTTTACCGGCGGCAAGCCGACCCGATGCCCGAAGCGTGGGAAGTTTTGACGAGAATCAAACGCCCGGAGACCGAACAGCGCGACGTTCGGATTACGATTGACCGCGATTTACAGACGTTTCTGGCAAAACAACTGGAAGGAAAAAAAGGCGCGATTGTCGTTTTAAATCCGCAAACCGGCGACATTCTGGCAATGTATTCAAATCCATCCTTTAATTTGAGCGAAGCGCAGAATTTGGATGACTGGCTGAAATTAGAAGGCGACAAACGCAACAATCCGCTGCTCAACCGGGCAACCCGCGAATATTACGTTCCCGGTTCGACGTTTAAACTTTTCACGATGATTTCGGCATTTCGCGCCGGAAAACAAAATCAAACTTTTACGAGTTCGCCCGGAGGCTTTGTTCCCTATCGCAATTCACGCTCGATTACCGACGCTAACGGCGGCTGTGAACCGCCTTACGGCTGCGCGACCTTAAACATCGCACAGGCATTTGAAGCGTCCAGTAATCAATACTTTTCACAAATGGCGGTTGATTTGGGACGCGAAAGACTTCGGGAAACCGCCGGACTTTTCGGTATTGCGGCGGTTGATTCGCCTGAAGATACTTTTAGCACAAAATTTTTAGCCGACATTTGGAACGCAAGCAATCCGCAAATTAAAAGCGCACTCGCGCCGGTACAATCGGTAATTGTCACCGGAAAGGAAATTTCGGCATATGATTTGGCGCTCGAAGGAATGGGACAAGGTTACGCCGGACAAATGACGCCGTTTCAGATGGCTTTGATTGCGGCGGCGGCTGGCAATTTGGAAGGAAAATTAATGAAGCCGAAAATCGAATACGAACGACCGCCGGAGATGTTTTCACAAATTCTTTCGCCGCCGCAAGCCGCCGATATTCGTCAAATTATGGGGCTTGTCACCGAAGGCGGCGGCGGAACGGCGACGCGCGTTTTCGCTGAAGTTCGCGCCGCCGGAATTCGTTCGGGCGGCAAAACCGGAACGGCTGAAAAACTCGCGCCGGTCTATGATGAAAAAACCGGCAAGCTGAAAACTTTTAAACGAAAGGTCAAAGATGAAAGCGGCAATTTGGTTGATAAAAATTTTCCGCAAATGTATGAACGAACCGATAGCTGGTATATTTCCATCGCGCCGCTCGAAAAACCGACGCTGGCAATTGCCGCCGTCGTCGAAGGCGGCGGTTACGGCGCGACGATTTCCGCTCCGATTGCTGCCCGCGTAATTATGAAAGCCCGCGAACTCGGTCTTCTCGGCGAACAATACAAACCAAAAGTTCAAACGCCGACACCCGTCAAATCGCCAAAGAAACGTCGTTAGTTTTTATATAAAATGATAAATATTTAAAAATGATAAACCGCACTTCAACCCATTTTTTCATACTTCTTTTAATTGTCGCGCTGACGGCGATTTCACATTATTCCATTTATTACGGAGCTTTAATACGCGGTTATGAAACTTCGTCGCTGACGGCGGGAAGAAATATTTTTCTTTTGTCAATTTTAGCTTTACTGCCCATATTTTTAAAAAGATTTGCCAAATTTCAAGGCAATTGGACGCTCTATACATCCGCAATTCTACTTTTTTCCATCGGATTAACCGTTCAATATCGTCTTTTCAGCGACCCGGAATATACTTCGCGCAAAGATAAAGCCGAAGCCCGGCAGGAAAAAATTAAAACGCTTCAGCTTCATTACATTCAGGAAAATTATTCCGCCGAAAAAAAACAAATGATGGGACTGCCGCCAACACCGCCGTCGCCGGTTGATTTGTCAACGGAAACGCCGCGTCCCGCTACTGAAAACGCTTCGGACGTTTTATTTTCCGGCAAGACAATTAACCCGATTCTTGGAATGTTTGGACTTTTGACGGCATTTTTTTTACTTCGACGCGACAAATTTCTTGAAATTTTGCAGAAAAACGGTTTTTTGATTGTAATTTTAACCCTCGTTCCCTTATTTTTAGCCGCGATAACATCAAACGCCGGTAAATCTATCGGCAATATGACTCCTTGGGAGCCTTCAAAGATTCCTTTTCTAATCGGTTTTGCCGCAATTTTATCTATTTTGTATAAAAATCTGGCTCGAACTTACTGGGGAATTCCGCGGGCAAAAGATGTGGCTCCGCTTGTTTTTATGGCGATTTTGCCATTTTTCCCGTTTTTTGTCCTGAAGGATTTCGGGCAAATGATGGTTTTCAGTTCGGTTTACGCCACGCTTTTTCTGATTGCCGTCCGCCGTCTGCCGCAAAGAATTGTTTTAGTCGGCAGCGTTCTGCTTCTTTTTGGAATTTTAGTCGTCGGCGCATTGCCTGAAAAAACTCAGGAAAATATTCCGCTTTTACCGACTCTGGCAAAACCCGTCAAAACAATTTTGCCCGACCGCATTCAACAGCGATTTCATTTATGGCTCGACGGCTTTAATCCGCCGACGCCGGAAACTGCCTGGTGGAAGGAAGATTACGACGATTATTATAAAAAATTGGTGGAGAAAGATCCGGGTCTGCCGCAAATGCTCGAAGAAGACCCGAGTTTGCAGAACACAATCAATGTCGATGCGTGGTTTGATGTTCTCGCGTTTCAACCGGCGCAGGCGACGTTCGGCTTGGCTTCGGGCGGAACAACCGGGCGCGGTTTGGGTTTGGGTTTTCCCGAACTGATTCCGGTCGCCGACTCCGATTATATTTTCGCGGCATTAGCTGAAGAACTTGGACTTTTCGGCGGTTTATTGATAACCTTTGCGCTGATTGTGTTTGTCAATGCCGGAGTTCGCACGGCGGTGGATTCGCGCGATATGTTCAGCAAACTTTGCGCGGTCGGGCTGGCGGCTTTTATCGGTTTTCAGGCGTTAGTAAA
>Ga0136623_10000389_pt1 | contig 12823 bp, 8 predicted proteins | sample AntDrymUQ4492106_2_FD_104656 | JGI IMG/M metagenome (GOLD analysis project Ga0136623, IMG submission 104656) | Polar desert sand microbial communities from Dry Valleys, Antarctica - metaG UQ449 (21.06) | ecosystem: Environmental > Terrestrial > Soil > Desert | place: Antarctica: Dry Valley...
AGTCGAGACTGTTTGAAGGCAGATACCACCTGCTTCAGCCGCGTGGTATCTGCAACATGTCGACCCGTATAATGTACTCTCAAGATAGACTAAAAAGAGTTGGAGTAACGCGAACTGACATTCAGAAGCTAGAGGTTCGGTTTCTCTCGTCCGAACACGTCGCCGGAGTTAACCAATCCAGTTAAGGAGAAGATCATGCGTAGAGTTCTACATCTGATGATTGGGCTGGCCTTCTTCGCCCTGCCCGCCTCAGCGCAAACTGCGGAAGAGATTGTCGCGAAGTACTTCAAGACGGTGGGCGGAGCCGACAAGATTCAAGCCGTGAAGACTTTGCGTCGCGCCGGTAAATTTATCGGAGGCGGCGGTTTTGAAGCGACGATCCTGGAGGAGAACAAGCGCGCGAACATGGTGCGTCAGGAATTTTCGCTGCAAGGATTAACGGGCATTAATGCTTACGATGGAAAAACCGGCTGGAAGATTGAGCCCTGGCAAGGGAAAAAAGATCCGGAGCCGCTGGGCGAAGAAGAGATGAAGCAGATCCTGGAGGACTCAGACTTCGATGGTCCGCTTGTGAATTACCAACAGAAGGGCAACAAGCTCGAGTTTGTCGGCATGGAGCCAGTCGAAGGGACGGATGCTTTCAAACTTAAACTGACGCTCGCTAACGGCGACGTTCGCTTCTACTACATGGACACGGATTATTACGTTCCCATCAAGATTGACACCAAGCGAATAATTCGTGGCGCGGAGCGTGAATACGAGACGTCATTGGGCGACTACAAGGAAGTGGCGGGCTGGTATCTGCCCCACTCGATCGAAGTTAATGTGAAAGGCAGCGCAAACCGCCAGAAAGTTACCTACGACAAAATCGAAGCCAACGTGCCGATTGACGACAGCCGCTTCCACATCCCGACGGCGGCCGTTAAGACCGAGCCTGCCAAGCCGCTCGACGCCGCGGAAACACTTCCGAAGAAGAAGGGCGCGCCAGTAGCCAAGCCACCTACTAAGCCATAGCTAGAGCAATCACCCTGCGCGAACAGTCCGGCTGTGACCCGGAGAAAGAAGAGAGATCAATGATCACCGATTAGATCTATGGTTGGATGCCGGAAGGTCACAGGCCCCCGCACATCAAACGGCACAGCCGAAACCCGATATCCAGAAAAAGGATTAGCGATGAAGACAAGAATAGTCTATTGCCTATCGATAGCAGCTCTCAGCCTTTTGTCAGCCAACGCCGTGTTGGCCCAGACACCGCAGCCCACTACGATAAAGATAGATTCCGAAACAATATCGGGATTAGGCGCTCGCAATATCGGTTCGGCTGCGATGAGCGGCCGTGTAGCTGCTCTCGATGCGGTGCATGAAGGTCAGCGACTTACCGTCTATATCGGGGCGGCGAGCGGCGGGGTGTGGAAGTCTGTAAACGGCGGCGCAACCTTCAAGCCTGTTTTTGACAAGCAGCCAGTGCAGTCAATCGGCGCTGTCACAATCGATCCGAAAAACCCAAAAGTTGTTTGGGTGGGTACCGGGGAATCCTGGACGCGCAACAGCGTGTCCGTCGGCGATGGTGTTTACAAATCTGTGGATGGTGGTGACAACTGGATCAACGTGGGGCTGAAGGACTCTGAACGAATTGCCAAAATTCTTGTCGATCCCTCCAGCACAGATACGGTGTATGCCTGCACCACCGGCAAATTATGGAGCGACAGCGATGAGCGCGGCGTCTACAAAACCACCGATGGCGGCAAGACCTGGACAAAGGTCCTGAAAGGAGCAAACGCTTCGACGGGCTGCTCCATGATATCGCTAGACAAGCAGAACCCGAAGACTATTTATGCAGGCATGTGGGACTTTCGTCGCCAGGGCTGGACTTTCCGTAGCGGCGGAGCCGGTCCTAATATGCCCAGCGGCAGTGGCCTGTTTAAGAGCACCGACGGTGGTGCATCCTGGACAGAGCTCGATGAAAAGAGCGCAAAGGGTTTGCCTTCGAAACCGTGGGGCCGTGTTGCCGTGACGGCAGCTCCTTCAAAGCCGAGCGTTGTTTATGCCGTTATTGAAGCAGAAGCTCCAAAGGACGGTCTGTATCGTTCGGATGATAGCGGCCAGACATGGACCGCGCTGGATCGCAGCCAGAGCATGATCTGGCGTCCGTTTTACTTCGCCAACCTGATTGTCGACCCGAAGAATGAGAACAAGATCTATAAGCCCAATCTGCCGTTGATCGTTAGCAACGACGGCGGCAAAAGCTTTAGCAACATCTCCGGCGGGACTCACGGCGACCATCATGACCTCTGGATCAATCCTACTAACACTGATCACGTGATAACCGGCGACGATGGAGGCGTCTGGTATTCCTATGATGGCGGCAACCGTTGGTGGAAGGGCGAGAACCTGCCTATCTCCCAGTTTTATCATGTCAGCGTGGACATGGACATGCCTTATCACGTCTACGGCGGATTGCAGGACAACAGCTCATGGGTGGGCGACTCGCAGTATCCCGGCGGGATCACCAACAGCCGTTGGGAGAACATGTATGGAGGGGACGGCTTCTGGATGTTTGCCGATCCTTCCGATCCTGACTACCTGTACGCCGAATACCAGGGTGGCGGAATCTCGCGAATTAACCGCAAGACGCATGAATCACGCAATATTAAGCCGTTGCCGCAATATAAGGAAGGCAAGCTTCGATACAATTGGAACACGCCCATTCATTTGAGCCCCAAAAGCGACGGCACGATTTATGTTGCGGCGCAGTTTCTTTTCCGTTCGCGCGATCACGGCCAGACATGGGAGCGCATTTCGCCTGACTTGACGACCAACGATCCCGAAAAGCAAAAGCAGGAACAGTCGGGCGGTGTGACTGTTGACAATTCAGCCGCGGAAATGCACACCACGATCTATGCAATTGCCGAATCGCCAAAAGACTCGAACTTAATCTGGGTCGGCACGGATGACGGCAACGTGCAGATCACGCGCGACGGCGGTAAAAAATGGACGAACGTTGCCGGAAACATGCCCGGTCTGCCGAAAAACGCCTGGGTATCTTCCGTTGAAGCTGGCCACTTTGAACCGGGTACCGCCTACGCCACGTTCGACGTCCACACGTTTGGCGACATGCGTCCTTTTGTGTATAAGACCGCGGACTTTGGTCAGACGTGGACCCCGTTAATTGCTGAGGGCTCCACGGTTCGCGGATACGCGCATGTAGTAAAAGAAGATCTGGTCAACAAGGATCTTCTATTTGTGGGTACCGAGCAGGGCCTCTGGATTTCGCTCGACGCTGGCAGACAATGGGCACAATATAAGGGTGGTGAAATGCCCAACGTCGCGGTCCGCGATGTTGTGATCCACCCGCGTGATCACGCTCTGGTAATTGCCACGCACGGCCGGGGAATATGGATCGTCGACGACATCACGCCTCTTCGGGCACTAACTCCCGAGAATCTGGCGAAGGAAGCAGTCTTTGTTCAGGCCAAGCCGAGTGTACAGAGCATCTCGGGCGGAGGCGGATGGGCCAATGGCGATGCTGTATTCGTCGGACCTAATCCGACTGAGGAAGCAGTAATAACCTACTACCAGAAGAAGCGGCACATTTTCGGTGACTTGAAGATTGAAGTCTTCGATTCTGAAGGCAAGCTTTTGAGCACTATCCCCAGCAGCAAGCGCCGCGGGCTTAACCGCGCGACCTGGCCGATGCGAATGAAGGCGCCAAAGGTTCCCACGGCAGCGAGCGCCGCTTTCGGCGCGGCCTTCGGTCCTCGCCTTTTGCCGGGCACCTATACCGTAAAGATGACGAAGGACAAGCAGGTCTACACCACGCAGTTGGAGGTGCTCGCTGACCCGCGATCGAAGCACACGGCTGCAGATCGCAAGGCACAGTTCGATCTCTCTCTGAAGCTCTACGATCTGCTGGGTAATATGACTTTTGCGGTAGAAAGAATTAACAACGTTCGCCTGGCGCTTGAGGATCGCGCAGCGAAGCTGCCGGCAAATGATCCTCTGGCCACGCGCCTACGAACTGCGTCAGCTGCGGTGGATGAATTGCGCAAAAAGATTGTCGCCACGAAGGAGGGCGGCGCGGTCACCGGCGAGGAAAGGCTGCGTGAGTTCCTGAGCGACCTCTACGGCAACGTCAATTTCTATGAGGGACGTCCTTCGCAGACCCAAGTCGAGCGCACCAGTGTACTTGCCCGCGAACTCGACGACGTGGTGAAGACTTTCGAAGCATGGTTGGCAAAGGAACTTGCAGGCATCAACTCAGCTGTGGTTAAAAAGCAGTTGGACCCGATAAAGACTCTCACGCGCGAGGAGTGGCAAAAGAAAGGCGAGAAATAGCGTAAACCCGAGAAATCGCAATCCATTTGCTCCCGCGGCTCGGCCGCAGCTTCGATGGGAGTTATTCCACCCATTGATCCTCGGTGACGAGGGTAGCAGGAGAAGCGGCGAATAAGACTATCTTGCGTTCCTGGGCTAGCAATAGTTTCTGGAGAAACTCAGAACGTGTAATGCTTTTTGCACCCAGTGCTTCCATGTGCGGCGTCATCATCTGGATATCAATCCAATCCAGACCTTTCTCCTCCAGGTATTCAATCAGATAGAGAAAAGCCAGCTTCGAAGCATTCGCACGATAAAAGAACATACTTTCTCCTGAAAATGCTCCACCGGAGTCGACTCCATAGAGTCCGCCGACAAGCGCCTCACCTTCCCAAGCCTCGACACTGTGAGCGTGACCTTGCTCATGAAGTTCGCAATAAGCGCGCATCATCTGCCTGGTAATCCAAGTGCCACTTTCTCCATTACGCTTGACCGTCGCGCAGGCGTCGATCACTTCTGGAAAAGCCTGGTCAATAGTGAAGTGAAAAGGCATCTGCCGTTTTACTTTTGCGAGGCTGCGGGGAATGTGAAGCTCCTTAACCTCGAGGATTGCTCTTTCCCCGGGGCAGCACCATGGCAAAAGATAATCATTCACGGGCCAGGGAAATATCCCCCGGCGATAAGCTCGCACAAGATTTGTCGTATCGAGGCTTCCGCCAAGAGCAACGATACCGTCCAGAGAAGTTAACCTGGGATCTTTAAAATCGATCAAAGCCACGGCTTATTGACCCGGAAGTATCAAGACAAGATCGTCATCCTTCTCATCTACCAGCACGTCACCAACAATCGGTACCTCACCAAAAAGAAGCACTTCGGCGAGAGGCTCTTTGATCTTGGACTGGATCAGCCGCGCCATGGGGCGCGCGCCATAAAGCCGGTCAAAGCCGCGCTTCGCCAGCCATATTCGCGCTTCACTGGAAAGTTTTACGACAACTTTCTTTTCTTTGAGCTGCGCATTTAGCTCAGCAATAAACTTATCGACAATTCTCTCAATCACTTCAACGCCAAGCGGCTTAAACGCGATCCAGGCGTCGAGCCGGTTGCGAAATTCAGGACTGAAGGTCCGCTCGATCGCTCCCCTTCCCTGCCCCCTGCCTTCATCTTTTTGAAAACCGATGCCTCCGGCACTCAATTCTCTGGCGCCGGCGTTCGTTGTCATGATCAGGATGACATTTCTGAAGTCGGCCTTCTTGCCATTGTTATCGGTTAGTGTTGCATGGTCCATCACCTGGAGGAGGATATTGAAGAGATTGGGGTGGGCCTTTTCTATCTCGTCCAGTACCAAGACCGCGTACGGAGTCTTGGTTATGGCATCCGTCAACAGTCCGCCCTGATCGAAGCCAACGTAACCCGGCGGCGCGCCGATCAGCCGGGAGACGGTATGGCTCTCCGCATACTCGCTCATGTCGAAGCGGATAAACTCAACTCCCAATACAGTCGCAAGCTGTTTGGCGAGTTCCGTCTTACCTACTCCAGTCGGCCCTGAGAAAAGAAACGAGCCGACGGGTTTTTCGGGCTGACCCAGGCCAGAACGCGACAGCTTGATTGCACTGACAACCTGATTGATCGCGTGGTCCTGCCCGAAGATAACCGATTGCAGTTTGCTTTTGAGGTCTCCCAGGCGCTCTTTCTCCGAGCTGACTACTGTTTTAGGTGGAATCTTGGCCATTCGTGCGACCACGATTTCAATCTCCTCAGGTCGCACCGTCTTTGGTCCCTTGGTAGGCGAAAGCAGCTTGATGGCAGAACCGGCTTCATCCATTACATCGATGGCTTTATCCGGCAGAAAACGGTCGTGCATGTACTTGGCAGATAGCTCCGCCGCAACGCGAAGGGCCTTTAAGCTGTAGCGTATCCCGTGAAACTCCTCGTAGTAGCTCTTTAACCCGATCAGTATCTCCACCGTTTCTTCAACGGTCGGTTCGCCAACCTCGATTTTCTGAAAGCGGCGCGCCAGAGCGCGATCTCTATCAAATGCAGCCTTGTATTCTCGATAGGTCGTCGAACCGATGCAGCGCAGTTCACCCGAGGCAAGCGCTGGCTTGAGGATATTCGAGGCATCCATCGATCCTCCACTGACAGCACCCGCCCCCACAATGGTATGGATCTCGTCAATGAATAGGATCGACTGAGGAATTTTCTTGAGCGCGGCGAGGACTCCCTTGAATCTCTGCTCAAACTCGCCGCGGTATTTCGTGCCGGCAAGCACTGCACTCATATCGAGTGCGTATATTTGAGCTAACCGGAGTACTTCCGGAACCTCACCCAGTTGGATCTTCAGCGCCAGACCTTCAGCGATGGCGGTCTTTCCCACTCCGGGTTCGCCGACGAAGATGGGATTATTTTTGCGGCGGCGCCCAAGAATCTGGATCGTCCGTTGAAGTTCCCCGGCTCTCCCAATCAAAGGATCGATGAGGCCGGCGGCGGCACGCTCGACTAAGTTGATGGTGAATGATTTCAGCGGATCCCGTGATGGTTGTGTCTCATCATCAGGAACCTCAGTGCTCACGCCTCCAGAGACCGGCTCTGCGTCTTCAGAAATCTTCGAGATGCCGTGGGAAACGTAACTGAGCACCTCAAGCCGCTTGATGCCCTGCTTCTTTAGCAGGTAGACAGCGTGCGAGCGCTCGGCGTGAAACATCGCGGCCAGGATGTGCCCGCTATTAACTTCCTTTTGCTCACTCGCCTCGGCATGGAGCAGCGTATACTGCAACACGCGCCCGAACATGACCGTCTGTTCGGGCATGCCCGTTGGGTTCTCCCTTTGATTTCCTTCGAGCTTTTCCTTGTGCTCTTCAAAGAATTGCTCAAGTTCCTTCTTCAGTGAATTGATGTCCCCGCCACAATGATGGATAACGTTGCTCGCGGTCCGATCATTGAGCAGGGAGAAAAGAAGATGTTCAAGCGTAACGTACTCATGGCGGCGCCGAATCGCCTCTTCAAGAGCAGCACTCAATGTGTCCTGGAGTTCTCTCGTGAGCATATCTTGTTAACCATCCTCGGCTTCTTCGATCGTGCAAAGCAGGGGAAACTCATTGACCTGGGCGAGGTTTGTTACTTTAGCAACCTTCATCTCTGCGATCTCATAGGGATAGAGTCCCGCGATGCCCACACCGTCGTTGTGGACATTCAGCATGAGTTGGATGGCTTCACTTTCACTTCGCCCAAAAACAGTCTGCAGGACAAAAACCACAAATTCCATCGAGGTGAAGTCATCGTTGTGAATCAAGACTTTGTATAACGGAGGCCTTCTTAGCTCTCTCTTGCTCTCGACCTCTGCTATTGCCAGCCCTTCTTGTTCAAAATCATCCATCGGCATTGGAGGTCACTCTTAATAAATGCTCGCTACTTCCTGGGATCTATCTTATCACCCGCGCTTGACCGCTGTCAGAGAGCGCACGCGCCCAAAATGAATGCTTCGCTGACTCCGCACGGTTAGACTGAAACTACTTATTGACTTTTGGTCGCATTCTAATAGAGTCGCGCATAAGATGTTGACGCTGGTACCGGGACTTGCGATATGCCACCATCCCCCAATACTCGCCTCGGCCGTTACACTATCCGCTCTCTCCTTGGAAAAGGCGGAATGGGTGAAGTTTATCTTGCCCAGGACACCACGCTCAAACGACTCGTCGCACTCAAACTGTTGCCTGTGGAATTCACCGAAGACCGAGTACGGCTGCGCCGTTTCGAGCGCGAGGCGTATGCCGCTTCAAGTCTGAACCACCCTAACATTCTGACGATCTACGAAATCGGCGAAGCTGAGGGCTATCGCTTCATAGTGTCGGAGTACGTCGAAGGCGAGAGCTTGCGCCAGCACATGGCCCGTCGGCGCATGGGGTTGAAAGAGATATTGGATACAACTATACAGGTGGCTTCGGCTTTGGCTGCGGCAGACCACGAAGGGATCGTGCACCGCGACATCAAGCCTGAGAACATCATGCTCCGCAAAGACGGCTACGTAAAAGTCTTAGACTTCGGGCTGGCAAAGCTGGCTGAAAAAGCGTCGGCGGGACATTGGGGGGAACCTGACAAAGAAGCACCGACCTTTACGATGAACAACACCTCTCCGGGTGTTGTGATGGGAACTATTGCTTACATGTCGCCAGAGCAGACGCGCGGTCACGACGTCGACGGCCGCAGCGATATCTGGAGCTTAGGGGTCGTGTTGTACGAGATGATCGCTGGCAGCACGCCTTTCAGCGGCGAGACTTCGAACGACGTGGTCGCGGCAATTCTAAAGACAGATCCGTCGCCGCTGACCTACATCACGGCAAGCTCACCGCCTGAATTGAATGCCATAGTTAGCAAGATGCTGCGCAAAGATCAGGCAGATCGGTATCAAACCAGCAAGGACTTGTTGAAGGACCTTGAGAATCTCAAGCAGGAATTGGATTTCGCAGCCAAACTTGAACGCCCAACCTCGCAGGGAATGCGCGATAAAGTTGGAGTCGACGACGGGCGGATCGTGTCTAATTCCGTGCACCCTGCCACGTCAATAAATAAGGAGACAGTCACTCGCGGCGTATCTCGGCTGGACTGGTTCGTCAGCGGAATCAAACGCCACAAGGTGGGCACGCTCCTCCTCGCTGCGATCGGCACAGCACTCGTCGCTGCTGCGTACTTACGGGATCCCTTTCCCCGTGCCGAAGCGATTACGTCTGTAGCGGTATTACCGTTCGTTAATGGGAGCGGAGATCAGAACCTGGACTATCTATCTGACGGAATGAGCGAGAACCTGATCGATCGCCTGTCGCAGGTGCCGCAGCTGAAGGTGATCGCGCGCAGTTCCAGTTTCAAATTCAGAAGCGCTGACACCGATCCGAAGGAGGTGGCGAATGCCCTAGGTGTGCAGGCGCTGGTAATGGGTCGAGTGGGAAAACGGGGGGATGACTTACAAGTGAGAGTCGAATTGGTAGATGGCCGCGACAAGACACAAATATGGGGCGGACAGTACAGCAGCAGTGAGGCCGACATTCAAAACATCCAGGCTGAGATCACGAATAAAATATCTGACAAATTACGTCCACAGCTGAGCGGTGAAGAGCCGAAGCGGATGCCTACCAGCTCTACGGATGATAAGGCGGCGTATCAGTCTTATCTCAGAGGACGCTTCTACGGGAACAAGCTAACTGAAAACGATCTAAAGCAAAGCATTGAGTATTTCAACGAGGCAATTAACAGAGATCCTGGGTACGCCCTAGCTTACGCAGGCCTGGCCAATTCCTACCTCGTCCTGGGGGCCAACTACCTCTCGCCAAGGGAGACGTATCCCAAGGCCAAGAGCTTCGCGCAGAAGGCCCTTGAACTCGATGGAGCGCTCGCTGAGGCTCACTATGCCATGGCAGCAACGAATTACTACTATGATTGGCGCTTTCCTGAAGCTGAGACGGAGTTGAGCCGTACTCTGGAGCTGAATCCAAATTATGCCCTGGCCTACAGTCTGCGGAGTAACATGCGTCTGGCAAAGGGGCAAACTCCTGAAGCAATCGCGCAGATCAGAAGGGCCCTGGATCTCGACCCTTTTTCGCTGCTCTTCAACAATAAGTTATCTTCAGCCTACTACTACTCGCGTGATTACAAGCGAGCGCTCGATCAGATCAAGAAAACCCTCGAGCTCGAGCCAAATGCCTCGTTTCTCTATAGCGACATGGGATTCGTGTATGCCCAGATGGGAATGTATGAAGAGGCCCTCGCCGCTTGTCAAAAGGGGATTATCCTACAGAAAGATAATCCGGCGGCGCTGACATCGCTTGGTATCACATATGCTTTGTGGGGTAAAATTACTGAAGCGCGGGAGGTGTTAGACAGTCTGAATCATTTGGCCGAGACGAGGTATGTTCAGCCGTATTCCGTAGCATCGATCTATGCGGCCCTGGGAGAAAACGATAAAGCGATTAACTGGCTGGATAGAGCCAACAGTGACCGCTCATTCATGATCTACCTTGGTATCGACCCCATTTTCGACAAACTCCGCTCAGACCCGCGGTATAAAGTCCTGATCGAACGCGTGCACCTTTAATAGGATAGGTTCAGCGACGCTGGGGGTCTGGACAAGGAATGTCAACACCACTCCACCTGCAAAACCAGAAAGAGACCAGATGTCCCCCGCTTCCGAAGTCGTTCTGATCAGCATGCCCTTTGGCAACCTTCTGTCGCCGTCGATAGGCCTCGGTCTCTTGAAGGGTGCTTTGACGCGAGCCCTCATACCGTCGAAGATTTTCCATTTCGAATTTCAATTCGCCAAGCTAATCGGCGAGCAAAACTATGAGCGAGTATATTGCAAAACTCACACCGAGCATCTTGCGGGAGAATTCATCTTCGCACCTTCTCTGTTTGGTCAAGAGTGGGCCGTCGACGTCAAGCAGTATATAAACGAGATCCTGAGTCGTGCCAGAAGTTCTTCAGACCACGCGCTTTACCCAGAGCCGCTGCTTGCGAAGCTGAACAACATACTTGTCGATGGGAGAGCAAAGGCGGAGGGCTTTCTGGAAGAGAGCTCAGACACTGTCGTTTTCCATCAGCCCAGAGTTGTGGGCTTTACCAGCTTATTCCAACAGCACGTCGCTTCACTCTCGCTCGCCAAACTGATCAAGGCGCGGCTTCCAGGCACTTTTATTGTCTTTGGCGGAGCGAATTGCGAAGGGCCAATGGGCTACGAAACGCTCCGCCAATTTGAATTTGTGGATGCGGTTGTTTCAGGTGAAGGCGAGTTCGTCTTCCCGGAAATTGTGCGACGAGTCTTAGACGCAAAACCCGTCACGAACATGGAGGGAGTGTTTTGTCGTCAGCGCTCGGAGCTGCGAGTCGTTCAGCAGGGATTTCGGAACACTCCGACGGTCGAGAATTTAGACACTCTTCCCCTTCCGGACTACGACGACTATTTTGCCCAACAGGATGACAACTCTCTTGACTCGACGAGGAAACCGAGTTTGTTGTTTGAAACATCTCGAGGTTGTTGGTGGGGCGAGAAGCACCACTGCACCTTCTGCGGGCTGAATGGTGAGACCATGGCTTATCGGAGCAAGTCTGCGGCCAGGGCAATCAGTGAATTCGTCTACCTAACTGAAAAGTACCCCGTCCGCAACGTCAATGCCGTAGACAACATCTTAGACATGAACTACTTCAAGGACTTCATTCCCCTACTGGCAGAGCGAAAACACGGACTCAACCTATTCTACGAAGTCAAAGCCAACCTAAGAAAAGACCAGCTTCGGCTTCTACGCGAGGCTGGCGTTGGGGAGATCCAACCCGGGATAGAAAGCCTGAGTGACAATGTGCTTCGCATCATGCGGAAAGGAGTAAGCGCGCTTCAGAACATCCAACTAATCAAGTGGTGCAAGGAGTTGGGACTCAACGCTTATTACAATTTGATTTGGGGCTTTCCAGGTGAACGAGCGGACGACTACCTTCAAATGGCCAGCCTCATCCCACTCATCACGCACCTGCGGCCTCCGGTAGGTGAGGGCACAATTAGAATCGATCGCTTTAGCCCGAATTTTGAACAAGGCGAGGCACTCGGTTTCAGGAATCTGTCGCCTCATCCTGCTTACCAATACGTTTACCCTTTCGGGCCTGAACAGTTATTCAACCTCGCCTACTTTTTTACGTCTGAGAACAACCAGCCCGGTAAGATCGCCGACAGCGTGAAAACGCTGGCCGATGAAGTGAAACTCTGGAAGGATTGTCATAGCCGGAGTGATCTATTTTGGATTGATAAGGGAACAACTTTACTCATCTGGGATTTTCGGCCCGTGGCCCGAGAAAGACTAACGGTCCTCACGGGCTACGAACGATTTTCTTATATCGTATGCGATCAAATAAGGACATCCAGACAAATCGTCGACTTGTGGCGCAAATACTCGCCAGATACCCTGATCAATGAGGCCAAGGTCACCGACACTCTGGACTCTTTTACTGACCGAGGGTTGATGGTCAAGCGAGACGAGTCATATCTGGCCCTGGCCTACGCAAAATCTATGGTAGGACCGGACGCGGCGATTCCGTCAAAGGCGAGTTAGGCCGCCGTCGAGCCCTCCAAAGGGCCGACTGGGTTTATTCCCGGCTGTACAGGAGGATCGATAATGCTGCCCTGAGCTAGCTTGTCCTTAATCGAAATCAGTTGATCGACCTCGGTTTCATGCAGGTCCTCTATTGCTCTATATTGTTCGTCAGTTAGAGTTGTGTTGGGTTCGAGTATTCCGGCGTTTTCTAATCTTTCTCGGTTTGACATGCTGATGGCCTCCAAACAAGTAAGGATTCTGAGAGGGTGGTCTAGCAGGTGCGGGCGGGACTATATTGAACGTCTCGGTAAGTGTCAAGCAGACGAATTGCCTCATCTAAAACCCACTCCAAATGGGTATCGTTGCCTCATTTAAAAACCCACTCCAAATAGGAAGCAATTACCTTCGGTGTTTGCGGGAAGCATTGGAGGTGGAGATGAGGTTAA
>Ga0136623_10000391_pt1 | contig 12808 bp, 18 predicted proteins | sample AntDrymUQ4492106_2_FD_104656 | JGI IMG/M metagenome (GOLD analysis project Ga0136623, IMG submission 104656) | Polar desert sand microbial communities from Dry Valleys, Antarctica - metaG UQ449 (21.06) | ecosystem: Environmental > Terrestrial > Soil > Desert | place: Antarctica: Dry Valley...
CCCGGCCCGACTGAGGCTGCGTTCGACCCAGGCTCTCAGGGCCTCGTGTCCCTCGAACCGGACCTCGGTTAGCTCGAGCGTTCCGGCGCGCTCGATCCACACTTCGAACGGTCCATTGATGAGGACAATTGCTGTGTATAGTCGCATGTATGGACAAGCGAGCAGGCATCTACGTGAGGATCAGCAGCGACCCCCAAGGCCTCCGCGCAGGGGTGGAGCGGCAAGAGGCCGACTGCCGAGCCCTAGCTGAGTCCCGCGGATGGACGGTGGCCGAGGTCTTCGCCGATAACGACATCAGCGCCTACTCCGGCAAGCCCCGCCCGGAGTACAAGAGGATGCTCGCGGACATCGAGTCGGGCGAGATCAACGCCGTCATCACGTGGCACCTCGACAGACTCCACCGCTCCCCCAAGGAACTCGAGAGCTTCTTCGAGGTCTGCGACACGGCCCGGCTGAAAGACATGGCGACCGTGACCGGCTCGATTGACCTGAGCACCGATGATGGACGCTTCCACGCTCGTATCATGGGCGCGGTGGCTCGCAAGTCCTCCGACGACAGCTCAAGGCGTCTTAAGCGTAAGTTCGAGTCCCTTGCCCAAAACGGTCAGTACAAGGGTGGCAAACGGCCCTTCGGCTTCGAGCGGGACGGGACTACCCTTCGCACCGAGGAGGCCGCGCTGGTCCGGGAGGCTGCCCGGCGGATACTCGCCGGGGACTCCCTGCGGGGCATCTGCGCCGACTGGAATCAGTCTCAGGTAGCTGATCGTACGTGGGTGCCCCAGGCGCTCAAGCGGATACTGATCTCGCCCAGGATGGCTGGTCTGAGGGAGCACAAGGGGGTGGTCATTGGTGAGGCTCAGTGGGAAGCCATCATCGACCGTGGCGCCTGGGAGCGGATGGGGGGGCTGCTAACCGATCACTCCCGGTCCCGGCAGCAGCGAGCGCGCTCCTATCTCTTGACCGGACACTCCTACTGCGGCTTCTGTGACAGTCGGATGGGAGCAAGGCCGCGCACTAACGGCACAAGAGCGTACGTCTGTCACCCTGACACCGGAGGATGTAACAAAGTCTCAATCAAGGCGGAACCACTCGAGGAGCTGGTGCGCGACGAGATCCTAGCTGCGCTCGATAGTCAGGCCTTGGCCGAGGTCCTGCGCGCTGCCTCCGGTGAGGATGAGGCTCAGAAGGAGCTACTTGAGTCGTTACAAGCCGACCAAACGGCAATCGACCAACTGGCGAAAGACCACTACGCCGATAGGCTCATCGGTCGCTCAGAGTACCTAGCCGCGAGGGGCGCTCTCGAGGGCCGCATGGGAGCCACCAGGAAGGCGCTAGAGCGAAATACCGGAGCCGGGGTGCTTGCATCCATCTCAACCGGTATCCAGGATGCATGGGAGTCGCGGGGCTTTGATTGGCGACGGGCGCTTATCGGCGCGGTGCTTGAGCGAGTGGTAATCCATCCGGCTAAGAGGGGCTACCCGAAGTTCGATCCTGACCGTGTTCAGCTTGTGTGGCGAGCATGAAGAGGCTATTCCTTGCGGCTCCTTCTGTCCCACTCAACTTCTCCCAAGGAAGGCCCGGCGGCCTCTTCTAGCCGGAACCGAAAAGTTTAGGTCCGCCCACTTCGCGACGTTGGCCTTAGCTACGGGCGATTCGCGGCGGGAGACGGTCGAGTTACAGGCGTGTGCCGAGAGTACGTAGTTAAGAACTCAGTCCAGGGTTCCGACAATCAACATAGGCGGCCCTGGACGCGCGAACGTCAAGGGTTTGGACCGTCCCAGCATCCCTGTGGAACACGGCTTCGTGAGGAAGTACCTGGCCGAGCAAGAACTAGTTCCACACCGTCAGTAGGGCGCTCCATGTTGGCCCCCTGGAAACCGGGGACCTTCTTGCAACAGTCCGATTCTAAGTCACTAGGAGGAGAGAATCATGAGCGAGCAGGAAATGACCAACGAGGAGCGCCACCAGCAGTACCGAGCACAGGCGGGATACGCCCCCGTCGCGCCGAAGAACATGACATTTTGGAAAACAGTCTTGGCGGTAGTTACAGCCCAGATCGTTCTAGCAGTGGCAGGCGGGATCTTGTTCATGCTATTAGTGATCATTGGGATGGCGACATGATGAACGTACGAAAGATCATCGCAGGACTCGCAGTCGCGCTCATGTTGGGTGCGTGCGGTGGCGGCGTAGACGCCGGACGTGGTAGCGGTTTCGGTGTCACTACAGGGAACTTCCCAGCGGAGGAGAAGCCCCTAAGAGACGACGAGTGGGAATGCGCCAACGTGGATACGTTCGAGACAGGTGACGAGTGGACCGGTCCTCTGCGTCCGGGCCAGGCAAGCCTAGTCATGCTCGAAGCCAGAAAACAAGGCGTTCGTATTACCTGCGTCAGTGGTGATGAGCGAATTGCCTCAAATTGGTAGGACCGAAGGAAATGCCAGTAGGTCCGCAACATCAACCGGAGGAGAAACAGGATGAACGCACGGAAGATTAATAAGTCAGCAGTTGTAACAGGAGTAGCGACATTCTTAGTAACTGGCCTCATTTTCGCCGCCGGTGAGCCGGAGGCCAAAATTGTACGAGTCGAAGGCCCGGAGCGGGTTGTTACCGAGACCGTCGAGGTTGAGGTTCCAGACGACCGATATGAGGCACTTGAGGACGGCTACGAGGACCTTCAGGGACGCTACAACGATGCTCTTGACAAGACTATGCAGCTTAAAAGCCGGTTAGAGAAGACCGAGAAGCAATCCCCACCCCCTCCCGCCGAGGTAGCAGTTACACCCGGCATGGAGAACGCTGTAGCAACAGCGAGAGACTACCTCGACTATACATCGTTCTCACTACAGGGCCTCATTGAACAACTAAAGTACGAAGGGTTCTCTACGGCCGAAGCCACATACGGCGCAACCAAGGCTTACAAGTAAACTAGACCGAACACTCGCAGCAACTGTCAGTAGTTCCCGCAACCACCAACGTGGAGGAGAGAGAACCATGAACGAGTCGGAACAGATCAAATGGAACCAACAACTGGATGAACTTTATAAGTTGTCGGTTATCGACATAGATGAAAGAACGCCGGAGCAGGATGAGCGACTACGGGAGTTGTGCGAACTATGGGATGACGATGTTTGGGAGGATCAACGCGCCGCTGCAGATGAGGCTGCGATGATTGAGGAGATGGCCATAGGGCTTCCCCAGGATTATGTGACTTACGTACCTCTCCCGCCTAAGCATAAGGGCAACGTTGAAAAGAAGGTTGAGGAATTGCTTCCAGGCGTTCTTCTGTGCATCGTAGGCGGTATTGTTCTGTTCTTCATGATAGTTGCCGCCACACTAGGAACCTAAACCGAACACTCGCAGTCCCCGGGGTCACACCCGGGGACGCACCGTCGAGCGATGGCAACGGCGCCCATCCGGGGAAACTCAGGGTTCCGCTCAATCCTCTCTTCGATAATCTCTTCTAGGAGACGGCGCCCCGCGCAGACCTCGCACCGGCCGGCCCGATGAAACCATCGGCGCTTACTGAGGGAAATCATCTGCGATGGGCTGCACATACCTGATCATCTCCGCCTTGATCGAGCCGGCGAGCCCGTGAGTGTCGATCCCGAACTCGATGATCCACCCACCTACCACAGACAGCAACCCCTTTCCTCTCAGGAAGGCCTGGACGATCGCAGCCGCACGAGGTGTTGCGATAGCGATACGGGCTCTCTGCCCGCATCAGCTTCTGCCCTGCGATGATCTCTGCACTTCCGCCTTGGTACAAACCAACGGTGGGAGACTGCCGCACGTACAGCCGGCATGCGGTCTGTGCGTTCATCACTCGGCTTTCGTTTAGGGGCTTAGAGTGGCTCGAGTAGAAGCCGAAGCAGGGGCCTCTAGGTTTTCATCCCCAGAGGCCCCGTCGGCCTTAAGACGCAGGACGGGGTCAATGTGACCTTCGTAGAAAGGTTCACGGCGCCGAGTAGAAAGGTAACTCGACTAACCGCCCTTCGTTCCACTTTACCCCGGAAAGAGCTGGAAAAAGCAACGGGGTTTTTTGTGGTGACGTTGACGTCTAAGCTTGCTTGCGCTTGCGCTTACGCGGAGCAGATGCCTTAACCGCATCGGCCAACCCCAGAGCGAACAACGCCTCCGCGCTTGCGGGCTGAACCTCAACTACGTCACCCTCGGACGCATACTTGTCAGCGTCCTGGATGTGTACGTTGCGAACGTTCTTCAGGCGCACCTTGACGCGCTTGGACTCATCGAGAAGGGCTTGTAGCCCTCGTTTGGTTGACATTATGGCCTGGTCTGCCCAATGATCTGCGTACCCGCCACATTGATGGGCTGAATGTCGAATCGCCCGGTGGTACGGACCGCAATCTGATCGTTTTGGTACGCGAAGTGCTCCGAATATGAGAGCTCTATTTCGCGCCTACGCCCAATCGCAATCTGATTCATGTCCACGACCAGAATCCAAGACTCGTTCGTGGTGGCGCCCAGGTTCGTAGGTATCTGCGAGCTTACGCTCACGGGCGTACCGAACAGCTGGCGGCGAGCATCCTGCGTCGGGTCGGGGCTAAGCTGGTACCTCGTCTGCGTGTCCTTAGCGGTGCGCAGATTCGCCCAGTCTCTTGGCGACATGAAGATGTGCAGCTTGGCTCCAGCGTTGGCAATCTCCAACCGCTCGAGCGCGTCGGCAATATGATCGAGCGTTACCGCGACAGCAAGGTTGGTCGTGGTGGCGCCGGTAAAGTTGTAAATGCCGCGCATGTTTGGGGGGGTGCCGTTTCCGGCGATGCCCAGGAATTGACTATCGAGATACAACGCCAGCTGGTTCAGGTGGTCGCGTGCTAGAACTTCCCGCACCGATGGAGATGAGTCCTCGAGGACTTCGCGAGAGGCCAAGGTAAATGCGCCTGCTTTTCTGGCAGTGAGGGTCGTCTGACCAAACACTGGGTCAGATGCGGTGAGGAGTTGCGATTCGTTGTACATCCCAACCGAGGTTCCGCTTGCCACCTTGGCGAGGGCCGTCACGTCCGAAATCATTTCGATACCGACCGGTCCTGCTTCGAGTACAACTGAGCGCGACTTGAGGAAATCGTAAACCTGTCGAGCCGTTTGGTCTGGAACCAAAAATCCGCCACCGGCGCCGGTACCTTCGCCAAGAACGCGATACTCTGCCATGGTTGGGAATACCAAGCGCCCACCGCTGCCGTTGCCCCCGTTGCGAGCGGAGCCGCCGTTAAGACGGTGGTACTCCATGTAGCCGGGGTTTGACTCGAGCGTCGATCGGTGTGCTTCCGCCTTCGTGATGTCGTCGATGCGGGAATCTATCTGCTTGAGCTCGGTCTCGAGCTCGGTGAAGCTGCGTTCGTCGACTTGCGACCAGGGGTTGCCAGTAGCGTCGACTCTGTCGACGACTGCCCTGAGTTCATTGTACCGCTGCTCACGGCGGGATTTCAACCCGTCGAGTATGTCCATTTTGCTTCTCCTGTGTTCGTAAACACGAATGGGATAACCGGCGCGCTGTTCAGCGCGTGGTTGCGAGTGGGGTTGCCGGCTCGCGCGGTGCGGCCCAACCCAACAGCGGCGGCGAGGAAGTGAAGCTCCGATTAAGCGGCGTCTGATCGGGACGTGCTCAGGAGTACGGCTTCTACGTCCGCCGGTGTAGGCGGGCTTACGGGGTTAGTTAGTTGTTGAGCGGTTCGGTGTTGCTGCGGCCGAGAACGAGCCGACTCACGGTGAGGAGCCTCTTGTTGTCGAGCCAAAGGGTAATGAGCTCGTCGTCTGGTCCATCGGTCGATACCCAACACCTGTTGGCTTCGATGGCCCAGAGTGCGAACTCGCGCTCGTCGTCGTCTAGCCGGTCGGATGCCTCGCGGGCTAGCGTGAGCAGGTTAGCCCATGCCTTGTCGTCGAGAGTGGTCACGCGTTCTCCCGTAACCACGCGGCGCGACGCGCCTGGAACTCCTCGAGCTCCCGTTCTTGTGCTGACACAAGGTCGGGGTGGGTGTCAAAGAGTCGCCATTCGACCCACGGTTCATCGTGCAGTTCGGCCGGAGCGTTCAGCTTCCAGAATGCTTCGCACTCCCACCGCTCGCCCGACAGGTCTCCACGCTCGAGTAGTTCCTCATACCGGTCCTGAGCGGCTGTGAGAGAGCCATAGCGCCTCTCTAGGGCGGCGTCGTCTTGCTCGACTTGCAACTGCAGGTCGTCTAGGCCGAGCGGGCCGTGCTTGCGCTTGTCGTAGCGTCGGACTCGTGGCACTTAGCGGCTCTCCTTCATCGTGGCGAAACCTACTGACGGCGGCGGGCGTCGCCGCCGGGATGCGTCGGGCTCGCCCTCGAGATCGAGCTGCCGGAGCAGCCGGGCGAAAGCGTCGCGGGCGTCCCGTTCGATCGCTACCGCTGGATGCGGGCGCGGTGAGCCGTAGCGGTCGGTGACGAACAGTCCATCGCGCTTGAGTACCCGCCGGGAATAGTCGGCCCGATCCCAGGCTTGGAGGGCCTGGCCCAAGAGCAAGAGATGGTGCCGTTCGAGTACGAATTCAGCCGTGCACCAGGCCCAGAAGTCTTTCGCCGCCGGGGAGAGGTGGAAGGCGGTTTGGGGCCGGTATCGGGGGAGATGCTAGTGATCTCAGTCAATTCAGTCTCCTTGAAGTTGCGTTGTGCGCATTAGCCTGCGTTGAGTGACGCCAAACAGGCCGGCCGGTTGCTTACCCGACAAACCTGCCTGTCGACAACCGGTTCTGCTCGATTTCGATTTGGGAGAATCCGGAAACACGCGGAGGACAAGGGTCTCACGGCGGGCATCCCGGTTAAAGAAAACACCCTCCGCCCCCCCGTGCGCGACGCGGGCTGCCTTACAAGGCAGCGGTCGCGCTAACGCCAACCGATATCAACCGTCGAGCCTGCTGGAGCGAACGCCTCGAACACCTCTACGACCTTCTCGATGTTGCCGTCACCGTCGCGCACGACAATCTTCGCTGGCTTCGATACGATCCCGCTGGGCTGATAGCCATAACGTAGAGTGACGGGGCCGACCATGTTGCGACAGGCAGCGTCAAGGGCGTTGACGGCGGCGCAACGCTCATCATCGGATGCCTCATGCACTGCGTTCAGTGCAGCGCCGATCGCATCAACCTGGTCCCAGTAGTCGCTCACGATAGCGTCACCTGCCCATCGTGATACTCGGCGATCGGGGGCGGGCGCAGTAGCTCATGGACCGAGCAGGTAACGAATGGCGTCCCATCGGCGAACAAGACGCACACGGTCTCGCCGGTGATGATGAGCTGAGGCTTACCATCGCATAGCTTGGCGAACGCGATGTCCGCCTCGGGTACGGGTAGGCGCTGAAGCTCGGCACCCAAGACATAGCTGAGGTTTTCTTGCGCGGCGGTACTGTTGAGCATGGTTTGCACGGATTTCCCTTCGGTGATGGTGTCCCTACCTATTACCAATCTGTCAGACTTCTTTTGAGACCAGTTCGGCGACGAGTGAGACGACATCCCCGTCGATCATCTCTAGCGCTTCTGCGGCCCGATTGAGCGTCCGGCTGCGGGCCCCCATCGACTCAAATGCCAGGCTGCGGATAGCGCCGAGGAGAGAGCGGTCACTCTCGAGCGCACGGTGGAGGCTCCCATCGTTGAGCAGCCTGTCGGTGAAACGTATGCCGTGCCGGCGGGACGCTTGGTTGCAGGTGTTCGAGTGGTACCGAGCATGGGGGCGCTTGGCCGTGAAGCGAGTCCCGCACCATAGGCAGGTGAGGCGGTACGACCCGTCCTGCTTCTCCGCCGAAGCCAACTCGAGAATGTCGTCAAGCCGCTGCCGTCGCTTCCTGTCAGACCCCAAATAGGTGTCGATAGCTCGGAGCACGATCTCTGAGCGCCGGAGGCCCTGGGCGAGCTGGTAGATGCAGTCTCGTTGCCAGCGGGCATTGTTGCCGGGGGTAGGCCCCGTGGTGCGCGCTGCGAGGGCGAACACATCGGAGATGAGCCCGCCCGTCCGGCGCGCCTGGAGATCGGCGACGAGGGTGGGGTTGAGGGTGTAGCGGGACGGTCGACCCATCCAACCGAGCCGAACGCCACCTTGGTAGAAAAGCTCGGCTATGGAGGCGCCCCGCTCGAGGTACTGGTCTTGGTCCTTGCGCGCCCGCCGAACGGAAGCCGCGCCGTCGTCCCCATCGTCCGGGGTGCGGACCTCTGCCCATCCGCCGGTCATGGGGCGGCCGGGGCTGCGCCGTCGGACTCGGACGCGGATGCTGTGGGGGAGGTCATCGACCCAGGACTCGAAGGACATCCTCACGAGTCATCGGCCGCGGCGCGGCACCCTCCTCCGCGTGGGAAAAAGCGGCATCGAGAGAATGGTCCGGGTCAGAACCGGGAATCAAATCAAGACCATCTAGCTTTCCCGATTTGTTGCCTCTGTCTTTGTTTTTTAAGAGAGGGGGGGCGATTTCCGCTTCTTTGGGCAGGTCAAGGGGTGGGTTGTATAGGAGTGCCAACGTTTCGGGAACGCTTCGAACCCGTTCCCAAGCCGTTCTGGACTCCCCGGTGAGGTCCCATTTATGCGCCGACGCGGTGTCGCCGCCTGCCCTGGTTGTGATGGTGACGATGCCATGGGCGCGGAGGTCTTCGAGCGTGCGACGGGCCGTCGTCGAGGGGTAGGCCGTCGCTTCGGCGATATCGTTCGTGTCGGAGTTCGGGTTGTCGTAGAGGGCCTGGATCACGTGCCGGCGCGACTGGGGCATGGAGTCGAGCGCCACCTTGTTGACGATCTCCCAGGCCTCTTTGAGGTCGACCCCGATGGCCCCGAGGCCGGCGAGCAGGCCCTTCAGCTGGAGCCCCAGCCTGGTCGGCGTCTCCGGGTCCAGGATCAGCTCGACGTCGCGGGTGTACCCGTCGCGCTCGACCCCGCTCCGCGCTGTGGCGACGAAGTAGGCTCGCTCCAGAATCTCATCCGTCTCAAACTTGGAGAACTCTCGGGCCGTCCAGCTGGTAACCGTTGAGAACATGCCCGCGACGGCCTCCTGTAACTCGGCTCTCATCTTCGCCGGCGATGTACGGCGCGCGAGGGCGCGCGCTGCCTTCTCCCGGCGGTCGTCGTTCGGGAGTCGGCAGAGGAGGAACCGCTCTCCCATGACCGAGCTCACCTTGTGGGCCGAATCAATTGCCCCAGTGACACCACCAATGAGACCGACCTTGCCCTCCCACTGGAGGCTTTGGCCGCCGTCGGTGCCGAGGTCCCGGTTCCAGCGACCGTCGTAAATCTCCCGCAGTGCGGCCAGTAGCTGTGCCCGCTTATCGCGAGGCATCGAGAGCACGGTCGTGAAGTCCTTGGGTACGATGATCCCGAATTCGCCAATCTTGCGCAGGAGCCCTCCAGTAGAGGTATTGGAGCGGTCCTTCTTCGACGAGCCCGACAGCAGCCCCGCCTCGGTCAGGCTCGCCGTTATGTGAACGTCCGGGAGCGCGTCGAGAGGTTGGAGCAGCTCGGTCTTGCCTCCGCCGGAGGATCCGACGATCAGCACCCAGACCGGGTCAAACTCCTCCATGTGATTCGCCGCGACGGCCCCGAGCACAACCTTCAGCGCGGTGGTGTCCTCCAGGTAGAGGTGCTGCTGGAAGACCTCGATAACATCCTCTAGGCTCCTCGGGCTTGCCGGCGCCGGCTCTGGCCTGTCGTCGACGATCTGGAGCGGTGGTTTCGCCGCCGGGGCCGGGGCCGAGTCGGCGATGACCTGTTCCCTAATGGCCTGTGCCCTCATCGCGAAGGTAGAGGCCCGGCCGCAACGGCAGTCCTCAGAGTCACAGGATTCACAGAACTCAGTCATTCACCCCTCGCTTCGCACCGCGCGATGAGGGCATCGAAGGCGCTTGATCGGCTTTAGTCCAGCAGGCGCGTAAGAGCGGAGCTCTTACACTGACGGGGCGGACGAGTCCGCTCCTAATGATTGCTCTATCCACGGCGGCCACGGCCTGGGCGAGCAGAAGGATACGGTCGGACTGATGGACGGAACGTCCATCGGGACGGAGGACGGAACGTCCCCCTAACTCGGATTTGGTTGCTATGGGCACGGTTCATGGTTCCTGACTCTCCTCCAAGGGACAATGGACTAGACGGGCACAGCCAAGTCAGGACAAGGGCGCTTCCTCTCTCGGGCCGGGTGAGAGCGGTGGCCGGGGGTTGTCCATGCCCCCGGCCCGCCCTGTGTCCACCGTGCCCGCGGTGAAAGATGTGGGAACCAGCAGCATCGCCACAGTGGCGAGGATTGCCGGATCGGTAATGGTTTTCGGAAGGCCCTGGGCAGCCCGAGAAAGAAATGCTTGATCTCGGGCGCCATCTGTGAGAGCCTTCATGGGAACCTTTCTGAGGTAAATACCATCTATAAAATTGCATCCATGGAAGACCAAGTCAAGGGTCCTAGCGGGCCATCTACATTGAACATTTCGTAGTAGTCGTCAGCACGTCCGTGACGTTCTCATCCCGCATGAGCCGAGACACGGGACCGTAGCCGTCGACGTCGTCCGCCAAGGCCACCACCACCGTGGAGAGGTCCTCGGTGGGCTCGATAGCGGAAACGAGCTTGCGCAGTCCCAGCCGGCGCCGGGCGGGGTCGAGCTGGGCAAGCTCGTCGTGTTCCAGCAGCATCTCCCGCAACCGGGCGTTCACGACCTCGCCAGAGCCCGGGCCAGTCGTTCGACTCGTCTGATCCATCTGCTGAGGCCCGATGCCAGCAGACGGCCGTCGTCCTCTGCGTCGCGTAGCGACGGGGCACAGGGAAGCTCCAGTGAGATGCGGCGTCCGAGGATGTGCTCGAGCTCTGACCTGGTCGTCTCGCCTCCCGGTCCCATCCGGTTGGTTACCACCATCCAGGTGAGCGCAGGCCACCCTTCGAGCAGGGAGCGAGCGCGCACCGCTGCAGGCCGGGTCGGGGACAGAACCAGCACCGCAACCTCGCAATGGGGGGCCGTGCGCTCGAAGACGCGGAGCGACGAAACGTCGGCCACCACAGCCCCGAACAATGAGCGTGCCTGGGCCAGAAGCACGCCCTCCTCCGGCCGTCTTGTTTCGTTCTCAGCGGAGCCGAGACTTGCCGAAAGGGGCGAGAACAGGGCACGAAAGCCGCCCGGCGTGGGCAGCGCACACGAGCGCACCGACTCGGCAGAGCCGTCGAAGTCCCGCCACGTCCTGAGCGCGCCCGGCTCGAGCCCCAGCCTGTGGGCTGCACCCCAGCGCTCATCCAGGTCGACGAAACAGACGCTGCCGAACGCCGTCAGGGCGCGGCTCAGGTGCAGGGCCAGGCTCGTCACTCCACAGCCCCGTCCGGGGCCTATCACCGAGACCAAGGGGAGTCGTCGCCCCGAGGTGAGCGTTGTGATCTCGGCCACAGCCCCGGCCGGGTCTTCCGGGTCGAACGAGATGGCGCCGGGAGGACGGACGTCTGACACATCCGGGCACACAAGCACCACATCGCACTCGGGAGGCGGGTCGGTGTAAAGGTCGACCGACCACTGCGGGGGGGCTCCGTCGAAGGCCTTGGCCGCCGCCATCCGCATGCCCGGCTCGCGCGCCACGACCGCAATCCGGACCTCACCGGCCGTGCTCCGCTCCGAATGACGCGTCCTAGGCATGCGCAGACACTGCGCCTCGACCCAGGGCGCAAGCTGTGGCGCGCGCCACACTTGCGCCATTTTCTAGCGGGTGCGAAGGAAATCGGTGGCGGCGGCCGATATGGTAAGGGTGATGTCTCTCCGGACCCCGTCCCCCGGCCGTGCCACCGTTGCCGTACTCCTAGTGCTGTGCCTCGGCGCGCTTGCGCCGGGCTCGCAGCTGCGCTCCAACGCAGCCCCCACTCCCTCCGAGCTCAGGGCCGCCGAAGAGCGGCTGCACCAGCTCGAGCGCGAGTTCGAGCTGGTGGTCGAGAGATACAACCTCGTACGAGAGCGGCTCCAGTCGATCCAGGTCCGTATCGGCGGCAACGAGATCATCGCCCGGCGGCTCTCGGGTCGCCTCGGCTCGACCGAAGACTCGGCCGCCGCGGTGGCCGAGCAGCTCTACAAAAGTGGGGCAACCGGTGCGCTGGAGGTCATCCTGTCGTCCTCCTCTCTCGACGACATCCAGTCTCGCCTTCAATACCTGCAATCGTCCGAGGAAGCTCAGACAGAGGTGTTCGACCGGCTCTCGGTCGACCGGGCGCAGCTCGATGCCGCGCTCGCCCAGCTCGAGAAAGATCGAGCGCAGGCGCTTCAGTCACAGCAGCAGCTCGACTCGCTACGGTCGGAGATCGAGGACAGGGTGGTTACTCAGCGCGCCGAGATCGTTGAGATCAACGCCGCCCTCGAACGGGCGAGAAGGCGCCGGGAAGCCAGGGAAGCGGCGCAAGCCGCCGCCGCAGCCGAGGCCGCGCGTGCTGTAGAGGCGGCCGCGGCCCAGGTCGCACAGGAGGCTGCCACACAGTCCCCCGATCCCGGCATCCCCGTCGCTCCCGCCCCGGCCCCCAGCCAACGTGCCCGGGTCGCGGTCGAGGCCGCCTTGGACCAGGTGGGCGAGCCCTATCAGTGGGGCGCCGCCGGGCCCGACTCGTTTGATTGCTCGGGGCTCACGATGTGGTCTTGGGCTCAGGCGGGAGTGGCGCTCCCGCACAACTCCGGAGCACAATACGCCGCAACCACTCGGGTCGACCAGTCCGATTGGGAGCCGGGTGACCTGATTTTTGCCGGCAGCCCCATTCACCATGTGGGCATGTACATCGGCAACGGGCAGATGGTGGAGGCGCCCTACACCGGCGCCACCGTGCGCGTGGTCTCGGCCTACCGCTCCGA
>Ga0136623_10000393_pt1 | contig 12787 bp, 8 predicted proteins | sample AntDrymUQ4492106_2_FD_104656 | JGI IMG/M metagenome (GOLD analysis project Ga0136623, IMG submission 104656) | Polar desert sand microbial communities from Dry Valleys, Antarctica - metaG UQ449 (21.06) | ecosystem: Environmental > Terrestrial > Soil > Desert | place: Antarctica: Dry Valley...
CTGCCCGCTCAACTGTCGCCCGGGACCAGAGCATCTGCGCCGCAGCTTTATATTTCTGATACTCGAGCAACTGATCAACCAGGTCCTGGCGCGGGTCTTCTTCCTCTTGTGGCACCGCGAACGGGTCGCGGGGCAGTAGCATCTTTGTCTTCAGCTCGATTAGTGTCGCAGCCATAACCAGGAAATCGCCGGCCACTGCGATATCCAACTCTTGCATCAAATGCAAGTAACGCAAATACTCATCGGTAATCCGCGCGACAGGAATATCATAGATACTGACCTGCTCCTGACGGATCAGGTGCAGTAAAAGATCCAATGGGCCCTCAAACTCGCCCATTACGATCTTGAGCTCGTCAGAGGTGCTGTCAGGAACGAGTTCCGGCAACGACCCCGCCACATTCAACGTAGTTGGCGCCGTTTCCTCAACCGGCTCCGACAACGTGACTTCGGGTGTTTCATCCATCACTTGCTACCTTCCGGACCACTCGCCCCCACAATCCCCATTCCCTCCAGGACTTGCTTGAAAGTTACCCGGGCAATCTTGCGCGCCTTATCGCTCCCCCGTTCAAGTATGCCGTTTAGTTCTTCATCGCTGATCCCGCGGACACGCTCTTGAAACGGCTGCAAGAACTGAATTGTGATGTCGGCTAGATCCTCTTTCATTTGAGCATAACCCTTGCCGGAAAAGTGGGCCTCAACTGCCTCAGGTTGCTGTCCAGTCAGCAGTTGGTAGATCGTCAGCAGATTCGTAATTGCGGGACGTGATTCGTTGAATCGAATCTCAGTGCCAGAGTCAGTGACCGCCCGTTTGAACTTGCGCCTAACAGCATCGGCATCGTCAAGCAGCATTACGCAACCATTCGGATCGTCGTCTGACTTAGACATCTTTCTCGTGGGGTCAGAAAGCGACATGATGCGCGCCCCAAGCTTGGGAATGTAAGGTTCCGGGACGCGAAACGTTTCCCCGTAGTCGCGGTTGAATCGTATTGCCAGATCGCGGGTCAATTCAAGGTGTTGCTTCTGATCTTCTCCAACAGGGACGAGATCGGTCTGGTAAAGCAGAATGTCGGAAGCCATCAACACTGGATAGTCGAACAAACCGACGGCGACATTCTCGCGCTGTTTGCGTGCCTTGTCCTTAAACTGCGTCATGCGTTCCAGTTCAGACATTCGCGCGATGCAATTCAGAATCCACGTCAACTCGGCGTGTTCAGAAACGTCCGACTGCACGAAGATTGTCGAGATGTCAGGGTCGATTCCCACTGCCAGGTAGATCCGTGCGAGCTCTCTTGTCTTCTCCGCGAGTAACTTGGGATCTTGCGGAAGGGTGATCGCGTGAAGGTTTACAATGCAGAAGAAGCTTTCGTACTCCTGCTGCAACGCCACCCAGTTACGTAGTGCTCCTAAATAATTTCCGAGGTGGACATTGCCCGTCGGCTGGGCGCCGCTAAAAATTCTCTTCATGCGCGATCACGAGAGACCAACTATAAACGGGTACGAGGCCAGCGGCATAACAAATCCGAAAATCACTCCTAAGACGCCTGTAAACACTGCAATAAAGAGAAGTATGAAACCAAATCGCTCAAAAGCTTCGAGGCCTTCCTCAAAGCTCGGAGGCAGGATGCTTCCAAGAATTTTGCCGCCATCAAGGGGTGGAATCGGTAGAAGATTAAAGACAGCTAAAGCGACGTTAAGTCGGAAAAGGCCAGTGAGCAAATTCGCCGCACCTTCGGCAATTAGTGAATCACTATTCGCTACTGCCGCCAAGCCACTATATGTCATTCTTAAACCCACCAGGTTCGCTTCAAACAAAACTCGCATCAAGATTCCGGCACTTATAGCAATGATTGCGTTGACGATTACACCCGCGGCCGATACCCAAAAGTTGGCGACCCGTTTGTTGCGCCACCTTAGAGGGTTTACAGGAGTGGGGCGCGCCCAACCGATTAACGGAGCGTTGGTAAAAAATGCGATCGCTGGGAAAAGTAAGGTCCCAATAGGATCGACATGCGTCACCGGATTAAGACTAATACGACCCTGCAGGCGAGCGAGGTCATCACCGAACCTGTTTGACATCCAGGCGTGAGCAGACTCATGAGCGGACAAAGAAAAAACCAGCGCGACCATGTACAGGATGAATTCGCCAACGGCGTTGCTGTCGATGTTGCCCATCAGTTAGCTATTACTCAAAAGCTGGAGTGTAAATCGTAGTCGCTCACACTAACATGGCCCTAGGGAGGTGTCAAAAATGGGCATTTTCAACATTTATCGCTTAGAAAGTGCGTTATAACCGAGCGGAACAAACTATCTCAAGAGGGTGCCGTTGATGCCGAGGGGCACGCTATAAACTGAGTCGTTTGACGCAACAATGAGCTCGCCCAGCGAGCTGAATGCTAATCCGACGAGATTCATGCCGGCGACAAACAGGTCGGCCTGCGTGCCATCTCTCGAGATGCGCACAATTCCACGCCGTCCGCGCAGTGAAGCTGCGACATAAAGATTGCCATCGGCATCAAAAGCAAGACCCTGCGGCCGCCCCAGACCTTTGTAGAAGATGCCAACCTCGCCGTTCTGATCTACCCGCACAATGGAATCGAAGCTGGTTACAGTAGGACCTGTTACGTAGAGCGCATCGTCCGGGCCAAAAGCCAGATGATACGCGGAAACCGAAGGCTCAAGCTGAACCCACGCCTGCTCTTCCCCAATACCATTTACTTTGTAGATCGTTCCCGTACGATCACCTACATACATTGTGCCTGCCCGATCAAAAGCCATGCCGGTGGCAATGCCAAGGTTCTTCGCGAAAGGTAACGCCTCTTTGAAGGGAGTAATGCGGTAGACAGTGCCATCCAAACGGCTCGAAACGAACATCTGCCCGTCTCGGTCAAAAGCAATTCCAGTCGGGTTTGTGATATCGCCTGAGTATTCACTGATCTCACCGTTGCTGGAAATCCGAAACAGGGACACAGGCAATTGCTCGCCCCGTGGACCAGAGCGAGTCACAAAAAGAGCGCCATCATCCGGATCAAAAGCGGGGCTCGCCACCGGGTGAAGGTCTTCGGCAAGTTTCCTACCTACGATCAAGCCCGAGTCGGCACTACGCCCCGCCGAGCTTTCGAGCGCCACCTTAATATTTCCGCTCTCTTTGAGTTCGGGTACGATTGCCAGTACGCGTTTCGAACCCAGGGCAACGATAGGAGCCTTCTCGTCATGGAACCAGATCGAGCACCTGGCTGGCTCACTGGTGTCAAAACCGGCGCAGTCAATCAACACTTCGCCTCCGGCAATTCCCGCCGCTGGATCAACTCTAAGAATCTGTCCCTTGCTACTCATTGACAGGCAAAAACACTCATTTTCATTGGAATCGTCATGTTCAACCAGCCGCTGGTAGGCGGTTTGGTCTAACCAAAAAGCCTCACATGATACGACGACGTACCCCTCCTGTCGAACCGTGGATAATGATGTCTATCGGGCTTCTCGCGGAAAGGTTACGATGCTTGTATCGTCGGGCGCTATGTTATAATCGGCTTCGTAAAGCGACTCCATGCAGGCTCAGGGAATTTCTGGTTTTAGCGGGTTCATTGCAGGGAGGTAGCTTGCTATTAACCGTAATGCTCAAGCGAACAAGCGAAGCGATATCGCGGAGCAACATTAACGAAGTTTTCCCGGCGTCCGAAACCTACCGCTCGCACCAATCCCACTGTAACTGCAGCTTGGTGACCATTTCGGGTTCATGCCTTCAAGGCACGGCATTCAGCTCGGGTAACCGTGGGACGCCGAGGTCCTTTGCAATTCCTGTCGCAGTCACTGCCCAGCGAGCGACAATTAGGTCACGGGTTTCTTCAGGACTTAACTTGAAAAACCCACTCTGACAATGAGGAGAGAAAGATCAATAGCGTACTAGGAAACACTCTGGGACTGAAGCCGAATCAACTGCGCCGGATAGAGAAACTCTATACCCGTCGTATCCCGCCTCATCAGATTCTAACCCCAGAATTCGCGAGACAGCTCAGCGAGCTTTCTCACGAAACCCGCAGGCAGATCGGCACACTAATAGACCGCAAGGGTCACATTGAGTATGTGACCGTGGGTAACAACCGGAGCATCACTTTGCCGGACTTCAAGCGAATCCGTGTTGCCGAAGGCCGCTTTCGAGGGCTGCGTTTTGTGCACACACATCTTCGCGGCGAAGAGCTCACGCAGGACGATCTAACCGACCTGGCCCTGCTGCGGTTGGATTTAATAGTCGCGATTGATGTTGACGCAGATACTGGTCTTCCGGGTCTCGTCCGCAGCGCCCACCTCCTTCCTCTGCGTGGGGGCGAACTGCAACAAGTCACCGCAGCAGCACCGTACGCCTTTCTTGAGCCTCAAATACCCTCGCTGATAGATGTCGACTTTCTCGCAATGATCAATTCGCTCGAGGAAGAGATGGCGCGCAATCGCCAAATCGCCAGGCGTGCCGAGGTTAGGGATCAAACAATTCTTGTGAGCGTTGCAACCGGTCCGCTTTTAGATGCAGAAGAGTCTATGGCTGAGCTTTCAGAACTGGCGACTTCCGCGGGGGTTGTAGTGCAGGACAAGATGATTCAGCGTCGTCGTGCAATCGATCCTCGTACCGTTCTGGGACGCGGCAAACTGGACGAATTGCTTATCCGGGCGCTGCAATTGGGCGCCGACATGCTTGTTTTTGATCGCGAGTTAGCTCCTGCGCAAGTGAGATCCCTTTCTGAAGCAACGGACTTAAAAGTCATCGACCGTTCCCAGTTGATCCTCGACATTTTTGCTCAACGGGCCCAGTCACGAGAGGGCAAGATTCAAGTCGAACTGGCCCAGCTAAAGTACCTCCTGCCGCGGCTGATAGCGGGTCAGGACTCGGCATTCTCACGCCTTGCCGGAGGCATTGGCGGAAGGGGACCGGGTGAAACGAAGCTTGAGACTGATCGGCGCCGCGTTCGCGACCGCATTAATCGTTTAGAGAAGGAAATCCTGACGCAGCGACAGCGTCGTCAGGAGCGCCGTAAGGAACGAACCAGGAATGGACTGCCGCTTGTCTCTATAGTTGGTTATACCAACGCAGGTAAATCAACGCTGCTGAACACGCTCACCGAGAGCAATGTACGTGCTGAACAGCGCATGTTTGCAACGCTTGACCCAACATCGCGTCGGCTTCGTTTGCCGCGCGACCAGGAGGTAATTATTAGCGACACGGTAGGCTTCATTCGTGATTTGCCACCTGACTTGTTGACCGCGTTTCGCGCGACCCTTGAAGAGATCAGCGATAGTAAACTGATCATTCATCTGGTTGATGGTTCGAATCCGCGCTTCGCTCAGCAGATTGAATCGGTCGAAAGAATTCTCAGAGAGCTTCACCTGTCTGAGATTCCGACTATTTTGGCGCTAAACAAGGTGGATCGCATGGACACACTCACAACACAAGCGATAATGAGGCAAGCTACTTCCGCAGGACCCCGCGAGGCCGTGGCCATCTCGGCGTTAGAGGCTCGTACACTTGAACCATTGCTGGAAAAAGCTGGTGTCATACTAGCGCGCAATCTGACAGGTCGGCTCGCTCGTGAGGAAGATCACGCTGACCGCCTTTCCCTTACTGCATAATTGATATGGGCCGTCGTCCACGTTTCACAACTCCGCTGAGCCGGGCACGCGATGCATTTGCGATGTACCTTGTGCGCCCCTTTGAATCATTCGAGCCCCGAACTCAGTTCTTCGTTGGCTTTGGATTTTTGGTAATAGTTACTACGCTTTTGCTCTTTAGCGGCTATTCATCGGGTGTTACGGAAGATTATAAAGAAGGTGAGGTCGTCAGGAGAACCGTTGTAGCACCAGGGGACATTACCACCATCGACATTTCTCAAACCGAAAGGCGGCGTGCGGCTGCAAGAGAGGCGACCCGGCCGATTTTCAATTTCGACTCAACCCGCGGCGCCAACTCCGCACAAAGCTTCCGCGCGGCATGGGAAGATCTAAAACAACGCACCACGTCAAAGGTTTCCAATCCGAAGGCGCTTGCATGGAGTGGTGAAGGAGGTGCGGGCGTAGCACGGGCCATCATTGCTCACAGGTTTGATGAGAACGAACTTGATCGTTTAACGGCACTGATGCAGGAAATCGGCGACGAGTATATCTACGACGACGCCGACGCGGATCACCTAAAGCAAGAGATTGTGCTGGTCGACGTGCGCAATCCGGCCGCCCAGATGATCGTGCCGGCGGCGCGCACTCGGATGACCCCCCTTAACGTCGCGCAACGCAATCTGGAACTGCGGGTGCTGGGTTTGCGGGAATGGTCTCAGGAGGAAAGATCAGCGCTCGTCGCGGCCATGGTTCCGCTGATCCGGCCAAACGTTGTATTGGACCAGACCGCCACAGCGACCGCTAGAGAGATGGCGGCAAACAAGATTCCGGAGATTCTGACCTCTCTCAAGAAAAACCAGGTGATAGCGCGAGAGGGAGACACAGTCACCGCGGGAATGCTCGAGCAGTTATCCGCGATCAAGAGTACAGGTCACAGCGGCAGGCCATGGCATTACCTCGTTGGACTACTCCTCGTTGTGATGGCGGTTTACTGGACTGCGTGGAAATTTGCCGAACACAGAAGTACTGCGGCAGCACTATCCTTGTCGAAACAAAGGGCCTTTGCTCTGGTGGGTTCAGCGATTGTCGTGCAAACGGCGTTAATGAGGGTCGGGTTTACCTTCGGCGACAGCGTTGCCCTGCAAATGAAAAGCGCTCCTTTCAACGATCCGACACTGTGGAACTTTGCAATTCCTTTCGCTGCGGCTGCCTTACTTGTGGCTATGCTTGTTGACACTCAACTCGCGTTTCTCACTGGCATTGTGACAGCGCTGTTTGCTGGAATGCTGTCGCCCGGCGGCATCCAAATCGCAATATTCGCCATGATCTCGTGTTCTGCGGCGGTTTACGGAATTGGGAGGTACAGAGAGCGTCAGTCAGTGACTCTTGCGGGCCTTTTTACCGGATGTGTCAACGTCTTCATGGCGCTTGCATTGATTGCATATACCGAGCAGCCTTTTAGTGTAAATACCGTGCTGCTTGCGATAGGCTGCGGTTTTGCGGGCGGTCTGCTTACCGCAATCTTTACTGCAGGCGGCTTGCCCATAAACGAATCGCTCTTCGGTATTTTGACGGATGTTAAGTTGCTAGAGCTTTCCAATGCTGACCTACCGGTCCTGGGGCAGCTGGCATTGCGGGCGCCCGGGACAAACCAGCATTCCCACGCAGTAGGGCAGCTGGCGGAAGATGCTTGTCGGGCGGTGGGAGCCAATCCCCTCCTGGCGCGCATCGGCGCGCTCTATCACGACATCGGTAAACTTGCGGCCCCGGATTATTTCATCGAGAACCAACAAGGCGAGAATCCTCACGATCACTTGCGTCCCGCGCAGAGTGCCAAGATCATTACCAGCCATGTCACCTACGGGATGAGGCTTGCGAAAGAAATCGGCCTGCCAGAGCAGATTGCCGATTTTATTCCACAACATCACGGCACTCGCACGCTGCATTTCTTTCTCCGCAAAGCAACGGCGATGGCGAAAGCCGGCGAGCGGGTTGATGAGAAAGACTTCCGTTATCCTGGCCCTAAGCCTGAGTTTAAAGAGGCCGCAATCATGATGCTGGCTGACTCCTGCGAAGCGGCTGCTCGATCTCTGGCTAGGCCTGATCCGGAGAATATTCGCGCCATTGTCGTTAAAATCGTCGACGCAATCGTCACCGACGGACAACTCGACGAATGCGATTTAACGCTTCGTGAACTGACAACAATCAAAGAAGTAATGATCAGCGCACTTACGGCTATTTACCACGCCCGTATCGATTATCCCGGTTTCAATCCGCCGCTCGCTGGTCCATTGCCACTTCCAGCCGCTAATCTGGACAGCGAGGAACGAGGAATTGGCTACAGTAAGCTTTCCGAAGTGCCTATTAATGAGGCTGGTGAAGTTGAAGACGAGGCTGTGGTCCGCAAGGCGGTAAAACGCTAGTCAGATTACGTTGCTTAGAACTTGTCCCGCAGCTTGCGATAGGTTGTGGTCAACTCTTCGGAGATGACGCGTGTTTGGCCTACGGTTGACATGAAGTTGGTGTCGCCCGTCCAGCGCGGCAAAAGATGAATGTGTATGTGATCCGCAATCCCGGCACCCGCCACGCGGCCCAAGTTCATGCCAATATTAAAACCCGACGGCCGGTAAACGTCTCGAAGTACACCTTGCGAGCGTTTTGTCAGATCCATCATTTCGTCGGTGGTCTCTTTTGGCGCCGATTCCAACTCACCGACATGATCGAGCGGAACGATTAACAAATGCCCCGTTGTGTAGGGGTAGATATTGAGGACGATGAAACTAAGAGAGCCTCGGTATAGGACAAAATTTGTTTCGTCTCTGTCAGGCGCCTCTTTTATTAAACAAAAAACGCAACCCTCTGAGTTTGCATCGCCGGAAGCGATGTACTCAGAACGCCAGGGACTCCACAACCTTTCCAACTTTAGCTTACCTCGGCTAGACGTTTACAAAACCGGCGGCTGGCGGGAGTCATCGGGGATGGTAGGCGTTGAGGTTTCTGGGGAAGCATGGGCATGAGAGCTGGTGTCGTTAATGAGCTCTTTCAGTTCCTTGCCAGGCTTGAAATAAGGCACACGCTTCGCGGGGATGCTGACCGGGTCTCCGGTTTTGGGGTTTCTACCGCGCCGAGCGCCGCGTTCACGCACGCGGAAGCTGCCGAACCCTCGAAGTTCAATCTTCTCGCCCTGATTCAATGTTTCAATGATGCTCTCAAAGACAATTTCGACCAAACGTTCCGCATCCTTTTTCGTTAATTCCGCCGCGCGGGCGACGTCTTCGACGAGTTCCGCTTTTGTCATGCATCACCTCGAAAGTGGGTAAACATCGTTCATGCTCAGAGCATAGTTCGATAGCAAAAGTTCAATTACGATCTAAATATGGCGAGGCGTGCTAAATCGTACCCTATCAGAAAACAATCACCCTGAGCAAGACTCCGAAGTCTCAGCAGCTTAGGTCTGTGTGAGTTGGAGAAAGGCGGTAAAAACCCCCGCCCAGACCAGTTGGTATCTTAGATCGTGCGCGGGGCTGGCGGTCATTCGCCTGTTCTATCTCTGCTCTTCGTCAGACTCGGGCCGGCCAATGCCGAAATCAGCAAGTTCTCCCAGCGATGCCATGCCGCTGCCCGCGTTGGACGAATACACTTTCGTGTCCACAACAGGCTCGTCTTCCCTGCCGACAACTCGCGCTGATAGTCCGATCTTCTTGCTCTCCGAATCTATTCTGAGAATCTTGAAGTCCATTTCCTGCCCTAGCTGGACAACATCTTCAGGCTTCGCCACTCGCTCTTCAGAAAGCTCTGAAATATGACAAAGGCCTTCCAAATTGTCGTCCAACTCCACAAAGGCGCCAAAGTTTGCGAAGCGTGCGATTTTGCCGCGCACCACATCGCCGGGGTTGTGTTCGTTTACGAATCGGTCCCAGGCGTTGGGTTCAAGGTCCTTAATGGAAAGCGACAACCTGCGGTTTTCAGTGTCGATACTAGTAATGATCGCGTCAATCTCCTGACCCTTCTTTAAGACTTCACTGGGATGTTTGATGCGCTTGGACCACGAAATATCGGAAACATGCACCAGACCGTCTACGCCGTCTTCAATTTCAACGAAAGCCCCAAAATCGGTTAGGTTCCTGAGGCGACCGTGAACCCGAGTACCTACCTGGTAGCGCTCATGTAAGGTCTGCCAGGGGTTCGCCTGAATCTGCTTCATTCCCAGGCTGATCCGACGCGCCTTTGGATCCACGCCGAGCACCTCAACTTCAACCGTGTCCCCCGGATTAACGATCTTGCTCGGGTGCTTTACGCGTTTCGACCAGCTCATTTCCGAAACGTGTACCAGGCCCTCAACTCCGTTCTCGAGTTCGACAAATGCTCCGTAATCGGCAACGCTGGCGATGCGCCCGCTAACTCTGGTGCCAATTACAAAGCGTTCTTCAACGCTCGACCATGGATCTGGCTGCAATTGCTTGTAGCCAAGGGAAACCCTTTCGCGTTCGCGATCGAATTTGAGTACCTTGACTTGAATATTATCACCAACTTTAAAAAGCTCATTTGGGTTTTGCAGGCGGCCCCACGACATGTCCGTTACGTGCAGTAAGCCGTCAACACCACCGAGGTCAACGAACGCGCCGTAGTCAGTCAAGTTCTTGATCTGCCCTTCGACGATAATATCCTCTTCGATATGTTGTAGTGTCTGATCTTTCCTTCCCGCATTCTCATTCTCGATCACTGCTTTGCGGGATAGGACCACATTGGATCGCTTTCGGTTCAGCTTGATAACCTTCGCATCGATCTCTTGATTGCGAAGACTGTCCAGGTTACGAACCGGGCGCACATCCACCTGAGAACCAGGCAGAAAAGCCGCGATGCCATCAATGTCGACCCGAAGTCCACCCTTGATGCGCTCGATCACCCGACCCTTGACAGTTGTTCCTTCCTGATACGCCTTCTCCAAATCATCCCAAGCTTTCATTCGCACGGCGTCCGCTCGTGACAGAATCGGCAAGCCATCAGCGGTTTCCATGCTTTTCACGAGCACTTCAACTTCGTCACCCGGCTTTACGGTTATCACACCATCCTCAGTAAACTCGGCGGGATTTACGATTCCTTCCGACTTATACCCGAAGTCGATCACGACACCGCGTTCACTGATCCCAACCACCGTCCCGCGTACAACTTCGCCCTCCTGGAGCGTCGCCTGCTCCTGCTCAAACTGGTCGAGTAGTTGCCCAAAATCGACATCGCCGGCCGGACGCGACTCTTCTTCGTCCTCCGTCGAATTCAGCATGGGTTGAGTTTCGTTGTGCGAGGCTGGTTGTGTTTGCTGCTGACGATGGTCTTGCTCGTCCGGGGATGTTTCATCATTACTGGCCCCGGTATTATTCAGCTTTGGTTCTTCACTAAGCATGCAGGCTCCTGTAGCTCCCGGTTAATTTCAGCGCGTCAGAGATCGTATCGCGCTTCACTTCACGCGCCAAGCATCCGCAAGGCGGATCATCAGCGGACAGTGCTCGAGCGGCCTGTTGGCTGACTATCCTTGGCGATGTGTCGAGTCTAAACTGGGAGGAATGCGAGCCGTTTAGATTTGGAAAAGGAGGTTTTATTTGTTTCGATTTCCGCCGTGCCCGTAGTCACCCGCTTGGTCCGACCATCACCGGCCGCTTACCGGGTAGGTCAGAAATGTACACGCCAGCGTGAGCGGGTGTCAAGGAGCTAACATGACACGGCGAACCATTGAACGAAAAGGAGAACTGCCGGGCCGACAACGCTCTCTCTGGGTAACCTTGTTAACAGTCAGATCATCTATTTTCGACTGCAACACTATCCGCCGCACGCGGCACCACGTAGATCCCAGCGGAATGCGACCCCACAAAAAGTGTGTTTTGATCATGTGCATCAAAAGCCAGTGACCAGATCCTCTGGCTTGGTAATCGATCCTCTTTAGGATCAATTCGCGCCCAGGTTTTACCGGCATTGAGGCTTCGGTACACTCCTCCGCCAGTCTGCCCGTTTTGATAAGCATTGCCAACGAAGATCTCGTCTACGTTTCGCGGATTAATAAGAATGCTCGTAAAGTCGCCGAATGGTAGATTACCCCCACGCCGACTCCAGGTAGCACCAGCATCTTGCGAGGAGTAGAATGCCTGCTTCGTGCCGATGTAGAGATAGCCAGGTCGTTGCGGATCTTGAGCAATTGTATTCACAGGCACATCAGTCGGAATGTCAGCGACTTTACTCCAGTTCTTGCCACCATCCCGTGTGACCAGGACGCCGGAAGCCGCGGTGCCCGCCCAGATGACTAGCGGAGTTTGTAAGCTGGTTGAAATGCAGGTTGTGCGAGGATCAAATGCTCCATTGTAAGGCAGTTTTTGCCACCCTTTCGCAGCATCGAAGGTGCGATACAGTCCGGCATTTGTTGCCACGAGCATGCCTGGAATTCCCGAGTCGGGATCAATGGTATGAACCAAAGCATTAATTGCATCCGTCAGAATCAGCGGCGTCTCAGTTGGCTGTTCCGTCCCGGTCAGAACCGCGGTTCTTGAGAGTCCCAAAGCGGAGAATGTGATCTCATCAAATTTTCCAGTCACCGGAAGACTTCTGTCTGACTGAAACCGTTTCAGTGCCCCCAGAGTTATCCTCCCGGCTTTGCCGTCCGGAACGCCAACGCGATAACCGGCGAGGTTCAAGGCCTCCTGGACGAGACGGATCATCTCGGTCGACTGAGCGGCTGTGGCAGTTCCTTGCGATCGGACGCGGGCCGCAGCGGCTCGTGCCTGGCTCTTGGCGCTCGGTCGCGAAGGCTTTTTCTTCGGGTCAGGAGCAACTGATTTAGCTACCCATAGCGGAGCCCAGGACGCACCGCGATCGAAAGATCGATAGACACCTAAGTTCGTTCCAAGATAGATGATTTCTGGATCTCGTACGTCCTGGATAATGGAATACGTTATCAGGCGCGGGGACATATTTCTCATCGATGGCTGCCATGTCTCGCCATTGTCGTTGCTGATGAAAAGAAAGCCACCTCCAGTCGCTGTATTAATGGTCGACGCGAAAATACGTTTCGGCATTTCTCGATCGGCAACGATGGCGTTGGTGAATCGCCCACTATACCCTCCGTTGCTGGGTACAAAGGTTTTGCCGCCATCGGAAGAAACCATTACGCCATAGTTGTTTGTCCCAATGTAGATCTCTTCAGGAC
>Ga0136623_10000394_pt1 | contig 12778 bp, 8 predicted proteins | sample AntDrymUQ4492106_2_FD_104656 | JGI IMG/M metagenome (GOLD analysis project Ga0136623, IMG submission 104656) | Polar desert sand microbial communities from Dry Valleys, Antarctica - metaG UQ449 (21.06) | ecosystem: Environmental > Terrestrial > Soil > Desert | place: Antarctica: Dry Valley...
CCCCTCCTGCGCAGTCGCAGCGTCGTCGGGGGTCGTGTACGTCGAGCTGCGCAGCGGCAGCTTGTCGACCACGGCCATGACCGGATCGTTGACAGGCATCTTCATATCCTCTGCTCGTGGACACAGGCGACGTAGCGGTCGGGATAGACCGAGCGAACCGGCGATGACCGGCACCAAGGGATCATCTGCTGCGGATGGTACGGGGCAGCTTGGCTCGAGCAGGGCGCCCGGCCTCGACGCTCCGTGGATGGCCCACGACGGGGCCGGGCATCGGGGGTCGTCACTCCCGGCCCCGCCGTGGTCCGGACCCGGCCGCCGCGCGACGGTGGTGACCGCCGTCGGGGAGCAACGGCAGCGCGACGGCCGGGGACTGTGGGGACTGCGTACTGGGGGGATGCGAGGACGAAGCGGCCGAGGTCCGGCTGCACGGAGCCGGCGAAGCATGGCCACCGCCACGGGGTGGACGGTTGTCCTGCTCCAGCTCGTCCGCAAGGTTGTCGAGCAGCAGATCGTCGGGCTGGCACAGGTAGTACCGAGCCGCGACGTACACGTGGCAGAGGCGACGCCGACGACCGAGTAATGCACGCAGGCCATGGCAACATCGGCATCGGCCGCGTCGATCGACCGGGTGATCACCCAGCAGCGCGTACAACGCGGCGCTCGCGCGATAGTGAACGGAGTCGTGCCCGAGACTCCCGTGTCTCGACTCGACGGCGGCAACAAGGTCATCGCGCAACGACTCACGGAGCAGGTCATGACTGGTCTTATGCACGCTCCGCCTCATGGCTGTCCCCCCTGGCCTGAGATGTTCCCATCATGCATCCCTGCGTCGACGAGCCCCGTAACAGCCGTCATCGCGTTGTGCCCCCTTCCAAGAAGCCCGTGACGGGGTTTCCCATCGACTGGAACGCAACGGTGGCAGCGAGAGACATGCCATCGGTATCGCTTCCGAGTCCCACCTCGGATCACATCGTGTCCCCCCGGATCATCTCTGTCTCATCAGCTTGGTACTCTTGACCCATGGCGCAGGAACAGCCCGGCAACGGAGAGCCGACCCTCCTCAAGGCACTGCTGCGCGCGCGACACTGGCAGAAGCACTCGACCTTCGTCAAGGAATGGGACAAGACCGCGAGAGTGATTGATCCGCAGCTCGTGGGCAGTGGGCCTCGACACGCTCAGTTCTATCGATGGCTACGTGGCGAGTTACGCGAACTTCCATACCCGGATTCCTGCCGAGTCCTCGAGTCGATGTTCCCGCAGCACAGCGTCAAGGACCTGTTCGGACCATGCGGCCCGGAAACCGTCACCCGACTGGCACGCGACACCAGCACGGGAACGTTGCACACGACCCGCGAGCCCAACCCTCTCGGACAAGCTCGGATCTCCAGGGTATGGCCTCGCACCGACCCCGAGGTACTCGACGACCTGGTCGCCCGTGTGAACGGCGCCCAGCAGGAGGTCACGGTCTTCGGCCTGAGCCGCAACTTCTATGCCAAAGATGACATGCTTCCGCTGTTCGAATCCAAGGCCCGTGAGATACCGGTGACGTTCTACGTCATGGACCCGCATTGCGACTCGCGACGGGACCGCTATCGTCTCGAGCCGGTCGAAGCCGCCATGGAAGACCCTGCACGCTATACGCGGGAAATTCTTCGCCCGCTCTTCGCAGCATCCCAGCGGATAGTTCCGGTGACACCCACGGCAGGCTTACGGATATTCACCTTCAACTTTCCCTGCTCCTTCGCGATAGAAAAGATCGACCGGACCTGCCGAGTGATGCTCTACGGCCACGGCAAACGAGGTACGGAGGGGCCGATACTCGTCTTCGACGACAACACACCCTACTGGAGCTACTTCGCAGACCAAATAAAATGGCTGGAACGTCTCGCCCACAACCCTCGGGAGCCTTGGACCAGCAAGGGCCTGATTGTTCGGCCGCTACAGGGGACCGACCTTGCCATATAGTGGAGGGCGCAGCGACACTCATTCTGACGCCCAGCACCTTCTCGCCATCGCAAAGGACGCGGCTGCTGTAGCCAGCGAGCTGGTGCGTTCTCGTAGACCCATAACGGTGACCTGGAAAGGTGATCGTGACGTCACGTCGGATGTCGACCTGACCGTCGAGAAGGCGGTGCGAGACTTCTTGCGCGCACACACACCGACTGCCGGGTTCTTGGGCGAAGAGGAAGGAGGCCATCCCGGCGACGGGCTCCACTGGGTGTTGGACCCGATCGATGGGACTGTCAATTTCCTCCACGGAGTGCCACTCTGCGCCATCTCCCTCAGCCTCGTATATAACGGAATTGTTCTTGCTGGAGTGATAGACCTACCGTTTCTCGCCGCTCAATACAGCGCCGTACGCGGCCAAGGCTCGTACGCGAACGCCACCAGGCTCCAGGTCAGCCCGACACGTAGACTTGATGCTGCGCTCGTGTCGATCGATCAGTACGCCTTCGGCGAGGACGCGGAACGTAAGAACGACATGCGACACCAGCTCACCAAGCATCTGGCCGCACACGTCCAGCGCGTCCGAGTGCTCGGTACCTCAGCTATCGAGCTGGTCTGGACCGCACAGGGCAGATTTGATGCCTGCATCATGCTGGGCAACAAACCTTGGGACACAAGTGCAGGAGTTCTCATCGCTCAGGAAGCAGGGGCACGCGTGCTAGACCTGGACGGGTCCGATCACACGGCTCTCTCCTCGGCGACGATTGCGGTGACGCCTGCCCTCGAACACGATCTCATGTTCATAGTTCGCGCTGCTCTTGCCGAGACCACGCTCACTGACTGAAGCTCACTTCTCGACGACGACTGCGAGCAGCGCCACGTCGTCGTAAGGGGATCCCGAGGGCACTAGCTCGGCCGGCACCCGGTCGCACAGGGCCTCGACGTCCGCGCCGTCGGGTACCGACTCGATGACATCGTGGAGCCGTTCCTGGCGCCGGTCGGCGTCCTGACCCGGCAGATCGGTGAGCCCCCGGCGGGACACGTCACCGAGTCACCGACGCCTCGGTGCGATCGACTCCCGTGACCGCGCCGAGCAGCGGGGACAGGTTCGCCACCAGTCTGCCCGGCGGCAGCCCGCGCGAGCTCGGCCACCTCCCGTAGCCGCACATCGAGCGGCGGGCACGCCAGCCGCGGTCGGCCAATCAGGCTTGGGCGTGTTGGACGTCGCTCTGGCGGAGCGTCTGGGGACAGGTCGGCTACAACGAACGTCGTACGTAGTTTCTACGGATGCCGTAGTTCCACAGAATGCGTAGAAACTACGGATACCAGCACCCCAGCAGAAGGTTCATACTGGTCGAGTCGCAGATGGACCGTATTCGACAACGACACGGAGGTTCGTCCAGCGCCGTTCATGCGTTGTCCTCCTATGCCGAGCTGCACTCTTCCTCCTTCTTGTTCCAACCGCGTGACTGGATAGGCTGCCCGTCTGTGGCATGACTTCACATGATTCGAAGCCGGAACAGACGATCAAGGACGCCACGCGACGGTAAACACCTACCGAGTGAGCGAGATGGCCTGGATGGGCGACACCATCACGCAACCCGACCCTCAGCCACAGGAAGGAACAACAGTCAATGTCGACTGAGACCACTGACCAGGTAGCGGCACACAACGGGCAGTCCCCGAATGGACAGCAACCGCTGAGCCTGGGCACCGCGGCCGCACGGAATCTGGCCACCACCACCAAGACCCCCCCGCAGATGCAGGGCAAATCCTCGCGCTGGTTGCTGAAGATCCTGCCCTGGGTGCAGGTCTCCGGGGGTACCTACCGGGTCAACCGTCGGTTGTCGTACGCGGTGGGTGACGGACGGATAAGTTTCGACCAGACCGGAGCCGAGGTGAGGGTCATTCCCGCCGAGCTCGGTGAGCTGGCGTCGCTGCGTGGCTTCGAGGACATCGACGTACTGACCGCTATGGCCGGTCGGTTCGTGCAGCAGGAGTTTGACGCTGGCGACGTTGTCGTCGAGGAGGGCCAGCCGGCCAATCAGATCGTCCTGATCGCCCACGGCAAGCTCAACAAGATCAGCACCGGCAGATACGACACCCGGACGGTCCTGGGCATGCTGGGTGACGGTGACCACGTCAGCTACCGGGCGCTGACCCCGGCCCAGGACACCTGGCCGTTCACCGTCACAGCGCTCACCAAGACCACTGTCCTCACGCTGTCCAGCGAAGCCTACGAGGAAATCATCGCGCAGTCCGACGCGTTGCGGGCGCACATTGAGCAGTACGAGGCCAACCGCGGAAAGCCGCAGAACAGACGTGGGGAAGCCGACATCGCCTTGGCGTCCGGGCACGAAGGGGAAGCCGAGCTGCCCGGGACCTTCGTCGACTACGAGACCTCCCCCCGCGAATACCAGCTCGGCGTGGTCCAGACCGTGCTGCGCATTCATACCCGGGTGGCCGATCTGTACAACGACCCGATGGATCAGACCGAACAGCAGTTGCGGCTGACGCTCGAAGCGCTGTTCGAACGCCAAGAACACGATTTGATGAACAACCGTGACTTCGGTTTGTTGCACAACGTCGACTACAACCAGCGTATCCATGCCCGCACCGGACCACCCACCCCCGATGACCTCGACGAGCTGCTGTCCATGCGCCGGAACACGCAGTACTTGTTGGCGCACCCACGCACGATCGCCGCGTACGGCCGCGAATGCAACCGCCTGGGGCTGTATCCGGACAGCGTCGAAGTCGGTGACGATCGGGTGCTCGCCTGGCGGGGGGTACCGTTCCTGACGTGTAACAAGATCCCGATCACCGATAATCAGACCTCCGCCATCCTGGCGTTGCGCGTGGGTGAAGACAACGAAGGTGTGGTCGGTCTGCACCAGGTCAACATCCCGGATGAGTACGTGCCCGGCACATCGGTGAGGTTCATGGGCATCAACGAGAAAGCGATCATCTCGTATCTGGTGTCCAGCTACCATTCCGCTGCCGTGCTGGTGCCGAATGCACTGGGCATGCTGGAAAACGTCGAAATCGCCCGCTCGGAGTCCCGGTAAGACACCGATACGTCTAGGTGGTCCGTTCGTGGTGTCGCGTTCGCGGCGCCAGCCGTCGGGACGAAACACGTGAGCTGCGGAGTCAGGTGCTGATGTGCCTACGCGCGAGGGCCGCCACAACGGACCAGCCGCTTTCTTGCCGAGAATCCTGGAGTAAGGGTCAGGCCAGTAGTCCTGTTTCCCAGCCGAGGTGTCCACCTATGCCTTTTCGGGAAATGACCGACACGAGTTCGGGACGGCTGCTGAGGATCGCGACCAGAAGACGGAGCACCGCTGATGCAACCGTTCGAACCACCCGAGTTCTACATGCCCTATCCCGCGCGCTCAAACCCCCACCAGGACGCGGCGCGAGTGCATGCCAAGGTGTGGGCCCGCGAGATGGGGATGCTCGATGGGCCTGCCGGCAGGCCCATCGATGGGCGGGATCGTAGCGGGGTGTGGGATGAGCGTAAGTTCGACTCCGCCAACTACGCCTTGTTCAGCTCCTCCGTCCATCCAGATGCCCCGGGTTTGAAACTGAACCTGGTGACCGACTGGTATGTGTGGTTGTTCTACTTCGATGATCACTTTTTGGAGATCTACACACATAACCATGATCTGGCCGGCGCGCAGGAGTTCCTCGACCGGCTGCCGGCATTCATGCCGCTGGACCCCAGCGATGCTACTCCGATGTCAACCAACCCGGTGGAAGCCGGTCTGGCTGACCTGTGGTCGCGCACGGCCCCGGCCATGTCAGAACACTGGCGAGCCCGGTTCTCCGAAAGTACCCACAACGTGCTTCAAGCGCCACTCAAGGAGCTCTACGACGTCACCGAGCGCCGGATTCCCAACCCGATCGACTACATCGAGACGCGTCGCAACACCGGCGGCGCTCCATGGTCGGCAGGACTAGTCGAGTACGCCGCGGACGCCGAGGTACCGGCCGAGATCGCGGCCACGCGGCCGATGCGGGTACTCAAAGACACCTTTGCCGACGGGGTACATCTGCGTAACGACATCTTCTCCTACCAAAAAGAGGTTCTTGCAGGTGAGATCAATGGCGTGGTGGTCGTTGAGCAATTCCTCGGCTGCGACTTGCAGCAGGCCGTTGATGCCGTCAACGAACTGGCCACGTCTCGGATGCAGCAGTTCGAGAACACCGCCCTGACCGAACTGCCCTTGCTGATCGCCGAGTACGGTTTGGACCCAAAGGCGCTCCAGGACACCCTCAGCTACCTCAAAGGGCTTCAAGACTGGATGGGTGGCGATTTCGAGTGGGAGAAGAAGACCGGCCGCTACAAGGACGTCGGATTACCTGGTTCCGCGAGTCTCGCTCGACGTCGTGCCGGTCCCAGCGGGATCGGCACCGCAGCGGCTCGAACCACCCCTCCGGGGAGCGCAAGCCGCCACGCGACCGGGCACGACGGAGCCGAGCACGGGGTGTCGTCACGGCTGCTGGGGCTGACCGGGATCGGCACTGCGGCTGCCCGGCTGGGGTTGGCTCGCAGGGTCGCCTCGGTGGCTTGGCCGACCACCGCCCCGACGGGCGGAGGCGCTCCGCGGGTGAAGCTGCCGGAGTTTTACATGCCGTTTCGTGCGGGGCGCAATCCGCATATGGACACCGTGCGCGCACCCACCAAGGTATGGGCCATCGAGATGGGGATGCTGGGGTCGGGGCTACCCGGTTGGGATGAGTCTGGTTTTGACGCCGCCAACATACCCCGGCTCGCAGCGCTGCTCCATCCGACGGCTCCGAGGCCGGAGTTCGACCTGGTTGTCCTGTGGTCCACGTGGGCGATGTTCCTCGGAGATTTCTTCGATGAGTTCCAAGTTCGCCGTGATCTGGCCGGAACGAAAGTGGCCCTCGCTCGGCTGCTGACCTTTATGCCGACCTCCCCCACCGAGCCTGTCCCGGTCCCGACCAACCCGTTGGAACGGGGTTTGGTTGACCTGTGGCCCCGCACCGCGCCCGCGATGTCCCCAGACTGGCGTCGCTGGTTCGCGGGGAGTGTCAAAGGTATTGTTGAAAGCTTCCAGTGGGAGATCCTCAACCTCATCCAGAACCGGATCCCTGATCCGGTCGATTACATCGAGATGCGCCGCCAGACTTGTGGCGCAGAGCTTACGGCGCTATTCATACACTACATCCTAAGTCTACGGATGCCGTCCGAGGTGTATTTTTCTCGACCGATGCGTGGGCTGATCGACGCGTACCTCGAGTGGCAGGGCTTGCTCAATGACATCTTCTCCTACCAGAAAGAGATAGAACAGGAAGGCGAGTTCCACAATGGCGTACTGATCATTCAGCGGTTCCTCGACTGTGATCTGCCGCAAGCCGTCACCCTCACCAACGGCCTGGTGACCTCTCAGCTATGTTACTTTGAACATGTCGCGGCCACCGAGTTGCCCGCCCTGCTCGACGAGCTCGGCCTGGACGAGGCAAGCCGGGAGAACATCGGCAGATACGTCCGGGACCTGCAGGAATGTATCGCCGGCTTTCTCCAGGCCCATGCGGTGTCGGTGCGCTATGAGCCGACCACCCGACCGGGCACTACCTCGGCGGCCGATATGCCACCAGCGCCGGTGGCCCCAGCACTCGTGCGGTTACCCTTCGGCCCCACTGGGGTGGGCACCGCGGCGGCACGGATCGGATCGTCGGGTGGGACCGGTGTCCCCGCACCAGTCGCAGTCACGACACAGCCATCAGATTTTCCGTCGAAAGGCGTGACATCGCGCAGACAACCGTTCGAGCTACCCGAGTTCTACCTACCCCACCCCGCGCGGCTGAATCCCCACCTGGAGACGGCGCGCGAGCACACCAAGGCATGGGCGACCCAGATGGGGATGCTCGACGTGCCACCGGGCACGCCCGGCCCTCGTGTGTGGGACGAGTACAAGTTCGACTCCATGGACGTGGCGCTGCTCACCTCCTATACCCACCCCGATGCCCCGGCTCCCGAGCTGGAACTGATCACCGACTGGTATGTCTGGGTGTTCTACTTTGATAATCACTTCTTGGATGCCTGCGAGCGCACCCGTGATCTGGCCGGCGCACGGGAGTCCCTCGACAGATTGCCGGCATTCATGCCGCTGGACCCCAGCGTTGCCACTCCGATGCCGACCAACCCGATGGAGGCCGGCCTGGCCGACCTGTGGCCGCGCACCGCCCCGACCATGTCCGAAGACTGGCGGGCCCGATTCTCCGAAAGCACATGCAGTCTTGTCCATGAGTCCCTGTTGGAGCTGTTCAACACCCATCAAAGCCAGGTGTCTAACCCGATCGACTACATCGAGATATGCCGCAAGGTGGGCATGACCCGATGGTCGGCAGGACTAGTCGAGCATGCCGTCGGCGCCGAGGTGCCATCCGAGATCGTGGCCACGCGGCCGATGCGGGTACTCCAGGACTCCTTCGCCGACGGGGCACAGCTGCGTAACGATATCTTCACCTACCAGCGGGAAGTCGAAGACGAAGGGAGGACCGACAATGGCGTGCTGGTGGCGGAGCGGTTCTTGGGCTGCTCCCCGCAGCAGGCCGCCAATATCGTCAACGAGCTGATTACCTCTCGGTTGCAGCAGTTCGAGAACACAGCCCTGACTGAAGTCCCCTTGCTGTGCGGCGGGTACGGCCTGGGTCCGGGACACTGGATGGACGTGCTGCAGTATGTCAAGGGACTCCAGGATTGGCAGGCGGGGTGGCACGAGTGGCATGTGCGCTCGAGTCGCTGCTGGAACACTCGGTCGGCCGATGCCCTGACCAGGGAACTGCCAGGTCCGACCGGGATCAGTACCGTGGCGGCTCGGCTGGGGTTGGCTCGGCTGGGGTTGGCTCGCCGGGCCGCCTCGGTGGCCTGGCCCACCACCGCCTCGACGGCCGGAGGTGAGGGCGCTTCCCGAGTGGAGCTGCCGGAGCTTTATGTGCCATATCACGCGCGGTGTAATCCGCACCTGGATACCGGGCGGGCGAAGGCCAAGGCATGGGCGGTCGAAATGGGGATGATCGGATCTGGCCTGACTGATTGGAATGAGTCGAGTTTCGACTCCGCAGACCAACCCCGGCTTGCCGCGTTGATGTATCCGGATGCCCCGAGCTCGAAGTTCGACATGGCGGCCCGGTGGAACACGTGGGCGTTTTTCTTCGCTGATTTCTTCGATGAGACCTTCCAACTCCGCCGCGATCTAGTCGGGGCGAAGGCGTTCCTCGACCGGTTGCCGGCATTCATGCCGATCTCCCACCCCGAGGCCGTGCCGGTCCCGACCAACCTGGTGGAACAAGGTTTGGCCGACCTGTGGCCGCGCACCGCACCCGCGATGCCCGCACACTGGCGGCGCTGGCACTCGGAGAGCTTCCAGCGCTTCGCGAGAAGCTTGCTGTGGGAGATCCTCAACCTCATCGAGAATCGAATCCCTGATCCGGTCGACTACGTTGAGATGCGCCGCCAGACTAATGCGCTAGAAGTGCCGATGCTTTTGCTGCACTACGTCCAGGGTTTGGAGATTCCGCCCGAAGTATACAGTTCTCGACCGATGCGCGCACTGGTCGAGTCGGTCCTCGATTGGGGCGGGTTGACCAACGACATCTTTTCCTACCAGAAAGATGTCGAACAGCGAGAGATCCACAACGGCGTGCTGGTCATCCAGCGGTTCCTCGACTGTGACGTTCCGCAAGCCGTCACCATCACCAATGACTTGGTGACCTCTCGGCTACGCCGCTTCGAGCATATCGTCGCCACCGAGTTGCCCTCCCTAGTCGCCGAGCTCGGCCTGGACGCGACCGGCCAGGAGAACATCGATAGATACGTCCAGGGACTACAGGACCTTGTTGCCGGCCTTGCCCATTACTATCTGACGACGAATCGCTATGAGCCGACCACCCGGCCGTGCACTACCTCGGAAACCGGTACTCCGCCGATCCCGCCGCCGGTGCGGCTGCCCTTTGGTCTTACCGGGTTGGGCACCGCGGCGGCACGGATCGGACCGGCGTATGGGGGAGTCGTTGTTACCGCACCGGCATCGGTCACGGCCCCGACACTCGTGTGGCTGCCTGCGATTCACAGCAACGCGGTTGCCGCGTACGAGGCGTATCAGTCACAGGCCCCGACACTCGTGTGGTCGCCCTCCTCGGAACCAGCTCCCGGAATCGAGCTTGGCAGGGAGTCAGACCTGTGACCACTGTTGAGATCACCTCCGCCCGGCCGGTGGGTGAGGTGCTGGCTTGGAGCAGGGCCGTCATCGACCCCGCCCTGCGCGCCGCCGTCGAGACACTACCCGCCTCGATGCGTCACCTCACCGGTTACCACCTGGGCTGGTGGGACGAGCGCGGTGCCCCGACCAGCTCCGCCGGGGGTAAGGCGATCCGTCCCACGCTGGTCTTGCTCGCGGCCGAGGCCGCCGGGGGCGCCGCGGAGGCGGCGGTGCCTGCGGCGGCCGCGGTGGAACTGGTCCATAACTTCTCTCTGCTCCATGACGATGTGATGGACGGCGATGCCACCCGCCGCGGACGCCCCACCGTCTGGGCCGTGTTCGGTCCCACCGAGGCGATCCTGGCCGGCGACGCGCTGCTCGCCTTGGCCTTCGACGTGCTCGCCGCCAGCGGGCATCCCACCGCATCCGAGGGGATACGGATGCTCTCCGCCGCGGTGCTGGACCTGGTGGACGGCCAGCACGAGGATGTGGCCTTCGAAGCCCTCGCGCAGGTCGACGTTGCCGAGTGCCTGGGCATGGCCACCAAGAAAACCGGCGCCTTGTTGGGATGTGCCGCCGCCCTGGGCGCCACCGTCGCCGGCGCTCGCCCAGACCAGCTCGCCCACCTGCGCGGTTTCGGTGAGCGTCTGGGCGTGGCGTTCCAGCACGTCGATGACCTCCTGGGGATCTGGGGAGACCCGGTGGTCACCGGAAAGCCGGCCTATGCCGATCTGTCCCGGCGGAAGAAATCCCTCCCGGTGGTGGCCGCCCTGGCCTCCGGCGGCGCGGCCGGGGCTGAGCTGGCCGCGCTCTATCACCGCGAGCGGCCGCTGTCGGCCGCCGATCTGGCCCGCGCCGCAGACCTGGTCCAGTGGGCGGGCGGGCGCACCTGGAGCCAGACCCAGGCGGCCGACCTGCTGGCCGAAGCGCTGGGTCACCTGGATGCGGCCGGGCTGGCAGCACGCGCGGCCGTCGAGTTGGGCGCGCTGGCCCACCTGGTCACCCACCGCGACCACTAAGGCACCGCCCCCGAGGACGAGACAAGAGGTAACGCCCATGTCCCGCACCTACCCCCCGGACCTCATCGCCGCGACCGCCCCTGGCCGGCTGGCCACGGGAGCGGTACTGGTCGCCGAGGAACTGCACTGCGCCGATGAATCGGGCTGCCCCGACCGGGCGGTCATCGCCTGCCCCGCGGCCGTCCTGCTCGCGGGCGAGCTGCACCGCCACGGGCTGGCCACTACCAGTGGCCCCCTGCACCTGAGCGCGGCGGGGCAAGCCGACGCCGTGGCTGGGATGGCCGTGGTGTTCCCCGCTACCGGTGGGCGGGCCGGCCTGGGGGTGGCCGCAGCCGACGACGCCGCCCGACACACCGCGCGGACCGCGTTAGCCGCCTGGGGCTCGGTCACCGGACCCCGCAGCGTGCTGCTTGCCTCCCCGCGGTCGTTCTGCGCCGGGGTGGACCGCGCCATCGAGATCGTCGAGCACGCTCTGGACCAGCGAGACGACCCCGTCTATGTACGGAAACAGATCGTGCACAACGCCACCGTGGTGGCCGATCTCTCGGCCCGTGGCGCGGTGTTCGTCGACGAGTTGGACGCCGTGCCCGAGGGGGCCACCGTGGTGTTCTCCGCCCACGGGGTGTCCCCTGCCGTGCGCGCCGAAGCCACCCGCCGGGGACTGGACCTCATCGACGCGACCTGCCCGTTGGTGACCAAGGTGCACGCCGAAGCACGGCGGTTCGCCGCCCGTGGCGACACCGTGATCGTGATCGGTCACGCCGGGCACGAGGAGATCGATGGTGTCCTGGGCGAGGCCCCGGACCAGACAGTTCTGGTGCAGAGCGTCGCCGACGTCGAGAACCTCTGCGTCCCCGACCCGACGCGGGTGTCGTATCTGACCCAGACCACCCTGGGTGCTGAGGAGACGGCCGAGGTGCTCACCGCCCTGCGCGCCCGGTTCCCGAGCCTGCGCGGGCCGGGCACGGCCGATATCTGCTATGCCACCACCAACCGCCAAGACGCGCTCAGCGCCATCGCCGCCGAATCCGATCTGGTGCTGGTGATCGGCTCAGAGAACTCGTCCAACTCCTGCCGACTCGTTGAGCTCGCCCACCGCCACGACAGGCCCGGCTACCTCATCGACACCCCCGGGGATATCCGCCCCGCCTGGCTGGCCGGGGTGCGGGTGGTCGGGTTGAGTGCCGGCGCCTCGGCTCCACCTCGGCTGGTCGAGGACGTCCTCATCGCTCTGGGTGGGCTGGGTGTGCTCACCGTGACCGAACGCGAGACCACCCGCGAGGAGATCCGCTTCACACTGCCCGCCGCGGTCCGGCGACCGTGACCAGCATGCCCCGAGTGCGCAGGCAACTGCGTGCCCCGTCCTGCACGCCTATGCCGGCTGCCCCTGGATATCACCGGGAGACCTTCGATGACCACTGATGTCGGTGTGCCTGTTGTGCCCGCTCGGCGCCCACCGCGTCGGCGCTGCCGACAGGTCATGGTCGGTGATGTGCCGGTGGGCGGCGATGCGCCGGTCTCGGTCCAGTCGATGACCACCACGATCACCGCCGATATCGACGCCACGCTGCAGCAGATCGC
>Ga0136623_10000397_pt1 | contig 12754 bp, 10 predicted proteins | sample AntDrymUQ4492106_2_FD_104656 | JGI IMG/M metagenome (GOLD analysis project Ga0136623, IMG submission 104656) | Polar desert sand microbial communities from Dry Valleys, Antarctica - metaG UQ449 (21.06) | ecosystem: Environmental > Terrestrial > Soil > Desert | place: Antarctica: Dry Valley...
CGTGCGAAACGCGATGTTCTTCACCGAGCCGGAGTGCTTCCCGGCCAGCCACACTTCGGTCCCGGGCAATACACCGGAACCGTCGTCAGCGAGTACGTAGAGCGTTACTTTTTTGCCATGGAGCGCCCCTACCCGCGCGAAGAGCAAAGTCGCGAGTACCACGAGCACGATTACCACCGCGGAGATTATTCCTCCGCGCAGTTCGGTCCAGTTCCGTTGGCGGGGCATTCATCGTGAATATAAACGCCCCCTCACCAGACCGCGTATTTTATGGCGCAGAGATGACAAGCTGGAAACGCTGACATGCTGATCGGGGTTCCCCGCGAGACCGCCAGCGGTGAAAGACGGGTCGCCCTGGTGCCTGATGTGGTGCAGCAGCTCACCCGCGCCGGACATCAGGTCGTCATCGAGCGCGGAGCCGGAATGCGCGCGGGCTTCACCGACGAAGCTTATCGAGCCGTCGGCTGCGACCTGGCGGACTCCGCCGAAGAGATTTATCGCACCGCGGCGCTGGTGCTGAAGCTCCAGCGACCCGCGACGGACGCCGGGGGCCGATCGGAGCTCGATATGCTGAGGCCCGGCTCGGCCCTGATCGGCCTGCTCCAGCCCTCCGGCGACCCTCGCCTGTTCGAGCAGCTCGCGGAACGGGACATTGTCGCGATGAGCATGGAGCTCGTACCCCGGACGACGCGGGCGCAGATGATGGATGCGTTGTCGTCCCAGAGCACGGTGGCCGGCTACAAGGCGGTCCTCATCGCCGCCAACGCGCTCCAGAAATTCTTTCCGATGCTGATGACGGCGGCGGGCACAGTGAGGCCGGCCAGGGTTCTCGTCATCGGTGCCGGTGTGGCCGGGCTTCAGGCGATCGCCACCGCCCGCAGGATCGGCGCGGTCGTCGAAGCATTCGACACCCGGCCGGTGGTGAAGGAGCAGGTCCAGAGTCTCGGCGCCACCTTCGTCGAGCTGGATGTGCACGCCGCGGAAGCGCAGGACGCGGGAGGATACGCGAAGGAGCTCAGCGAGGATCATATCCGCCGGGAGAAGGAGCTCATTCACAAGCACGCAGCGCTGGCCGACGTCATCATTACCACCGCCCTCGTCCCGGGCAAGCGGGCCCCGCTCCTCATCGACGCGAAAACCGTGGCGGCAATGCGCCCGGGCTCCGTCATCGTCGATCTGGCCGGGGAGCAGGGGGGCAACTGCGAGCTGAGTGTTCCGGGCGACACGGTGATCCAGCACGAGGTCACGATCATCGCGCCACTCCACATCTCCAGCGATCTCGCGTTCCACGCCAGTCAGATGTACGCCAAGAACGTCGCCGCGCTCGTGACGCTGCTTGCGCCCAAGGGCGAGCTGAATCTCAATTTCGATGACGACATCATCAGTGCGGTGTGCATAACCGCCGGCGGCAGGATTCGCCACGCGCCGACGCTCGCCCGCCTCGGACGCTCCAATCCCGGACTCGTGGAGTCCAGCCGGTGAGTCAGGAGCTCGTACTCGGGATCTACGTGTTCATCATGGCGATCTTCGTCGGGTTCGAGGTGATCGCGCGCGTACCATCCGTGCTTCACACACCGCTCATGTCGGGCACCAACGCCATTCACGGGATAGTGGTGCTGGGCGCGATGCTGGTCGCCGGCTCGGCGGATACCACACTCGTGCATGTCCTTGGTTTCATCGCCGTCGTGTTCGGCGCGGCGAACGTCTTCGGGGGATTCGTCGTGACGGATCGGATGCTCGAGATGTTCAAGAAGCGCGACATCGCCAAAGAGGCGGAAGAGAAGAAGAATGTCTGACCTCCGCGAGTCGGTAATCGCGATCAGCTACATCGTCGCCGCGATGCTCTTCATCTTCGGACTGAAGCAGCTCAGCTCCCCCTCCACCGCGCGCGCGGGCAACCGCCTGGCGGCCATGGGAATGGCCCTCGCGCTCGGCGCGACCTTGCTCGATCGCCAGATCCTTTCGTACTGGTCGATTGCACTCGGCACGTTCATCGGCGCGGTGATGGGGATCTATTTCGCGCGCACCGTGCAGATGACCGCAATGCCGCAGATGGTCGCACTGTTCAACGGAATGGGAGGCGCGACGGCGGCGCTGGTGTCCGTTGCGGAGTTTCTGCGCCTTTCACGGTCCGCCGAGCTCGTAGGGAAGGGAGAGGCCACGTCGATCGTGCTCGGCACCATTATCGGCGCGATCTCTTTCACCGGCAGCCTGATAGCGTTCGGAAAGCTGCAGGAGCTGCTTTCCGGGAAGCCGCTCCAGTTCCCGCTACAGCGCGCCATGAACGCGCTGACGCTTATCGCGATCTTTGCGCTGGGTGCGTGGGTGGTGATGGGGAGCGGCGGCGCATTCGCCCTCTGGATCGTTTTCGCCGCCTCGCTCTTTCTCGGCGCCATGTTCGTCCTGCCGATCGGCGGTGGCGACATGCCAGTGGTCATCTCGATACTCAACTCGCTGACGGGTCTGGCGGCCGCCCTGACCGGATTCGTGCTGCACAATCAGATGCTCGTCGTCGCGGGCGTGCTCGTCGGGGCGTCCGGAACGCTGCTCACCCTTCTCATGAGCACGGCCATGAATCGCTCCGTGGCCAACGTCCTCTTCGGGGCGTTCGGTGCGTCGGGATCGGGTGCCGCCGCCGCGGATACCGGAGTCCAGCGTACCGTGCGTCAAACGACCACCGAGGATACCGCCATCGCGCTCGCGTATGCGCGGACGGTGGTGATCGTTCCCGGTTACGGCCTCGCTGTCGCCGAAGCACAGCATACGGTGCGGGAGCTGGCGACCGACCTGGAGAAGCGGGGGGTCAACGTCAAGTACGCCATCCACCCGGTGGCGGGGCGGATGCCGGGCCACATGAACGTGCTTCTCGCCGAGGCCAATGTGCCATACGACCAGCTGCTGGAGATGGACCAGGTCAACGGCGAATTCCCCCAGACCGACGTGGTTCTGGTGGTCGGCGCGAACGACGTCGTGAACCCCGCCGCGCGCGACGATCCGGCGAGCCCGATCTACGGCATGCCGATCCTCGACGTCGACCGCGCGCGGAACATCATCGTGCTCAAGCGCAGCATGGGACATGGGTTCGCCGGAATCGACAACGCGCTCTTCTATCACGAGAAGACGCGCATGTTGTTTGGCGACGCGCGCCAGTCGCTGACCGAGGTGGGACAGGCCCTCAAGTCGGCGTAGCGGGCGCATTCGAGCTCCGCATGCGCACTGAGGCTGCGGACGCTCGGTGAAATGCCTACGCGGTTGTGTACGTTTTTACCCTGTGACGCCGGTAGTGGTGTGAAGTCACTCTCATGGCCATTTCCCACAAGCACTCCGGGGGAACGCGCAAGCAGTCACTGTTTACTTCAGCGCGCCGAGCATTGAGAGCAACTCCCGAAGCGACCACTCCTCTGACGTCACGTTCGCGACGGCGATGCCTCGAACAACCCGAGGGTCTCGGCGATAGGCTGAAAGCGGAAGCTGGAGAGAAGACGTCGTAGCCGGGGAACGGTTCGCGCGAGACCGCCGTAATGCCGCATGCGCGTCAGCAGGGGAACCGATAGCCTGGGCTGACCTGGATCGAGCTCCCACGGGTGGATGTAAAACGTGCCTGGCACGCCCCGCTGTTCCGCTGACGTGAGGGCGGAATGCACCAGGGTGTATGGAAGGTGCCGGAAGTACGCCCCGCCAGCGGCCGGGAAAACCGCGCGTCCCACGTTCACGGTCGCGGGTGGAATTTCGTCGAGCGTCCCCGAGGGGAGTGTGAGCCGGTACGGGTCGCGCCCGCCACCGACGAACCCATACCCTTTGCGACGAACCGGAAACAGGCTCGAGTCGTAGCGGTAATTCTCCTGAAGCAGGATATCCAGCGCCCACTCTCCGCCCCGTACGATCGAGAAGCTGGGCGCGCGGTAGCCGTAGACTTCTTTCCCGGTGACGTCTTCCAGCACGCGCTTCGAGCTCCGCACCGATTCGCGGAACTCCTCTCGCGAAATGGTCGTGACGCGCCGGTGATCGGAGCCGTGCGAGCCTACCTCGTGACCCCGCTCCACGATCTCGCGCACGAGCCCCGGAGCGCGTTCACCGACCCACCCCAGGACAAAAAAGGTCCCGCGCGCATCGTGCTGTTGAAGGAGGTCGAGCAAGAGCCGGAGACCGACCTCGAGGCGACGCGGCAACTGGTCCCACCGTTCCCGGGGAGCGTATGGTTCCAGTGCCGAAACCTGGAAGTACTCTTCCACGTCCACCGTGAAATGGTGAAAGATCGGCGTGCGCGACGACTCCATCTATTCTATGACCGGCTCATGATGACACCCGCTTTCCGAACGAGACTCTCTGATCATATGCGCTGCGAAAGTAACGCGTTGAATCGTTTGTGAAAATCGCCATGCGATCGCGGGGCGTATGGAACGGACTGGCAATCGTCGCGGTCCTCACGGCGATTTTCGTCGTGACTCTGTTTCCGACAGGAACGGGAACGCCTTCGCCGTTCTCTTTTGGCTTCAGTCTCGGGAGCCGAAATCTCGGGGACGCCATCCTGAATTTCTTTTTGTTCCTGCCGCTCGGTCTCGCGATCGGCTGGAATGGAAGTCCGGCAACCCGTGCCGGTCTCTGGGGGCTCGTGGTCGCGTCCGTCATCGAGCTGGCGCAGATGGTCCTGCCCGGCAGAGATTCCGCCCTGAGTGACATCCTTCTCAATGCCTCCGGCACGCTGGTGGGAGCTGTCCTCGCTCGCCGGCGCCGGGCCTGGGTAATGCCGGATGGAAGGATCACCGCTGTTCTTGCCGCGACGAGCATTTCCCTGCTCGCCGCAGTAATGGTCGTGACGGCTTTTCTCCTTTCGCCCGCGCCCTCGGCCGAAGAATCGGTCTTCATCGGACGGTCAGGCAATGATCTGCTGCTTCGATATCCGTCCAGGGGCGGAGCATACGGATTCGATCAGCCCGAGTATTGGGGATCTGGCTTTTTCGAGAGTGGCGTCAGCGGAGCGCCAGCCCTCGCGTCTGTGTCGCGCGATCGCGCCCGGTGGGAGATCACCATAGGATCGAATCGGGCAACGATTGGACCAACCGTGGGACGAGGGTGGGCCGTTCTTGGGTATCCTGACGCAATCGGTCGGCGCTGGGGCGGTGTGGTGAGCAGCGTGTGGCTATTCGCAATCTGCCTCCCCGCCGGGTTCTGGGCGCGGGGAAGGCTCCGTCTGCCGGCAGCCCTGGTCGTGATGCTGCTGCTCGCGCTCATTCCAGCAGCGACCGGAATTGGTGCCACCAGCGCGATCGAATGGGCGGGAACGCTGCTTGGGTTTCTGGCTGGCGTGGTGCTCGGAGAGGCAGGGAAGCGATTGTCGTCACGCCGGGGGGAGTGAAGCTTCAGCCTGCTCCCCATACGATCCGATTCAGCTCCCGAACGCAACGGTCGATGCGCTGATAACTCTCGCGGAAGGACTCGGCCGGTCCATCCCACGGGTCGAGGATTGTTCGCTTCGTTATCGGCAACGGGTCGAGGTCGCCGAGGACCACCACGATGGACCCCGTTCTGACGCTCGGAGAGAGGTGTCTTTCCTGAGCGCCGGACATCACGACAATCAGATCGGCGGACTGCAGACTTGCCGAGGTAAGGGCCGTGGAGCGGTGGCTGGAGATATCTACGCCGTAGCCCCGGGCAGTGGCGAGCGCATGTTCGGGAGGTGGGCGCCCGGGACCAACGAATCCACCTGACGCTATCTGGCCGGAGAAGGAATGGGGAAGCAGGCGCGTACAAAGCGCCGCGGCGAAAGGGCTGCGGCAGATATTGCCCTCACAAACGAATAATACCGACCGCGGATTTATGTTTCGCAGCCGGCGCTGAGCAGCGCGCCGGCGCCGGGAGTGGAGAAGCGAGTCGACGAGGTCGCGAGCTCGCGACACCACTCTGCGTGCCGGCGCTGCTACCAGCCCATCTTTCCCAACACCATGATGGGGACGGTCCGCGCCATGATCGAGATATCCTTCGTCACGCTCCGCGTGCGGAGATACTCGAGATCTAACTCGATCTTTCGGCGGACATCGTCGACGCAGGTGTCGTACGGCTGGTTGATCTGCGCCCAGCCGGTGATTCCGGGCCTGACGCGCTGCCGCAGGTGATAGTGTGGAATCGCGACGCGCAGCTCGGCGAAGATCGTCGGACGCTCAGGACGCGGACCAACGATATTCATGTCGCCGGCAAGGACGTTCCAGAGCTGCGGGAGCTCGTCGAGCCTGGTAACGCGCAGCAATCTTCCCACGGCGGTAACGCGCGCGTCCTTCGGCGTCGCCCATACCTCTTTTTCATCATTCTCGGCCGCCGTCACCATTGTGCGGAACTTGTACATGGTGAAAGGCTTCCCGCCGAGATCGTTGATGCGGGAATCCTCGTTCGACGGCGCCCTGCCGGCGCGCCGATCCAACCCAATTCTCGTTTGCTTGTAGAGGATCGGGCCCTTGCCGGACAGCCGAATCGCCAGAGCAATGAGTACCAGCAAGGGCGCAGCGAGTACGAGCCCGACGCCGGCGACGGCGATATTCAGCAGTCGCGTAGGACGGTCCGTTCCGTGGCGGCCCGTGATGATGGTGTGATACTCCTCATGGAAGGCGACGTCGACGGGCTGCGAATAAGAAAGAGTCGGCGTCACGTCCACATCGGTGATGCGACGGGCCGGGGCGAATCGAATCAGAGCTGCAGGTGGCTCGTTCTTGCGCGTACCAATTTCGACGACGGTTGTTGCCATGTGATTGCGGCTCGGTTGAAAATTAGATTGGTGCTACAGTCGGCCTTGGGGTTGGTTCCCTATTTGAGTCTCTTGATTGTTTTCCTGTATCGTCTGAAGAAAGTCTATAGCTGAGCTTTGGGTGTGGAAAGACCTACAAATACTATATTTGTGTTGCCAGACGGCCTATTCGCTTTATTTACAAAGGGTTGGGTCGAATCGGTATTAATTTGCCGCCCCATAGCTCATCCGCAGAAGTCGTGCCGTTGCTGTTGAGCTTGCAGGAATAGTCAGGAGGGTGGGAGTGTGCCTGACAGGCAACGCCCGGACGAGAGAATCCTGGTCCGTGTCTCCCGTATGGCGAAGCCACTCTACGTCTCGCCCTACAGACGCGGGTGGCCCAGCAGTTCAAATCCTGCGCCGCCGGCGTTTTGCCCGCTCGGGTAGTCGGCGCAAATCGAGTTCATTAACGCACGCAAAAAAACTGCTTGAGCCCGCCGGCCCAAGCAGCATCGTTTCCGCATCAAAAATGCGCGCGGCGGGACTCGAACCCACGACCTTCGGCTCCGGAGGCCGACGCTCTATCCAACTGAGCTACGCGCGCGCGTAATCGGCAATCGCCGAGGAGAATCATTCTAACCCGCGAGTTAAGCAGGGTCAACGAAGGCGCGGTAGAAAGGATCTCCTGCGAGGACTAAGTTCTTCTCATGACAGCCGCGAAACAAAAGATCACGGTCCTCCCGGGCGACGGGATCGGACCCGAAGTAGTAGAAGCCGCGCTGCGGATAATCGAGGCGACAGGGGTACAGCTCGAGTTCGAGCGCCGCGAAGCCGGAGCATCGGTCTTCAGGAAAGGCATCGAGACGGGAATTCCACCCGAAACCATTGACTCGATCGAGCGCACCCGCGTCGTGCTCAAGGGTCCGCTCGAGACGCCGATCGGCTTCGGGAATCGAAGCGCCAACGTCACGCTCCGCACGCTGTTCGAGACCTACGGCAACATCCGCCCGGTGCGGGAGCTACCGGGTGTGCAGACGCCGTTCACCGGACGCAAGCTCGACATCGTGCTCGTTCGCGAGAACATCGAAGACCTGTACGCCGGCATCGAGTACATGCAGACGCCGGGTGTGGCTGAGAGCCTGAAGCTGATCTCGAGGGAAGGGTGCGAGAAGATCGTGAAGCTCGCGTTCGCCTTCGCGCAGGCCGAGGGACGAAAGAGCGTTCATTGCGCGACCAAATCGAACATCATGAAGCTGAGCGAAGGCCTGCTCCAGCACACCTTCGAGGAGTTCGCCCCGCGGTTTCCGGAGATAGAGGCGAAGCACATCCTCATCGACAACTGCGCGCACCAGCTCGCCATGCGGCCGGAGCAGTTCGACGTCATCGTCACGACGAACATGAACGGCGACATTCTCAGCGATCTCACTTCGGGACTGACGGGCGGGCTCGGCTTCGCTCCTTCGGCGAACATCGGCAACGACGTCGCGATCTTCGAGGCTGTACACGGCTCGGCGCCGGACATAGCGGGGAAGAACAAGGCCAATCCCACCGCCCTGGTTTTCAGCGCGGCGATGATGCTGCGGCATATTGGGGAAGGGAAGGCGGCGGACGAAATCGAGCAGGCCGTCCTCGTCACGCTCGAGAGCGGGATTCGGACCGGCGACATGATGGGAACCGCCGCTCCTGCGTCGACGACGGATTTCGCGGCGGCCGTGATCGGAAACCTGGGCCGGCGCTCCTCGGTTAGCCCGCCGCGGGACTACAAAAAGGTCGCAATGCCGGTGTCGCCAGCCGGCGTTAATGTGGTTGCGACGTCGAGGCGGCGGGTGATGGGCGTTGACATCTTCATCGAGACCGAGCTCGAGCCGCCGCAGCTGGCGCGCGAGCTGACGGATGTGGCGGACGCCGCCGGGGTGCGCCTCCAGATGATCACCAATCGAGGAGCGATGGTTTTCCCCTCCAACGACCGCGACGTTTCCCTGGTGGATCACTTCAGGTGCCGGTTCATACGCCACGACGACGGAGATCTCGCCGATGCCGCGATCCTCGAGCTGCTCGAGAAGGTAGGAGCGAACTACCGCTGGATGCATGTCGAGAAGCTTCAGGAGTTCGACGGTGAGCCGGCGTTCAGCAAATCACAGGTGCGCTGAGGCGCGCCAGCACGCAACCAGTTCACCTCGGAGCGGGAGACGGATTGGAAAAGACCCGGTACGATCGCCGTGAGTTCATGGGCTACTTCACCTCGGTCGGGTTGGGAAGCACACTCCTGCCCGGCGTTCTCTGGGCAAAGGTTGCAGCAGGGGTGGAGATCACGGCCGCCACCATCGCCGATGCGGAAGAGGTGGCGGGAGTACGGTTCGAACCCGAAGAGCGCGAGATGATGGTCGAAGGCCTCAGGTTGCAGGCGCAGCGGATTGCCGCGCTCCACCAGATTCCTCTCGACAACTCCGTTTCGCCCGCGATCGTTTTCAATCCGCTGCCCGCAGGGAAGACCGTCGCGCCCGACCGGCGAAGGCCACCGGTGCGAAGCAGGAGCCCGGTTCCGGCTCTCTCCGCCGATCTGGAAGCTCTCGCATTTGCGCCCGTCACCGTGCTTTCCGAGCTGATTCGGCTGCGCAGAATGAGCTCTCTTCAGCTGACGCGGATGTATCTCGCGCGCCTGAGGAAGTACGACCCTGTCCTCAAGTGCGTGGTCTCGCTGACGGATGAGCGTGCGCTCAGGCAGGCGCGCGAAGCGGACGCCGAGATCGCGCGCGGCCGCTATCGCGGACCGCTGCACGGAATCCCCTGGGGAGCAAAGGACCTGCTCGCGGTTCGAGGCTACAAGACAACCTGGGGGGCCGGACCTTTTCGCGAACAGGTGATCGACACCGATGCAACCGTGGTGGAGCGGCTGGATGCAGCCGGTGCGATCCTCGTCGCCAAGCTCACCCTGGGTGAGCTGGCGCAGGGCGACATCTGGTTTGGCGGCACCACCAAAAATCCGTGGAAGATCGATCAGGGCTCGAGTGGCTCCTCGGCCGGGCCGGCGTCGGCCACCGCGGCAGGGCTCGTTGGGTTCTCCATCGGAAGCGAGACGCTGGGATCCATCTCTTCCCCTTCCACCCGCTGCGGAACGACAGGACTTCGCCCCACGTTCGGCCGGGTGCCCCGCACCGGAGCCATGGCGCTTTCGTGGACGATGGACAAGCTCGGCCCCATCTGCCGCAGCGTGGAAGACTGCGCGCTCGTGCTCGGCGCGATCTACGGACCGGATGGGAGGGACAACAGCGTCATCTCTGCTGACTTTCAGTGGGATGCGAGGCTTTCACCGAGATCGCTGCGCGTCGGGTATCTCAGGAGCGCCTTCGATCTGCCACTGACAGATCCAAAGGATGAAAAGCGCACGCTCCACGCCTCGAAAAAATTCGACGATGCCGCGCTCGGCGTGTTGCGGGGACTCGGAGTCAGCCTGGTCCCCGTCGAGGTTCCCGAGCTGAATTACGATGCGATGCGCCTGGTGCTCACAGCGGAGGCGGCGGCGGCGTTCGATGCGCTGACGCGGTCCGATCGCGACAAGAAGCTGGTCCAGCAGGGCAAGGGAGACTGGGCTAACACCTTTCGCACCGCCCGCTTCATTCCCGCCGTCGACTACGTGAACGCCAACCGCGTGCGCACGGTCGCGATCGAGCGGTGGGACACGCTCATGAAGACGGTAGACGTAATCGTGACTCCGACCAGCGCCTCAGGGCTGTCGCAGCTCGTCGCGACCAATCTCACCGGACACCCCGCGGTAATTCTTCCCAACGGATTCCGGGATGATGGCACCCCCGTTTCACTGACCTTCATCGGCGGTCTGTTCGAGGAGGCAAAGCTTCTGGCCGTCGCTCACGCCTACCAGCAGGCGACCACGTTTCACCTGAAACATCCCGTCGTTCCACTTCCTCAGGCGTGACACCCTGGGTAATTCGATGAGGCTCGAGCGGGTTACCCTGGAAGGAAAGGTGGTGCGTCTCGAGCCAATGACTGCCGGGCACAACGACGCTCTCTCGGAGGTCGGACTCGACCCCGAGATCTGGCGTTTCACCGTCGTCAATCCGAAGACGCCGGCAGGCATGCGCGAGTATGTGGACTCCGGACTCAGGACAGCAGACGATGGGACCGGGCTGCCGTTCGTCATGATCGAGAAGCAATCGGGGCGCATCGTCGGGAGCACACGCTTCGGTAACTACGATCCCGCCAACTCCCGCATCGAGATCGGCTGGACCTGGATCGCCAGGCCGTGGCAGCGCACGGCGATCAACACCGAGGCGAAGTATCTCATGTTGTCGCACGCTTTCGGGCAGCTGGGCTGCGTCCGCGTCGAGCTGAAGACCGATGTGTTGAATGAGGCCTCGCGCCGGGCGATGCTCCGCATCGGCGCGCGGGAGGAAGGGGTTCTTCGCAAGCACACGCTGATGTGGACGGGTCGCTACCGCGACAGCATCTATTACAGCGTACTCGACGATGAATGGCCCGAGGTCAAAGCAAGGCTCGAGCGGCTGCTCGATCGTGGAGACCCGGCCGACGGAAAAGAAAAACCCCCGGACCAGGGCCCGGGGGTTTTCGGCAAACGTGCGACCTAGAACGGCGAGAAGGAGAATTCCAGCTTGAAATAGGGTGAGCTCTCCCTTCCAGCCGGCAATCTCGTGCCGCCCGTCGTCTTGTATCCGACCACTGCGCCGGAGCGGAAGTTATCCGACACCTGATACTCGAACGTCGGGCCGACCTTGAAGGAGTTGCTGTAGGATCCGTCCTTTCCTCCACCTTGTCCCACGATCTCAGCTCCAACTCTGGCCTTTTCGCCCATTGGGACCGAGGAGCGCAGGCGGGTCCATACGTACCGGCTGCCGAGGTTGTAATTGGAGAGGAACTGCGTGCGCAGCGGACGATCGCCTGACCCGTTGCGGTAGGCGCCGACCGCCGCGTGAATCCCGCTGGCACCGCCGCCCTCTGAACCGGGCGCGCTTGGGTCATCCGCGTCGCTCCATGTGTATCCGGCGCCGAGGGAGTAGCCACCTTTACGCGCCGCGTGCGCGAATCCCAGAGTTGGCGAGAACGCCGAGAGCTCGCTTTGCGGTCCCACATAGTTGAGGCGGTAGCCGTTCACATTCGCATATGGCGACCATCCGAGCTTCGAAATCCCCAGATACATGCCCACCAGGTAAAACTCATTGTCCTTCGTATCAACTTCACCGGATCCGTAGAAGGACGGGTGTATGCCGGCCAGCTGACCCTCGGCCGCTGGAGCGATCGCGAAAGTTCCGGCGAAGGCCGCCACGGCGAGCAGTGCGGTGCAATGACTGTTCAGTCTCATGTTCATCTCACAATGTTGGTTGTGCCTGTCCGGGGCCGGCCAGTCGCCCGGCAAAAAGCGCGAGGCGACTCCTTTTTCGTGCTAAATTCCTGTCCCTGGCGTCATTCTATAGACGCGCAACGTGGTCGTGGGATACCGTGACGAGGATTCTGTGCGCCTTCGACTGCCGCTTTCGCTGCCGGTCTGCATTGTGTCTGCCTTCAGTGGTCTTCAGGGGTGCGCCACGTCCGTGACCGCTGACCGCGAGCCCGTCACCCTTGCGATCGTCAATGGGGTGGTGTGGACGGGCAATCCCGGCCAGCCACGCGCTGAAGCGATCGCAATCGCCGGTGAGCATATCATCGAGGTTGGTACAACCGCGGCGATAAGACAGCGGGTAACGGGAAGCACGCGGGTGCTCGACGCGCGGGGCGGGATGGTAACGCCGGGCTTCATAGACACCCACGTCCACTTCCTCACGGCGGGGATGAATCTCGCGTCGGTGCAGCTGAGGGATGCCAGGAGACCAGCGGAGTTCATCGCCCGGATCAAGGCGTTCGTCGCGACCCTTCAGCCCGGGACCTGGATCACCGGGGGCGATTGGGACCACCAGAACTGGGGTGGACAGCTTCCCGAGCGGGCGTGGATCGACTCGGTAACTCCTCACAATCCGGTCTGGATCAATCGTCTGGACGGGCACATGGCGCTGGCGAACACCGCAGCGC
>Ga0136623_10000398_pt1 | contig 12724 bp, 9 predicted proteins | sample AntDrymUQ4492106_2_FD_104656 | JGI IMG/M metagenome (GOLD analysis project Ga0136623, IMG submission 104656) | Polar desert sand microbial communities from Dry Valleys, Antarctica - metaG UQ449 (21.06) | ecosystem: Environmental > Terrestrial > Soil > Desert | place: Antarctica: Dry Valley...
GTTATTGGTCGTGGGCGCTCTCTGGCTTTACATTGCCAACAGTGGGTTGCGCCGGGACTTGGCGCAGAATCAGGCAGATCAAGGCGCTCAAGACAGGCGCGCACGTGAGCTTGAACAGCAGCTGGCCGCCGAGCGCAAAACTCGCGATCAGCTGACTGCTGAACTGCGCGGCGGATTTCCCTCTCAACCGGATGCACCAAAAACATCACCAACGCCGCCAACTCGCGCGGTCCCGACAAGTGTTTCCATGCTCTTGACGGTCGGGGGAGTCAGGAGTGGAGGGACGGGCAAAACGCCTACACTCGTGATCCCGCCGGGAGTTGCCGAGGCTCGGCTTCAACTCAATATGAAAGATAATGACTACTCAAGGTACAGCGTGTCGCTGCAAAAAGTGAGTGGTGATGAAATCTTTAGTCGGCCGAATCTCAAGCCCAAAACGAGTAAATCCGGCGCGAGCTTCACCTTCATCGTGCCCGCCGGCAAGTTCAGCAGCAGTGACTACATTTTAACGCTCCGGGGCGTCAGTCAAGATGGCGAAATCGAAGACTTGAGCAAATCAATCTTCCGCGTAGAGAAAAGATAGCCCGCCCAGTTCAACCGTCCGATCACATCCATCGATTCTCAATCCGCGCTACTCTTCAGTCCAGCAGCCCCTTTAATCCCAGAATTAAGCCAGTCTCGCGGCGCATGCAGCCCGCCGAAAAATCTCTGCGATACGTTTGCGGGGTCTCCGCCACTATTGCTGGAAGCGAAATTCAGATGAACAGGGCGCCACTCCAGGCATGCGAGCTAGGCGTTAAAACATGTCATAGCTGCGTGACCAGATCGTCTAATGCCCACGCGATTGCTTATCTAAGAACCCAACACTCTTACCAGCTCGTCCTTCTCTTACGGGCACTTCGGAAGGCTAAAAGATCATGTCCAGCACCCTTCGTCCAGTCGTCATCAAACACACGCTGCCGGCGCTCCTGTTGTGCCTTCTCATCTTCGGAGCAGTTTCAGCGCAGACAACGTCATTTACTTACCAGGGGCGGCTGACGGACGCTGGCGCCCTCGCCAACGGCCCCTACGACATCGAGTTTAAGCTCTTCGACAACGCTGGACTGCAGCAGGGACCGAGCGTTACCCACGAAGACGTGGCGCCCGTCGACGGCAGCTTCGTCGTGGTCCTGGATTTTGGCGACGTTTTCGACGGCACGGAGCGCTTCCTCGAGATCGGCGTGCGACCAGGCGACAGTGTTAACGAGTTCACGACCCTCAACCCGCGTTGGCCGATCACCTCAACTCCATACGCGATTCGGAGTCTCAAAGCCGCTGCTTCTGACACAGCCACGACCGCCACGACTGCCGTGACTGCAGACACCGCCACCGACGCCACGCAGTTAGGCGGCGTGGCTGCCGATCAATACGTAAAGACTGACGATCCGCGCCTGGGAGGCGAGGGTGGGAATTTCATTCAAAACAGTGTGACGCCGCAGGCTGGGGCAAACTTCAACATCACCGGTAACGGTGTCGTTGGCGGCGGCCTTGGTATCGGAATCGCTTCCCCGCGTCCCGGATATGTGCTGGATGTGATCGGCACTGCTCTCGTGACACCAAACAGCGGCTCGATCCAATTCGGCACACCCAATAGTGAAACCGGGATAAGCATCTCCAGGATCAACAACAGAGCAGATATCAGGTTCGACGGTGGGACGCTCAAACTGCTGGCTGGTCCGGCGGGTGGACCACCGTCTTCGGCAAACGGAATAGCCATTAATACTTTCGGAAACGTAGGCATCGGCACGACCAGTCCGACAATCGGCAAGCTGCACGTCGTGAGCACCAATGCAGGGGCGCCGGCAATCTATGGCGAAAGCGCGAATCGCGGCGTGTGGGGTAAGAGCACTGGCAGCAGCCGAGGAGTGTATGGCGAAAGCCCCAACGGAGAAGGTGTCTTCGGAATCAGCGGCACGAATTTCGGCGTTTCCGGCACGAGCACGAGCAGCAGCGGCGTGGTCGGCTTGACCACGGTGGCGAACGCGACGCAGGCGGGCGTTTATGGCAAATCGACGGGCAGCGGCGGGGTGGGGGTCATTGGCGACGCAACCACGGGCGTTTATGGCAAATCGCCGATTAACGATGGCATCGGCGTTACCGGCGAGAGCCAGGGCTTTACCGGATACGGTGTGTACGGCAAAAGCAGGTCGGGCGGCTTCGCAATAGGGGCAGAGGGTAACGCCACGCAGAATCGTGACAAGGGCGGCTTCGTCAAGGCGATGCTGTTTGTTAATGAGGACGGCACGATTAACCGTTGCTACAACTCGTTTTTAAAGGGCAACGCGGCGTTTACGGGTACGCCCTTAGCTTCAACTGTGCCGTGCGGATTTAGCGTTACACCTCGTTCAGGTTCTACCGGTTTCTATTCTGTCAATCTTGGTTTCCAGGTTGACGATCGCTTCGTGAGTATTACGATTCATACAAAGGGATCTCGCCTTAATACAGGAGTGAATTTTACTCTTGGGGGTAGCTTTGTGTTTGTTAGTCCCTACGAAACGAACGTAGGAGCTCAAACTGCAAATGCCCCATTCATGCTCATAGTTTACTGACAATGCCAACGCGATTGCTTACCTAAGTCTATCCAACACTCTTCCCGGCTCGTCCTTCTGTGGCCGGCATTTTAGGAGGCTTAAAGATCATGTCCAGCACTCTTCGCCCAGTCATCATCAAACACGCGCTGCCGGCGCTTCTGCTCTGCCTTTTTAGCTTTAGCACGGCTGCGGCGCAGACTACGTCATTCACTTATCAGGGGCGATTGACGGACGTTGGCGCGCTGGCCAATGGCCCCTACGACATCGAGTTTAAGCTCTTCGATAACGCCGATTTGCAGCAGGGGCCGACGCTCACAAACGAGGACGTGACGGTAATTGATGGCAGCTTCGTCGTAGTCCTGGATTTCGGCGATGTGTTCGACGGCACGCCGCGTTTTCTCGAGATTGGCGTACGGCCGGGCGATAGCGTGGACGCTTTCACCGTCCTCAATCCGCGTTGGCCCATCACTTCGACACCTTATGCGATCCGCAGTCTCAAAGCTGCTGCCGCCGACACCGCGACGACTGCCGACAGTGCTACGACGGCGACAAATGCGACGACTGCCGATACCGCCACCGACGCCACGCAGTTGGGCGGCGTGGCCGCCGATCAATACGTTAAGACGGATGATCCTCGCCTTGGAGGAGAGGGTGGGAATTTCATTCAAAACGGCGTGGAGCCGCAGGCCGGGGCGAATTTCAACATCAGCGGCAACGGCACGCTCGGTGGTACGCTTTCAGCAAACAATGTCGGCATCGGCACGGCAACTCCTAACGCCGGAATACGGCTGCAGGTGAACGGTGACACCCTCATATCAACCGCAGTCGGCAATTTCATTCAGTTCGGCACGCCCAACACAGAAACAGGAATGTCCCTCAGAAGACCCGCCGTTGGCCGAGCCGACCTGCGATTTGATGGATCGTCGGTTAAGTTAGTAGCTGGCGGAGACACTGGCCCTCCGGGTTCAACCAATGGGGTTGTCGTTAACACCGCGGGTCTGGTCGGCATCGGTACGGTTAACCCGCAGGCGAAGCTTGAGGTGAACCCGGGCGGGATTGGATCAATGTTCTTCGGCACGCCCAACGCGGAAACGGGCATATCGATAAGGACCAACGCTACTGCCAACCGGGCAGATATTAGATTTGATGGCTCCACCCTTAAATTAGTCGCCGTTCCTGGTGGCCTGGTGCCGCCGTCGACCAATGGCGTGGCCATTAACACGGCAGGAAACGTTGGCATTGGCACGACCGCACCGTTTAGCAAGTTGCACGTCGACGGCGCGGGGCCTATTCAGACGACTGTCAGGAGTACTACAGACAGAGCAGTTGTCGCTCTCGATAGTAACGTCGGGGGCCAGCGAAGGGTGTGGACACTTGAAAGTGGCCTCTTCAACATTAACCAGGGACTCTTTGGGATTTATGATGCCACCGCGCAGCGCGCTCGCCTCACCATCGATCCTGCTGGCGTGACCAGCGTCAACGTTCTGCGAATTACTGCCGGTGCAGACTTCTCCGAAAACTTCGATGTCAATGTTGCGCGGACAAGGCGTGGCGGAGAGATAGCGGAAAAGATAGCCGCAGGAATGTTGGTCTCAATCGATCCAATCAGTCCCGGCAAGTTGACGCTCAGTACGCGCGCCTACGACCGGCGTGTAGCCGGGATCCTGAGCGGCGCGGGCGGCGTCCAGACTGGCATGTTGATGGGCCATGAGGGAACGCTGGCCGACGGCAAACAGCCCGTCGCGTTGAGCGGGCGTGTATATGCGTGGGTTGATGCCGCGCACGGCCGGGTGCGACCTGGCGACCTGCTGACAACCTCCGCGACGCCCGGCCACGCGATGAAGGTTCGAAACCACGCTAAAGCTCAGGGGGCGATTCTCGGTAAGGCGATGACCGCTTTGAAGCAAGGCAAAGGCTTGGTGCTTGTGCTCGTTACGTTGCAATAACGCAAATGATGAACACTGGTGCTGACGAACTAAGAAACACCACTAAAGCCGAAGCCACTGTGACAAGAGAGGTATCCCCATGAAACTGCGGCGCAAATTCTATCCGTTGCTCCTAGTACTTTCCTTGGCACTACTAGCCGGTGCGAACGTCGTCGGGACAAAGCTGTTGCCTGACCGGCATCCGACGGCGCGGCTCGATGAAGAGCACCGCCAAGACGTCGCTGCTCAACAGCAATCACAGTCCTCCGTTTCCAAGAGCGAGGGCAGTGCTGTCATTCAAGCCGACACGCAGAGCTCGCCAGCGGTCGGTAAGAGACCTGCCCGAGCGCGGCGCACGAAACTGTCTCCACGGCAGGCAGCTCAACCCTCTAATATTCTTGTCGCCAAAAGCGCCTCTGAGGAGGGCGAGCTGGCGTCGTCGTTCCCGCCGACACCTCAAGCTGAAGAGTCGGACCGAGACGGCCGCGAATACAAGGAACCCGGGCCGACTGATCCCGGCGGCGCGCTTCAGTTCCGACACTTGCAGATGCAGGATGAGAAGGGCTACATCCCCCCGGACGGATTGGAAAAAGCGCGGCAGCACGTAAAGGAGATGAGGAAGGCAAAAGCTGCGCGGCTTCAGGCCCTCATGCAGAGCGGTCAAGAAGTGGGCACGCTTGCGGCCGGCGTCGAGCCGGATTCGTGGCTGCCGCTGGGGCCGGGCAACGTTGGCGGACGCATTCGCTCGATCATTATTCACCCGACCACGCCCCAGAACATGTGGTTGGGTAGCGTCACCGGCGGCATCTGGCGGACGACTAACGGCGGCGTGTCCTGGTTCCCCGTAAACGACTTTCAGGCGAACCTCGCCGTCTCAGCGATGGTCATCAACCCGGTCAACCCCGCCACTATGTATGCCGGCACGGGCGAAGGTCTATGGCCTGTCATCGGGCAGAACAGCTACATCGACGCCGTCCAGGGAGCGGGCATCTACCAGTCCCCCGACGGTGGTGTGACTTGGAATCTACTGCCAAGTACCAACCCTGCCGCTGCTGCTACTCCCGGGTGCGGGATCGGGGCCATACCCTGTCCTGCGTTTTGGTTATTCGTCAACCGGCTGGCGATCTCACCTGACGGGAACACCATTTTGACGGCGACCAATGGGGGGATCGCTCAATCAACCAATGGCGGCGCCACGTGGGTTCAAAGAACCGCCAACCAAGCGGCTGACGTGGAGTTCCGACCGGACGATAGCAACCGCGCGATGGTCGGAGAACTGGGAGCCGCTCGCTTCTCGCTCAACGGAGGCCAGACCTGGACCGCCGCGACCTTCAACCCCGCGCTCACCAGCGGCGGGCGAGTAGAATTGGCGACCGCGTTAATTACTCCGTCCCTTGTTTATGCGTCGGTCAATCAAAATAGGGGAGAGATCTACCGTAGCAACGATGGCGGGCAATCCTACACGCGGGTGAATACCGGCAATAACTTCCTGGGTGCTCAGGGCGACTATGACAACGCCCTCTGGCTCAACCCGCAGGACCCCGACACTGTGATCGTCGGCGGCATCCACCTGTGGAGCGGCAGGTACGCACAACCGAACTTACCATTAACCCAGATCAGCGACGGGAGCCTAAATAGCGACGGCACGCCTAGATCGGCCCACGCCGATCACCACGTCATCGTCGCCCACCCTGGATTCAATAACACCTCCAATCGGATCGTGTACTTCGGCAACGACGGCGGCATCTACCGGGCTGATAACGTCGCGACCGTCGCCCGGACGAGCGGCTGGACTGAGCTAAATAACACGCTCAGCATCACGCAGTTCTACGGCGCCGCCGGCAACCCTGCGACCGGCGTAATCGTCGGCGGCGCGCAGGACAACGGGACCCAGAGGTTCACGGGCAACACGGAAGGATGGATGTCCACCGATAACAACGACGGTGGTTTCTGCGCCGTAGACCCGGTCGATGATTTCACTTACGGCGAGACGCAATATCTGGGAGTCCACCGTAGTATTAATGGCGCGCGGTCGGTCCTCATCACTGCCGGCATTACAGACGTGGGCAATAACAATCCGGCCACAACGAACTTTGTCGCGCCGCTGGTCCTCGATCCGAACGATTCCAATACTCTGCTGGCGGGCGGGATCAACCTGTGGCGGAGTAACGATGTCAAATCCCTCGCCGCTGCCCCGTCATGGACCCGGATCAAAAACACGACCGCCGGCAACTCACCGATCAGTGCAATCGTGGTCGCGCCCAATACCTCAGCGCTCGTCTTAGTAGGACACAACAATGGCGACATCTTCCGGACCCTCGGTGGTACGCTCGCCGATCCAACCTCAACGTGGACGAAGATCGATACTGCCGGCCTGCCCAATCGGATGGTGACGCGTTTGGTGATTGACACCACTCCCCACGCCACTAACACTAATTGGTATTATGCCACCTTCGGCGGCTTCTTAGGCGATAACATTTACCGCTCAACGGACAACGGCACGACGTGGACCGACATCACCGGCAATGGCGTGACGGGCTTGCCAAGCGTTCCCGTGCGCACATTGGTCTTCCATCCCATCAGCTCGAATTTGCTTTATATCGGCACGGAGATCGGCATCTTCACTTCGGAAGATGCCGGAGCAACATGGGAGCCAACGCAAGATGGACCAGCCAACGTCTCCGTCGATGAATTGTTCTGGATGGGTGGCGACTTGATTGCCGCCACTCACGGGCGCGGCCTCTATCGCGCTTCGGGCGGCGTGTACGTCAACTGTAGTTACAACGGGCCGGAAGATGGCACCATCGGCCGCCCGTTCAATACAGTGACCGAGGCCATCAACGCCACCAACAGGTATCGCGCCGTCTGGATCTTCTCGAGCACTTGCACCGAGCCGTTCTCGACGCCAATTAGTACACGGCTGGAACTGCGCAGCCTCGGCGGCCCCGCCACGCTCCGCCGGCCATAACTATGCAGTCATGACCATGAAATGCAACGAAAGGTGTTCGCCTTAACGGGAGATGATAATCATGAGACAGTTACTCACAACGCACCGCGCCTTGTTCTTAGCCTTGCTCCTTGTAGCCCTGTGCGTCACGACAGCGCGCGCCCAGGCCGGTGGTCCTTACGAGATCACGAAGCCGACCATTGCCGCCGGCAGCAGTACCAGCTCGGGTGGCAACTACGTGATCATCGGCACCATGGGCCAGCATGACGCTGCGGTGATGGGCGGCGGCCCTTACCTGTTCGACGGGGGCTTCTGGCCTGAAGAGACGGGCTTCATGCCGCCACCTTGCGCCACAGACGTTACCGCGCAATTGAAAATCAAAGACGGAGGCGTAAAGGTTCAGAACAGCAGGTTTCAGGTCGACTCCAAAAGCGGACGTTTCGTGCAAACCGTTAAGATTACTAACGTGAGCCGCAGCAACATCCGTGGACCGCTCTCGTTTGTGCTTGATGGCTTGAGCCGGAACGTCACGCTGGTCAATCAGAGCGGCACAACCTTCTGCGCGCTTCCCGCCAGCCCTTACGTCGTCGTGGATCTTGGTTTTGATGGGATTCTAGCCGAGCGCGAGACGATCACCATCGAGTTGGAATTCGCTGGCGGTAACCGCAAGATCAACTACGACTCGCGCGTGCTGGCCGGGATCAGTCGCTGAGAAGAACCGTCAGGCGGGGCCGGGATCCTGATTCGAACTATCTTTCAAACCTGGCAGCCCGCTCGGCCGTTAAGGCGCAAAGCGGGCTTCTTTTTAGATAGTCAACGCGGGCCTACCAGCGCGCTTGCTACAAAACAATGCCAGGGCCCGCTGTACTTGATAGGAAGAGTTATTTCTACACCCGGAGACGGGAGGTTTTGGAAGACTGCAATGTCCTTACATTGAATTCTGCCCTAAGCCTATTGCTCCCGTTTACTTACCCGGCCGATATAGAAGCCGGCACCGAATATGAGCGTCAGGAGCAGGAAGACCGGGATTAGCATCACAAACGTACCCCACAGTTCGTTGATCATTCGACAAATCTCCTTTTCGAAGTTTGACTAATAGGAGCTGTGAGAGAGGGCTGGTTACCAATCTAGTTTAAACGGACTGAAAGCACAAGAAAACTTCCTTCAAATTAACCAGCCCGCTTGGGACCTAAGCGCGCTTTCTAAAAGAATCCCCTTAAAAATGTGCTAAACCCTTAGAAAGCTAACAGCTCCCCGGGTTGCCAAACCATCCCACGCTCGAAGTGATTGCCGATGTGACGGATTAGCGCTATTCACCGAGGAGGGGTTCTCTCTCGGCGCGCTTCTCAAGATAGGTGGAAAGGCGGTCCGTGTCATTTTCACTAATATTGCAGATCGATACGCCAACCACCCATCCTCCCTTGCCACGTTCACCGCCAGGACGGTCATGCGTAACTACGGAGACGACCACAGCAACCGGACCGTTGGGCAGATCCACTGTGACAAATAGAAGCCGTCCGATACGAGTAAGTTCTTCCTCAGCAAATCTGGTACCGATAAAGGTCAGGGTCATCCCTAACTTGCTAATCGATTCACAGTGGCCTCTCGAGGGTTGAGTATAGGATACCTTGCCTGTGTCCGGGTTCTTCTCTGCCAAGTGTACAGTCGCGGGCAGGTGCGCGCTGTACCGGGCGGCGCGACGGCGATCACCAGGAGATTCTATCTTGTAGGAAGGCACCCTCTCTAAGCTTCCGAATGGATCGAGACCCTTGAATTCCAGACCGCACTTGTTGCAAAGAAGTTCATGCAAACCCACGATCCGCAGGGGAATCGGGGAATCGCCGTAACCCCGCTGAATCCGTGTACTTCTGCATCTCGGGCACCGCATACCCACCATAGTAACCCCTGTTTGCAAGGGCTCCGCCAAAAATAGTGAGCCACAAAGGATCTGAACGATCCAACAACACCGTTGGTCCAATTCTAAAGGAGTTACGATCGCCTCATGGGTAGGCGGGATCTTAATGATTCACCACCCGATGTTTGACTGTCAGTCGTCGGCCGTCATAATGTTCTTGAAGGCAAAGAGTTGCTGCCGATTACATTCTCCCGAAGCAGGCATTGGGATCTCCACCCCTATCAGCTGTCATGGACCGGTAGCGTAAGTCGCGAAACGAACGGTCACACTGAAGATCCCAAATCGATGAACGCAGATCTCAAAAATGCGCATAGTATCAGGAACCATCAAGATGAAATTTCTTCTCACCATCTGTTTACTTCTGATTTCAACCCCCTCAACTACGAACGCACAGCAGAGCAATAAGCAGGCCCCTGATACCTCCGGCCATCAGGCATCTTTGACCCGAGCAGAAACGAGAGAGGCTGAACGTCGACTCTCCGACATGGGCTACTGGACAGGTGCGGTCGACGGGCTATTTGATCGTGCGACGCGGTCGGCATTGATCGCCTTCCAGAAATGGGAGGGCCGGCCAATTAACGGCAAGCTGACGGTCGATGAGCTCGAGGCGATTCGCAGCAGCGACATCCCTAAAGCCAGGGATCTGGGGTATGAGCATGTTGAAGTGGATGTAGATCGTCAGGTGCTACTGGTGGTTAACGACAAAGGTGGCATCAGAGTTCTTCCTGTCTCGACGGGTGGCGGCAAGGAGTTTATGGAGGACGGTGAGACGAGCATAGCCTACACTCCCCGCGGCAGGTTCATTGTTTATGACAAGACAGCAGGTTGGGAGAAGGGCCTGCTTGGATCGATGTATTACTCCAATTACATCAGTGGCGGCGTGGCGATTCACGGAAGCCCTAATGTTCCAATCCAACCGGCGAGTCATGGTTGTATTCGGATACCAATGTTCGCCGCGCGTGAAGTGAGCAAGCTATTGCCGTTGGGAACAATCGTTCTGGTGTACGATAAGGTCTCGTTCGTCTCGGCGAAGTCCTGGGCTGAAAACCCCGTACTCAAACAAGCCGCCCTTTTGAATAGTGCATCCCCTGATTACATCTATCGCACAGAGGGGACTAAAACAAAACCCCGGTCTTTCGTAATCAAAAAAGCCCGCTCGAGAATTATCCGAGCGGGCTTCTTTAAATAATCCTGCGACTCCTTACTCTCCCACGCAGTCGCCTCACTAACCTTCGCCTGTTATACTGCCAACAGAACTAGAGCTACCTATTACCTCACAATGGGTCGATGATGTTTGAGTGGGACCAAAATAAAGCAAAGTCCAATCTTCGAAAGCACAGCGTTTCGTTTGAGGAGGCTTCGACTGCGCTCTTGGATCCGTTGTCCAAAACAGCCATAGATCCCGACTATCGATCGGAGAATATCGTTTTATTACTCTTGGGGTGTCAGCGCGACGAAGATTATTAGTTGTGTCGTATACGGAACGAGCAGAAGCAATCCGCATCATCAGCGCTCGATTGGCGACCAAGCACGAAAGAGAGATTTATGAAGAGTATTAGGCCAGACCCGGATGATTCTTTGCGAGCTGAGTATAAGCGATCGGATTTTGGCGAACTCGTTCGCGGAAAGTTCGGAGCAACGGAAGTAGCATTCGCAGAGCTCGTTAAGTTGTTGCTTGCCTGTGTCGGTGAGGATCAGGGAATCCGTTTCAAATCTCATTCGGTTGGTAATTATCTCGCTTCGCACCAACCTGGTGATTGGACTTATGAAATGGACAACGGCAATCAGGTTACTTTGCGTTACTGGATCACCGAATTTCGAAGTGTTGAGGAACCGATATCAAATCCGCCCTGCGTCATGACACCACAGGACCGAGAAGAGCTATTGAGTTTGCTCGATAAACACGTTCGTCTACTGAGGAAACGAGTGAGCGAACTAAATGGTCGCAGTTAATCTGGCAGTACTTCTTCGCGCCACACGCTTGGTACGGTCAAGCCGGGTTTCCGTCCCGTTCAAGAAGCAAAAGCCCGCGGGACCCTGGTGCTCTCGCGGCCCTTCGAAATAATCTCGGCGACTTCCTACTCTTCCACGCAGTTACCCGCGCAGTACCATCGGCTCCAGCAGGCTTAACTTCCGTGTTCGGGATGGGAACGGGTGTACCTGCGCTGTTATACTCACGCCGCATCGTGAATCCTTGTAAGACGCCATTATTAAGCAGAGGGGCGACAATGAAAAAGGGCGAAGTGGAAAGACAACGCACAGGACTTGGAGGATTAGTTAGAACTCCGAAACGCAGGGCCCGATCCTTTCTTGCATTATCTTTCGCGCTAGTTCTTTGTCTGCCAGCCATAGTACTTGCCCAAAGTTTTTGCTGATATCTGTGAACTGAGGAACGGTCTTACGAATCAAGATGTTCTCAAGATCAAAAGCGCCGTTCTGTCGGGTTCAGTTATCATACCGGCGAGCGCACAATCATCGCGGAAACGATACGAGTGCTGCAGGCGTCCCCGACAAACTATGAGAAGCACATCGGAACTGTTCTGAGCTTCGTAGACAAACATAGATGGTCAAGCACCCTGAGGTGTTGCTGCGTGACGACTGCTATTGTTTTTGCGGAAGGCATGACCGAAACGTCGAGTCTTTCAAAAAATCGTGATGACTTGATTGATTTGGCGAATGACATAGAGCATTTCTTTGATAAATCTGCGTCGGGATTCACAGAGGGTTTGCTCAAAGCCAGAGAAGCGGGGTTGCAACGTAACGTGGGTCGGCCGAACTTTCGGCAATTATGGGATAGTCTGTCGACAACATTAGCGGTCGAAGGACTTGTGAGTCGTTGTTCTCAAGAGGTAAGCGCGAAGTGCCGTGATCGTGGTCTGGACGAAATGCTGAAGGTCAAGAGCATCCGCTTCTACACACTCTATTACTTATCGCTCATCCAGTCGGGTTGGTTCGGAATACAGGACAAGCCGCGCAAAGTTAGACCTGCAGACTTTGGTGACTGGTTTCACGAGTTCAAGCTTCAGTTGCAGATGTCTTTGTAACGCAGGAAGCTAAGGCGAAGGCGGGTCGATTGCCTTATATTCTGAATCAATTGCCCTCACCCGGTTTTGCCGTTATGAGTCTTCCTGAGTTTCTTGGAACAATCTGACATTGGGGCAAGTTATCCTTTCTCGGAACTTATTGTCCCGCAACAATAACAAAAGCCCGCTGCGGCTTAACACTGAGCGGGCTTCGTTTTAATAATCCCGGCGACTTCCTACTCTCCCACGCAGTTACCCGCGCAGTACCATCGGCTCCAGCAGGCTTAACTTCCGTGTTCGGGATGGGAACGGGTGTGACCCTGCCGACAAAATCACCGGAAAAC
>Ga0136623_10000400_pt1 | contig 12697 bp, 9 predicted proteins | sample AntDrymUQ4492106_2_FD_104656 | JGI IMG/M metagenome (GOLD analysis project Ga0136623, IMG submission 104656) | Polar desert sand microbial communities from Dry Valleys, Antarctica - metaG UQ449 (21.06) | ecosystem: Environmental > Terrestrial > Soil > Desert | place: Antarctica: Dry Valley...
CCGATCCTGAAAGAGCCGATCCTGAAAGAGCATTGAGGAGCGCGTACGAAGCGTGGAGACGAAGCCGGAGCCGCTTTTCGACCGGCTCCGAAAGATCTCACAAAGAGGGAAATCGCCCCCTTGAGTGATACAATAAGACCCACACCAAACACTTGCTCGAGCTGCCCGCGCAGTGCGTCCCACAGCCTATTCCAGGACCCGCCGGCAGCTTGGATGAGATCCTGATCAAGGAGGCAGTTTCGGCTAAAGCCCCGCCTGTTACGGGACGGAAGGGTGACCGGACGTCCTACACGGCACAAGACATAACGGTCCTCAAAGGCCTAGATCCTGTTCGTCAGCGACCGGGGATGTACATCGGCTCGACCGGCACGCGAGGACTGCATCACCTCATCTATGAGGTCGTCGACAATGCGGTCGACGAGGCAATGGCGGGGTTCTGCGACCGCATCAAGGTCGAGTTGCTCGCCGATGGGAGCTGCCGAGTATCGGACAACGGGCGCGGCATTCCCGTGGACACCGTTTCCGGCGAAGGCAAGCCGGCGGTCGAGGTGGTTCTCACCACGCTGCACGCAGGGGGAAAGTTCGGAGGCAAGGGCTACCAGGTCTCCGGCGGCTTGCACGGTGTGGGCGTGTCCGTGGTCAACGCACTCTCGGAACGCCTTGAGATAGAGGTCGTAAGGGACGGCAAGCTGTGGCGGCAGAGCTATTCGAGAGGCCGCCCCGATGCCGACCTCAAGGCCGTCAAGCCGGCCAAACGCACCGGTACCACCGTCACCTTCTGGCCGGACCCGGAGGTCTTTACCGAGGAGCGTGAGTTCAAGTTCGACACGCTTGTTCAGAGGCTCAGGGAGATGGCCTTTCTCAACCGCTCCCTCGAGATTCGCCTCGTCGACTACCGCACCCAACCCGAAAGCGCCGAGATGTTTCGCTACACCGGCGGAATCATGGATTTCGTCAAGCATCTCAACACCTCGCGCGAACCGGTAAACAAGCGGATCGTCTACTTCGAGGCAAAGGGCGAGTCTCACGAGCTCGAGGTCGCGATGCAGTGGACGAACGCTTACACCGAGTCCGTGTACACGTTCGCGAACAACATCAACACGCATGAGGGGGGAATGCACGAAGAGGGCTTCCGCCGCTCCCTCACGCGTGTGCTGAGTGCGTATGCCCGGAACAAAGGCCTTCTCAAGGAGAAGGACGGTTCTTTCAGTGGTGAGGACTGTCGCGAGGGTCTTACTGCCATCATTTCGGTAAAGCTCAGGGACCCACAGTTCGAAGGCCAGACCAAGACGAAGCTCGGAAACACGGAGATCAGGTCGTTCGTGGAGACGTCGATGAATCAGAAGTTGGCGGACTTCCTCGAGGAGCACCCTGGAGAAGCGCGGGCGATCTGCAACAAGGCCCTGGGGGCACAGAGAGCCCGGCTCGAGGCGAGAAAGGCGCGCGACCTTGTGCGGCGCAAGACGCTGCTCGAGTCGTCGACTCTGCCGGGAAAGCTCGCCGACTGCCAGACCCGGGATCCCAAGGAGGCAGAGCTCTACATCGTCGAGGGAAACTCCGCCGGCGGAACCGCCAAGCAAGGCCGTGAGCGCGCCTTCCAGGCGATCCTGCCGCTGCGAGGAAAGATCCTGAACGTCGAGCGCGCGAGGCTGGCCAAGATCCTCGAGAACAAGGAAGTGCAGGCGATCATAACTGCGGTGGGGACGGGCATCGGCGAGGAGTTCGACATCTCCAAGTGCCGCTATCACAAGATCATCTCGATGGCCGACGCCGATGTGGATGGTTCTCACATCAAGACTCTGCTACTGACGTTCTTCTTTCGCTATATGCCCGAGCTGGTTGACGCGGGCTATGTCTACGTGGCGCAGCCGCCGCTCTATCGCATAAAGCACAAAGGCAAGGTGCACTACTTCCGTAACGACGAGCAGCTCGACTTCTACCGTACGGCCAACAACGGCAGCAAGATCGAGGCGTCCCGGTTCAAGGGCCTGTCTGAGATGGACCCGAGCGAGCTCTGGGACACGACGCTCGATCCGGCCAAGCGTGCGCTGCTGAGGGTCACCATGGACGACGCTGCACTAGCCGAGGAGATCTTCTCGGTCCTCATGGGCGAGGACGTCGAAGCCCGCAAGAACTTCATCCAGCGCAACTCCAAGGACATCCGCTTTCTCGACATCTAATTCCTGCGACGAGGCATTAAGGCGACGATATGGCACAGGAACCACCCGACGACTTTCCCGAGAGCTCGATGGTCGATCAGGTAAACCTCGAGGACGAGGTGCAATCCTCGTTCCTCGAATACGCGATGTCGGTGATCGTAAGCCGCGCACTGCCGGACGTGCGCGACGGATTGAAGCCCGTGCATCGCCGCATTCTTTTCGCCGGTCTGGAAGCCGGTCTGCGACCCGATCGCCAGCACCGCAAGTGCGCTGCGTTGGTCGGCGACGTGATGAAGAAGTACCACCCGCACGGCGACCAAGCGATCTACGACGCCCTCGCGCGTCTGGCTCAGGACTTCTCCACGCGTTGTCCGCTCATCGACGGCCAGGGCAACTTCGGATCGGTCGACGGTGACCCGCCGGGAGCGATGCGTTATACCGAGTGCCGCCTGTCACCGCTGGCGATGGAGCTGCTGCGCGGCATCGACGAGGAGACGGTGGACTTCGTTCCTAACTACGACGGGTTCGAGGTCCAGCCAGAGGTGCTCCCGGCGCGCTTTCCCAACCTCCTCGCCAACGGCTCCAGCGGGATCGCGGTCGGTATGGCCACCAACATCCCACCCCACAACCTCAGAGAAGTGATCGACGCGGTGATCGAGCTGCTCGATCACCCGGAGATCGCAGAGACCGAAGGGGCCGTACTCCAGGCTGTGATGAGGCACATCAAGGGGCCAGACTTTCCCACTGGGGCCTTGATCGTTGGGCGTCAGGGGATCGTCGACGCCTACACCACCGGCCGGGGGTCAGTAAAGATGCGCGCCATCTGTGAGGTCGAGGAGGGCCCGCGTGGCAACCCGAGGATCATCGTCTCGGAGCTGCCCTACCAGGTGAACAAGGCCCGCCTGCTCGAGAAGATCGCCGATCTCGTCAACTCCAAGCGGCAGGAGGGCATCGCCGATCTGAGGGACGAGTCGTCGCGTTCCGAGATGCGCATGGTGATCGACCTGAAGCGCAACGCGGTGCCGCAGGTAGTCCTGAACCAGCTCTACAAGAGGACTCAGTTGCAAGACAACTTCGGCGTCAACATGCTGGCGCTTGTCGACGGAGTGCCGCGCACGCTGAACCTCGGCCAGGTCATCCTCGAGTACATCACGCATCAGATGAACGTGATCGCGCGCCGCACCGAGTACCGGCTGCGAAAGGCGAAAGAGCGCTCGCACATCCTCGAGGGACTCATCATCGCGCTGGACAACATCGATGAGGTCATCGCGTTGATTCGTGCCGCATCCAACGCCGACGAAGCGAGGTCGGGGCTTATCGCTCGCTTTGAGCTCTCTGAGATACAGGCGTCACACATCCTCGATATGCCTCTACGACGACTCACTGCGCTCGAGCAGGGCAAGGTCCGCCAAGAGCACGCCGAGCTCCAGCTCACGATCGCAGAGCTCGAGGCGATCCTCGCCGACCCGCAACGAGTCCGGGCGATCATCTCGACCGAGCTCAAAGAGATTCAGGACAAGCACGCCGACAAGCGGCGCAGCCGGCTCGTTCCTGATGAGGGCGAGTTCGATATCGAGGACCTGATCGCAGACGAGGACCTGGTCGTGTCGGTATCGCGCGATCGGTATGTGAAGACCGTACCGCTCGATACCTATAGGCGCCAAGGACGCGGGGGCCGCGGGGTCAAGGGCACCAATCTCAAAGAGGGCGACATCATCGAGCACCTCCTCACCACCACCGCACATTCCTATCTGCTGCTGTTCTCTAACAGTGGACGCGTGTACCGGATCAAAGCTCACGAGATTCCCAAACGCGACCGGACGGCGCGCGGAACGGCCGTCGTCAACGTGGTTCCGATGAGGCCCGAGGACGGCGTCGCCGCGGTCATTAATACGCGCGACTACGAATCCTACCGCTATCTGCTGATCGCCACCAAGGGCGGGATGGTCAAGAAGACACTGTTTCGCGAGTACGACTCTTCCCGCAAGGAGGGGATCATCGCGCTCAACCTCAAGGAGGGCGATGAAGTCGTGCGCGTCCGGCCTACATCGGGCCGGGACGACATCCTGCTGATCACCAAAATGGGCAAGGCCATCCGCTTCGCGGAGAGCTCCGTCCGGAGCATGGGCAGAACCGCAACCGGAGTGATCGGGATCAAGCTCGATGACGACGATGAGGTCGTGTCCTGCGAGGTCATCTCCGATAACGCAGCCGACCTGTTGTTGATCACAGAGTTCGGCTACGGCAAACGCACGAAGCTGGCCGCGTTCCCGCTCAAGGGGCGGGCCGGCAAGGGCGTGATCGCGGCCAGACTCACCCGTCCGCGCGGCCCCCTGGTAGGTGCCTGCGTCGTCAAGCCCGAAGACGAGATCTTCCTGATCTCAGACGACGGTGTGGTCATCCGGATGGGAGTCTCTCAGATCTCTCGTCAGGGCCGGCCGACGACCGGCGTGCGGGTCATGAGTCTAGACTCCGGCGCCTGCATCAGCGCAGTTGCCCTGGTCATGGACGAGTCCGATACTCCGCCGATCAACTCGAACCGAGAGCCCTAAACTCCGAGCCTCGAAACGCCGAGGGTGAGGGATGTGGCCGGCCAGCAGCGCTGCCTGCCGCTCGGCCGGCGGAAGCCGTCTGAGAACCACTGTTGGGCGTCCGGCGTCACACGGGTACGGGTGCTCGGCCCTGTCGCGGTAGCCTGGGAAATTCGCGAGAAAGCATCGGCCCCGACGACGAGGTCGAAAAAACGCGCGGCAGAGTGATTCCCGGCCCCTGAGGACCGGGGGACGCATACTGTCGGAGGCTACGATGTAGGCCCGAGGAGGTCGCTTGGCCTGGGAAAAGAAGGACACGGAGACCTGGCATCGCGCCGCGGTTGTTCCCGCGCCCGCCGACTCGGATGACGAGCCCCCCGCCGAAGACGCCGAAGTTGGGAGTCCCGAGCGACCGGCCCGGGGCGTCCGCACGGATGTAATACCGCGCGGCGTTCCCGTCGTCGAGCCCGATCCCGAGCACGAAAGGCACCGGCGCCGGTTCCGGCCTGCGACCAGACGGGTCAAGCGCGTGCTGAAGCACATCGACCCCATAAGCGTTCTCAAGCTGTCCCTGATCTATTACGCGTGCTTCCTGGTCCTGTGGCTGCTGTTCGTGGCGGTGGTCTATCAGATTCTGGAAGGGGCCGGGCTGTTCGATACCGTCGCCGGCATGGCGCGCGGCTTCGCGTTCATGCAGGAGGAGGAGGGGTTGCCGATCTCGCTGTGGTTGGTCGAGAAGTGGGCGCTGCTGCTGGGCCTGGCGCTCGGTGTGTTCGCCTCTCTGGTGAACCTGTTCCTCGCTTTCCTCTACAACCTTGCCTCGGACCTCGTGGGTGGGCTGAAGCTCAGCTTCATCGAACGCGATCTGTAGGAGCCGATTAGCGGGTCCCCGGTGTTCACATCAGCTACCGCGCTAACCCGTGGAGCTAACGAAGAGCCTGTCTAGATCAGATAGGGCTCTAGGCGGGCGATGCGCACTCCCCGCGTGCCGATACGGGCCAGCAAAGCCTTCGGGTCGAAGGCCTGCTCGGGCGCTCTGACGCCCGGCTCTGTGCGCCCCGCCGACAGCGCGGTAGCCGCCGCCACAAGGGGCAGGGCGGTGAGGTTGACCAGGTGATCGACCACTCCCAAGGAGATCGACCGGGGATGAGCACCCGCCCGCCCGCGCACGTCCACGCGGGCAGCGCTCCAAGCTGGGCCTGCACTCGGCCACGCGCCCAGGGCTCCCTGAAGGGCTCTACTGCCGACCGACCCCCAGTTTGCGAAGCGCGAGGTCCAGGGGCCGCCGGCGAGCAAGCGCAGCGCATCCATGGCCGGCTTCTCGACGAGCCCGACTCGCCAGCGCAGTAGGCGCAGGCCGGGCCACCGGCTGAGCAGGGTGGTCACCTCCGGGCTCGCTCCGGCGAAGGTCTCGACCCAACCCACGGGTTCGGGGAAGTAGACGAGGTGGGAGGCTTTGGGGCCCGGCTCGCTGGTGCGACGGCCGTCAGAGATTGAGGGAGCCGGTCCGGAGAGCCCGATCAGGAGCTGGGCCAATGCGGCCTCGCCCGCGGGATCGCGCGCCGAGCGCGCCGTGGCGATTTCAATTTCCTCCACCTCGTCGAGCTCCTGAGCGGCCAGTGCCGCCAGCAAGTTCGTGAGCCCCGGGCTCAGGCCGCAGCCGCTGACAACCGTGACTCCGGCTGCCATGGCTTCCGCATCGAGGCTGGGCACGGCCTCGGCCGCGGCATAGTCGTTTGCGGACGACAGCCACGAGGCCCCCACCTCTACGGCCGCGCGGGCGCAGGGGAACTCCAGATGCTCTGCCGGCCCGACGCACGAGATCACGAGGTCGGGGGCCAACTCCTTGAAGCGCCGGTCCCGGAGGGCGTGGTCGTGGAGATCGAGGGCGTGCGCCGAGATGCGGGAAGGGTCGCCTGAGAGGACGTCGAGCAGCCACGCCAGCCTGGCCTCGTGGCGGCCCGCAAGCCACAGTCTCTCGACATCAGTCGAGCGAGCCAGCTCGGCCGCCACCGTTCGCCCGATCGCTCCGGTAGCGCCTAGGAGGAGGGCTCGCACGTCAGCCCAGCTCGTCCTCCGTGACCTCGCGCCAGCGGCCCTGGGGGGAAGGCACCTTGGAGTGGGCCCGCTGGCGCGCCCACCACAGGCCGACGAGCGAGAGGCCGAGTGCGGTCACCAGGCGAGAGGCGCGAGGAGGCATGGGGCCAGCCTACAAGCAGGGGGCCGGGGGAAGCAGCGATCTTTCCCCGCTCAGCAGCGCTCGGCGCTCCTTTCGTGGAAAAGATCGCCGTACCGGGCACGATCCGCCCTGCGGCTGTGTTCTATCCCGCTCCGAGAACCGGGTCACTGGGATACGGGCTGTCGCAGGTGTGAATTACGCTAGTGAGATTCAGAAGGTAGGTGAGGAATATGGCAAAGAGCACTCGCAACAGGCCCTCATTCTCGACAGGTTTCCGACCTCCCGTTTAAGCCCGGTGACGACGTTCGAGGCGATCGCGGTCGCCCTTGTCGCTCTGCTTCCCGGCGGTCTTTACGTGTGGGGGTTTGAGAGGCAGGTTGGTAACTGGGGGATCGGCTTGTCCGACCGACTCTTTCGATTCTTCGGAACCTCGGCGCTATTCCATGCTGTTATTGCACCGGTCACGTATTGGTTGTGGGCAACGCAGTTTCGGACGGGCGGGGCGGGGGTGGCACGCCCTCTCCCACTCTGGCTATGGCCAATTATTCTGGCCTACGTTGCAGTGCCATTCATAGGAGGGGATCGGGTCGGCCTTGCCACTCGTAATGGGCAGGGGTGGGCCCGGTTACTCACAGGCCCTGATCCCGCACCTCGTGCATGGGACTACTTCTTCGCAAGTCGACCGGACGGCTGGGTCCGTCTGCGACTAAGGAGCGGGGTTTGGATTGGCGGGGCGTACGCCCCCTCCGACAGGGGAATCGCTTCATACGCCGCCGGGTATCCAGAGACGCAGGACCTTTTCCTGGCGGAGACGGTCGAGATGGATCCGGATAGCGGTGAGTTCCTTCTGGAGAACGGACGACCGATGTTTCGAGGAACGAGCTTGTTGATTAGGTGGGACGAAGTAGAATTCTTGGAGTTCAACGACGCGTAGGAAGCGAGTGGTTTGGCATGGCTCGAAGTACGTCTGGAAATGGTTCGTCTGGCCGGAGGACAAGCCTTCGGAAGGGCGGGTACGGATCGGGAAATAAGCCTGCTTCCCAACTCAAGCCCCCCCCCACCTCGGCGGGAGCGGGCAGCAAGGCTTCGGGTCCCGCTAGTTCGGGAGACAGCAGCAAGTCTTCGAAGTAGGTCAGTGCGACGCTTTCCATAGTCTCTCGAGATGATCTGACAGCTGGGTCTGACGATTGGGTCCACGCCGTGGGATGCGGGTTACCTCGTCGATCAAAGCACCTGGCGCGAGGAGTTGGGTGGCGAACACAGATGCGACCCTGGCCGAGATTGGGCGACGCCGCGGCCTTCCAGCCGCTCGATTGAGCGGAATCCGAGCGATCCGCTCGGCGCCTAAGAGTTCGGGCGAGCGACATTGCGACTCAACGACAACCCAGGGAACCCGGCGACCTTACTCGCTCAGCGGTGCCTTGGACCTGTGCCTAAGAGGGCGGGACTTCCCAATGATGCTTTAGACCGTTGACTTCAGGCCCAGGCCCATCAGGCGATAGCCCATGGCGGTGTCGCTCACCGCAAATGGCCTCCTAAGCAAAGGATTCGATGTCCGCGCTCTCACGGGAGTGCTTCTTTACCCAATCTCCCGGCATTAAGAACCTCGGCGCGAAACGGTCGCCTCATTCTCATTTGTCCGGTCGTAGTCAGGTTTGGTACCTGCCTCTCCCTTGCAGCCAGAGCTACGTGGAGCTGTTCGATGTGCTTGAGGAGGTGGTGGCCGAGCCTTGCGGCAAACGCGGACCCTAGGCATCCACTGATTCATCCCGTGCTTAACCTGTGTCGCACTCATGCCAGTACACTTGTTGACTATGCAGACTGTCAGCCAGGGGAAGACGAATTCCCCTTTACGAAGACTTCATCGCCTTTTGGTTCCGACAGTTGTATGCCGACCGAATGGGGGATGAACCCCCCACTTCCGAAGAGCTGATGAAGGCGATGGTCAATTTCACTCGCGTTTCGACCGTGTGGGCATCGGACGAGGTCATTCTGAAGTGGAGCGAAGTTAGTCGACGCTTTGTGATCTCGGAAGCTCTCCGCGAAGCCTTAGAGGAAGCTGGAACAGAGCCGGCGTTCAGCGCTGCAGTCGAACCGCTGTTCGTGTTCAAGGAGTTCTTGTTGGCAAATCCGTAGAGATACAGGCTATCCGAAAACGAAGCTCGGAAAGGGCGACTTGCTAGGGATGTTCATCGACGATTCAGGGACGTACCTCAAGGTCCTGCAGGATGGGAAAGACGCTGCTTTTGATGACTGAGCCCAACGGCGACGATACAAGGCCGAGATGTGCAGGTTGCGGGGAGCCTATCGAGTTGGCCTACCCGGATGACCCCGGGAGTTGGATTCATGCGGTAGACGCAAACTACTTCGGCGATCACAGTGCTTGGCTCGAGGAGGAGTTGGGAGACTAGCCAGCGGCGACCCGAGCTGCGTGGAAAGTCTCGGCGGGAAGCGCATGCTCGAGCTTCCAGATCACCTTCATCGGACGATCGCCGGAATGTCTCACGTATACGCATGGGCCGGCGTAGATGTAAGGCGGGGCGCCCATATCGCCGTCAGTCTCCTTGGTCTCGCGGACGAACAGGTGGACCGACGATCCATGCTGACGATGGTGGACATAACGCTGGCCCGTGGGTGATGCTTCAGACGTAGTGCTCTGCGACTCCCACTGGAATAGCCCGGGTGAGATCGCGCGATCCTGATACATCGTGGTTGGGGAGTACTGCTTCTCGGTCTTGCGCAGGGTTACGAAGAACACATCCGCCTGTTCGTCCTTCACCCACTTCACGCCCTGCCGCACGGAGCCAGGGTTGGCCACGCCAAAGGCAGCCAGCGCTTCATCCCTGCTGAAGCGACCGTGCACATGCAGGGGGATCGATCCGGCGGGAGCGACGGGGCGAGTGACTCGACGAATGCGATCGTGAAGGAGCGTCGACAGCTCGAGAAGCTCTTCCCGCCGGCTGGGATTTGCCCAGAGCCGGCGCAATCCCGCCTCGATCTCGGAAGCGGGTTCGTTCGCTCCCCAGAGTGAGAAGTGAAGCATCAACAGCAGACGCCGAGCCCTGCCGTTCCCCAGATCGACTGGTGGTGGGTCCGTCGAATCAAGAACCTGCCGAAGGAAGGCGAGTCGTTCGAGATCATCGATGTGCAGCATTCGCCCTAAGGAACCGGATAGGCGATCGTCGTCCGCTTCCGGGGGCCGGTCGTCGAGACCGGCGAGCCGGCGTAAACCTGCCCATCCGCCGCGACGACGGCGATAGATGTCGTCCATATCCAGGCCCGTCTCGTCGAGAAACGTCCCGAGGGAGACTTCGCCGAGACGGCGCAGCTCGGCCACGAGGCCCTGCCAGTTGACTCGGAGTGATGACTGGACGTTTCGTAGAACGAGGTCCGCAGCGACCCTGTCGAGTTCGATATGACAGCCGGGCGGCAGCGTGGGGAAGCCGTGCTCCACCTCACGGGCTAGGCCGCGCCGGCTAAGTCCCGTCAGGGCCCGGTATCGGAGGTCGAAGCGGAACTCGGTGTGTTGGTTGCCGATGAAGTCCAGAACCGTCAGGCAGGGCTTGTCATCGGCCAGCCGGAGGCCACGGCCGAGCTGCTGGAGGAAGACCGTGGCGCTCTCCGTCGGCCGCATGAATAGGACCGTGTCGATCTCGGGAACGTCGACGCCCTCATTGAAAAGATCCACGGTGAACAACACGTTGATGTCTCGGTTGCGAGCGCTGGCGGATGCGAGCGGTCAGCTCTTCAACTTGAGAGCAACGAGACTGGCGCGGCGGTACTCTGACGATGTTCGTGACGTGACGGCCCGAGAGGGAATGCCTGCTTCGTTGAATCTCTGTGCCATGAACTCTGCATGGTCGATGCTTACGCAGAATCCGAGTGCCCGTATGCGCCCAGGGTCGGTGACTTTGTCCAGGAGCGCTTGGAGGATGATCCGTACTCGTGCATCATGACCGGTATAGACGTTCGTCAACTCTGCGGCGTCGTAACCACGCCCTCGTTTCCAGCGAACATGCTTGAGATCCGTGCCGTCATGCAGTCCGAAATACTGGAAGGGTGCGAGCAGTCCCCGTTCGAGCGCCTCCCACAACCGGAGTTCGGCCGCTGTGCGGCCGTCGAACCACACGCGGACGTCGAGACCGTCGGCACGCTCAGGAGTCGCAGTAAGGCCCAGCAGCACCTTAGGCGTGACGTGTTCCAGGAGACGTGCGTAGGTCTTGGTCTCCTTGCTCGCGTGGTGGAACTCATCGACGATGACCATGTCGAAGTGATCGGCGGCCAGATCCTTCTGGAGATCCAGCCGAGCTAGGGACTGAACGGAGGCGAAGACGTGCCGCCATTCCTGAGGCCGTTCGCCGGCCACGAAACGTTCGCCGAAGGAACCGCTTCGCATGATGTGGCGGAAGATCGCCTGACTCTGAGTCAGGATCTCTTCTCGGTGCGCAACGAAGAGCACCGAGTCGATAGGACCAGCGTCTCGTAACCGCCGGTAGTCCAACCCGGCGACGATCGTTTTGCCCGTGCTGGTTGCCATGACCAACCACGAGATTTCGCCAGGAGCCGTGGACCTCGCGTTCAGCCGTCAGTTCGTCGAGAATCTCCTGCTGATAACCCCAGGGCCTTACCTCGAGCGCTGTCAGCTCAATCGGCAGGTCGGTCGGTCCAGTCCGTTCGACGGCTAGTGCTTGGGCAAGACGTTCCCGCTGAGCCGCATCGGCTGGGTCGTAGGGCTCGAATGCGGGGTCCTCCCAGTACTCGTCGAACGTCGCCTCGAAGGTGTCGAGGAGATGACCCTGCTCGACTGCCGACAACCGCACGTTCCACTCGAGTCCGTCTAGGAGCGCTGCCTTCGATAGATTCGAAGAACCGACGTACGCGGTCGAGAAACCCGTTGAGCGATGGAAGAGCCATGCCTTGGCGTGCAGGCGTGTCATCCGTGTCTCGTACGAGACCCTGATTTCGGCGCCTAGTTCCGCTAGACGGTCTATCGCTCGTTGCTCAGTCGCGCCGATGTATGTGGTCGTGATCACGTGCAGACGCCCACCGCGCCGGATGAGCGCCTCGATGTGCTCGTCGATAACCCGAAGCCCGTGCCACTTCACGAAAGCGCAGAGAAGATCGACGCTGTCGGCCGACGCGAGCTCTCGCTGGATCTCAGTCCCGATGCGAGGCTGATTTCGTCCGTTGACGAGCAGGGCTGTGGCCGACAGAGGTACTTCGGGTCGAGCTGGGAAGCGAACAGGGCCAGGACCGCTTCGCTCATGGAGCAGCGCGTAGAGAAGATCCCTTGATTCTGCGACCAGGTCGTCTTCGTTGGCCACGTTCGGCGCGACCGCTCGAATGGCTTCTGCGATCCGGTTAGTCATCTCGATCTGCCGGATCAGGGCCGTCGAGTCATCCCCTCCCACCGCCTGCAATGCTCGGCGGGCAAGCCTGGCCAGGTGGCGACTCAGAATCTCGTGAGCATCGACTGGATCGAGTGGCCCACGATGAATCAGCTCGGAATCGATTGATTCGAGATCTCGGCCGAGCCCGATGCTAATGAGCTGCTCGTAAATGCCTGGGGGCAAATCCGCCATCGAATGACTCTACGGGCGCTTCCTAGCCCGTCGTTCTACAAAAGAGGAGAGGCTGCCTATTCGAGTTCGGTCTAGCCCCACACCAGTCTGGCCGTTTCGGCAATGACCCTCAGCTTGGCCCCTTGCTCCTCGAAGCTGATGTCGTTCCCCCTCACCGACGTGGCGAAGCCGCACTGGGGTGACAGTGCCAGTCGTTCGAGCGGCACGAACTTCTCGGCCCCCCTGATGCGCTCGGTCAGCCCGGCC
>Ga0136623_10000401_pt1 | contig 12689 bp, 10 predicted proteins | sample AntDrymUQ4492106_2_FD_104656 | JGI IMG/M metagenome (GOLD analysis project Ga0136623, IMG submission 104656) | Polar desert sand microbial communities from Dry Valleys, Antarctica - metaG UQ449 (21.06) | ecosystem: Environmental > Terrestrial > Soil > Desert | place: Antarctica: Dry Valley...
AGTCGCGACTGCGCGAGCTCCTTGGGAAGGATCTGCCGCCGGAGCTGACCGAGGCCCGAGTGAACGCGGCGCTCGGGGAGTCGCTGTCGAAGGAGCCTGCAGGCGTCTTCGCGCTGTTGACGTGGGACCAGGTGCCTGAGCTCTCGTACAGCATCCGCGATCTGGCCGGGAGCGGGCCGGTCACTTGGGACCACGTGACGAAGGCTCTGGGGGCTCTCGGAGAGGAACTCGAACGTCTTGAGTACCACGACGAGAAGGCGGACCTGTACCAGGTGTGGAGCACGTTCTGGGACAATGCTCGGCGGGATTATGGGCGTCCGATGCTCGGTTTTCGACCGGTGTCACTGCGCCGCGGCGACATCGTCGAGCGCGACGCCGTTTACGGTTATCTCGACCTTGGCAGTGCCGCGCCCGAGCACGAGGCAGGGGCATGCACGTTCGATGCGACGGATGGCAGGCTGATCGACGACGGCGTTCTCATCTTTGCACCTGTAGTGCCGGCGCCGGCTGGGGACCCGCCTGAGGCCGCGCAATCCCAGCCGCTGTCATCGACGTAACGGGACACGGCGCGGGCGTGAGCTCCGGGGGCTGTGACGATGGCTGACCCGCGCCCCGCTCTCGTCGTCTTGTCGGGCTCACTGTGCAGTGGAAAGTCCACTTTCGCTAACGCGATGGAGTCGGGCGTTGGAGCCACCGTCGTACGGGCGCGAGCTGTCATCGAGCGGCATCAAGAAGGGAGGAGCCGGCGTGACCTACAGGCGGCGGGCCTAGCGCTTGACCGCGCGACGGATGGCAAGTGGTTGGCGACAGCCGTCCTCGAGGAGGCTCCGTGGCCGTCGCTGGTAGTCGTAGATTCTGCGCGCACGCGCCAGCAAGTGATCGCTCTGCGAGAGCTCGGCGCACCAACCTTCCACGTAAGCGTGCGCGCCTCTTTGAGGCAACGACACGAGCGGTTCGTTGTGCGCGCTGACGCCGCGGATCGAGGACTCACTTTCGCGGAAGCCACGGACTGGGAAGATCACACGGAGAGGCTCTTGCTGGCTCGCACGGCAGATCTGGCGATCGATACGGCGAGCGTCGGCGTTCGAGCTGCGGTCGCCAGTGTCCTGGACCACGTAGCGTCGCTCGGTTAGTCGTGCGATTCGCACCGTTTCACCGCGACGCCGCTCTGGTGACCGGGAACAGCAGGGCATAACGATTTGGGGCGTCGGTTGCCGATCCGTAGCAGCGAACATGAGCAACGTTGCGCTCACGCCGCTTCCGGCAGCCACTGTCGCCACGCCGGCGGGATCGTCGGGCTGGCGACGTGAATGAAGACCTGCGGGTGCGGCACGCGCGGCGCCCGACGCGGATGCATGCCGACCTTGTGCGGCAGGTGGTCGCCCTTGCGGCGGTTGCAGGGCGCGCACGACGCAACGATGTTCTCCCACGTCGACGGCCCGCCCTTGGAGCGCGGGATGACGTGGTCGACGGTGAGGTTCGCGCGCGCGCCGCAGTACTGGCACTCCCAGCCGTCGCGGGCGAAGACGGCGCGACGCGTGATCTTGCGGCGGTGCGTGTCGCGGGGCACCCTGACGAACGTCACGAGGCGGATCACGACGGGCCGTGGGATCGCCGAGCTCTCCGAGCGCAGCTCGTAGATCGCGTGCTCGACGATCTCGGCCTTGTCCTTCAGCAGCAGGACGGCGGCGCGGCGAACCGTGCACACGTTGATCGGTTCGTAGGTGGCGTTCAAGACGAGCACACGGCCACAATCACGTCCGCGCCGCCGGTGCCCCGGATGCGGCGCGAACCCCTGTGGGCCTGGTGGCGTCGACTGGGTCGCCATGACGCGCGGAGTCTAATGGCCCTACCCGGCAGCGGGATACGAACCGAGCACCTGGACGCGCTCGCAGTGCGCTCGCAGGCCGGCGATCGCATCGGCGACGGCGCCCTCGCGCCCGTCGCCCTGGCAGTCGACGAAGAAGCGGTAGTGGCCGAGCTGTCCGCGCATCGGCCGCGATTCGATCTTCGTCAGGTTCACGCCGCGAAAGGCGAACTCCGACAGGCAGCGCACGAGCCAGCCCGGGCTCGCGTCGCCCGGCCCCCAGAACGCCAGCGACGTCTTCGTCGGCACCGACGGATCGGGGCCCAGGGGGGTGATCGCGAGCCAGACGAAGCGCGTCGCGTTGCCGGGCTCGTCCTGCGCTCGGTCGGCGAGCACCGTCGCGCCGTAGAGCTCGGCGGCGCGACGGGTGCCGAGCGCCGCCCACGGCGCAGGCTCGGCGGCGACGATGCGCACCGCCTCGGCGGTCGACGCGACGGCCACGACCTCAGCGCCCGGCAGGTTGTCGCGCAGGTAGCGCGCGCACTGCGCGAGGGGCTGGGGATGGGACACGACGCGCTCGATCGCCTGTAGCTCGATCGCCTCGCGCGCGATCAGGCAGGGCGAGACGGCGAGCACGAGCTCGCCGACGATCGTGACGTCGTGGTCCTCGGCGAGCGTGTCGAGCGTGACGCCGATCGGGCCCTCGAGCGAGTTCTCGATCGGCACGATCGCGCGGTCGACGGTGCCGTCGTGAACGGCCATGAAGGTGTCGCGGACGGTGCGCAGCGCCACGAGGTCGGCGCCGTCGGCGCCCGGCGCCGAGCGCACGGCCTCCTCGGAGAACGTGCCGGCCGGCCCGAGATAGCCGAGCCGCAGCCGCAGGTCGGTCGTGCGAGGCACCACTACGCCAGCGCGAGGCGGAGGGCTTCCTCCTCCTCGGGCGAGAGGCGCAGCTCGGCGGCGCCCTCGGAGATCTGCTTGGCGTACAGCCGAGCCTGGTCGCGGTGATGGATCGACGACAGCACGACGCCCGAGCGCGAGCTGTCGAGCAGCGCGATCGACGTGGACTGGCGGCCGGACATCTCGTTGTAGGCGTCGTAGCGGATCAGCCCGCAGTGCGCGATCGCGCCGTCGAGGCGTTGCTCGGCGACCTCCAGACGGCTGTCGAGGCGCTCGGCCACGCCGCTGACGTAGTCGTTGAGCGCGTGAAACGAGGCCTCGAGCGACGCGGCGTGCGCGACGAGATCCTGCGCGCGCTCCTCGCCGAGGACCGCGCGCTGATCTGCGCGCAGCCGGCGCAGCTGGCGAAATAGGACGGCGGCGAGGCAGATGCCCACGAGCGCGAGCGCCGCGGCCACAAGCGCGACGATCCCGACGGTGGAGCTGAGCTCGGCACCCATCCGCACAGGGTAGGCGTGATCGCTACCGCGCGAAGATCGCCGAGTACTCCGAGGTGTTGTTGGTGGTGTTCACCTCGCCCGGGACCTTGCGCACCTCGACGGTGATCTTCACCCCGGGACCGATCGGCGGGGCCTGCCCGAGCGCGACCGGGACGGTCGTCTCGTTGCCGGCCGTCGTCTGGTCGACGGACTTCTGGGCCGTGATGGTCTTGCCGCTGGCCGGGCGGATGATCACGCGCACGCGGACGTCGGTCTCCGGGTTCTCGCCCTGGTTGGCGATCTTCACGTTGAACGTCACGTTGGACCGGGCCGGGATCCGGTTGGCGGTCGTTCCGGGCTCGAGCGTGAGATCGCCGACGCTGACGCTTATCAGGCCGTGCCCGTGGGTGCCCGGGGTCGCCTGCTTGGCGTCGGTCTCGGCGCCCGCGCCACGCGCCGCGTCGGCATTGATCCGGCGTGCCACCGTGGATGGGTCGAGCCAGCCTTCGTTCTGCAGGAAGCTCGCCGCGCGGATCGTCTGGCGGCCGATCTCCTCGTCGTCGAGGGCCTGCTTGATGAACGCCACGGTGCGGCGCGAGTAGACGACGTCGGCCGCGAGGAACGCGCGCATCTCCGCGGCGACCGAGACGACCGCCGGCTCGGCGGTCGCGGCGTCGGTCGACAGCGCGGACGGGATCTTCTCTGCGACCTTGCCCATCGTCTCCTCGATCAGGCCGAGCGCGAGCAGCAGGTTGCGCTGCGCCGGGCGCATCGCGTCGGGAACGCCGAGACCCTCCGCCTGGCGCGTCTGCGCCTTCGCGCGCAGGCGCAGCTGGTTGATCGCCGTGCGGACCTCGGTCGAGGGCGAGCCGCTGACGGTCAGCGCCTTGAAGAACTCGTCGCTGTTGGCGTCCGCCTCGTCGATCAGCGCCGAGACCTCGCTGTTGTAGTCCTTCAGCGCCTGCTCCTGGCGGCCGTTGAGACACCCCCTGACCCCGAGGACCAAGACGATGATCACGACCAGGCCGAGGCCGGCCGCGATCAGGCGGCGCACGAGCAGCTGCTGGGGATCTGAGCCCGGACCAGCCGGAGCGGTCACGGGTTTCCGTGGCCGCGTGCGGGTCGTGCCAGGCTCGTCATCGTCGAAGAAGGACAGGGACTCCGCTCCTTGCGAGTCGTCGATGGCTCAGTATGACCCCGGTACCGGCGGAGGCGTCGCGGTGCAACTTTCCCGCCAGCGGCCGGATTCCTGCCCGCGACCGCAAGGAGCCAAGGTTGAGCACGCCGAATGCAGAGCCGGTGACCCAGGCCCAGCCGCCCGTCAACGCCGCGCCCCCCGGCGAGACCGTCCTCGCCCGCTACCGGCTCTTGCGACGGATCGGGGCCGGCGGCATGGGGGTCGTCTATCTCGCGCACGACGAGCATCTGCAGCGCGAGGTGGCGGTCAAGCGGATCGCGATCGAGCTCGACCCGGCGGGCCGCGGCGAGCGCGAGGCGATCGCGGCGGCGCGCCTGTCGCATGCGGGAATCGTCGCGCTGTACGAGTCCGGCCGCGACGAGCACGCGGTCTACCTCGTCTCCGAGCTCGTGCGCGGGCGGACCCTGGCGGAGCTGATCGCGGCCGGCGAGCTGTCCGATCGCGACGTCGCGCGCATCGGCGTGACGCTCTGCGACGCGCTCGAGCACGCGCACGCACGCGGCGTCATCCACCGCGACGTCAAGCCCTCGAACGTCATCTGCCCGCAGGATCCCGAGCATGGCTCAGGTGTCGCGAAGCTCACCGATTTCGGCATCGCGCTGATGGCGGGCGGCGACGTGCTGACGCGCACCGGCGACGTCATGGGGACGCTCGCCTACATGGCGCCCGAACAGGCCCGGGGTCAGGGCGTGACGGGCGCGGCCGACGTCTACGCGCTCGGCGTGGCGCTGTACGAGGGCTTCACCGGGCGCAACCCGATCCGTGCCGGCAACCCCGCGGCCACCGCGCGGCGCGTCGGCATGCGCCTGCCGGCGCTGGGCCGCGTGCGCCGCGACCTGCCGGCCGGGCTGTGCCGCGCGATCGACGCCGCGGTCGAGCCCGACGCCGCTCGCCGCGCCCCGCTCGGCGTGCTGCGCCTCGCGCTCGCGAAGGCCGTCGAGAGCGTCGCCGACACGGCGGGTCCGATCGCCACGGATGCCGGGGTCGCGCAGACCATGCGCATGGCCTCCGACCGCGGGCCGCGGCCTGAGATCGCGGCGACGTCCGAGGCGCCGCTGCTGCCCCCGACGCGCCGCCGCAGGCGCGCGCAACACCGCCGCCCTGACGTCGCGAGCGCACCGCGCTCGCCGTTGGAGGAGCGTGCCCGGGAGCCGCTGCGCGAGCCCGTGCCCGATCGCATGCCCGCGCGCGACGCTTCGCACGAGGCCCCCCGCGAGCTCCCCGCTTCGCGGTCGCGCGGCGCGGTGCGACGCCTGGCTCTGCGCGTGCCCGCCGCCGCCGCGGCCGCTGCGCTCGCCGCGGGCGCGTTCGCCTTGCTCGGACCGGCGCCTGTAGCCGGAGCGCCCGCCGCCGTGGCGCTCGCCGGCCTCGCGGTGCTCGCGCTGCCGCGCCTGGGCTGGCTGGCGATGGTCGCGACGCTGCTGGCGTGGCTGGCCATGACGGCGCCCGGGATCGCGCTGCTCGTCGCCGTCGCCGCCGCGCCGGTGCCGATCGCGCTCCCGCGCCGCGGGCTGGCGTGGTCGCTGCCGGCGGTGGCGCCGCTGCTGGGCGTCGTCGCGCTGGCCGCTGCCTGGCCGGCGCTCGCCGGGCAGGCCCGGGGCTTCACCACGCGCGCGGCGCTCGGCGCGCTCGGGGGCCTGTGGATCGTGCTCGTGGAGGCGCTGACGTCCGAGCGGCTGCTCGTCGGCCAGCCGCGCGACGTCCTCGCCGCGCGCGAGTGGGAGAGCTCGGCGCTGGACGCCGCGAGCGGCGCGCTGGGACCGCTGCTGTCCGGCGGCACGCTCGCGATCGCCGGGCTGTGGGCGATCGCCGCGGCGCTGCTGCCTGTGCTCGTGCGCGGGCGCTCCGCGGCGCTCGATCTGATCGCGGCAGCCGGCTGGGCCGCGGCGCTTGCGGCCGCGACGCAGGCGCTCAGCGAGGCGCTCGTGCTCGATCCGCCGCCCGGGCTCGTGGCGGGCGCGCTCGTCGGGGGAGCGATCGCGGTCGCTGCGCGGGCCGTGCGAGGGCGGGCGTGAGCGGTCTGCCTCGGTGCCCGCCTGCAAAGGGCGCGCCTGCGCACGCACGCACGCACGCGTTTGCAGCCGTTGCGTCCCTGCGGTTGTCCGTAGCATGAGCGACATCGATGAGCGTTCTGCGCAACCTGGAGACGAAGCTTGCCGACCTCGTCGAGGGCACGTTCGGACGCGTGTTTCGCTCGGAGGTGCGACCGGTCGAGCTCGCTCGCAAGCTCGCGCGCGAGATGGACGAGCACAAGACCGTGTCGGTCTCGCGAACCTACGTCCCCAACGAGTACGTCGTCTGGCTCTCGACGGAGGATCGCGAGCGCATGCAAGAGGTCGAGGCGTCGCTCATCGAGGAGCTCAGCGGGTACCTGCTCGAGCATGCCCGTCGCGAGCGGCTCGCGCTGCTGTCGCGCCCGCAGATCGAGTTTCGCACCGACGAGCGCCTGTCGCTGGGGGAGTTCGGGATCCAGACGCGCGTCGTGCGCCCCGCCGACGAGGCCGCGGAGGCTGTACGCGACGGGGAGCACGCCGTGCAGGCCGATCATGGCAACACGATGATCTACTCGACGGCGGGCCGGCTGCGCGAACCGGTCGAGGAGTCCCAGGGCACGAGGCCGACGCGCGCGCTGCTGCTCGCCGAAGGCCGGCGCCATGTCATCGCGCCGGGCGGGGCGACGATCGGGCGCAGCCGGGACTGCGACATCGTGCTCGACGACGCGAACGTCTCGCGCCGCCACGCCGAGGTGCGCCCGGGGGCGGCCGGCTCGTGGACGGTCGCCGATCTCGGCTCGACCAACGGCGTCGTCCTGAACGGACGCCGGATCGCCGGCTCCGAGTCGCTGAAGTCGGGCGACCAGCTCGTGCTCGGCACCGCCGAGACCAGCTTCGAGCTCGAATGACCCGCGCCGCCCGACCCCGCGCTCGCCGCTGTGCGCCTGCGCTGCCAACCGCCCGGCGCGGGGCTCGCTGAGCGATGCTCGAGCCAGTGTCCGTCGGGTTGAAGTTCGCCTTCCTCGCAATCCTCTACCTGTTTCTGCTGTGGGTCTCGCGCAGCGCGCTGAAGGACCTGCGCCGAGGCGCGTTCGGCGGCCGGGCGCAGGCGCAGGAGCACGCCGCGGACGCCACGGGGATGCATCCGGCTTCGAGCCTCGACGTCCTGACCGCCGACGAGGACGTCGCTCCGCGTCTCGTCGTGGACTCCGTCCCCGGCCTGACGCCCGGGATGGCCTACGACGTGTCCAGCGGCGCGACGCTCGGGCGCGGCGACGTCGAGATCCAGCTCGAGGATCCGTTCGCGTCCTCGCGTCATGCCCATCTCGTCCGCCAGGGCGCGATGCTCGTGATCGAGGATCTCGGCTCGACGAACGGGACCTATCTCAACGACGAGCTGCTGCGCGGCCCGCGTCCGCTGCACGCCGGCGACCGCGTGCGCATCGGCGACAGCAGCTTCACCTACGACGACAAGTAAGTGGCCCACCTGCCCACAGCCCACCCGAGTTCCCGGGCGCCCCGTCACGAGCCGGGCCGCTGATGCTGCGCGTCACCGCGGACCACTTCTCGCATTCGGACACCGGTCGCGCCCGTCGCACGAACGAGGACTCGTACTTCGCGCGCGCGCCGGTCTTCGTCGTCGCCGACGGGATGGGTGGCGCGCAGGCCGGCGAGGTCGCCTCCGGGGTCGCGGTGGAGGTGTTCGAGCGCGGCCTCGACGACGCCGGGACGTCGAGCGCCGAACAGCTGCTGGCCGAGCGCGTGCTGGAGGCCAACGCGCGCATCCACGAGATGTCGCAGGCCAGCCAGGACCGCGCCGGAATGGGCACGACGATCACGGCCGCGCACGTCGGCGAGTACGACGTGGCCGTCGCGCACGTCGGCGACTCGCGCGCCTATCGCCTGCGCGACGGCGAGTTCGAGCGCCTGACCGAGGATCACTCGCTCGTCGAGGAGATGCGCCGCCGCGGGCAGCTGACCGCGCAGGAGGCCGACGAGCACCCGCAGCGCTCGATCATCACCCGCGCGCTCGGACCCGAGCCCGACGTGCTCGTCGACACGTACTCCTGGCGCGGAGCCCCGGGCGACATCTACCTGCTGTGCAGCGACGGCCTGACGTCGATGGTGCCCGAACTGCGCGTCGGCGAGATCGTCAGCGAGGCGGGCAGCCTGCGCGACTGCGGGCGCGCGCTGATCGATGCCGCCAACGCCGCCGGCGGCCGCGACAACATCACGGTCGTCCTGTTCGAGCTCGAGGAGGTCGGGGGCCCGGACCCCCGCGTCGAGCAGGCGACGCAGGTGGGCACGGTCCTGCCGCCGCAGGGTGGCTCGGGATCTGCGATCGCACCGGCGGTCCAGGCGCCGCCGCGGACGCAGGCCCCGGCTGCGCCCGCGCCGCCGGCAAGCCCCGCACCGGCTCGTCGCCTGCAGCCGATCGCCCCGACCGAGCCCGGCGGCGGGCGCCCCGGCGAGCGCCGGCGCGGCCGTCGCCTCGGCGCCATGTTCGCGATCCTCGCGCTGCTCGTCGTGCCGCTGGGCCTCGGCGGCTACATCGCCAACCAGGCCGTCTACTTCGTCGGCACCGACAAGGACGGCTTCGTCACGATGTACCGCGGGCTGCCCTACACGCTGCCGGCCGGGATCGACATGTACAGCACCAATTACGTCTCCGGCGTGCGACTGCGGTCGCTGCCAGCGCCGCGCCGCAGGCAGCTCGTCGACCACACGCTGCGCTCGCACGACGATGCCGCAGACCTCGTGCGCGCACTCGAGCTCGGCCGACTGGCGTCGTGAACGAGCGCAACCGCGAGCTGTTCGCGCTGATCCCGGCATCGCTGCTGGTGACGGCCGGCTTCACCGCGGTGTTCATCCAGCGCAACGACGTGCTGTCGGACCTCTCGCTGACCTACGGGCTGATCTTCCTCGGGCTGTGCCTCGGCGCGCACATCGTGCTGCGCTTCACGTTGCCGCATGCCGACCCGTACCTGTTCCCGCTGGTCGCCGTGCTCGCGTGCTTCGGCCTCGTGATGCTCTATCGCCTCGACGAGGACTTCGCGCGCGACCAGGCGCAGTGGTTCGTCGTCGGGCTGATCTTCTTCAGCGCCACGATCGTGGCGCTGCGCAGCGACCACCGCGTGCTGGAGCGCTACCGCTACATCATCGCGTCCGTCGGGATCACGCTGCTGCTGATGCCGCGCCTGGGCAACCCGGTCAACGGCGCCTACCTGTCCTTTCAGCTCGGTCCGATCGCGTTTCAGCCGGCCGAGCTGGCGAAGATCGCGATCGTCATCTTCCTCGCCTCCTATCTGCGCGACACGCGCCAGGTGCTGGTGATCGGCGCGCGGCGCGTGATGGGCATCACCTTTCCCCCGCTGAAGCACCTCGGCCCGCTGCTAGCCGTCTGGGGCACGGCGATGGTGTTGCTGTTCGTGATCCAGGATCTCGGGTCGTCGCTGATGTTCTTCGGCGCATTCCTCGCGCTGATCTACGTCGCCACGAACCGGATCTCGTTCGTGCTGATCGGGCTGGGCCTCTTCGCCCTCGGGGCGCGCGTGCTGTACGCCATCCGCCCGACGATCGAGAGTCGCGTCGACGCGTGGCTGCACCCGTTCGACGACAAGCTCTACGCGCAGGATCCCGGCGGCAGCTACCAGATCGCGCAGTCGATCTTCACGCAGGCCGACGGCGGCCTGTTCGGGCGCGGCTTCGGGCAGGCGACGATCCAGCTCGGCGACAACCCGCCGATCCTGCCCGCGGCGCACACCGACTTCATCTACGCGGTCATCACCGACGAGCTCGGGCTGCTCGGCGCGTGTGCGGTGCTGCTCGTCTACCTGCTGATCATCGAGCGCGGCTTCAAGACCGCGATGATCGCGACGGACTCGTTCTCCAAGCTGCTGGCCACCGGCCTGACCGCCGTGCTCGCGCTGCAGGTGTTCGTGATCGTCGGCGGCGTCACGAAGCTGATCCCGCTGACCGGCGTGACGCTGCCGTTCATCTCCTACGGCGGCTCCTCGATCGTCGCGAACTTCATCCTGCTGGCGCTGCTGCTGCTCGTCTCCGACCGCGCCAGGCGAGAAGCCCAAGCCCGTTGAACGCACCGATCCTCAAGCTGTTCGGGCTGTTTCTCGTGCTGTTCGCCCTGCTGATCGGGATGACGAGCTACAACAGCGTCATCAACGCCGGCGCGTACCGCGAGAACACCAAGAACTCGCGCCCGCAGATCGAGGAGCAGCGCGTGCGCCGCGGCGTCATCCGCGCTCGCGACGGCACGGTGCTCGCGCGCTCGGTGCGCGACGAATCGCAGCTCTACAAGCGCCGCTACACGCCCGAGGGCGGTCTCTTCGCGCACGCGATCGGCTACGACTTCCTGCGCACCGGCCGTGCCGGCGTCGAGCGTGAGCGCAACGACGCGCTGACCGGCAAGCGCAACGAGCTGGCCTCGGTCCTCGACCAGCTGCGCGGCAAGCAGCGCGTCGGAGACAACGTGCTGACGAACCTCGACCCGGGCGCCCAGCGCGTGGCTGTCGGCGCGCTGCAGGGCCGCAAGGGCTCGATCGTCGCGATCGAGCCGAGGACCGGGAAGGTCCGCGTGATGGTCAGCACGCCGGGCTATGACCCCAACGCGCTGGACACGAAGGCCGCCGCCGACGCCCCGCTGTTCAATCGCGCGACGCAGTCCGGCTACCCGCCGGGCTCGACATTCAAGGTCGTCACGGCCGCAGCCGCGCTCGACAGCGGCAAGTTCACGCCCGACTCGATGGTCAGCGGCAAGTCGCCGATCACCGTGTCCGGCGCTCCGCTGCAGAACTTCTCCAACGCGCAGTTCGGTCCGATCACGCTGACGGACGCGCTGACGAACTCCGTCAACGTCGTGTGGGCGCAGGTCGCCCAGCAGGTCGGTCGCGAGCAGATGGGCGAGTACATGCAGCGCTTCGGCTTCTTCTCGGACCCGCCGCTGGACTACCCCGACGGCCAGATGCGCCCGAGCGGGGTCTTCGATGCCAAGAGCAAGCGGTTCCTGCCGGCCGAGCTGGAGGGCGTCGACATCGGCCGCGTCGGCATCGGCCAGGAGCGCCTGAGCGTGACGCCGCTGCAGATGGCGATGGTCGCGGCGACGGTCGCAAACGGCGGCGTGCGGATGAAGCCGAACCTCGCCGACCGGATCGTCGACCTCGACGGCCGCACCGTCGAGCGGATCGTGCCCGAGCAGGCCGAGCGGGTCATGAGCGCCGCCAACGCGCGCAAGCTCACCGTGATGATGAGCAACGTCGTGCGCGAGGGCACCGGCGTCGGCGCCGCGCTGGAGGGCATCGAGGTCGCGGGCAAGACCGGCACCGCCGAGCTCAACATCGCCCAGCGCATCAACCAGCCGTGGTTCATCGGCTTCGCGCCCCTCGACTCACCGAAGGTCGCGATCGCGGTGACGCTCGAGAACGTCCAGGGGCCACAGAGCCAGGGCGGCCTCGTGGCCGCGCCGATCGCCAAGCAGGTGCTGCAGGAGCTGCTGGGATGACGCGGATCGCCACCGATGCGGTGATCGACGGGCGCTACCAGATCCTCGGGCACCTGGGCACCGGGGGGATGGCCGAGGTCTACTGCGCGCACGACATGCAGCTCGGGCGCAACGTCGCGCTGAAGCTCCTGCACGACCGCTTCGCGCAGGACGAGGAGTTCGTCGAGCGCTTTCGCCGCGAGGCCTCGTCCGCCGCGGGTCTGCAGCATCAGCACGTCGTCTCGATCTACGACCGCGGCGCGTTCGACGGCACGTCCTACATCGCGATGGAGTACGTCGCCGGGCGCACGCTGAAGCAGCTCGTGCGCGAGCACGGACCGCTGGACGCCGCGCGAGCGGTCGACCTCACCGTGCAGATCCTGCGCGCGGCGCGCTTCGCCCATCGCCGGGGGGTCATCCATCGCGACTTCAAGCCCCAGAACGTCATCGTCGACGAGGAGGGCCGCGCGAAGGTCACGGACTTCGGCATCGCGCGAGCGGGCGCGTCGGACATGACGCAGACGGGGTCGATCATGGGTACCGCGCAGTACCTGTCGCCCGAGCAGGCGCAGGGGCACGCCGTCAACTCGACCTCGGACCTCTACTCGATCGGGATCATCCTCTACGAGCTGCTCACCGGCCGCGTCCCGTTCGATGCCGAGTCGGCGGTGACGGTGGCGCTCAAGCAGGTCAGCGAGACGCCGGTGGCGCCGCGGGAGATCAACCCGGCGGTGACGCCCGAGCTCGAGTCGATCGTGCTGCGAGCGCTTCAGAAGGAGCCGACCGATCGCTTCGCCGATGCCGACGAGTTCATCGC
>Ga0136623_10000403_pt1 | contig 12687 bp, 11 predicted proteins | sample AntDrymUQ4492106_2_FD_104656 | JGI IMG/M metagenome (GOLD analysis project Ga0136623, IMG submission 104656) | Polar desert sand microbial communities from Dry Valleys, Antarctica - metaG UQ449 (21.06) | ecosystem: Environmental > Terrestrial > Soil > Desert | place: Antarctica: Dry Valley...
CATTCATCGCGGTTTATTGAGTGTAGAGTGGTAGCATCCGGTCGCTACCGCTCGCGGTTCTGTATTGATGGGCGACTGCTTGCACTCATCATTCTGCCAGTTTTGACCCGGGCTCTCTGCCCCGCCGGTAAGTTGCCAGAACCATGGCACCGCGCGATAGTTTCTAATACCGCCAACTCGTCAAATCCGCACCAGGCGGGGCACTCTTGAGTATTCGTGCCACAATCTTGGGCGCGTAAAACTGGTGATACCTGAGACGTGAGATTGCGTTAGGCCGTGTGTGGTCGCCGTTCCAGCAATGCTCGGCGCGTGGCTCATAATCCACTTCGCCGCCGTAATGAGGGTTGGTGGTTGTCTTGAGAAAGTCTTCTACGAGATAGACCGCATCGTTCAGGAAATAGTTGTCGGCCTCGCCAACGTAGATGTGAAGCTTGCCTGCGAGCTTTGGTCCGAGCTTGTTCCAATCTCTTTTCAGGATATAACCGAGGTCGTAATGCTCCCGCCAATAGGCGGCGACCGCATGATCAATCTCTCCTGTGACCTTGTCCCAAATTGGTTTGGGATAGCCGTCGCTGCCGACAGGTGAATACACCGCCTCCCAAATGTCAAACTGGCCACCCGAACGGCTTTTTGTTCCGAGAGCAAGTTCCATGTAATTCATTTCCTCGATCGTGGCCGCTAGCTCACCCAGGTAATTTCGTTTTCCCGGACGCGGAGTCACCTTCCACTTGCTGTCGGCGCGATAGGCGTTCTTATGGTCGTAGATATTGACGACTGTGTAAGCGCGGAAGTCGATCGGATCAGGACAGGCTCCCCACGCGCCGTTGTATTCGTCTGGATAAAAAATCTGAGCCGCGAGCGCTTCCCAGCCACCGGTTGAACCGCCATACATGAAGCGCGCCCAGCCTTTTCCTATCCCGCGAAATTGTTTCTCAATAAAGGGAACCAGCTCATAAGTGATCGCGTCGCCATAAGGTCCAAGATTGGCCGAGTTCACGGCGTATGAATCGTCGTAGTAAGGATTTGCATGCTGAATCTCAATGATGATCATGCGGGGAAAACCGGGCCCAGTCCATTCCTGGTAAAACTTGTAGGCCTGTTCTTGCACGATCTTGTTATAGCCTTCCAGTTTGAACCTTTCACTGTATTCAGGTTTCAGGGTTGGATCCGGTGGCGTCCCCCGAAAGCCGCCAAAGTCGGCAGGGAAGTGACCGTGGAAAATGACCAGGGGATAGCGGGCGTTCGGATGAGAGTCAAAACCTTCCGGCAGGAGGATGTTTGCGCCGAGGTACATGGGCCGGCCCCAGAAATCAGAGAGCAGCTTGCTCTGCATCTTTACGTGCTTGATGTACTTGGTGTCTTTCGGCGACTCGATGGGTGCGATCACTTTATCCAGGACTATCTTGATGCTTTCTGACTTTTGCGGATCGATTTTAACTTTTTGCGGCGTGCTGTAGAGGTTGCCAGGCGCTCGGTTCCATTGTTGGCCTTCGCCGCGATCCATGGGCAGTTTGACGGTATGGCCATCCGACCGCTTGAACGTTTCATAACTGTGTAGCAGCGCCTGAACTGTGTATTCACCGGCCGGAATCTGGCCAAGTCTTCGCACCGGATAACCGAACGCATCTGCACCCACGATGGCTTCGTGACCTGGCTTTAGTCGATCCACATCAATCCCAAAAACCTGCTGAGTTGTCAGGTCCTCGCTGATTTGAAAACGGGGCTCTCGGGAGCTGTCCGTGGAGACGAGCAAGAGCAATCTTCCATCAAGCGGCTCTTTATTACTCCTGTCGGGAAACGAGATTGCAAACCGCAAACCACTGTTTTGTTCACTCTTTAGTTCCGCTGTCTGCGGTGATAGCAACGACATTAGAAGAATCGCAACGAATGAAAACAGACGAAGTTTGGTTTTTGATTTCACGGACATTCTCCTGATTGCAGTGTGGTAGGACTGGTAAAACTATTCGCTGAACTGCAGCCGGCTGGTAGCTGGCGCCGGTTCTTCTTCCTCGCTTGGCAGCGTGACAGGTTCCGATCGACCACCATCGGCATACTGCAGCTTATAAAGCATCCAGTAGAGACCCCGCTTGGCGAGCAGCTCCTGATGGGTACCCTGTTCACGTATCTCGCCGTGGTGAAGCACGATGATCTGGTCCGCTCTTTGAATTGTTGAAAGCCGGTGAGCGACAACAATCGATGTGCGATCCCTCATCACGCGCTCGATGGCTTGTTGAATCAACTGCTCCGTCTCTGTGTCGATGGAGCTGGTTGCTTCATCGAGGATCAGCAGGGCAGGATCGAACGCCAGCGCGCGAGCAAACGAAATTAATTGTTTCTGACCAACGGAGAGTCCCGCACCACGCTCCCTTACTTCAGCCTTGTAACCGTCTTTCAAGCGCTCGATGAACTTGCTGGCATGAACTTCCTCTGCTGCCCAACGCACACGCTCGTCCCCAATACTGCTACGACCAAGGCGAATATTGCTTTCGACCGTGCCGCTGAAGAGAAAAATGTCCTGCAGCACTACCGCGAAATTCTCCCGCAATGATTGCAGGTCCCAATCGCGAAGATCCACCCCGTCCAACAGTATGCGACCGCGTTGGATGTCGTAGAAACGCATCAACAGGTTGGTGATCGTAGTCTTGCCCGAACCGGTATGGCCCACGAGCGCGACCGATTGACCGGGACTCACGGTAAACGTAACGTCCTTTAGCACCCAGTCGTCATCCTTATAAGCAAACCAGACATTCTCGAATTCGATGAACCCTCGCGCCCGGCCAGATTTCAGCGGCTGCTCCGGGGTTTTGATCGCAATGGGCAAATCCAGTGTCTTGAAAATACGGTGGGAAGCGACAACCGCCGCCTGGAGCACGTTGTATTTATCCGAGATGTCGCGAATTGGCTGAAAGAGAAAGCCTGAATATTGGATGAAAGCGACTAGCGCGCCCAGGGTCAACGCCCCGTTCATTACCCGGTATCCGCCATACCAGATGATCAGCGCAATGCCGACGGCGCCAATAAAATCGACCAGAGGAAAAAAGACCGCATAGTAAAAAATCGTATCTACATTAGCCTTGAGATAATCGTCGTTAATTGCGTGAAACTTACGCAGCGATTTTGCTTCAGCATTAAAGATCTGAACGGTTTGCGCGCCGGCAAAATGTTCCTGCAGAAAGGCGTTGATGCGGGCAATGCGCGTTCTTACCATGTCGTAACCCTTCCGGGCGCCTTTGCGGAACCACGTGGTGGCCGCAAAGAGCATGGGCACAGTCAGCAGTGTTACCAGCGTGAGTCGCACGTCCATCCACAGCATCACGCCGATGATCGCGACAATCATGACCACGTCACCGAGCACATCTGTAACACCCTGTGTGAAGAGTTCGTTCAAAGCGTCAACGTCGTTGGTGAGACGCGTCATGATGCGTCCTACGGGATTCCGATCGTAGTAGGCCACTTCCTGGTGTTGCAGCTTGTCATAAAGCTGGCGGCGAATATCAAACATCACGTACTGACCCACTGTGTTGAGCAGCACGGTCTGCAGGTAAGAAAAGATGAAACGGAAAAGCTGAACGCCGAAAAAGAGACCAACGAGGAGCATGAGGCCGTCCGCTTTTCGCGGCAGGATGTGCCAGTCAATTGCGTACTGAGTAAACTTTGGCTGCAGAATTCCCAGCAGGTTGAGTACTAACGTAAGCACCAGAGCGGGAATCAGGAGGCGCAGATAAGGTCGGAGATATCGCAGCAGCCTGCGAGCGACCTGGAAATCGTAAGTCTTTCCGATGGCCTCTTCTTCATGAAATTGTTTGACGGCGGTCGACATAGTTTATTTCCGATTGCCAATTGCCAATTGCCAATTTGTCGCTGTCTGGTTCAAGGTTCTTCCCTGCTGGTGATCCAATTCGACTGACGCGCCAATTGGCAATCGGCAATCGGCAATCGGCAATTGGCAATGAGTTATGTCGCTGCAACGAGGTGCTCGCGTTTCGGAAAGTGAAGCGCCGTGCCGATGGCGGCAACTAAAAACAGCAAGTAGTACTCGCGATTGCCGACCACGAAACGTTGGATCAATCCCAGCAGGGCGCTTGCCTCACACATGGCACAAGCAATCACAAGGGCTTTTTGCACCAATTGAACGTCCTGCCTTTCCACTGATCGTTCAAGCAACTTCCGTTTCACCGCAAAGGAAAGTATTACAAGAAAGGTACCCAAAGCCGTGAGCACCACAGTTAAAAGGACATTGGGAGCCGCGACACCTATCTCGGGTCCCATAAACAGCGAGAAGACAAAAAAGACCCCAATGTTCATCAGCAACGCAAACCATAGAATCAGCATTGTTCGATAACGCGCATCGAGGTCAGTTTCATTGCTGTGGTCCATTGGTTTCATCGCTGCGCCCCCCTATACATTCCAAATTCCAATTGTAGCGGTGTCCCTCCGTGGGCACCCCCTCTCCTCGCGCAACCCTGGGGTGCCCACGGAGGGACACCCCTACAACTTTCATGGCAATCGGCACTCGGCAATGCATTAGGTTGCGGCCAACTCCTCTTCGAGTAGTTGCCGTTCGTAGAGATCGGCATACTCACCGCCCAACACCAAAAGTTCACCATGTGTTCCGCGTTCGACGATTCGCCCTTCGTCGAGCACGCAAATTAGATCCGCGTCGCGCACTGTCGAGATACGATGGGAAACTATCAGGCTCGTTCGATCGCGCATCACCCCCCGGAGGCGACCCAGAATCTTCTCTTCCGTGTAAGTGTCAACAGAAGACAATGCATCGTCGAGAATCAGGATCCTCGGTTCGCGCATGACTGCACGCGCAATGGCCGTTCTTTGCTTCTGTCCTCCGGAAAGAGTGATGCCACGCTCGCCTACCATCGTGTCGAAGGCATCCGGAAAAGCGTTAACATCTTCAGTCAACCCTGCTATTTCAGCCGCCCACTCGATTTCTGCCCGTTCGGCTTTCTCTACGCCAAAGGCTATGTTCTCGGCCAGAGAATCGCTGAACAGGAAGGTCTCCTGAGGCACATAGCCAATGCTGGAACGCAGTTGCGCGAGTGGATAATCTCGCACTGAAACGCCGTCCACGAACACGCCATCTGCCTGCGCTTCAATTAACCGGGGGATGAGGTTAACCAGAGTGGATTTGCCGCTGCCGGTGCGTCCGACCAAAGCAACAGACTGGCCGACCGGGATGGTCAGGTTAATATCGCGTAGAACCGGTTCGTCGTTCGGACGATATCTGAACGTAAGGTTTCGAAATTCAATTTCCCCGGCAATAGCTTTTTGCTGCTTCACTCCGGCGGCATCGGCTATGGAAGGCTTGATCGCGAATATCGTATTCATCCTTTTCAAACTGGCTGTGCCACGCTGAAAGAGATTCACAACGTATCCGAGCGCTATTAATGGCCAGACAAGTCGCATGAGATACATGTTGAAGACCGTGAATTCTCCGACTGTAATCTCTCCTCGAATCGCCAGCGGCACGCCTGCCCAGATAATCAGGACAAAACCTATGCCGATTAGGAATTGCATCAACGGCCGCATTACCGCATCAATTCTTACCAGGCCGAGATTCTTTTCAGCGAATTCCTTGTTCAATTGGTTGAAGGCCGAAATTTCAGCGCCTTCCTGGGCGTATGCGCGAACAACCCGCACACCGGTGAAGTTTTCCTGGGCCCGCGCGGTAATCTGGGCAAAAAAGTCCTGAATCTTCTCAAATCGGACGTGGACTTGTTGGCCGAAGACCTTAACCGTCAGCGATACCAATGGCATAGTGACAAATAGCAGGAGCGTTAGCCACCAGTTGATCAGCAACATCAACGGTAGCACGAGCACAACGACGAAGATCGTTTGCAACGTATACATAATCATGGGGCCGGCCAGCTGACGGACTGCTGCCAGATCGTTCGAAGCGCGAGCCATCAGGTCGCCAATCCGATGTTCTTGAAAGAAGGAGAGCGGCTGATCAACCAGGTGGGCGTAAAAATCCTGTCGCAGGTCGAATTCGATGTGGCGCGACATTCCAATCAGTATGCGACGTTGCAGGAACAGAAACATACCACTGGCGAAACTTGCGCCAAGCACTTTCAGAGCCGACACAGTTAACTTTGACCAGGAAACCTCGGTCCAGTTTTCATCCACAGCCTGCCCGACGATGAGAGGAATTGTGAGATTGAAGATAACGCCGGCGAGTATGCAAAGGATGCCGATAATCACTGACGCCTTATAAGGACGGAAGTATCGCGCAAATTTTCGTAAGTCGTCCATAATCCGGCGCGCAACTTAGCCCAGGCATTCCAGAGCAAGAGTCGGGAAACGTTATGATGCGCGATTTCGCTTCCGGACGCAAAAACGCGAAAGCGGGCGCTTGACGAAGATGAGTGCGAGAGGGATATGAGGGGGAAGGATGAAGTCTAAGGGCGTTCCAATTCACTAGAGGTCGCTGCTGCAAAGACTCTCCGGTGCCAAAACTCATATCACGGGGACCTGGACGTCTAGCAGGCTGCGCTCAAAAACAAACGCGCTCCACCAACCCATACGAAACCGCACGAAATGGATTGCCTTATTTCGAGTTACTTCGTGTGATTTGGTGGATCGCTTTACTGCTCTATTGCGGCTCGCCACTTTTTTAGACCTGCTAGAGCTTTTGCATTAGCTCAGCGAAGTTCTCGTCTTTCGCAGGGAAAACAGCGGGCCCGGATAGGCGTGTCTTAGATGTATCTTCGCAAGCGACACTGATTTGATTGCGGCCTGAGCGCTTGGAGTTGAAGAGTGCGCGGTCTGCGGCATCAACCAATGTGTCGCGAGAAGATGCGTGAGCGGGGTAACTAGCCAGTCCAAAAGAGGCAGTCAATGCACCGTATCCCGGGATTTCAGTTTGTGCCAGCCTGCTGCGTAGCCGCTCGGTCACTACCTGTGCCCCTTCTATGTTTGCCTGAGGAAGAATCACAGCAAACTCATCACCGCCAAATCGCGCGGCAGTGTCTACTGCCCTCAATTCGCTACGCAGGCTGTGTGCGAGTAGACGCAGCGCGTTGTCTCCAGCCTCGTGGCCAGCGTTGTCGTTAATCTGCTTGAACTTGTCCAAGTCCAGCATGATTAGTGAGAGTGGCTGGCGAATTCTGATGGCCAGGTGCAGGTCGCGCTCAAGTTGTAATTCGAAAGAGCGGCGGTTATAGCATCCTGTGAGTCCATCGGTCAGGGCCAACTCCTGCATTTGGGCAAACATATGCGCCTGATTGACGGCAACGGTGAGTTGATGAGTAACCGTGTGCATGAGCATCAGTTCGTTGTCAGCCCAGATCCGAGCCGGGTCATCTGAGCGCACCAATAGGAAGCCGACAAAGCCACCTTGAAAGATTAGGGGCACAGCAGCCTGGGCCAAGGTTGATTTTGCAGACGCATCATCACTGTCAACAACCCAGGTTGTCAGGGATGTTGAAAGGTGCTCACTGACTGCGTCAAGGTCGCCCAATAAACCACCATCTGTGGCGCCTACCAAGGTGACATCTGAGCGAAAATACGCCTTGGTCATATTTTGACCAACCAGTTTACCTTCAACCCGCACCGCGCAACATTTTACGTTGAGTGCCCGTCCCACCTCGCTGGCCGCGGTCTGTAAGACGCCGTCGAGGCTAAGCGAGTTCCTGATGGCAGTGGCGATACGGTTAACAGCGATCTCACGTTCGGCTTGTGCCTGCAAGAGAAGCGCAAGCTTTGTGGTCACGCCCAGGGTCAGCTGTAGCGAAGTGGTCTTTGGCACGGAGACGCTGACCGCGTTCGCAAACAGATTAGCGTGAAAAGGATGTTCGGCGGATACCCGCGCCATTAGATATTCCAAAGCCGAATAAACGACATCCGGTTCAAAGGTCCAGACTACAAGATCGCCCGAACTGTTTTCCCCGTCTTCGTCGTCGTGCACTGCCGCAAGCAGAGCGGAGAACCGATCATGCGCAATCACCACGTAGCGCTCGCAAGCCGTGCCTTGTTCGACTCGGTCCAAAAAAACAATTTTATTGCTATTCTTTGCCCGACCAGATATTAATCGGGCCAAGCCGTCTTTCTTAGTTACCGAAAAAAAGCAGGTTTCAGCTACCCGACCCAGGTCCTCCACGCGAACTACCTCGCGCGCAGATCGCTCCTCAGATGTAGGTAAGCTCTCAACTACCATTGCGCCTAGATGGTTTTCCAGCACCACTTCCTCGAAATAACGATGGAGTTGCACGATCGTTGACACCGCGCAACGAACGGGCGTCAACTGTCGTGGGTGCTGAGCTAGAAGTGCGTGGTAGAGAGAATGCATCTAAAGTCAAAACGTCCTTGGTATTAACTAGTCCTGCGCGCTTGCCAGCGGGGGTTGTCCTCGGCAGGTTAGAGCGGTCTTGGGTAACAACGAGCGTCTTCAAGGGCAGGGGGCCATCGAAATGCTGCATTTGGAAGGCCAACTCGATTGTACACGGATGAACGAACCGCTGTCCACGCTATTAACTTAGGCTTGCGCCCGACTAGCCGCGCTGGATTCAGACCCTGATATACGTCGTAAGTGCTGTGGCAGCTAGTTTTCCAGCTCCGTCCGCCATTTCCGCCGTAACCACGATCACCCTCTTCCCAGCCTTGACGACTCGTGCCGTGGCTCGTGCACGGCCTGACCTCAGGGGCCGGAGGTAGTTGATCGTCAAATCCACGGTGGTTGCTTGTTCGTCTACCGGTAATACCGAGATTACCGCAAAAGCGGCGGCGGTATCGATGAGCGTTGCAATGGCACCTCCGTGAACTATGCCATTGTTCTGCTTCAACTCGCTTCTCACGTCCAGCGCCAGCGTGGCCATTCCAGTAGCAATTTCCTCCAGCTCAATACCGACAAGCTTGGCAAACGGTACTTCGGCGAGAGCCTGGTGAATTCGCTTGAGCTGGGCTGCCGTGAGCTCACCCGAGTTCATGAACGGTAGCTATCTCCCGGGTTGGTCGGCTCGACTATCACGGCAGTACCATAAGCCAGCACTTCGGTGACTCCGGTCGAAAGTTCGGTAGTGTCGTAGCGCGCGCCAACAATAGCGTTGGCCCCAATTTCTGTTGCGTGTTGAATCATTATCTCAAAGGCGTCTACGCGAGTCTGTTCGCAAAGATTTGTCCACACTGTGATGTTTCCCCCCACGATCGTTTGGAGCGAGGCTCCAATCGTAGCGAATATATTGCGCGAGCGGACCACGATTCCGCGAACCACGCCAAGGTTCTGAATAATTCGGTAATTAGGAAGTTCGAACGCCGTGGTTACCATCTGGTGGGAGACCGAATAACGCGGGGGAGAAACTGCGTAAGGCGCTCTTCGCTCCATCGAGTCATTATTCATGCTTCTCCTTTGGCTGCTTAGCGTTTGAACAGCGTCGTCCGGTCCAGCTGCGTTCGGTGTTTGTTTCGTTGCTCCTCAGGGATCCAGAGGTAGGTTTTCAGATCGCAGTGCCCTCGTCTATTAAACTCTATGCCTTCCGCCTCCAGCATGCGCTGCTGCTTATCGTGGGGAAGAACAATGCCTCCGGTTGAGCATGCGCCTTGTGCATTAATAACGCGATGCCATGGCGTGGCATCATCCGAGCCATGCATACAAAAACCAACCGTTCGTGGCGTGTAACCCTCGCCAAGTATTTCCGCAATCTGCCCGTAGGTCATCACGCGACCACGCGGTATACGGCGAACAACCTTATAAACCCGTTCGCGGTAGTTTGAATCATTCTGCATGTTGTGACACAGCTGGGCAGTCTGCTGAGCACCCAGCGTTATTGAAGAGTCCGCAACACCGCACGGGCGGGTGCTCCGTCTCCAGTTCCGCCCGCGATCTTGAGCGGCAGGCAGATCAACTCGTAGATGCCGGCTGTAACCTCGCGAAGATCCAGACCCTCAAGGATAACAATTGCTTTCGAGAGCAAGGCGACATGGGTCTCATGAGTCTTTGATTTGAAACGCTCTATTGAAAGATAGTCAATTCCCACCAGACGCGTGCCTTGACTTACAAGCTGCTGCGCGGCGCTGAGGTCAACATAAGTAAAGTCAGTCTGGAAGACAGGTTCCTCGCTCGCCCAGAACCCGGAGTTACGCGTTTTGAATAGAATCCGTTCATATCCCGCCTGACAATGCGCCGACACAAAACTAGCGTCGATAGTTACAATGCTATCCGGCACTTCCACCACTTGTGCTGGTCCCATCAGGTCCTCTAGTGCCAGAAATTCAACGCGTCCGGCGCCTTCGATGAAATGGGCTGGTGCATCGACGTGCGTACCTGTGTGCGCACCGAGATGAAGCATGGAAACGTTGGCAGAATCGCCGTTTGCGAGAGCTGCCCATTGCCTGATTTCGATGCCTGGATCACCGGGATAAGTAGGAGTCTTCGCGGACAGCGGAACGCTAACGTCGTAGATGCGCATAGAAGCTTTGTAAACCCATACCTGGGCCGCGGGCATAGTAGTTGTCGCTTGAGAACGGTGTCAACGTGTGGGCAGTTGAGAGTTCAACCTCCAGGTCGCGAGCGTTCAAAGCCAGGCTGATCCACGAATCACACGAAATGTACTAATGTTCGTGGTGGTTCGTGTAACAAGTGATTTCGTGGATCGTCTTCAATGAAACTCGAAATATGACTATGCGCTCAGCAGCCTTGTTGCGGGCATAGTTACGAGTGCGTTAGCATCAAGGCCTTGTTGTTCAGATAGTCGGTAATACTTCAGGTTCTAGCGCCTCAATTTTCCCTCTATGCCAGAGCAGTTACCGCGTTTGGCGGCCTCAAGATACTTGAATTCCGCGCCGCTCATCTGGAGTTTTATTCATGGCTCAAGGAAAGGCACAGTAAACCTTACGGATCCTGTTCCGTCGCGCTGTGCCGAGCTGTTGGCAGATGGAGCGGTTGAAGCAGCGCTGATTCCAGTGATCGAGTATCAGCGGATTCCGGGAGTCTCCATAGTCCCGGATGTGTGCGTTGGGTCGACGGGGAACGTTCGCAGCGTAGTTCTGGTAACCAGACTCAAGAATCTCAAGGATATCCGCTCGGTCTCCCTGGACGAATCCTCACGCACGTCGGCCGCGTTGATGAAGATTATCTTTCTTGAGTTTCTCGGTTTGGAGCCGAAGTTGGTGACCGCAGCGCCCAACGTGGATCTCATGCTCAAAGACAATGATGCCGCATTGATCATTGGTGATCCGGCAATGACCTTCGCCAGAGACGATCTGCGCATCGTCGACATGGCAAGGCTCTGGCGCGAGTACACGGGTCTTGGTTTCGTGTTTGCCGTCTGGGCAGTACGCAATAAAGACTCGGCGAGAGCTGCCGCGATTGATTTCGCAGCCGCGCGGGATGAAGGGCTCGAGCAAATTGAGGAAATTCTCTCCCACTATGAACGGGAGATCCCTCTGGCGCGTATTGAGCTGAAGGAATACCTCACAAACGACATCACCTTCCATATTGACCAACCCATGGAGCAGGGGATGAAGTTGTATTTTGATTTGGCGTACAAGCACCACTTGATTCCAGAGCTAAAAGGGCTGGAACTCATCAAGAATTCCAGTGCAGTCTAGAGAAGGCACAGGCATCAAGGGTGTTCTCCTTTAATTGATTAAGACTTATCCAGGTAATAGACTATGACCATGCCAACCGATGTCGCCAGAATTCTTGAACGTACGCTCGCAGGAGACCGCTTATCGGTGAACGATTGCACTGCTTTGCTTGAGTCGCATGACATCGCGGCAATCGGCGCAGCTGCGGACAAAGTGCGGCAGCGAAGACACCCTGACGACATAGTCACTTACATCATCGATCGCAATATCAACTACACGAATGTCTGCAATGTGGTCTGCACCTTCTGCGCGTTTTACCGCCGGCCCGGTGCGCCGGATACGTACGTTCGCACGCTCGACGAGATCTGCGCCAAGATTGACGAAACGATTGCGCTCGGCGGCACCGGTGTCTTGATGCAGGGAGGTTTGCACCCGGATTTTGGCATCGAATGGTATGAGGATCTGCTGCGCGCGCTTCATGCGAAATACCCTGATTTTCAGCTTCATTGCTTCTCACCCCCTGAGATTCACAACATCCATCTGATCTCGGGTCTCGATTACGAAACCATCATGGGCCGTTTAAAGGAGGCCGGTCTCTACAGTTTGCCGGGCGGAGGTGGGGAGATTCTCGACGATGAAGTGCGCTTGCGTGTCTCGACCAAGTGTACGACTGACGAGTGGTTGGCGGTGATGCGTGCCGTGCATCGAGTGGGTCTTAGATCAACCGCAACCATGATGTTTGGCATCGGCGACACGGTGATTCATCGCGTGCGGCATTTGCAACGGGTTCGTGATCTGCAAGACGAGACATTGGGATTCACCGCATTTATTCCCTGGACCTTTCAGCGAGAGAATACGGCGCTCGGTCGCCGCATCAAGGATGAGCCTACTGGAGTCGACTATCTCAAGATGCTTGCGGTGTCGCGTCTCTTTCTCGACAACATAGAGAATTTCCAGTCGTCGTGGCTTACGCAAGGCCTGAAACTGGGACAGGTCGCGCTGCGCTTCGGCGCAAACGACATGGGGTCGATTATGATTGAGGAGAATGTTGTCTCAGCCGCCGGTGCTCACAATCGTGCTGACGAGAAAATGCTTCGCTATCTGATCCGGGAAGCAGGCTTTAATCCTCAACAACGCGACATTCTCTAC
>Ga0136623_10000404_pt1 | contig 12684 bp, 8 predicted proteins | sample AntDrymUQ4492106_2_FD_104656 | JGI IMG/M metagenome (GOLD analysis project Ga0136623, IMG submission 104656) | Polar desert sand microbial communities from Dry Valleys, Antarctica - metaG UQ449 (21.06) | ecosystem: Environmental > Terrestrial > Soil > Desert | place: Antarctica: Dry Valley...
CACCAAGCTTAACGTCGAATCCAGATAACACCGGCGAGCTAGGATTCGCAGACATATTGTTGGCCCTGCTCTCACTGTTCTGAGAATGCTGAAGCCGACCGAGTCTCCTCGATTGACTCATATTGTGACTAGCCAGGCGGCCAGCTATTCGGGTGCTGCAAATCATGCTGGAATCACAAAGCCCGGGGAAGGTGGCGGTGACGCGGTGCATCCTAACGCCATTTAGTCAAGGAACGCAATAGCTTTATGGGCTGATCAGCTGGTGGACCCTGTAGAGCATGGGTCCGTCCTTCGTCGCCAAATACGCTATCAAGGAACATCGGCGAGCCCTGGTGGTGTGTTTGCCTCAACCAGCCGCTGCACGGTTTCAAGCGTGTCGATTTCGGCTGGAGTCTTATCGGTTCGCAGCCGAATAATCCGTGGAAAACGGAGAGCGTAACCACTCTTGTGCCTCTTAGACTCCTGAACCCGGTCGAAAGTGACCTCAAGTACGATTTTTGGCTCCACAATGCGCACTCTTCCGTGGGCGAACTCACGTATCGTGTGTTCCTGAAACCAGCGGGTCAGGTCCGTTAGCTCAACATCTGTCAATCCGGAGTAAGCCTTGCCGATGTTCAGCAGTTCGTCACTTTGCTCCGAGCGCCGGATGGCAAACGTGTAATCGGAGAGTAGATTTCGGCGTTTCCCATGTCCCACTTCGACCGCTGTTACAACCACGTCCAGCGTTGCAATTGCGCGCTTCACCTTCAACCACTCACGACCGCGTCTTCCGGGCTTGTACTGGGAAGCAGGGCTCTTGATCATCAGTCCTTCATTGCCACGCGCCCGGGCCTGCGCGAATTCACCGTCCAAAGCTGCGACGTCGCTGAAGCGTTTTGCAACCGAGAGACGAACCGTGCCTTGCTGAGAGACAAGATTCGCCAGGATTCGCCTGCGCTCCTCAAGCGACTCATCAATCAGCACGCGGCCGTTTGCATACAACAGATCGTAAGCCACCAGGATTACCGGCACCGCGGCCATCAGGTTTTCACCGATAGTCTTCCTGCCCAATCGTTTCTGTAATTCACTGAAAGGCAGAATTCGCTCACCTATCGCGGGCACGATTTCTCCGTCAATAACTGCGTCCGTCGGAAGGCTTAAGAGGGGATCAACCAGCTCGGGGAAACGGTGCGTGATCTCGTCCATGGTGCGGGAGTAGAGCGAGACTCGCCCGGCTCTCACATGCGCCTGGGCTCGAATGCCGTCAAACTTATCTTCTACAAAGAATTCTTCCGGCATCGTTCGTGCGACATCTGAAAGATCGGCGGCGGGAGTGGCAAGCATGAACTTGATTGGGTGAAAGAGCTGCATCTGGATATCTTGTAAATTGCTCGCTCTCGTGCGCACCGCTGCTTCCCCAATATCCCCGAGAAGCATGTTGGCATAAGCCACCGCCGCAAGTGGTTGACCAAAACTGCGCGCGAGGGCATCTTCAACGAGTCCTTCCTTTAACCCGATGCGCAAGTCCCCTGCGAGCAATTTAACGAGGTACTTCGCCTCGAGCGCACTCGCCCGCCGCAGTGCCGCGGCAAGCAGACTCGTCTTGTTCCTGGTTCCTCGAGTTTCGCTCAGGAGTGTTATTAGAGACTCCGTTTCAGCAAGCTTGATCAGGGGCTGATGGTTACCTTCTTTTGCTTCAATAACGGCTTCGTAGGCTACTTCGCCGGCGTCACCAAGGCGGACATAGCGCGGAAGCAGGTCTTCGATGCTTAACCCCGTGGCCTGACTGAGTGCCTTGCTAATAATGCTTCCACCCACGTTGGTAGTTCGGGCATCAGTGAGCGCAAACTGATGGCCTGCAAAGTAGCGGGCGGCACGCGCAAGATCGGCGTCATCAAGCTTCTTAAAGTAGTCGCCTAACAAAGAAGCCTTCTGAAGCTTCTTTGTGGTCGACGAGATAGCTTCCCCCACTTCGGCGAAGTGCTGCAGAGTCGCCAAATCTTGCCCCGAACGAGTGTGCGTGTCTTTCTTGGATATCGTCATCTTGTTGGTGGCGCTAAGGAATCACCTGAACGACGTGCCGACTGCGTCAAACGCTTCCCTCATCCCTGGTAGAACGCAGACTTCTCTAAGAAGTTGCGCGAGATAATCCGCCGTGTCAAGAAAGGAGTTCTGATGAATTACCCTATCCTTTTCCGTGGCACACGTCGCCATTCTCGAAATTCCCTCGCCGCAGTAGTGGGTCAGTTTCGGCAGGATTGTCCGACAAACTTTTCGGTTTGTCGTGGGGCAACGACAAGCTAAAGGCATGTCGGACATCAAACTGACCCCCTACCCCTCGCCGCTACTGCCTTTCCGGTTTATCAGGCTACGCGCTACAATCTTCGTGAGGAAAGCACACATAGCGACCCGGCTGGTTTCGATACCGCAAATTCCGGGGAAGGTAGCTTTTAAGAAGTGTTCCTACTAATCCTTGATTCACTCGGCAGCACCGAACTGCTGTTCATCTTGCTCATGGCTCTTGTTTTTTTTGGTCCACGGAAGTTGCCCCAGTTGAGTCGCTCACTCGGAAAGAATCTCGCAGAGTTTCGCAAGGCCTCAGAAGACTTCAAGAGAACCTGGGAGAGAGAGGTCGCCTTAGAATCTTCCGAGTTGGAGGTTACTACCGATCCGTCCTTGCCGACGGAAAACAACTCGATTCTAAACGGCGGCGCTCGAGCACAGGCGTCTCACCTACCAATGATCTTGCCTGCGCCAGATGAACTGCTAGATGAGCAAGTAATACCCCGTCAACCGCACCGAGCGACTGCAAGTCCGACGGATTTCTCCGGCGAATCCGCGGACTCCCCAAACACATCCGAGCCGGCGGCGCATTCAGAACCGCCACGCAAACAAGACTGGTTGTAATCTCAAATCACATAGCCCATGTCATCTCTTTTAAGCGCAGGCCGCATAAGCCAGAATGAGGAGGAAGAACTCGGCGGCCAGATGTCTTTTCTTGACCATCTGGACGAGTTGCGCCGTCGTTTGATTCGTTCAATTGTTTTTGTCTTCGTCACGACTTCGGTTTGCTGGTTCTTTTCGGATCGCATTTACAATTTTCTGGCCGTGCCCGTGGAACGCGCGCTTGCCGAGGCCCAGCGACGTGAGGTGCCGATTGGCGGCATGACGGGGAATGAGAAGATACTGGGATTGAATTCTCTCAAAGAGAACGACCTGGGACGTTATGTATTTCCGGAGGAGACGAAACTGGGCACCAGCCTTATCCCAGTTGGAGCGTCAGTGACAGCCCGCGTAGCAAAAGACGCACAAGGACAGTTGGGATTATTTACCGATGAGCCGCTCTATGCCGGCAACACCGTAATCCCCATAGGTGTCCGGCTTCCTGTGGATTTTAAATCTTTGCCGGAAGCGTTCTCTGGAATCAATGACAAGTTAATTGTGACTACCGCGCTCGAGCCGTTCTCGCTCTACATAAAAGTTTCACTCTATGCGGCCATCTGTTTATCGATACCATTTCTGCTCTGGCAGATATGGGCTTTCGTATCTCCCGGTCTTTATCCACACGAGCGTGGTTACGTAACTCCGTTCATAGCGCTATCCTCAGTTTCTTTTGTGCTCGGGGCAATGTTCGCTTATTACGTGCTATTTCCGCCCGCAGCCAAATACCTACTGGGTCTGGGAGCGGACTTTCGCCTGCTGCTCAAGGCAGACGATTATTTTGATTTCATTATCATCGTGATGCTCGGTATGGGGGTCGTATTTCAGATGCCGGCGGTCACTTACGTCCTTGCTCGCATTGGCCTTGTAACGGCGGGGTACCTGCTGCGCGTTTGGAAGACTGCGGCGATTATCATTCTCGTTGGCGCCGCAGTGCTTTCGCCTACCAGCGATATCCCTAATATGCTACTTTTTGCGGCACCGATGATTGTTCTATACTTCATCTCGATATTTGTAGCCTGGATTTTCAGCAAGCCACGCACAGCAATTTAGTCTGCCTTGGGAAGTAAAGGCCACTGTTTATTGGGTTTCGGACCCTTAATGGGCAACTTTCCGGGCCTCTTTCGGCATCTTGATTACTGTTCTCAACGAACCTTAGAATTCTGGCTTTCTACGCTTCGCTGGCATTTCGGCCGTGCCCCTCGTTTTAGTTTCGTACAGCTTCAATAGGAGTTCCCTAATATGTATTACTGGAAATCAGCACCTCGCCTGACGGTCTTCTTATCCCTTTTGGTCGCAAGTCCGCTCTTGTTTGCACAAGAATCTCGTCCGCAGGATCCTTCTGAGAAGCCTCGCAACGTCAAGCCTGAGCTGAAGAAGGCCTACAAGGATTGGCTGGAAAAGGACGTGACTTACGTCATCACTGACGAAGAGCGGAAGGCTTTCAAGAAGCTGGCGACGGATGACGAACGGGAGCGGTTCATTGAAGAGTTTTGGCGCCGCCGCGATCCCGATCCGGACACCGATGAGAACGAGTTCAAAGAGGAATACTACGAGCGCATCGCCTATGCCAACGAACACTTCGCTTCGGGAATTCCAGGATGGAAAACGGATCGAGGTCGCATCTGGATCATGTATGGCAAGCCTGACGGACGAGAGACTCATCCAATGGGTGGCTCTTATGACCGGCCTTCTTACGAAGGAGGCGGTTCCACTTCAACCTACCCGTTTGAAACATGGTTCTATCGGTACATTGCAGGCGTAGGATCCGGGATTGAAATCGAATTTGTCGATCCAACCGGTTCTGGTGAATATCGTATCGCGCGTAACTCAAACGAGAAGGACGCACTGTTGCACATCCCGGGTGCCGGTTTAACCCTGTCAGAGCAATTGGGTTTGTCGAATAAGGGAGACCGGATTAGTGGTATTGGCGGAGCCGGTAGTGGGAATTATCAACGTGAACAGGACAACCCGTTCTCGAAACTGCAGCTCCTCACGGATTTAAGCAGACCCCCACAGGTTAAATTCAATGACCTGGCAACGGCAGTTAACACCGGTGTAGTGGAAGAAAACCCGCTTAATTTTGACATCAGGGTTGACTTCTTTCGGCAGTCTGACGAGCGCGTGATTACAGCGTTTACGATTCAGACTGAAAACAGGGACCTCGTCTTTCAGGACAGCGGCGGCTTGCAGCAAGCGCGGATCAACATCTTCGGTAAGATTACCTCAGTCGCCGGACGCCGAGTAAGCATTTTTGAAGATCCCGTAATTACGACGGCAACAGCTCAAGAGCTTGCCGATGCGAAGGACCGGAAGTCCGCATATCAGAAAGCGATACCGCTCGCGCCTGGAACTTACAAGGTCGACGTGATCGTCCGCGACGTCACCTCGGGAGCGACCGGTATTCGTCGCGTGGGCTTTACTGTTCCCAGGTATGATCCGCAGAAGCTTTCCACTTCAACGCTTATTCTCGCCGCGAAGCTGGAAAGCTTAATTGATCAACCGGCCGTCGGACAGTTTGTAATCGGCCAGACCAAGGTGATTCCCAACGTTTCAGGAACATATCGCCGCGGCCAGCCGGTTGGCATTTACATGCAGGTCTACAACGCCGGCATAGATCAGACAACTCTGCGTCCTTCGGTAGACGTCGAGTACGCACTGATGAAAGACGGCAAGGAGCTTGGCAAGCAGATCGAAGACTGGCGCGGTATGAGCGACTCTGGTCAAAGACTGACACTGGCTCGCCTAATTGATAGTAGCGGCCTGGCTGCTGGTAACTACGAACTTGCAATCCGCATCCGCGACCGCGTGAGCGGACAGACTCTTTTACCTACAGCGAAGTTTACCGTTGTGCAGTAACCGGGAGAGGCTAACGCGACAAAGGCTGAATGGATTTGATCCATTCAGCCTTTCTGCTTGGGATCTGCCATTCTCCACGATGTTAGAATGCGACCAGGGATGAACCAGCGAATCCACCTAACAGGCTTAACGCAGGCGGAATTACTTTCCTTCAGTGAGGAACTTGCGGAACCAGCATACCGAGGGCGGCAGGTCTTTGCTGCGTTGCACCAACGCCGGCTGCGGACCTTTGATGAGATGACCGAATTGCCAAAAGAGCTTCGAGCGGAGCTCAACGAGCGCGCGACTGCTGCCAGTCTTACGGTTGAATCTCGTTACCTCTCGGACGACGGAACGCGGCGCTATCTTATGAAGACCCATGACAATCTGCCGGTTGAGACCGTGTTTATTCCTGAAGACCAGCGCGATACGATCTGCTTTTCGTCCCAGTCGGGCTGTCCCCTTCAGTGCAGTTTCTGTCTTACCGCGCAGTTAGGTCTTTTGCGTTCGTTGAGTGCGGGCGAGATTGTCGAACAGATAATCATTGCCCTCAATGATGCTTATGGAGTGAGCGTTAAGCCGCCGCACGGAGTAAATCTGGTAGGGATGGGAGCTGGCGAGCCATTCCTTGCGTTCGATTCGCTGATGAAAGCTCTGCGCATCATGGCAGCTCCTGAGGGCTTGCACATTGTGCCGAATCGAGTAACTGTTTCGACAGCAGGGGTCGTCCCGCGCATACGCGAGCTCGCAACTATTCCCGATCGACCGCATCTGGCGGTTTCAATCGCAGCGCCAACAGACGAACAGCGCAACGTGTTGATGCCCATTAACAAGAAATGGCCGCTCAAGGAACTGCTTGATGCCTGCAAAGAGTTTGAGCAATCGCTGACGCGTGGCGAGCGATTTACTTTTGAATACGTAATGCTTGAGGATGTTAATGATTCGGACGAACATGCCCGGCAGCTGGCAAACCTGCTCAATCGTCATGAACTTCGGGCAAAGGTAAATCTAATTCCGCACAACCCTGCCGATCCGCTTCCCTATCGTCCCTCTTCGCGGCAGCGAGTTGAGGGCTTCAGAACTATTCTGGAATCAAAAGGAATTCATGCTTTCGTGCGACGACCGCGAGGGCGCGATATATTTGCCGCCTGCGGCCAACTCGCCGCGCGTCGCGACACAAACCTGACCAAGCCCTTGCTGCATCAATCGGTATCCTAGTTTGATGCCAATCTGCCGGTCAGGCTCGCCACCACGGTCACGAGTTCGTTCGCCTCTACTGGCTTTGCCACGTGTGTGTTGTATCCCGCCATGATCGCCCGCATGCGATCGTGCACTTTCGCATAGGCCGTGAGCGCTACTGCCGGAAGACTTCTCTGCTTAACAGAGTCCGACGTTCTAATCTGGCGAATCAATTCATATCCATCCACTTCAGGCATAGCGATGTCGCTAATCATCAAATCGAAGTCGGAACTCTTGAGGGCGCTCAGGGCCTCGGCCGCGGTGGTTACTCCTGTGACACTGGCGCCATTCTGGGCTAGCTCCATCGTTACGAGATCAAGCGTATCTCGCTCGTCATCGACTACAAGAATGTGCAGGTTCTCAAGACTCGGCCGTTCGGGTTCGGAATCTTTGAACTCTGGAAGAATGCTATTCAAAGATTCAGCATGAAGCTCTCCGGTGGGTACACGCAGCTTGACTGAGAAAACTGCTCCAGAGCTCTCTTGCCGATTCTCCGCTGTGATCACCCCACCGTGAAGCTCGACGAGGTGGCGCACGATTGCCAAACCGAGCCCCAAACCCCCATGAGTTCTGGTCGTTGAGCCGTCGGCTTGCCGAAATCTCTCGAAGACGTGCGGAAGAAACGCCGGATCAATTCCAGGCCCGGTATCGCTCACTTGAATCTCCACGAAAGCACCATTCTGGCTTACCTTTACTTCCACCTTACCGCCGCTGGGCGTGAACTTTGCGGCGTTAGAAAGCAAGTTCCAAACAACCTGCTGCAGGCGGTCAGCGTCACCGGCCACAATTTTGAGTCCCGCGTCGATGATCGTTTCGATCTTGATATTCTTCGCTTCCAGCGCGGGGCGCACTGCATCGAGCGCGGCATCCACCACAGAGACGAGATCAACTGGACCGAGATTCAGTTGCAGCTTACCGGTGATTACTCGCGAAACGTCCAGAATGTCTTCAATGATCTGCTTCTGTGCCCGGGCGTTTCTCTCCACCACTTCCAATGCGTGAGTAGCACTGCGCTCGTCGAGCCTTCCTGACCGAAGCATTCGCGACCAGCCGATCACGGCGTTTAATGGCGTTCGAATCTCATGCGAGACAGTAGCGAGAAACTCATCCTTAAGTCGATTGGCCTTTTCCGCATCCGCCCGAGCTGCTCGTTCACGCTCCAGCAACTCAGCGCGCTCCTCCTCGGCGCGTTGTCGCTTGGTGACCTGTCCTATCTGCCCACCGATGCCGGCAACCATTCCGAGCAACTGGTCATCAGGCTCCCTCATCTCGCTGCTAAAGAATTCGAGCACCCCTAAAACCTCGCGGTCGAGGAGAATGGGAAAGCCAAACGCGCTATGAAGCGCTTCTCGCCCGGCGACAGATGCCCGCCTGAAGTTTGCATCTTCGACGACGTTTTGAATTATGGCGGGTTCACCGCTCGCCCAGATCCGACCCGGCAGCCCTTCGCCTTTTGCGAAGACAGTGGCGCGCGTGAGTTTTTCAAATTCATTGACTTTCATAAAGGAGGCCTGACTGAAGTCGACGCACCGCATCACCTGCGCTTCCCGATCCACTGACCACAAGACTCCCACCTCCCAATCAAGGTTTTCGCGGGCGACCTTGAGAATATGTTTGGCGCTTTCAAGAAGGTCGGTAAACTCGGAAAGTATTTGCGTCACGGCATATTGCAGGGCAAGCCTGCGCTCGGCCCATCTGCGATCGGTGACGTCACGTGTGAAGCAACGCGTGTGGAGAAACTTTCCGTCTTCCCGGTAAACACTTGAATTGATGCAGACATGTTTGATCGAGCCATCCTTGCAGCGCAGGCGGGCTTCGTACTCATGAAGCACCTCGCCCGCTTGCAGACGCCTGAGGAGATCATTAATCACGTGCTTATTGACATGAAACTGGTTGATGTGATGTCCGACATACTCTTCCCTGGTGTAGCCAAGTAGATCGAGTTCAGCTTGATTGACACGAAGAATAACGCCGTCTGGCCCTACCCAATGCAAACCAATAGCGGCGTTTTCAAAGAGGTCAGTCAATTCCGCTTCCCGGCGCCGTAACTCTTCCTCTGCGCGCTTGCGTTCGGTCATGTCGTGCTTGATCCCGACATAGCACACGACCTCTCCGGAATCATTCCGCATTGGGAATGCTGACAGCTCAACGTGCCGGGTCTGCCCATCTTTCCGGCGGCTGATTGTTTCGCCACGGTACTCGCCTTTTTCCGTCAACTCGCGAACAATGCTTGCGAAGGCCTCCTTACCGAAATGAATTGCCGGAGTTTGTCCCCGCAGTTCCTCATCGGAATATCCAAGCAGATTGCGGTGAGCAGCATTCTGCTGAATGTACTGGCCGTCAGGGCTGATGATTGCGATTGGCTCGTTGGAGTGGACAAAGATCTCCCGGTAGAGATCCGGCTGGAACTCAGTGGCAGGAATAGAAGCAGGGCGGCGCCTCTCCGGGCCAGGTGCTCTGGACATATAAATACATTATGCGAGGGGAACCAAACGATCTAAAAGGATTAGGGTGACTGATGATAGCATCATTCGGGGGTGCGAAACCAACGTTCTCCTTTCCGGCGGCAAAAATGATCAGGGTCTACACCACACATTACGTGACGATCAATGCTTTCGGATTCTGGCAGCTCGGCTGTCGTCGCTGGTCCGCATTCAGGGGCAGGCCTGCCGCAGCTGTTGCTACTCCTGAAGCGTTTGACGTTTGACTTGCCCCGCTTTTCAAGGTAAAAGTTTTTGGGCTTCCTAACATCATCTTAAGCAAATTCCTCGTTACGATCTTGCCAATGAGCTAATTGACTGGCTTCCAAGAACTATAAGGAGATTAAAGAAATGGCATTACGTTTAGGCGACATTGCACCCGATTTCACGGCGGAAACAACTGACGGCCCGATTCGTTTTCACGACTGGATTGGTGACAGTTGGGCTGTACTCTTCTCCCATCCTAAGGACTTTACGCCGGTCTGCACGACCGAGCTGGGTTACGTGGCAAAATGCAAACCCGAATTCGACACCCGGGGGGTCAAGGTCATTGGTCTCAGTGTTGATCTGACCGATTCGCACAAGAGGTGGGCGGAAGACATCAAAGAGACGCAGGGCTCCGCTCTGAACTTCCCCATAATTGCCGACCCCGATCACAAAATCTCTGAGCTCTATGACATGATCCACCCGGAGATAAGCGATGTGTTCACGGTGCGATCCGTCTTTGTCATTGGACCAGACAAGAAGATCAAGCTGATGATTACTTATCCGGCCAGCACGGGTCGCAACTTCGACGAAATTCTAAGGGTCATAGATTCGTTGCAACTCACGGCAAAATACAGTGTGGCGACACCCGTGAACTGGAAGGACGGCGAAGATGTGATCATTGTGCCGTCGATGTCGGATGAAGATGCAAAGGCAAAGTTCCCGGCCGGATGGAAGGCGCCCAAGCCGTATTTGCGCATTACACCTCAACCGAACAAGACCAGCAAAGACACGGCAGCTAAAAGCGCGAGTTAGCGAACGCGCTAGCACAGACTTGGGCTGTTCTTCACCAGGAGAAGCTATCCCTGAACCGATAAGGCGTAGAGTTAAGAAAACTCTGCGCCTTTTTGATTTTCACTCACAGCAGAACAGGGAGCGGTAGCGACCTGGTCAGCAAATTGAGTCCCGCTAAGGTTGAGAACTCCAGACTTGAATTTCACTAACTGAGTGTGAAGGAGTATTAAATGCGGCAAGTTGTTACTACGCGGAATGGCGGTGTTGAAGTCCTGGAACTTCAGGAGGTGCCGGATCCCAGGCCAGAGAAGGGCGAGGTTTTAATCCAGGTGAAAGCTGCGGGTTTGAACTTCGCAGATATTCTTGCGCGCCAGGGCCTTTATCCTGACGGACCTCGAAAGCCGTGTGTGATGGGATACGAAGTCTCGGGAATGGTTGAATCGGTGGGAGCTGACCTAGACATGTCGCTGGTTGGAAAACCAGTAATCGCATTGACGCGTTTTAAAGGGCAAGCCGAGAAGGTGGTTGTGCATAAGCAGCAGCTCCTTGAAAAACCGGGTTCACTAACGTTCGAGCAGGCGGCGGCGATTCCAGTCAACTACCTCACCGCGTATGGACTGCTTGTTGCGATGGGCGGGTTGCGAAAAGGTGAGGCAATCCTGATTCATAATGCAGGTGGCGGTGTAGGTCTGGCGGCCCTCGAGATAGCCCGAAAGATCGGAGCTGTCACTTATGGTACTGCGAGTCTATCGAAACACGATTTCCTGAGAGAAAGAGGACTCGACCATGCCATCGATTACCGCAGGCAGGATTGGCTGCCAGTTCTTCAAAAATTAACTGACAACCGCGGAGTGGAACTCGTCATTGATCCGATCGGCGGCGCTCACTGGAAGAAGAGCTACAAGGCGCTCAGACGTACCGGCCGGTTGGGAATGTTCGGCGTATCGGCTGCATCCGCGAATGGATTGAAAGGCAAGTTCGGGCTGTTAAAGGCGGTGGTACAAACTCCCTGGTTTCATCCGTTCGGATTACTGAATAGCAACAAAGGTGTCTTCGGCTTGAATCTTGGCCACATGTGGGACGAAGCTGACAAGGTTGCGGATTGGGTGCAGGCGATAATGGACGGAGTCAATGAAGGGTGGATTCGACCGCATGTCGATAAGGCGTTCCCACTTGATCAGGTACGCGAGGCTCATGCTTACATCGAGGCGCGCAAGAATATTGGGAAAATTGTTTTGGTGCCCTAGCCCTTCAGGTGAAGCTACTTCCGCTATCGTAGACGATCCTAATTGTTTCCAACCCCCGGAATTTTTTCTTGACAGCATGAGGGTGCCGGAAATAAAGTCGTCGCAAGTCTTTTAGCATGTCCTTCTCCCCGGGCACGTGCTTAGTCTAAGGACGACTGCTTATTTCAGCCCCCGTTAGAGCTAACGAATTCAGCTGCTATCTTCAAAACTATCAAGTTACTTCCGGACTATTTGCCACACAGGAGAAATTTACGTATGAGTTTTCGGCTCCGCCTGACCTTGCGTCGAGTATTCTTAACGCTCTTGGTAACGACTTCGGTACTATTCCCGCTAACGCAGTCTAAGGCCCAGGACACAGTGACCGGAGCGTTTGAGGGAACGGTCACCAGCAGTCAAACGGGGGAACTTGTTGGTGGGGCTGCGGTGCAAATTATTAATCAACAAACCGGGCAGATCATACCCAAAACGACGGACTCGCGCGGTCGCTTCTATCAAGGCTTGCTCAGTCCCGGAGTTTACACGATTCGGGTAGCGGCGCCTGGTTACGCCACCAAGGAGGTACAACAACGACTGTTCATCACCCGCACAGGTGAAGTTGTGCCGGTGCCTGTCCAGCTCGATCCCGTGACGGCAGCGGGCACGCCCGCGCCAGGCTCACAACCAGCGAGCTTAACCGAAGTCGACACTGACATCCGCGCACGCACCAACGCGTCGGACGCCAGCCGTGGCGGCGCGTTTACAGAGGAAGAGGTCTCCACCCTCCCGCTCGGCTCCGTGACCTTAACGCGCACCTTTGACGAACTTACTCTGCTTCTACCCGGCGTCGCGCCGCCGCCGCAAACTCTAGGGAGTGTCGCCGGGCCGGGCGTCGGCGCCGGTGTCGGCAGTGCCGGCCAATTCTCAGTCAACGGCCTGCGCTCGCGTGCCAACAACTTCACGGTCGACGGATCGGACAACAACGA
>Ga0136623_10000406_pt1 | contig 12672 bp, 5 predicted proteins | sample AntDrymUQ4492106_2_FD_104656 | JGI IMG/M metagenome (GOLD analysis project Ga0136623, IMG submission 104656) | Polar desert sand microbial communities from Dry Valleys, Antarctica - metaG UQ449 (21.06) | ecosystem: Environmental > Terrestrial > Soil > Desert | place: Antarctica: Dry Valley...
CGCTTTTGTTTCCGGTTCAGCCGAAGAAAAGCGAACGCATCTCGACAAAGTTCTCCGTATCAATCCCGCCAACGAAGCGGCTCGAAACGCTCTGAAAGACGTTCATAACGAAATGGCGCTGACTCTTCTGCGAAAAGCCTTCGCCGCCTTTGCCGATGACCGTCCGGCGGCAAGCGAAATGCTCGCCGAAGTCCTGCAGAAATGTCCGGAACTAACTGATGCGTGGCTCTTAAAGCTAATCTGACCGACAACACGGATGAAAGAATCGAATGCCTTGAAAAGATTCTCGAAATCGATCCGGCAAACGAAGCGGCAAGAATGAGTTTAAATTCATTGATTGCACAGATGAAAAACGCCGAACCGCAGACTGAGAGCGAAAATTTCCAAACGGAAGTCGCGGATTCTTATGCCGCCGAAGAAGACGAATTCGGCGGAGAAAACCGGTTTGAAGAAGATTTACCGGCGGAACAAACGGAAAATTCAAATTCCGCGCCGGAATTTGAATTTACTCAAACTTTGGATGAAGACGATTACTTTATTGTGGAAAAAGAAACCGAACTTAACCAAACGGAAGAAGCGGTCTACGTCGGAGCAGTTTTACACGATGAACAAATGTCTTTCGCCGATGATACGCAATTCGGCGAAAACGAAGAAGATGAAAGTCGGGTTGAAAAAACCGAAGCCGATTTTGATTCTTTTACCGCGTCGGAAGAGGACTTTACGCCTTCGTATAATCCGGCTCAAGAAGAAATGAACGCGGCTCAAAACCATTATCAAACGAATCAATTAACCGCGCCGCAAAACAGCGTTCACGAGCAATCTTCGCAAGTTGAAAATGTTCATACAAACGAATTTGAAAATGAAGAAAATAAGTTGATGCGTGATACTTCGCCGGAAGTTAAAGAAACAGAAGAAGATATTTTTGCGGCAAATGATGCGGCATCAATGAGCAAAGTCAATCAGCCGGACGATGATTCATTAAGTAATCCTTATCAGGAAAATAATATGCTGGAAGTAGAAAATTATCACTCAAAAAATAATTATTCACCCGGATTCGATTCAAACGAGCAACCTGCCGGCGACGAATCGGATTTAATGGAAGTTGGAGAAAATTCTCCGGTTTCTTCCGAATCACATCGGCAAACTTCGCCGAGATTGCCGACTGAAACTTTCGCCTGTCCGTTTTGCAATGCCGAAAACAATGCTCAGGCGTTTGACTGCGGAACGTGCCGCGCGGTGCTTTCGCTGTCTAATTTAGAAATGCTTCTTGCCAACCAAAACGCCGATACGGAAATGATCGGGCAAGCGGTTGAACGGATGGAGAGAATCAAAGATTTGAGTGGTTTCGGCGAAAACGAATTGCTCTATCTCGGCGTCGGTCATCTCAATCTGAAAAATCTGCGGCAGGGATTTTCTTATTTGCAACAGGCTTCGCAGACGAATCCGAACGATGTGCTTTTGAGTTCGCAGGTCAACGCGCTGGCAATTCGGCTCGAAGAAATCGAACGCCAGGAAGAAGTTCACGACGCGATGCCGAAAAACAGAAAGATTCTGGTCGTTGACGACAGCCCGACGGTTCGCAAATTAATTTCCGGCAAGCTGGAAAAATCCGGTCACGAAGTCGTCTGCGCGGTTGACGGAATGGACGCGCTCGCCAAATTAAATGAAGTCGTGCCGGATTTGATTCTGCTCGATATTACAATGCCGCGAATGGACGGCTATCAAGTTTGCAAACTTGTTCGCAGCAATCCGCTGACTAAAGATATTCCAATCGTGATGATCTCCGGCAAAGACGGATTTTTCGATAAAGTTCGCGGGCGAATGGCGGGAACGACCGGCTATATTACCAAGCCTTTCGGACCGGAAACACTGATGAAGGCTCTCGACGTTTACATCAAAGCGGACGGCGAAAACGACTTTTCCGACGAGGAAAACGAGGTTTTAATGGAAGTGTGAAAAATTGAAAAATGAATAAAATTATTCAGGAAAAACCAATCGGCGGCGAAAATCGGGCTTCGATTGGTTTTTCCGATTCGACAACTCCGCTTTACGACGACGAACTTTTCGCCTGCGCGCCGGGCGAAAAGTTCGTCGTTTTCTTTTTAAGCGGTAAACTTTACGGCATTCCGGCGCGCGAAGTGGCGGAAGTTTCACAGCCGCTGCCGGTTGCCGCCCTGCCGAACGCTCCCGAATGGCTTCTGGGAATCGGCAATCTGCGCGGCGAAATAATTGCGATTGCGAATTTGCCGAAAATCATCGGCGAAAATTCTCCGGTTTTAACCGCGAAAACAAAACTAATCGTTTTGAAAGCAAAAAATTATGATACGGCAATCGCCTTTCCGATTGATAAGTTAAGCGAAATCATCGCCGAACACGATAAGAACTTTGAAGCCGCCGGAGAAAATGAATCGCCGTTTGTTTACGCCAAATTCACGCATCAATCAAATGTCGTTCGTCTGATTGACTCCGGCAAACTACTGACCTCTATCGCAATTAATTATTCGTAATCCGAATAGAAAAAAATTATGGCTCGACGTTCCGCCAATTCGCTGCTTAACTCGCTGAAAGGTAAAATCTGGCTCGCCACCAGCGCACTGGCGTTTTTTATCTGCACTTTCGGCTTGATTTCCTACCTGCTCGTTTCATTTTTTATCGCCGATACGTTCTACGCGGTTTTCATTCCGTTTTTGCTTTTATCTTTTACGGTAATGGTTTTCGGCTGGTGGCTTTCCAATGAAGTGGTCAGCCCGATCGAGAAGGTTTCGCTGCTGGCAAAAAGTTTGGAAAGAAGTTCGCTGGTTTCACTGCCGAAAACGACCGGCTCGACCGAAACCGACGAACTGCTTGAAACGCTGCACCGCACCAGCCAACAACTGCAAACAATCGTCGGATTGATGGAATCGGTCGCCGACGGAAATTTAGACGTCGCGCTCACGCCGCTTCAAAATTCCGACCGTCTCAGCAGTTCGTTTCAAAAACTGCTCGCCAAAGTTTCCGACTCGATTCACGCCAAACAACATTTGGAAAAATTGGAAACGGCAGTCCGGCAACTCACCGAAGATGCCGCCCGCATTCGGACAGGTGTTCTTGACGGCGAGATTTCCTGTGATTTCCCGCAAACCAGGGAGATTTCCGAAACCTTTAACTTTTTAGCGCGGCGTTTGAAAGCGATTACTTTACAGGTCGGACAAGATACAGCCGAAGCGCAAAATACGGCTTTGAAAGCCAAAAAAACAATTCGCGTCGTAATTCAAACGGACGAATTGGTAATTCAGGAAATGAATCAAGCCGCGCTCGCGCTGAAACAGAAGCCGAACGGCGTGGAAATGATTTCCGAAGAACTTTCCGGTTCCATTTCAACCGCCCGCAATTCAATCGAAAAGGCGCGTCAGGGAAGGCAAACGGCGCACGCCAATGTGAACGCCGCCGACAGTTTGCGCCGGCAATTGCAGGAAGCGATTAAAACAACGGGACGGCTCGGCGAATGTTCGGCGGAAATCACGAAGGTTGCCAAAACGGTCGAGAATTTAGCGCACAGAACAAATCTGATTGCGCTTAACGCTTCGATTCAAGCCGTCGAAAACACGGACAAAAGCTACGGTTTTTCGGTTTTAGCCGAAGAAGTCGAGCGTCTTTCCGCGCGAGCAGAAAACACGAATAAAGAAATTTCATCGCTCAACAAATCAATCGCGGCGGAAATCGTCGAAGTTGAAAATTCCTTAAAATCCACCGCGCAGGAAGCGGCAAATCTCTCGAAATTCGCCGTTGAAACCGGAAATTTTCTAAGCGAACTCGAAAAAGACGTCGGACAATTTTTAAATTTACAATCGAAACTCGTTGCTTATTCCGCCGAACAATCAGTCGAAGACAAACAATCGTTCCGGGCTTTTTCAGGATCGATCGCCGTCAGAGAAAAAGCGGTCGAAAATTTGAAACAATCGGAAACGGATGTCGCTAATCTTTTCCGTCTTTTGGAAAATCTGCAAGCCGCAACCGGTGATTTTGCGTTGGCAAAAGCTCTTCAAAATGAGATTGCCGCCGAAAAAATTGATGTCGGCGAAAACAGTTACGCCGATTTTCAAACGGATTTAGAGCCGATTGTGATCGTTTGATACTCAAAGAATTATAAGTTTTGAGTTCTGCAATATGTTCATTGAAAAATAAATCCGGCAATAAAATAAAAAATTTATTTGCTGGGAGCGCACGCATCCCTGCGTGCTACGTCGCGCTTCGCGGCGTAAAAGCCTTTGCCCAAAATCGAGTTGAATTTTACTTAAACGCTTTTGAACGCTTCGCGTTCAGCACACAAGGATGTGTGCGCTCCCAGCGAAAACGACTTTTATTTTATTGCGGCATTTATTTTCAATGAACATAAAATAAAGATCAAAACATAGGAGAAAATAATGCCGGACAACTCGATTTGGAATTTGATTACGAAACTTTTTTCGCTGTTGGCGGTAATTTTTTTGCTGCTCGGCACGGCACTCGTCGGCGCGGCGTATTTCGATTTTACGACCAACGAAGCCGCCGGAGTTTTGACCGTTTCGTTCGCCGCCGTTTTGGCGATTTTCTCGCTTTTGATGACGAATTACTCAAATATAAAACTAAGCGGTGAAATCAAGGAAGCGACGGAAATCGCTCATCAAATATCGCTCGGCGAAACTTTTGAAGAAGAAATGCCTAGCGAACTGCTCGACTCCTTGCGGGAAATTTCAGTTTATTTACAGGAAAAAGCGGCGATTGCCAAACAAATCGCATCGGGCGATTTATCGGCTCGCGTCCGCTTGCGTTCCGATGACGACGCATTCGGTCAAGCGCTTCAGGATATGATTGACAAACTTCGCTCGCTCGTACAGACGCAGGAGACGCGCGACCGTCTGGAAACATCGATTAGAAAACTTCTGACGGAAGTTTCGCAGGTCGCCGCCGGAGATTTAACCGTGCAGGCGGAAGTTTCGCCCGAAATGACCGGCGAGATTGCCGACGCTTTTAATCAGATGACGCGCGAGCTGCGTTCTTTAATCAGACAGGTCAAAGACGTAACGTTTCAAGTCAGCGTTTCCGCCAATGCCATCAACGACACGACCGAACAACTCGCTACGGGAAGCCAGACGCAGGGCGCGCAAATTTCGCGGACGACATCCGCCATCTCGAATATGGCTCTGCGGATTCAGGAGGTATCGGAAAACGCATCGCTTTCGGCGCAGGTTGCGGGTGAGTCTCTGGGCAGTGCGCGTTACGGAACGAAAGCCGTCCAGGACAATATCAACGCGATGAATTCAATCCGCCGGCAAGTTCAGGAAACCGCCAAGCGCATCAAAAAACTCGGCGAACGCTCGCAGGAAATCAGCCATATCGTCGGATTGCTCGACGACCTTTCCGACCGCACCGGTTTGCTCGCTCTGAACGCTTCACTGCAAGCGTCCGCCGCCGGAGAATCAGGCGCGGGTTTTGCCGTCGTCGCCGAAGAAGTCGAACGTCTCGCCGAGCGCTCAAACCGTCTGACGCAGCAAATCGCCCAACTCGCCGGGACGATTCAAAGCGAGACTAAAGACGTGGTCGCGTCAATGGAAGAAACGATTCACGAAGTCGTCGTCGGCTCGACTCTGGCGGATAAAGCCGGACAAGCTCTCATCGAAATCGAACGGGTCTCACAGCGTTTAGCCGAACTTTTGCAGTCTATCTCCGAATCAGCCAAACAACAGGCGAAAAGCTCCGAAGACATTTCCAGCGCGATGGTAAATATCTCAAAAGTAACGGAACTCGTCCAAACCGGAACAAAACGCGCCGCTGATTCGGTAAAAATGCTGGTCGAACTTTCCGAGGAATTGCGCGTTTCGGTCGCGCCTTTCAAATTGCCGAACGACAGAAATTTGCCCCGAACTTCGCCGCCCGATACAAATTTATTTTTGAATTAAACGCAAATCTCAAATCTTAAACCCTAAATCTTGAATCTTGAATCTTGAATCTTGAATCTTGAATCGAACGATGAAATCCGAAGTTTTACAAGCCTTTATCGAAGAAGCCGAAAGCTATCTGCCGACAATTCGCGGCGGCATTCTCGTCAGTTTGCAGAGCGACGGCGAGATTGACGGCGAACTGGAAACTTCCCTGTTCAAAATTCAGACGATAAAAGGCGCGGCGCGGGCGGTTGGACTTGCCGAACTCGGCGAAGCTGCCGCCGGACTCGAACGGGAATTTGCCAAAATTACCAGAGAAAAACAGCCGCTGACCGATGCAGATTCCCGCAATCTGCTCGATAAAATATCTCAAATCGAAGCCTTGCTGCTCAAGGAAAAATTGAACGCCGATGATTTTTCAATTGATTTCGATAATTTTATTGAAGAATCTTTTGCAAATCTGCAATTCAATTCGCCGCTTAAAAATGCCGTAATACCGGATACCGAATCGTTGGAAGATTTTCCGGTAGAAGAGACGGCGGAAGACGAGTTTGAAATTGCCGATGACGAGTTTGAAATTGACGAAGAGATGCTCGAAATTTTCGCGCTCGAAGCCGAAGACCTGCTGCGAAATATCAATGTTAATCTCGCAATTTTGGCGGAACAGCCGACAAGCCGCGAAGCTCTTCTGGAAATACGGCGAAACGCGCATACATTTAAAGGTTCGGCGGGAATCGTCGGACTTAAAAAGCCTTCGGAACTGGCGCACCGCGTCGAAGATTTGCTCGATTATATGGCGGAACACGAAATCGCCGGAAACGAGAAAATATTTGAAATCGTGCTCGCTTCAACCGACTGTCTGAGCGCATTGACAAGCGGCGAAAATTCCGGGCAGCTAACGAAAAAAATCAACCGAATTTACGAAGAATTTGACGAAATTTTCGCTTCGCTCGCCGCACCGACCGCTGCCGCATCCGCGCCGCTAACAACTAAAAAGGAAAATACGGAAAATACGGAATCCCAATCGCCGAAAATCGCTGCCGATTCCGAAATTGCGAATAATGCCGATTCTAATCAGAAAGCGCAAACTCAGCCCGCGAAATCCGTCGTCCGCGTTTCGCTCGAAAAACTCGATGATTTAGTGAAAATCGTTCACGGTCTGGTTATCAGCCGCTCGGTTTTTGAGCAGCGTCTCAGCGAATTCGACCGCCAAATCGAGGAACTGCATCACACGACCCATCGCTTGCAGCGTTCGACCGCCAAACTCGAAACTAATTTTGAAGCCGATATGCTGAATGTTCAGATTCCAGATTCCAGATTCCAAGGTCAAGTATCGCCGACTGAAAATCCAAAATCCAAAATCCAAAATCCAAAATCGTTTGACGCGCTCGAACTCGACCGCTACACCGATTTTCACCAATCTACGCGCGAGCTGGTCGAAACCGCGAGCGATGCTTTCGCCATTAATGCCGCGCTCGACGGTTTGCGCGGAAATCTGGAAACGCTGTATGATTCGCAGCGTCGGCTTATCGAAGAAATGCAGGATAAACTTTTGCGAATCAGAATGGTCAATTTCGGCTCACTTTCCGCCCGTTTAAGCCGCACCGCCCGTGTCACCTGCGATGAAGAAAACAAGCAAGCCGAACTTTACATCGAAGGCGAAAGTTTGGAGATTGACACGCAGATTCTCGATTCGCTCATCGAACCGCTGCTTCATCTTTTGAGAAATGCCATCGCGCACGGCGTCGAACTGCCCGACACGCGCCGACTTCTCGGCAAATCCGAAAAGGGGAAAATCACTCTGCGCGTAGCAAATGAAGGAATGCACGTTATTTTGACAATCTCGGACGACGGACGCGGAATTTCCGCTCCGGCACTGAAAGAAAAAGCGGTGCGAAATAATTTAATCAGCCGCGAAAAAGCGGCTTCGATGACCGATGCCGAGGCGCACGAATTAATTTTTTTGCCCGGCTTAACGACGGCTGAAAAACTGAGTCAAACGGCTGGTCGCGGCGTTGGAATGAACATTATCAAAACCGCCGTCGAACGACAGCAGGGAACGATTTCCATCGTTTCCGAACCGCAAAAAGGCACAACCTTCACGCTTCGCCTGCCGATGGCTTTAGCCGTCACGCGCGCGCTTCTGGTCAAAGCCGGAGAACAAACTTTCGCTTTCCCGTTAGGATTAGTCAAACAAATCACGGAAATTTCCGGCGATAATATCGAAAAAGCGAAACGAGAAAAGAATCTGCAATTCGGCAGCAACAAATACGAGTTATTACATTTAAATGAGCTTCTCGGCTTGGATTCTCATAAATCAAACCGGGAAAATGTGCGGGTTTTACTGCTCGATATTTCAGACTCTCCGTGCGCCCTGCTGATTGACGATATTATCAAGCCCGAAGAAATCGTTATCAAACCGCTCGGCACACCTTTGCAGAATATGCCGGAACTAATCGGCGCGGCAATCCTCGGCGACGGACAGATTGCGCCGGTTCTGGATTTATTTTATTTGCTCAACCGTAAAGCTCAAAGTTCAAAGCTCAAAGTTCAAAGTCAGCCGGAAACTCGAAAACCCTCGCTTCAAGACCAATCCAAAATCCAAAATCCAAAATCCAAAATCAAGAATGTGTTGATTGTTGACGACAGCCCGAGCGTTCGCCATTTGACCTCGAATATTATTAAAAACGCCGGTTTTCAAGCGATTGTCGCCAAAGACGGATTGGAAGCGTTAGAAATTCTGCAATCGTCAAATGATTTGCCGGACATTATTTTAACCGATGTCGAAATGCCGCGAATGGACGGTTACGATTTGCTTTCTTCTTTAAAGAGAAGCGCGGTTTTGCAATCTATTCCGGTTGTGATGATAACTTCGCGGACAAGTGAAAAACATCGCCGGAAGGCTTTCGACCTGGGCGTTTCGGAATATCTGACCAAACCTTTTGATGATTTAATTTTGATTGAAATTATTGAATACCTTACACGACGGTTTAATGTTTTGCCTTAAATTTATCCAATTCAGCGTAAAATTTTACGCTGCATTTTTAGTTTTACCGAAACATAAACAAAACCTTGATTTTATTGACTTTAACCGAAAATGAGTGTATAAAAATTCAGTATAAGAACACTTTAATTCAATACAATATTAAGTTGCGCTTCGTGTTACGCAGGGCTATGAACGAATTGATACCATTGATTGAATCAGGAATGGATTGGAAAAGCTATGAGCAACATTTTTCCTTTTGGAATCGTCTACCGAAAGAAGCTTTTATAAAGTTCGCAGCTAAAAAGTTGGACGGCAAACTTGCAAGCGAACCTTCTGAAATATCTTTCGCGTTGACCGTGCTTGGGACAATCATCTTTATCTGATTGGCAATATTCATAGAGGTTCTGAAACAGACCACGTTCAAGGCGAAGCGGTATGGTTACCTAAGTCGAAAAGTTTTCGCGGTCATTTATTGGTCAATCCGCCGTCAGCCGAAGAACTTCAGCTTGAGGAGATCGAAGAACTAAGAAAGAGCGAATGGCATCTTAAAAAGTGGCAGCCGAACGGAAAACCGAAACATACGCACGACCATTGCGGAGTATGCTGGCAATCAATTTATGAAACAGACAATGAAACGGAAGGCTTCGGTTACACAAACCGCTACGATTGGGTTTGTCAGAAATGTTACGTTGAACATCTCCGATAAACGACAGCACAACAAATCATTGGACGTGAGGGCGGAAACAGCGACTTTCTTATCGCGTTATCCGTTAAATTCAAGTGGGCTTGGTAGTTGGCTCGCCCCACGTCATCTCCGCCGTTCGGCGGCTTCGGGTTAGCAAAGTTTATTCAAACGCTGGACGGCTTACGAGATATTCTCAGGAAAGCTATTCGTGCGCCGCCGTTCAATTCGGGCGTTCGGCGCTTTCGTGTGAATAAAGAGGTAGTCCTGAAAATTTCTGTTTAATAATTTAAGTCGAATCCTTTCTATAATTCATTGTATCTTCAGTTGTACGACTCCAGATTCTGTTTATTAAAGCGCTGTAAGAATAACTGAACAATTTTTCTAATGCTTCAATAATCGTTCGGCTTCCGTCTTGATCATTAGTATTTTCATGCGGTATTAAATCCGCAGAAATGCTTCCGACGCCGCTCCAGGCTTCCAATTCAACAATTCTGCTGTAATTTGCTTGTGCCGCATTTACGACAACTCTGATTCCTGTTGTTGTAATCGGTGCAAACGTAATTCTGGTCACTACCTTGTTATTGTTTGCAATGTTTCCGTTCGGGACGGTTATCCAATTCGAACCATTCCAATATTGAACGTTGAAATTTGTAATGCCGTAAACACTAAAGGTCGTGTTGTCGTCGGGATCAGTTGTATTTGTGTAATCATCCCGCACAGCATAAACCACAATCTCGTTGATTGATTTGCTTGAATTGAAATCAACTTGCAGCCAATCGGGATAACTGTCGGGTGTTGAATCTTTCCACGCGCCGGATGTCGCCCAGTTTCGCACTCCATCAATGGCTATGCCAGGTAAAGAAAGCTGAGATGAAGCGGAAGCAAAGCCGCCGTTTGAAGTAGCTGCAACGTTGGTTCGTATGCCCGGTGTCGGAGTAACAGATGGAGTCGGAGTAACATTCGGAGTCGGAGAGACAGTCGGCGTCGGTGTCGGGTTGCCGCCGCCGCCGCCGCTCCAGGCTTCGAGTTCGACGATTCGGCTGTAATTAGATTGCGCGCTATTGACGACTACTCTGATTTTTGTCGTTGTTATTGCCGCAAAGACAACTTTCGTCCACACTTTATTGTTATTTGTAATGCTTCCGTTCGATACCGCCATCCAACTTGTTCCATTCCAATATTGAACGTCAAAATTTGTTATTCCATATGTGCTGAATGTCTCGCTTTCCGTCGGATTCGTTGGATTTGAATAATCATCCTTGACGGCGTAAACATCAATCTCATCGATTGTTTTACTGCCTGCGAAATCTACCTGCAGATTATCCGGGTAATTATTCGGCGTTGAATCTTTCCACGCTCCGCTTGTTGCCCAGTTACGTATTCCATCAATTGCGATTGATGGTATTGAATTAGCTAAAAATGATGAAGCCGTCGCAATTGCTCCGTTTGACGCTAACGCAACATTTGTCCGCACGCCCGGAGTCGGAGTCGGCGTCGGTGTTGACATCGGAGTCGGAGTCGGGGTCACAGGATTAGAAGCCGCAATTACTACGCTGTTTGCGCCCTTTAAGCCGCTATTATCCGTGACGGTTAAAACGGCGGTAAACGTTCCGGCTGAATTGTAAACCTTAGACGGGTTTTGAGCGGTCGAGTTGGTTCCATCGCCAAAATTCCAACTGTAATCGGCAATCGAACCGTCGGGATCAAAAGAGCCGGCGCTTGAGAAATTAACTGTCAAAGGCGTTGTGCCTGAAGCTGCGCCATTGATTGACGCGACGGCAATCGGTGGCTGTGAACTGCCGCCGGTTGATGGGAGTGTTCCGGTTAAGTTGTATCGCCCGATGCTGGCGTAATCGGAATAACCAGCCGATGAATCGTCGCCGGCGCTGCCGACGCCGTCAATTCTTAAATAATAAGTACCAGCCGAAAGAGTTTGGTTAAAGCCGGCTGACAATCCTTCCGGGAATGTGCTTCCCAGACTAAAACTCGACGGATCTGAAGTCGCCAACACATTCCCGGCGGAGTCTAAAATCTCAGCTTTAATATCCAGATTTGCTCCGCGCGGCGCCGGATTGATGTTAATGGAAACATTGCCTGAACCGGTTATGAATTTGAACACATCAACGTCGGTTCTTGTCGTAATCAAACCGGAGACGTTAAAACTAGTGCCGCTCAAAACATTTGCTGTGGCAGTTGTATTGCCGTAGTCGTCAGCGATTAGCGGTGTGTATTGTTGCATAATCGCCAGATCGTCTTCATTGTTATTAGCGCCCGGATATTCGCCTTTGCTCCATTGCGACACGCTTTTGTTGTATCCGACACCCATAATCGGCGCCCATACGCCGTGTCCGCCGTAATAGCTTTGACTTGATGTCGCGTCGTGGTTCAAACCCAAATTATGCCCGACTTCGTGCGAAGCGGCTTCCGCAATACCTTTATCGTTGCTGCCGAAACCGCCGGTGAAGATCCAAGCCGGCTGATACACTTCTCCACTCAGGAAAGCGCCGACGTATGCAACTCCCCCGACGCCTGATCCCATAAAATTGGTGGGCGTCATTACTGCCCGTGAACCGTAAAACGTCGCGCCGGGGTCTTGGGTAGTAACATCCACATCAAACGGAGCGTAATCTTCGGACATTCTCTGCCAAATGTTTTGAATTACATCCTGCTCCGCCGTGCTGAAACTGTAGGGATAACCATCGAGATCGTAAGGCGCTGCAACTCCGCCGGGGAGGTAAGATTTCCAGGCGTTGTTCGAGCTTATCGTGTGACCGTTAAAATCGAGATAAATTCTGCGCGGCGAGTTGGGGCGGCTGTGCAGCGCGAATGTTTCAGAGTAAGGATAGGGAGCGGCTTGCGGAGCGCTCACGGCTTGAGCGGCAGCAATTTCCGCTTCGTCCGGCGCTTTTTCCACGTAAAGCAATCTTTCGTTTTTATCAATGTAAAGAGTTTCGTCTTCCAAAAACATCCGGCGCAACTGGTTCGGCGTTTTACCGTGTTCGGCGGCAACCATAGCCAGACGATTGCCTAATTTGTTAATCGCTTGCTGATTACGCAGAAGCCCTGTTTCAGCCGCTGCGTTGTTAACTTGGGCGAAAGAA
>Ga0136623_10000409_pt1 | contig 12665 bp, 11 predicted proteins | sample AntDrymUQ4492106_2_FD_104656 | JGI IMG/M metagenome (GOLD analysis project Ga0136623, IMG submission 104656) | Polar desert sand microbial communities from Dry Valleys, Antarctica - metaG UQ449 (21.06) | ecosystem: Environmental > Terrestrial > Soil > Desert | place: Antarctica: Dry Valley...
GATTCGGACTTCGGCAGAATTGAAAAGATAATTTTCGGGGATAAATTTAGTTGATGAAACCGTTCCCGCAAGTTTTGCTTCGCGCAGGGCTTTTGTCAGCGGATTGCGAAATTCGCTTTTCCCGTAGAAAGGTTTTGTAATTGTATAGTCAATTGCCGATTTACGTTTGAAAGACAAGTTCATATCCGACAGCGAGAGTTTCAAAGATGAAATCAATTCTTCGTCCGCAGTCGTAAAAATCGGGGAAGTTTTATCGGAAATACAACCGTCGCCGAGCAGTAAACCTAATGCGTAAGGTTCGATCGAAACTTCCTTAAAATCATATTCGACCGGAGCGGAAAGCAAAGGCAATTCGTAACGGTATTGATGGTTGCGCTTGAAATTGTCCAGCATTTCCCGTGTTTCCAACACTCGCGCCGGTTTGTTTCGCCGTTTATCTTCCAGTGTTTTAACTTGCCAGAGATGTTCGTCAGATGCCAGAACGGTTGAATTGTCGGTCATTGTCAGCCGGTAGACTTTTTTCTTACCTTGCGGAAAAACGCCGATAACTTCGGTCGGTTTTCCGTCGGAACCGGCAACGAAATCGCCGACTTTGATGCTGCCCATTGTCTGCCAACCTTTCGGAGTCATTAATAAACTTTCAAGCGGTTGCGCCCGCCCGCGCATAAATGCCAGCGGCGCGACTTCGATAATGCGCTTTTCGAGCATTTTCGTAACCCGCTCGTTATCAACCAAATCAAACAGTGCGTCGTAAAGCGGACGCAGGTAAGGATCAACTTTATCCTGCAAATCGCCGGGCAAAAAGCCTAATCTTTCGCCTGCTTCCACCGCCGGACGGGTCAAAATTATTCGGTCAACTTGCTTTGAAAAAAGGGCTTGAACCGCCATTGCGACACATAAATAGCTTTTACCAGTTCCCGCCGGACCGATTCCGAATGTCAAATCATTATTCAAAATCGCTTCGATATATTTGCGCTGATTCGCGGTTTTCGGGGCGACTTGTTTTTTACCGGAAGGATTAAAACGCGCTTTGGTGAAATAATCCTTTAATGAATAAGCGCGGTCTTCGGCGATTTGTTTGAAAGCGTCGCGCAGTTCCTTATCGGAAAAAGTGCTGCCTTCGTCGAATAATTCGGCGAAATCGTTTAAAATTTGTTCAACTGTTGCGATGTCTGTCGGGTCGCCGTCAATAAGAATTTCGTTGCCGCGCGCGCCGATGTTTACGTCGAGAAGTGTTTCGAGATATTTGATGTTTTGGTCCTGAACGCCGAACAGTGTTTTTAAGCCCTGCGGCGGAAGCTCTATTTTTCTTAAATTACTCAAATTTGAAATATTTCCTTGTTTTGAAAATTCAACTTTTAATAAATTGAGGCTACTAAAAGGCTTCGGGGCTGTCAACGGAAATTTTACAAAAATATAACCTGTTTCGGACAAAAAATACTTTTATTTTTCGTTGATTTATGCAATGCTTGAGCTATCGAAAATGTTTGGTTGGAGTAACAAAAACAGTTACTTTCGCTTATTAACAAGGGCTTTTGGATATTGGGGGGAGATTTTATGAATGGCGAAGTAGAAGTTTTGAAAACCGAGGCGATTGCTTTCCCGCGAACGTTCGAAAAGCAGGAAATAATTGAAAATAAAATTGTTGAAGAAAGTATTGTTGTGGAAACGATAATAAAAATTGATTGTGCCGACAAAGAAAATCGTTTCGTCAGATTGAAAAAACATCTTCGTAGGCGGTCGGCAAGTATTTTGTAAATTATTTACTACGAACAAGGGAGGTTGATTATGCCAAGAGGCGACAAGGACAAATATACTGACAAACAAAAACGTCAGGCGGAACACATTGAAGAAAGTTATGAGAAAAGCGGTCTGTCGGAAGATGAAGCCGAACAACGCGCCTGGGCGACCGTAAACAAACAGGACGGCGGCGGCAAGAAAAGCGGTTCGGGACGCAAAAAAGCGAATGGCGGCAAAGCCGGCAATTAAATAAACAATATTCTATGAAAAAACAATGATTTTAAATCGTTGTTTTTTCTTTTTTTATAGCATCGAAAAAATATCGAAAAAGGGAGGAAGTTCCGGTAAAAAAATATAAAAATACCGGAAATAAAATATGAAATTAAATGAATTAGTAGAAAAACTCGCGGCTTTTGAATCGGGCGGTTTTCCTGTCGTGAGTCTTTACCTGGACGCGAAAGCGAATGAAAACGGGCGCGACGAATATAAAATCTGGCTCAAAGATGAAATTGCCGAATTGAGTGAAAACTTTGAAGAAGATTCGGCGGAAGCCCAAAGCATTAAACAGGATATTGAACGAATTCAGCAATTTTTGGAAACGGAAGTTGAAGAATCGGCAAATGGAATTGCAATTTTCGCGTGCAGCGGCGCGGACGGCTTTTTTGAAACCGCGCAGTTCGATGTGGCTTTCCCGAATAATCGGCTTTTTGCTTTTGACCGACCGCATATTTTTCCGCTGGTGCGTATCGTCGAGCAAAATCCGAGATATGCGGTTTTATGGTCTGACACAAATAAAGCCGATATCTATGTTTTCGGCGGTGAAAACACAATAAATGTCGAAACGGGTAAGCAGACGAAAGTTGAAGAAATCGAAAATATTGTTACGAATCGAACCCAGGTCGGCGGCTGGTCACAGGCGCGTTACCAACGCCACATCGAAAATTTTCATCTTCAGCACGCTAAGGAAACCGTCGAAGGATTGGAAAAATTGATGCGCGACGAAAAAATCGAATATCTGGTATTATGCGGCGACGAAGCGACGATTATGCCGATTTTGCGCCCGCAATTATCGAAAGTCGTCGAGCAGTCAATTGTCGGAACATTCAATCTGAGCCAATACGCTTCGGAAAATGAAATTCGTGAAAAAACATACGAAGTAATGACAATGCAAAACGCTTTAAAGGATATAGAAAGAGTCGAGCGAATGTATGACACGGCAAAAGCGGCAGCCGGTCTCGGCACGATGGGCGTGGAAGACACGCTCGCGGCATTGTCCAACGGGCAGGTCGAAGAATTGATTATCAGCTCGTCATTTGAAGCGATTAAATACAGCCCGAAAAAAGTGAAAAAGGTGTTGAAGGCTTATGCTCCGGGCGATGACAATTCGGCGAGCGACGAATTGCCGGAAGTTAAGGAAACACGACAAGTCAGCGATGAATTACTTATTCGCGCACTAAATTCCGGCGCAAAAATCGTTTTTATCGAAGATGAATCGCTTTTGAAGGAAGCAAACGGAGTCGGAGCGGTTCTTCGTTATAATATCAATGCGACGGCGAACGGTTAAAGATTCAAGATTCAAGATTCAAGATTCAAGATTCAAGATTCAAGATTCAAGATTCAAGATTCAAGATTCAAGATTCAAGATTCAAGATTGAGAGTGGAAATCTTGAATCTTGAATAAAAAACGAGCAAAGGGGGAAATATGTCAAAAAAAAAGTCGAGCGCAAAAACAAAAACGCAGCAACAGGATCAGCCGAAATCGCCAATGCCCGCGCAAAAACAGTCGCGTCCGGGCATCGAAGCGAAAATGACGCCGCGACCGGAATTTCTCGCTCCCGAATATAAAGGTTCGGGAAAATTACAGGGTAAAGCTGCGATAATAACCGGCGGAGATTCGGGAATCGGGCGTAGCGTCGCAGTTTTGTATGCGCGCGAAGGCGCGAATGTCGCTATCGTTTATTTGCCGGCAGAAGAAAAAGACGCTAAAGAAACCGCTAAACACATCGAAATGGAAGGCGGAAAATCTCTTCTGTTGCCGGGCGACGTGAAAGATTCAAAATTTTGTAAAAAAGCCGTAGAAAAAACTGTCAAAGAGTTTGGAAAATTAAATATTTTAGTCAACAACGCCGCTTTTCAAAAACACCAAAAATCAATCGAAGACATAACCGACGCGCAGCTCGAAAAAACATTTCAGACGAATACATTCGGTTATTTTTATATGGCTCGCGCCGCACTCAAACATTTTAAAGAGGGCAGCGTTATCGTTAATACCGGCTCGATTACCGGACTCGAAGGCAGTAAGGAATTGCTGGATTATTCAGCGACGAAAGGCGCGATTCACGCTTTTACGAAATCATTGGCACAACAGTTGGCGGAGAAAAATATCCGCGTCAACTGCGTTTCGCCCGGACCGGTTTGGACACCACTAAATGTGGCGGATAAAGAACCGAAAGAAGTCGCCAAACACGGCGCGGACACTCCGATGAAACGTCCGGCGCAGCCCGAAGAAATCGCTCCGGCATTTGTTTTTTTCGCCTCCGACGCGGATTCCAGCTACATCACCGGCGAAATTCTGACGATTCTCGGCGGCGAAACCCGAGCAGCTTAACAATTACGAATTTCAAATTACGAATTACGAATTAAAGGAAATTATTTCTTCATTCGTAATTCGTAATTTGAAATTCGTAATTCGCTTTGAAAAGGCTTGATGAGCATTTTGCCCAAAGTAACATCACTTTTTTTATTGAATTCTTTTACGCCGATTGTAATTTCGTTTTGCGGCACATCGTTGCGGAAAGTTCCGTGCAGAAAATCCCAGACAGTTAAACCGCTCGACCAATTTGAATCCTGTTCATCTTTTTTTACCGAATGATGAATGCCGTGAAGTCGCGGCGTGACGATGAATTTTTGCAGTTGATCTTCGTATTCTTTCGGCAAACGCACGTTGGAATGATGAAAAAGAATGCTCAGTAAAAGTAAAGATTGCCAGGTTTTTAAGGCTTTTGGCGAAACGCCGATTAGTAAAATTTGTCCGGCGCGAAACAAAACCGAAATCGTCATTTCGCCGAAATGAAAGCGAAGCGCGGTTGAAGCCGTCAAATCCAAATCGGCGTGATGAATACGGTGAAACCGCCACAAAAACGGAACTTTATGCGTCAAAACGTGCCAGAGATAAATCGTGTAATCAAGCAAAACAATGGCGAAAACGGTTTCTAAAATCTTCGGCAAACGAAAAACCTTTAATAAACCGAATCTTTTTCTTTCGACAAATTTAGTTAATTTATCAGCAACGGGTTTCTCTAAAAAATTGATTGTCGCACCCGCTGCTGAAGCTATCGCCAAATTTCGCGCCGTATTTATTTCCCTTCGTTCGATTTGTCGCCGCAAGGGTTTTTGCCTCTCGAAAAAATATAAAACCACGAAAGTTCCGATTGAAAGCGTCGCGTTAAGCCATTTCATAAATCAATTCTAAAACAATCGGCTTTGAATGCCATTTTTTTTCAAACGACTTTGCCTTTCGTCTGCTCGTTATGATAATCTTTCTCCTTTGTAATCAAACCTTTTTCTTATTTTGTTTCTTATTTTTTCTTATTTTGTTTCTTATCTATAAGAGGAGTTTTTATATAAAATGGCTAATAATGACAACGGTCAGCAAACCGGACGAATCGTACAGATTATCGGTCCGGTAGTTGACGTCGAATTTTCAAACAATTATTTACCGTCGATTTATCAATCTCTACGCATTACTTCCGAAGGTTTTGACGTTGAAACGCCGGTTGATGTTATCGCCGAAGTGCAGCAGCATTTGGGAGAAGGTCGCGTTCGCGCCGTTTCGATGCTTCCGACCGACGGTATGGTGCGCGGAATGAAAGTAATTGACACGGGCGGACCGATTACCGTTCCGGTCGGCATAGCGACTCTTGGCAGAGTGATGAACGTCGTCGGCGATTCGGTCGACGAACTCGGTCCGGTTAATTCCGAATCAAGAGCTTCGATTCACCGCCACGCGCCGTCATTCGAAGAACAGGCGACGGAACTCGAAATGTTCGAGACGGGAATTAAAGTTATTGACCTTATTCAGCCGTTCAAACGCGGCGGAAAAATCGGACTGTTCGGCGGCGCGGGCGTTGGTAAAACGGTTTTGATTCAGGAACTGATTACCAATATCGCCACCGAGCATAGCGGTTACTCGGTGTTTGCCGGCGTCGGTGAAAGAACGCGCGAAGGCAACGATTTGCTGCGCGAATTCGTCGAGTCGAAAGTTATCTCATATGGCGACGCTTTTGCTCATCATTTTGAAGAAACCGGCGATTTTGATATGACAAAGGTTGACAAAAACGCCTTGAAAGATTCTAAAGTGGCTTTGATTTACGGGCAGATGACCGAACCTCCGGGAGCGAGATTACGAGTCGCGCTATCCGGTTTGACGGTTGCCGAGTATTTCCGCGATCAGGGAAACGACGTGCTTTTCTTCGTTGACAATATTTTTCGTTTTACGCAAGCCGGTTCGGAAGTGTCCGCGCTGCTTGGTCGTATGCCTTCAGCGGTTGGTTATCAACCGACTCTGGCGACGGAAATGGGTGAAATGCAGGAGCGTATTACGTCAACGAAAACCGGAGCCGTCACGTCAATTCAAGCGGTTTACGTTCCGGCGGACGATTACACCGATCCGGCACCGGCGACAACATTCGCGCATTTAGACGCGGTGACCGCACTTTCGCGTCAGATTGTGGAGTTAGGAATTTATCCGGCGGTTGACCCGCTCTCCTCGAACTCGACGATTTTGACTCCCGATATTGTCGGCGACGAGCATTATAACACGGCTCAGGAAGTCAAACGTATTTTGCAGCGCTACAAAGATTTGCAGGATATTATTGCCATTCTCGGACTCGATGAATTGAGCGAAGAAGACAAATTAACCGTTGCGCGCGCGCGTAAAATCCAACGCTTCTTCTCGCAGCCGTTCTTCGTCGGCGAACAATTTACCGGTTTGAAAGGCGAATACGTCAAAATTGAAGATACTATCAAGGGTTTCCGCGAGATTCTCGACGGAAAATGCGACGATATGCCCGAACAATCATTCTATATGGTCGGCACAATCGAACAAGCCCGCGAAAAAGCCAAAAAAATGGCGGCTTCCGCTTAATAATTACGAATTCCAAATTACGAATTACGAATGAAGAAGTAATCAGACATTCGTAATTCGTAATTCGTAATTCGTAATTCGTAATTGAATTTATGTTGAATTTAGAAATTGTAACTCCCGAACGAAAAGTATTTGATGAAACGGTGGATGCCGTGACGATTCCGACGACGAACGGGGAAATCGGAATTCTTCCGAATCACGCGCCGCTTATATCAACGCTCAAGCCGGGAATCCTGAGTTATTCAAATCACGGCACGAGCGAAAGAATGGTTGTCGCGGGCGGTTTTGTCGAAATAAGCGCGAACAAAGTTTCGATTTTGGCGGACATTGCAGAAAAAGCCGACGAGGTCAACGTCGAAGCCGCGCGCGCCGAACGCGAAGCGTCAGAAAAAGTTCTTTCCGCCTGGAACGGCACCGAAGACGAATTTGAAGTTGAGAGGGAACGGCTCGAAAAAGCGCAAGCCCGTTTGAGCCTTGGTTCGGGAAAGTAATCACTTCTACTACTTACAAAATAAAGGCAATTCAGATGCAAAACTTTTATAATAATTTATAAATGTCGGATGTATGCGGGCGGTTTTGACAAACGGCTAATTTTAACCAACATAAAAATTGTTCGCAACTTAAGGAAAAAAAATTATGCTTTGAGTAAACAAGGTCGGGTTTATATTTTAGACTCGACTTTTTTATTTGTTACCTTTTAGCTAAATTAAACATAGATTGATTGTATTTATTTATAAAGATTCGTTATTATTGATGAAATCAATTCTGATTAATTTTTGTTAGAAAGTGGGGAGGGTTCGGAAATGAAATTATCCGTAAGCGCATTTTTTATTGTTTTGATATTTCTCAGCGCATCTTTCGCAAGCAAAACTTATGCTGCCGTGGTTATCAATGAAGTCTACGGCGCCGGCGGCAATAGCGGCGCAACATACAATCAAGATTTTGTAGAACTCTACAATAATGGAACAGTCAGTGTGGACATAACAGGTTTTTCACTACAATATGCATCGGCAACCGGAAGTTTTGGCACCATCGGTTGTAACATTACGGCACCAGATACAATTATTGAAGCGGGGACTTATTTTTTAATTGCAACCGGTTCAGCCAGTATGACAAACGGTATAGCATTACCAACTCCTAACGCAACTTGTTCGGGAATCAGTATGGCTGCGACAGCCGGAAAAGTAGCTTTGGTTAATAACACAACTTTATTAACAGGGACTTGTCCAACCGGCGCATCTATTGTTGATTTCGTCGGATATGGCACAACGGCTAACTGTTCTGAAGGAGGCGCACCGGCTGATGCTCCCAGCACGACAACTTCAACGCAGAGAATTCCTGCCGGAACCGACACCAATAATAATGCTGCCGATTTTCAAGCTGCCGCGCCGACTCCACAAGCCGCCGCCGGTCCGACTGCCGCGCCAGCGTCAATCAGCGGACAGGTTACGACGACTAGCGGACGGGGAATATCGAAAGTGAGAATAATGCTTTCGGGCGGAGATTTGGAATATCCGATTTTTGCCCGGACTAATAGTTTCGGGTATTATAAGTTTGAAAATCTTTCAGTTGGCGAAACATATATTTTAGAAGTGACGGCTAAAGGATATTCGTTTACAAATCCGAGTTTAGTTGTTAATTTGCAGAATAATCTTTTGGAAACAAATTTTCTTGGCGAGTTGATACATAACGCTGCAAAATGATGTGGCGGCTCAGGTGGAAGTATCTTTAAAGATTCATCAGGTTTTTGTTTTGAAAGACGCAAAATAATTGAAAGGGAGAGTAAAAACCGCTCTCCTTTTTTATTTAGATTTAGTATTTTTTTTTCCGAAAAATAAATCGTTATTTTGATAATTTCAAAAATACTGGAATTTAATCCGCCAACCAAAATTTTAAATGTCTATCTACGAAAAATTTCAGCCGATAAATCTCGAAAAAATTAAAACATACGAACTTGTTTCGCGCCCGAGCAAGGTGACGGTTGAAGATTTTGCGAAGCCGATCGCAGACGAAGATTCGCTCAAATCATTTCTCGACAAACTTCCAAATATACTTGCCGTTCAATCGCTGCGTGAAATAGCCAATCAAATCAGACGGGCGAAAGATTTGAACAAGCCGATAATTTGGGGCATCGGCGGTCACGTCGTTAAAACCGGAAATTCTCCGATTATTATTGATTTGATGCGGCGCGGATTTGTTTCGGCAATTGCCGGCAACGGTTCGGTTCTCGTTCACGATACGGAAATCGCTCTGGTCGGATTTACTTCCGAAGATGTTGACGTAACGCTTGGAAAAGGCGATTTCGGCGCGGCGAAAGAGACCGGAGAGATTTTAAATTGTGCCGCAATAAACGGACGTAAAGATGAAATCGGCTTGGGCGAAGCGATGGGCAGGGAAGTTCACCGACAAAATCCGCCGAATGCCGAAGTTTCTCTTTTATACGAAACTTATAAAAATAAAATTCCGTTTACGGCGCATTTAACAATCGGAGCTGATGTCGGACATTTTCACTCAAATTGCGACGGCGCGGCATTGGGCGCAACCTCGCACACCGACTTTAAACTGTTCTGTTCTATCGTCAGGGAATTAAATGGGGGCGGTGTATATCTTAATCTTGGTTCAGCCGTGACATTGCCGGAAATTTTTTTGAAAGCCGTCACGGTCGTGAGAAATTTAGGATTTGATTTGCAGGATTTTACAACGGCTAATTTTGATTTCATTCAGCATTACCGACCTTTAACAAATATCATTCGTCGTCCTGTTGCCGACGGCGCAGGTCGTGGATTTTCCGTAATCGGGCATCACGAAATAATGATTCCGATACTCGCCGCGCAAATTATATGCATCTGATTCAAAACAGAAAAACTTCGTTTTACGTAAAACGAAGTTTTTCTGTTTTTCTTAAATTAGGAAACTACCGAATGGTTCAGCGATTAACGATAGATATGTTCGCCGCGATTATTACGAAATTCATTTTCAAAATAATCCGCATCTTCTTGATTACGCGGTTTAACGCCGACAACCGCGCCGCCTTCGTTTATTCCGCTTTCATAGAGTTTGGCGCGATCTTCAGGAATACCTGAACCGACTAACGCGCCGACCAATCCGCCGGTTAAACCACCGGCACCGGCACCGGCAAGAGCCGCCGCAATTGGACCGGCAACAACCAAACCTAAACCGGGAATTAATACGCTTGTTCCGATAGCGGCAATTCCGCCGATGATTGCGCCGAGCGTTCCGCCGATTGCTGAACCTGCTCCGGCACCTTCAAGAGCTTTTGAACCGAGCGCGGAATCATCACCGTCGGTAAACCAAGTGTCGCGTGTTTTGTCCGACATCATCAAATTAACGTCGTCATCATTATAACCGCGGCTTCGGAGCGAGCTATAGGCTTTTTCAGTGCTTTCGCGGTCTCTAAACATTCCGGTTAGCATTCCGCTGCTTGTCGCTGCGCTTGTTGCAGCGCCCGTTCCGCCTATGTTTGCGCCTACTACATCGTTGTTTTCTTGTCTGGCGTTGCCAAACGCATTTTGAGCTTCGCCTTCGCGCTCAAGACTTCTGTCGCCGGTAATCGCACCGGCAGCGTCTTTCACGTTACCAACCACTCTATCTTTAAATCCGCCTGCTTCTTCTTTAACTGTTCCGTCGTTATTCATAAATATTCCTCCAAGAATTTTTTAGCTTGTTAGCTTATGAGTATGCTAGTGCAATGAATGTGCCAGACAGTTTTCTTGGAATTAAATAACAGCAATTGCAACAATAAACCCGGTATATTAAATAAATATTTGTATTTGAAAATTGCTGTATTGTTTTGATTTGGGACAATAAAACAATTTTATTTGTCTGTATTTGAAACACACGGAAAAGTAAATTTATTCCGGTGACGTAAGGCGAGTTAGCAGCAAAACAAATTCATTATCGAAAGTTTGTGATAATCTTTATTTAAATCATCTTTTTGACAAACGATTATGTTAAAAATCACTTCAAATTTTTTTGCTTTTTTTCTGGTATTTTCAATGACGATTTCTATTGACGGACAACCGAATGATAATAATTACCGAATTTTCGACGCAAACGGTAATCCGACAAGTATGGACAAGATTATCGAAGAAATCGGTAAATCGGATGTCGTGTTTCTGGGCGAGCGGCACGACGACGCAGTTGCTCATCATCTTCAATTTAAAATTCTGGAAACCGTTTACGAAAAATACGGCAAACAAAGGAAACCGGTTCTTTCATTGGAAATGTTTGAGCGCGATGTGCAGATTGTTTTGGATGAATACCTAAAAAATCAGATTTCCGAAGCGCATTTTCTTTCATCGAGCCGACCGTGGGGAAATTACAAAACCGATTATCGCCCGTTAATCGAATTTACCAAAGAAAAAAATATCGAAGTTATCGCTGCGAACGCTCCGCGCCGTTACATCAATATGGTTTCCAGACTCGGACGCGATTCTCTCAACGGGCTTTCGCCGGAAGCGAAAAAATGGCTTGCGCCGCTTCCTTTCGGCGAAGGGTCGGCAGCTTATACCAAAAAATTCAACGCTTTAATGGGTTCCCAAACCAATTCGGTTAATCCGCACAATCAGATGCTCGCTTCACAATCGCTCTGGGACGCGACGATGGCTTATTCGATAGCTGAAAAATTAAAACAGCGCAAAAACGCTTTGCTCGTTCATTTGAACGGAAGTTTTCACACGGAAAATCGTTTAGGAACGGTCGAACATCTGTTGAAATATAACCCGAAGACAAAAATTCTGGTCGTAACGATGCGTTATGAAGATGCTTTCGCAAATTTTGATAAAACTAAACACGAGGGTCTGGGAGATTTTGTAATCTTAACGGACGCGAAAGTTCCGCGAAGCCAGAGGTAGGAAAGGGAGAAAAGGAGAAGAGGAGAAGAGGAGAGAGGGAGAAAAAATATTTAGTTATCGAGAATTTGTAATTTCAAATTCAAGATTACAAATTAAAAAAATCTCCTCTTCTCCCCTTCTCCCCTTCTCCTCTACTTCATTTAGCTTTCGTTGCCGTAAACGTAATCGGCGGAAGTCCCGGTCCGGCGAGCGTTCCGGTCATTTTATCGCCGTCAATTATTCCTTCCATCGTAAGCTGCATTGCTTGCCCGCCAATATCAACTTTCAATGTTCCGGTTAAATTATTAGCGCTGACTTTTGCGGTTTCGATAGTCCCGCTGCCTTGCGTTGAAGAAATGGTTCCCGTCACGGTAGAACCGGTTTGATTAACATCTAAAGTAATAGGAATTTCCTGACCGCCGGCGTTGGCGAGCATATTCCATTTACCGGTGATGTTGACCATCGGCGCGGCATTCGTCTCCATTGTCTTTGGCATCGAAATCGTTACGGTTTTCGGATCAACCGTAATTTCCTTTAGACGCTGCGCGACTTCCGGCGTCACCGATTCCTGAAAACGTCCGCCCAGATGTTTCGCCAGGAATTTTTCAGCCGTCGCAATCATCGCCATATTATTTACGGGACGCGCGAAACCGTGACCTTCATCCGGCGCGACCAAGTATTCAACCGGATAATTCCGCTCGCGCAGAGCAATCACGATTTGGTCTGATTCGCGTTTGTTGACTCGCGGATCGTTCGCGCCCTGCACGACGAGCAGCGGCGTTTTGATTTTCGCAGCGTGAGTTAGCGGTGATTGCCGTTCCATTTGCGCTTTGCCTTCAGGCGTATTCGGGTCGCCCATTCGTTTGTAGAAAACGACTCGTCCGGCTTCCCAATACGGCGGGATTGATTCGAGCAGAGTTTTCAGA
>Ga0136623_10000410_pt1 | contig 12663 bp, 13 predicted proteins | sample AntDrymUQ4492106_2_FD_104656 | JGI IMG/M metagenome (GOLD analysis project Ga0136623, IMG submission 104656) | Polar desert sand microbial communities from Dry Valleys, Antarctica - metaG UQ449 (21.06) | ecosystem: Environmental > Terrestrial > Soil > Desert | place: Antarctica: Dry Valley...
ACGTCGGCGAGCTCGGCTGGGAGCTCTACCCGCCGGCCGAGTACGGGCTCGCGTTGTGGGACACGCTCGTCGCGGCGGGCGCGGCACACGGCCTCGTGCCCGGCGGCTACCGGGCGATTGACGCTCTGCGGGTCGAGAAGGGCTATCGCGTCTGGTCGAGCGACATCACGCCCGAGGAGACGCCGTTCGAGGCCGGGCTCGGGTTCGCCGTCGCGCTCGACAAGGGCGTCGACTTCCTCGGCCGTGAGGCGCTCGTCGCGGCCCGCGCGGCGGGGCCCCGCAAGCGCCTGCGGTGCCTGGTCCTCGACGACCCACGCTCGGTCGCCCTGGGCAACGAGCCGGTCCGCGTCGGCGATCGGATCGTCGGCCGGGTGACGTCCGGCGGATACGGCTTTGCGGTCGATCGGTCGATCGCCTTCGCCTACCTGCCTCCGGATCAGGCCGCGATCGGAACCCGGGGCGACGTCGAGGTCTTCGGCGAGTGGGTCGGCTTCGAGGTGGCGCGCGAGCCGCTGTACGACCCCGACGGGGCGAGGATTCGCGGGTGAGCACGCCTGCATTCGGACCGGAGTGGTCCGCGTCGTTGCGCCGTGGCACGGATGCCGAGCTGCGGGGCTGGGTCGACCTCGCGCTCTCGGCGTGCGACGAGGCCGACACGATCGCCCTCGCGCATTTCCGGCGCGATCTCGTCATCGAGACGAAGCCGGACCGCTCGTTCGTCACCGTCGCGGACACGTCCGTCGAGCGGGCCATCCGCGACCGGATCGCGGCCGCCGAGCCAAGCCACGGGATCGTCGGCGAGGAGCTCGGCACCGAGGCCGGCGACGCGTCGGTCCGCTGGTACGTCGACCCCATCGACGGCACCCACAACTTCATCCGCGGCGTGCCGCTGTTCGGAACGCTTCTCGCGGTCGAGCGCGATGGTGAGCTGCAGGCGGCCGTCCTGTCCGCGCCCGCGCTGCGGGAGCGCTGGTGGGCGTGGCGGGGAGGCGGCGCATGGGGCGCAGGCGCGGCTGGAGTCGCGGGCGCCGGGCCCCGCCGGATCCGGACGTCGCGGGTCACCACTCTCCGTGACGCCCAAGTGCTCTATGGCTCCGGCCGGGACATCGTCGCGTCGGGCCGGGTGCCCGGATTTCCGGCGCTCCTCGACGCGGTCTGGCGGGAACGCGGGTTCGGCGACTTCTGGGGCTACGCGCTGACCGCCGAGGGCGCGGCGGAGGCGATGCTCGAAATCGACCTCTCGCCGTGGGACGCGGCCGCGCCGACACTCCTCGTCGAGGAGGCCGGCGGACGGGTGACCGATCTGGAGGGGCGCCGGCGGATCGACAGCGGGACATTCCTTGCGACGAACGGACATCTCCACGACGAGATCAGGACCAGGCTCATCGCCGACTGAGGAGGGCTGCATGGACGAACGGTCGATTCAGACAGGCGGGACCGAGCATCTGCCGCCGCCTGCCGCCGTCGCGGGCGGCGCGGCGGGAAGGGGCCAGCTCGACGATCCGCGGGCGCTGACCATTCTCACCACCGAGCATTGGAGCCTGCTGTCCGCCCGGTCGCTCGTGTACAACGAGGCATTCGCTCGGACCGGCATGTTCCTGACGTTCCTGTCGGCGAGCCTGGTCGCCCTCGCCCTCGCTTCGCAGGGGATGGGGTTCGACCGCGACTTCCTGCTGCTGGCCGCGGTCATCCTCGGCTTCGATCTGGTCATCGGCTTCGCGACGCTGGGGCGGGTCGGCGCTGCGAGCAGCGAGGACCTGCGCTGCATCCTGGGCATGAATCGGCTTCGCAACGCCTATCTCGAGATTGCTCCCGAGCTCGAGCCGTACTTCATCACCAGCAAGCACGACGACCTTCTCGGCATCGTGTCGACGTACGGTGAAGCGGTCGACCGCGGCGCAGCGCGCTAGGACAAGTCCAGCCGCATGAGGATGCGAGGCTTGTGATCGCTCTTCGCCGCCGTCTCGACGATCCGCTTGAAGCCCGCCCTCTCGAACATCGGGGTCAGCCCGACGTAACCGAACCCGCTGTCGACCCGGCCACCTCCAGGATCGATGGGATACGCCTCCAGGCCCGGTGCGCCCGAGCGGCGGGCGAAGTCGATGACGCCATCGAGCAGGGCACTCGCGACGCCGCGCCGTCGGTATCCGACGCGGATGTTGAAGCAGAGGATGGCCCACACAGGCTTGTCGTCGATCTTCGGGATCGTCCGCGAGCGCTCGAGGCGCGGCAACCGGAGCCGGGGGCCGAAGCCACACCAACCGGCAACCTCGCCGTCTACGTACGCGAGCATGCCCGCCGGCGGGTCTTCCCCGAGCTGCGACCGGAGGAGCTTCCGCCGCACGCCGGGCCCAGAGTTCCAGCTGCTCGAGAAGCCGCGCGGAGCCTGGCACCAGCAGCCGCGGTCACCATTCCCGCCGAGCACCTTCACGACATCACCCCAGCGATCCGGCAGGGCCGGGACGACCTCGATGCTCGTGGACGCGTCAGCCGGCAAGGTCGACCCACGCTCCGAGCAGCTCGTCGCGATCCTCCTCTGTCAGTCGGTCGCCCAGCAGGAGAGCGATGGCCACCTCACCGAGCGACGCGGCGAGGTTGGCTCGATCGGCAACTGTGCCGGGCCGGCCCCAGTTGGCCTCCATCCAGCCGGGCTGGGCCGTCGAGCGGTTGAAGAGCGACAGGACCCATTCGTCGATCGCGGCCCTGACACCGGCCACGTCGTTCCCGAGCCGTGCATCTTCCGCGGCCGTCCGCGCGCGGTCCAGGGCGTCAGCGTGGGCCTGCTTGTCGAGCGGTCGCGCGGCAAGCGCGAGCATGTCCTCGACCCGCAGGCGCTCGAGTCGCTCCCAGAACCGGTCGAGCGGCGCCGAAGCCTTCACGCGCCCGCGGCGGCGAGGCTGTCGCCGAGGATCGCCAGGGCCTTGTCAACCTCCTCGGCGGTCGTCACGAGCGGCGGGATGATCCGCACGACGTTCGCATAGGTTCCGGCCGAGAGGACGATCAGGTGGCGCTCGAGGGCCGCCGCGAGCACACGCTTCGCCATGTCCGGGTTCGGGACACGGCCGTCGCCCTCGCCCGGCCGGATGAACTCGAGGCCCACCATGCAGCCGAGACCGCGAACGTCGCCAATCGCTGGGTGTTGAGGCGCGATCGAGCGCAAGCCGGCAATCAGCTGATTCCCGCGCTCACGGGCGTTGCCTACGAGCCCCTCGTCCTCGATGACGTCGAGTGTCGCGTTCGCAGCGGCGCACGCGACGACGTTGCCGCCGTACGTCCCGCCATGCGTACCGGGCTGGAGCTTGTCGAGCAGGACGCGCTTCGCGAGGATCCCGGACAGCGGAAGCCCGGACGCGATGCCCTTCGCCATCACGAGGATGTCCGGCTCGACGTCCCAGTGGTTGACGGCGAACATCTCGCCGGTCCGCCCGTACCCGGTCTGGATCTCGTCGGCGATGAGGAGGATCCCGTGCTGGCGGGTGATCTCGCGGAGGCGAGGCAGGAACGCGGGTGGCGGGACGATGTAGCCGCCCTCGCCGAGGACCGGCTCGACGATGATCGCCGCCACCCGGTCCGGATAGATGACCTGGTGGAAGAGCAGGTCGAGTTGCGCTTCCCAGTCGCACGTGCAGTTGGCGTCCGGGGCGTGCGCGCCGCCCGCCGCGCGGTAGCAGTACGGGAACGGCGTGTGATAGACGGAGCCGGGGAGCGGCTCGAACGCGGCGCGGTAGACATCCTTCGCGGTCGTCAGCGCCATCGTCTGCGCGGTCCGGCCGTGAAAGCCGCCCCGGAAGGCGAGGATCACCGGCCGGCCGGTCGCGACACGGGCGAGCTTGACGGCCGCCTCGATCGCCTCCGCCCCGGAGTTCGACAGGAAGGCGCCCCAGCCGTCGCCGGGCAGCAGCCGCGTCAGCCGTTCGTACAGCCGGAGCCCCGGCTCGTGATAGACGATGTTCTGCTGGCCGTGGAGGAGCTTTGCCGCCTGGGCCTGGATCGCGGCCACGACCCGGGGATGGGCGTGGCCGGTGTTGACGACGCCGATTCCGGCGCTGTAATCGAGGTAGCGCTCGCCATCGGTCGTGACGAGCCACGATCCCTCACCATGGTCGACAACAAGGTTCGTGATCCGGCCCCAGACCGGCGGCACGACGCTCCGTTCGGGCAGGGCCGCGCCGTTTCTGGGGGTAGCCGTGTCAACCATCGGGCGCCTCACTTCGTGCGTCCATTCTCCGGTGTCAGGCCACGGTGCGCAGCCGCGCCGCGCGCCGGGCGTTGCGTGACTGGAGCAGCGTGGAGATCGCCACGAGCCCGACGGCCACGGCGAAGATCAGCGTGCCGATGACGTTGACCTGTGGCGGGATCCCGATCCGCTGCGCCCCCCAGATGAACATCGGGAATGTGACCGTCCGGCCGGCCGTGAAGTTCGTGATGACGAAGTCGTCGATCGAGAGGCTGAACGCGAGCAGGGCCGCCGCCATGACCCCGGGCAGGATCAACGGGAACGTCACTCTCCAGAACGTCGTCCATTCGTTCGCCCCGAGGTCCATCGCCGCCTCCTCGAGGTTGCGATCGAAGCCGGCCAGTCGGGCGCGGACGGTCACGACGACAAAGCTGATGTTGAACATGATGTGGGCGATGAGGATCGTCAGCTCGTTGAGAGGGAAGAACGGTGGCTGACCGAGCGCGACGAACATCGTCAGCAGCGAGGCGCCGAGGATGATCTCCGGCGTCGCCATCGGCAGGAAGATCAGCAGGTTGGCCGTGCCCTGGCCGCGGAACCGGTAACGGACGAGCGCGAGGGCGATGAGCGTCCCGAGGGCCGTCGCGACGATCGTCGAGACAAAGGCAATCCGGATGCTTGTCCAGACAGCGTCCTCCAGGCCCGGCACACCGAAGGGCGAAAGCCACGCGTCGAGGGTGAACGCACGCCAGGCGACGTTGCTCCGGCCGATCGGGTCGTTGAAGCTGAACAGGGCCATCACCGCGACCGGCAGCATCAGGTACACGATCGCGAGTGCCGTGAACAGGAAGAGCACATAACGGTCGACGGCCCGCGAGAAGCGGTCGAGGAGGGACGGACGGGGAGCGGCGACCATGCCCGTTGCCGCGGCGGTCGCCACGGTCAGACGCCCCGACCGGTGGTCAGGCTCTCCGTCCCGAGCAGCCGGGCGTATGCCGCGACCGCGACGAGGATCGCCGCCATCAGGATGAAGCTCAGAGCCGCGGCGGTCGGGTAGTCGGCGTTCGTCAGGAACCGGCTCTGGATGACGTTGCCGATCATGTTCGTCGAGGGGTTCCCGAGGAGGGCCGCGTTGACGTAGTCGCCCATCGCCGGGATGAACGTGAGGAGCGTCCCGGCGAACACGCCGGGGAGCGCCAGCGGAAGCGTCACCCGGACGAACGCCTCTGACAGGAAGAGTGTCCCGACGATCCCGCCGACCACGCCGCCCGCGAGCGCCATCACGAGGACGTCGAAGCCGAAGATCGCCGCAAGGAGGGCGAACGTCCCCGCCCCGAAGAGCGCGCCCGCGATCGTGCCACCCGGTCGCCACGGACCCGCGTACAGGTCCTGAGCCGCCTCGATGAGGCGCTTGTCCAGCTTCTCGAGCGCGACGTACATCGGCAGGGTCATGAACGGCAGGAAGTTGTAGGTGATGCCGGAGACGACCGCGATCGGAGTGGCGAGGACCCGGAACCCGGAGTCGACGAGCCCGATCTCCTTGAGCGGCCCGATGACCATCCCGTCATCGCCCAGGATGATTTTCCAGCTGAACGTCCGGAGGAGGAAGCTCGTGAAGAACGGGGCGATCACGAGGAACAGCAGCAGCGCCTTGTAGCGGCCGCCCCGGAAGGCGATCGCGTAGGCCAGTGGGAATCCGACGAGGAACGCGAGGATCGTCGCCGCGCCGGCGAACGCGACGGATCGCCCGAACTGCTCGCTGTAGCGCTCGATCGCGGCCGGATAGGTGGTCCAGTTATCGAGCGAGAAGCTGAAGCCGGTCTCGAGCGTCCCGGACCAGAACGAGCTGATGAACATCTGGACAGCCGGGTATGCGTAGAAGACCAGCAGCCAGAGGACACCCGGCGCGAGCAGGAGGAAGGGGATCAGCCCTCGATGGCGTTTGAGCAGCGTCCCCACCGGTCTGGAGCCTGCCTAGACCCCGATGAGCTCGGAGAACTTGTCGTCGAACTCGCGCTCCTCGGCCTCGGTCAGCGACTTGAAGCGCTTCACCTTGGCGAGGATCTCCGGCGTCGGGAAGATCAGCGGGTTGGCCGCGAGCTCCTCGTCGATCTTCGCCAGCTCAGCCTGGGCGCCCTTGACCGGGCAGATGTAGTTCACCCACGCCTCGACCTGGGCGGCGATCACCGGGTCGTACACGAAGTCGATCATCAGCTCGGCCGTGTACTTGTGGGCCGCACCCTTGGGGATGAGCATGTTGTCGTACCACAAGGTGCCGCCCTCGTCCGGGGCGACCCACTCGAGCGTCTCCTTCTCGAGCTTCTTCTGGATGATGTCGCCGGACCACGCCATCGCCAGGACGACGTTGCCCGAGACGAGGTCCTCCGCGTACTCGTTGCCGGTGAACGCGCGGATGATGTCCGCGTCGACCGCCTTCTTGATCTCGGCGATCGCCTCGTCGAACTGCGCGCTCGTCACCTGGCCGGGGTCATAGCCGAGCTTCTGGAGTGCGATGCCCATCGTGTCCCGCATCTCGGACAGGAACGTCACCCGGCCGGCCCACTTGGCATCCCACAGGGCCGCCGAGCTCGTGAGCTGGCCGGTCACGGCACTGTCGAACCCGAGCCCGGTCATCCCGCCCTGCCATGGTGCGTGGTAGTCGTTCGTCGGGTCGAAGTCCGGGCCCTTGTAGACGTCCTCGAGGTTGGCCACGTAGTTGGGCAGGTTGGCCTTGTCGAACTTCTCGAGCCAGCCGAGCCTGACGAGCCGGCCCGCCATCCACTGGGTGAGGACGACGATGTCCCAGCCGCTGTCCTGGCCCGCCTCGAGCGGCACCCGGAGCGTGCCGAAGAACTCGTTGTTGTCGTTGATCACCTCGGAGTACTCGACCTTCGTCCCGTACTTCGCGGTGAAGTCCTCGAGGGTCTTGTGCTTCGTCTCGTCGTTCTCGTCGGTGTCGATGTAGAGGGGCCAGTTCGCAAAGACCAGCTCTGCGGATGGCGAGAGCTGCGGCGCTGGAGTGTCAGATGCGGCGACGCTCGCCGAAGGCCCGCTGCTCGGCACGGATGCGCTCGGGGCGGCGCTGCCGGTTCCCCGCGAGCCGCATGCCGCGAGGAACGCCGAGAAGCCGGCCACCGTCGAGCCCTGGATGAACCGCCGCCGCGTCAGCGCGGGCGGGATGATGTGCTTCGGCAGGTCGTTCACGTGCTTTCCTCCAATTGCGCCCTCCGCGGTCAGCCCGCGGCGAGCGCCTCCTCCGTGGGGCCCGGCTCGGGCCGAACTGCGAACGTGTGATCCGGTGACCAGCTCAACCGGACGTCTTCTCCGGGGCGGTGGAGCGACCCATGGACGGTCCGCTCCACGTTCTGCTCGTAGACGGTGATCAGCTCGCCGTCGCGGGTCTCGACGATGTACTGGGTCGAGACACCGAGGTACGAAGCGTCACGCACCTTTCCGGCGAGCTGGTTCGACGCGGCCGGGACCTGGGCATCCTCCGAGTGCATCCGGATCTTCTCGGGGCGGACCCCGATCTCGATCGCGGCGTGTCCGTTCGTCTGCACGCGAGGCACCCGGACCGTGGTGTCGTCCGCGAGACGCAGCGTCGCGTACCGGTCGTCGGAGCCCGCCGTGCCCTCGATCCGCCCCGCGATGAGATTGCTGATCCCGAGGAATCCGGCGACGAAACGCGTGGTGGGGCGCTCGTAGAGGCTCTCCGGGTCGCCCAGCTGCTCGTACCGGCCGCGGTTCATCACCGCGATCCGGTCCGACATCGTCATCGCCTCTTCCTGATCGTGGGTCACGTAGATGAACGTGATCCCGACCTCCTGCTGGATGCGCTTCAGCTCCACCTGCATCTGCTTGCGGAGCTTCAGGTCGAGCGCGCCGAGCGGCTCGTCGAGCAAGAGGACGGCCGGCCGGTTGATGAGCGCCCGGGCGAGCGCGACCCGCTGCGCCTGGCCGCCCGACAGCTGGCTCGGCTTTCGGCGCTCGTAGCCCGGCAGCTCGACGAGGGCGAGCATCTCGGTCACGCGGCGCTTCACCTCGGCACCCTTGACGCCCTTCCGGCGGAGGCCGAATGCGACGTTGTCGTAGATCGACAGGTGAGGGAAGAGCGCGTAGTTCTGGAAGACGGTGTTGACGTTCCGCCGGTACGGCGGCTGCCACGTGACGTCGCGGCCCTGGAGCTCGATCAGGCCCGACGTCGGTTCCTCGAATCCGCCGATCATCCGGAGCGTCGTCGTCTTGCCACAGCCCGACGGTCCGAGGAGGCTGAAGAACTCGCCGTCCTGGACCTCGAGGTCGATGTGGTCGACGGCAACGACGTCGCCGAATTTCTTGACGACCTGGACGAGTCGGACGTCGACGGCGGGCACGTTCCTCCCCACTCCTGCGTCCAATGGAAACCCCTGGTCCGAACGGACAAGTGGCCGAACAGTAGGCCCCGTCGTAGGGGCTGTCAAACGGACGACTCCAGCGGCAACGGCCCGGATCGGGTGCGAGATTCGCACGCCATTGCGCGAAAGGACCGCGGTCTTCGTGGGGTCCGTGGTGCCCGCACCGGGACCGCCTGGCGGCCCGGTGTCGATGCGGGGCGCCGTCGCCGATCCGGGGTACGATATCGACGCCCCGACCGTCAGAACGCTATGCGAGGACCGTCCAGCCCGATGACCACGCTCACGAACGACACGATCTACGACGCCCTCCGTCAGGTCCAGGAGCCCGAGCTCGGCGGCGACCTCGTCACGCGGAACATGATCAAGGACCTCCGCATCGACGGCACGGCCGTAGCCTTCACGATCGAGCTGACGACGCCGGCCTGCCCGCTCAAGGACGAGATCGAGACGAACGTTCGGCAGGTGCTGCAGCCGCTGGGCGTCGAGGCGATCGACATCACCTGGGGGGCGATGGTCCGCCGGGCGGCCCCGCAGCAGCCCCAGCAGCTCGTGCCGGGTGTCAAGAACATCATCGCCGTCGCGTCCGGCAAGGGCGGCGTCGGGAAGAGCACCGTCAGCGTCAACCTGGCCGTGGCCCTTGCCCAGTCGGGCGCGTCCGTTGGTCTGCTGGATGCGGATATCACCGGCCCGAACATCCCGATGATGATGGGCATCGACGGCCAGCCCAAGGCAAGCGAGAGCAACAAGATCACGCCGCTCGAGCGCTACGGGGTCAAGGTCATCTCGATCCAGTTCTTCGTGCCCGAGGGCCAGCCGATCGTGTGGCGCGGCCCGCTCGTCGGCGGCGCGATCCAGCAGTTCCTCCGCGACGTCGACTGGGGCGACCTCGACTACCTCGTGATCGACCTCCCGCCGGGAACCTCGGACGCGCAGCTCACCCTCGCCCAGGCCGTCCCGATCAGCGGCACCGTCCTCGTCACGACGCCCCAGGAGGTCGCCCTCGCGGACGTCACGAAGGCGCTCGCGATGCTCAAGCGGATGAGCGTGCCGGTCATCGGGATCGTCGAGAACATGACGGGCTTCGTCTGCAGCCACTGCGGCGAGGTGACCGAAATCTTCGGCCGCGGCGGCGGCGAGCGGTTTGCCCAGCAGCACGGGATCGAGTACCTCGCCGGGATCCCGCTCGACGTCACGGTCCGCCAGGGCGGAGACGTCGGCGTGCCGGCGGTCGCACAGCGAGAGCCCGGGCCCGCAGCCCTGTCGCTCACGGCGCTCGCCCAGATCGTCGCCGCCCGGATGAGCGTTCGCGCCGCCGGCCGCGACGAGCAGCCGGTCCTGACGATCTCCTGATCCAGCGGCCTCAACCGCCGCTGATCACGCCTTCGCTGCCACCGGCCTGCAAGAGCTGATCCCAGCTCGCCTCGAGGTGCCGGGCGGCGAGCCCGACGATCCGCCGAATGAGCCTGGCGGACTCGCGTGATCCGCCCGCCGCGAGATCGACGATCGTGTCGACCGGGATCGCGATCACCTCTGTCGCCCCGGTCGCGCGGGCGCCCGAGAGCGTCACCGCACCCTCGCGCATCGCCGACCAGCCCACCAGGTCGCCCGGTCGAAGGCTCTCGACGATGACCGAACGGCCGTCCGCCTCCGCTCGCAGCACGAGTCCGCCCGCCACCACGACGTGAAGCGTGCGCGCCGGCTGGCCCTGGGCGAACAGCACCTCGCCGTCGGCCAGCCGCCGTCGCGTGGCGACGACGGCGAGCGCGGCGAGGTCCTCGGCGGGCAGGCCCTCGAAGAGGGAGACCCCCGCGATCTCGCCCGCGGTGACTTCCTTCATCGGGGCACCTCCTCGACAACGCCGCTGGCCTCCGTGGCCATTGACTCGGGGGCAGCGACAGCCCGACCAAGCTCGGCGAGCAAGACCGCCGCTGCCGTTAGCGCCGCGCGCGAGCGGCCCTGCGCTCCGCCGAGGAACGCGAGCCGTCGCTCGCGGTGTAGCCCGTGGGGCGACGCGACGACGATGCTCACCGCCGTGTCGTCGCCGCGGGGCGCGGCGCGCACCGCAACGCCCACCTCGCAGCGGCCGGTGTCGCGTGCCGCCCCTGCGAGCCGTTCCAGCGCCGCGGCTCCGTCGGTCGGGTCGGCGGCCAGGGACTCCGTTCGCCGGAGCCACTCCACGTCGCCGAGAAGGCGCGCGAGCGACCCGCCCGTGCCGACCTCGACGATCGCCAGCCCCCACCCGAGATCGCCGAGCCGCTCGCCGATCGCGCCCGACCAGGTCGTCTCGCCGCGTGCCCAGACGTGATCGCCGAGCCGCTCCAGGACTTCGGCCTCGGCCGCGTCCGCGATGTCGGCCGCGGTCCGCGACGGACGACCGTCGGTGGACGTCTCCGCGACCGCGGCGATTCGGACATCGACCGCATCGGACCGGGCGTACGTCGCCACCACCGGGTTGGGGGCCCGCAGCAGCGCGTCGCCGAGCACGTCGGCGACCTGCGACTCGCCGACGCCCGTCAGCCGCAGCGTCCTGATCTCGGCCTCCGTGCCGAGCCCACGGGCCTCGAGCCGGGGCAGCACCCATTCGGACCACATCGGGCGCATCTCGCGCGGCGGGCCGGGCAGCGCGACGACGATGCGCCCGTCGGCCCGCTCGACCCACCAGCCCGGCGCGGTCCCGTTGGCGTTGGGGATCGGCGTGGCCGACGGGATGAGCCAGGCTTGCTTCAGATTGAGCTCCGGAAACGGCATCTCGCGACGTGCCCACAGCCCGCGGAGCCACCGTTCGATGGCCGGGTCGACGGTGGGCAGCTCGCCGCAGACCTCCGCGATCGCCTCGCGGGTGAGGTCGTCGGGCGTGGGCCCGAGGCCGCCCGTCGAGATGACGAGGTCCGCGTCCGCAAGTGCCGCTCTGAACGTCGCCGCCACGGCCGGCAGGTCGTCGGGCACGGCCTGGATACGCTGAACGCGGACGCCTCGCCCCGTGAGCGCGCGCGCGAGCTCGCCCCCGTTCGTGTCGCGCGTCTCACCCGCGAGCAGCTCGCTCCCGACGCTGAGGATCTCGGCGCGCGTCAGCCTGCGCTCGGAGGAGGGCTGATCGACCATGCGCTGAGCGTACTCCACGCCTGCCCGCTGCTCGGGCGGCCAACCGTGGCGTACCGGCGCCGGTACCATCGGGCGAGCGACATCGCCGAATCGATGGGCCACGGTGAAACGAGCATGACCGATCTCGACGGCAGCGGGTTCACGCAGCTCGACCGGCTTCTCGAGCTCGTCGCGCGCACGCGCGAGCTTCTTGACGCCGTCGCCGGGCATGGCGAGTTGCCGGAAGGCGGGGCCGCCTACCTCGAAGGGATGACCCTGCCGCACCTCGAGGACGTCCAGGCCGGCTTCCAGGGCTCGCTCCGCTCCGAGGCAGCCGACGCCGCCGAGCTTCGCTACCTCCTCCTGCAGGTTGCCCAGCTGCGCGTGCCGCCGCCGCAGACCGAGGTGGACCGGCGCGCGGCCGCTGCCGAGGCGCTCGGGGAGATGGCGCTCCGCCCAAACGCCGACTCCGTCGCGCAGATACGCGTCACGGGGAGCGAGCCGTGGCAGCTGGCTGCCGTGGGCCACGCCCGGGTCGTGCTGGCGTTCATTCCCCGACTGCCGGAGGACGCGGTTCGCTTCCCGGCCGGGCGGCGGACGTACGCCGATATTCCGACTCCGCGCGGCCCGGCCGAGCTGGCGGCCCGGATCGAAGAGCTCGAGCGGCAGCTCTGGATGGCGGTCACGGGCCGCCTGCAGGCTCCCGTGGACCCGGCGTTCCGTCGGACGTACGGCTTCTTCGACGCGGCAGACCGACTCGGCTTCCGGGCGTTCCGCGGCGCGGCCTGACCTCGGGCTCTTTTCTCTCTGAGAGAGGGCTGAAAGGCTCGTCACCGCGAATTCGGCGGGCTTCAGGCGGACCCGCTGCTATGATCGGCCGACTTTCGCCCCGTTGCCCGGAGTCGACAACTGGACCCCACGCAGCCCACGGATCCTGAGCGCCCGCCCACGCCCGACGCGGCTCCTCGTTCGCCGGGCGGGCGCGCGCGTGGCGCACCCGCGGCCGAGCCC
>Ga0136623_10000412_pt1 | contig 12612 bp, 11 predicted proteins | sample AntDrymUQ4492106_2_FD_104656 | JGI IMG/M metagenome (GOLD analysis project Ga0136623, IMG submission 104656) | Polar desert sand microbial communities from Dry Valleys, Antarctica - metaG UQ449 (21.06) | ecosystem: Environmental > Terrestrial > Soil > Desert | place: Antarctica: Dry Valley...
CATCACGTCTAACGCCGAACCGCCACGAGCGTGTCCACCTCGTCGGCGCGATCAAGTTTCATGTCGAAACCCTGATCCGCGATCAGCTTCGCGGTCGCGTCCCGCGCGGCGCGGGAATAGTGCAACTCGCCGACGAGGCAGCGCACGCGCCGGAGAACCTCTGGGTCGCTGGCGAGAACGTCGTGCTCGGCACCTTCGATGTCCATCTTCAGGATGTCCACCTCCGTCAGCCCGTGCCGGTCGAGCACGCTCCGAAACGTCTGCGATGGGACGGTGACCCGGCGGCCATCTTCGTAGGCGATGCCGCTCATCCGATGGTTGTCGCTGATCGTGAAGGAGATCGTTCCATCCTGCGCCGAAAGGGCTGCGTGCTCGATGTCGATGGGATGAGGAATGCCGGCGACGGTATTGCTGAGGGTCTTCATCAGATCCGGATTCGCCTCGATCAGGAGCATCTTCTTAAGCGGATGCTGTGTGGCGAAGTAGCAGGCTGCCATGCCGATGTTCGCACCTGCATCGACGTAGGTGGTCGCTGTTGTCAGGTCCACCTCGTAGCAACGCTCGTAGAAGACTTCCATGAACGACGCGATGTCATTCGGGATGAAAGTGAGACAGATCTGCACCGCCCCACCCGGGCCCCTCGCCTCATGCTTCAATGTCCACCCCCGGAGGAGCGGGGCGAGATGGCGCGCTACCCCCTGCCTCCACCCGACCCCGTATCCGTGAACGTGGATGAGCTTGAACTGCGGGTAGTGCATCAGCAGGCGAAGCCGGTCGGCGCGGCTCAGCTGAAAGCGGTCCGCGTACCGGTTGGTCCGATCAGCGAACTCGCTCATAGCGGGCCAGAGACTACTTGTCCGTCGACGGCGGCTGCGGGCAACCGACCACGTCAGCGCATCGCGCGTCTCGTACGATGCGCCGGTGTCCCCCTCGCGCCCGCTGAGGATCTTCTTCGCGAGCGCCGCTGACGTGCTCGTTGCCGGTGAGGGCAATGGAGAGGGCATCATCGCGACGACGTTGTTCGATGGGCTGATTACTAGGGGACACGAGATCACGGCGTGCGTGGGAGTCGACAAGTTCGGTGAGCGTCCCGGTCTCGTCATCCACGAGCTCGATCGCCGGCGCGACATCGAGGCGGCTCAGCCGTTCCTGCGCGCGCGGCGAGCGCTTCGAGCTTTCAGAGCCGACGGCGGTGCCGCCTCGTTCGATGTCGTGCATGCCCTCTTTCCCAACTGGGCGCCGGGTTTCGATGCTCGGGCATACGCTCCGTCGCCGGTCGTCCTCGGTCCGGTCGTGGCTGATTGGCAGGGACCTCGCCGATGGTGGCCACCGGGGTTCACTCTCCGCCGGATGACGAATCCGTGGCTCCTGCGCCGTCGACGGCACTCGATCTCGTCCGCAACGGTCCTAGCGACGGTGGGTCCGTGGGTCACGCCGGACGGCCGGAGGGCAGACGCGACGAGCGTCGAGCTTCCGTTCGGGCTCCGGACAGACGACTTCCCCTGTTCGCCCTTGCCGTCGTCGGGCTTCGTCGTGCTCTACGTGGGCCGCTACGACGAAGCTCGCGGGGTGCTTGACCTGGCTCGGGCAGCTCGCGCCGTCGCTCCCGAGATCCCGGGCCTCAAGACCATCTTCGTGGGCGACGGTCCCCTCAGAGCCGAGCTCCAAGCTATCGCTCGAGAGACAGAACCCAGAGGTTCGATAGAGGTTCGGGGACAGGTCCGCCACGAAAAGGTCGGACGACTCATGAGCGAGTCGTCGGTCTTCTGCATGCCCTCCTGGGGCGAGCCGTTCGGGATGGCCGTGATCGAGGCCATGTCCGCTGGACGACCAGTCATCGCCGCGGACGCCGGAGCGCTGACCTGGCTTGTGAGCGACGGTGCCGGCGGCCGGCTGGTACCTCCGAAGAATGTCGGTGCGCTCGCCGATGCCATCCGACAGCTCGCCGGCGACAGAGATGGACTCGCGCGCATGGGCGCCTTCAATCGGCGACAGGTGGAGGAGCGATTCGATCTGGACGTGCTCGTCGCCCGCTGGGAGGCCGTCTACGCCGACGCGATCCGTGTAGCCCGAGCCCACAGCTACTCATGAAGTTGCGTCGTCTGGTGCCAACGCGCGAGTGGTTCTTGAACTCGGTCGCGTCGCGCGTCCCGTGGGCGGGTCTGAGGGCATTGCTCTACGAGCGGGTAGGCCTCGTATCGTTCGCCGACCGCGCCACCGTGAACCTGATGATGTACACGGAGATGCACGGCTCTCCCAACCTCCGGCTCGGGAGGAACGCGAGCGTCGGGCGACATTGCCTGCTCGACAGTCGTGGTGGGCTGTCGATAGGAAACAACGTCAACATCTCCAGTTACACCCGCATCATCACGGGGACGCACGATCCGATGGCGCTGGACTTTCGCGGCTCGCTGTTGCCCGTCGAGATCGGTGATCGCGCCTGGCTCGCGACGGGGGTGACCGTCCTGCCCGGCTGCTCAATCGGAGCGGGAGCCGTCGTGGCGGCCGGCAGCGTCGTGACGAAGGACGTCGAGGCGTTCGCGATCGTCGCCGGGAGCCCCGCACGGTTCGTCAAGCGGCGCCCCGACGATCTCACCTATGAGCTCGAGTTCCGACCAGACTGGTCTTGACGACGAAGCGGCTGCCCAACAATGATCGACTGTCATGCCGCGGTCAGAAGCATGTTGGCCCACCCGTCGGGACCGAGATCCGTCGTGGGTATGAGGCCGCCAGGCGTGATCCGGCTTGCGCGGTAACCCATGGACAGCAATGCAGCGAGCGCCTCGACGTCCGTCATCTCGACCACCAGATCGGGTCTGATCGACGCGAGGGTGTCGACTGCTCCTTGGACGAAGTCCGCTTCATGACGCTCGATATCGACCTTCACGAGCGTCGGGGCGATACCGGTTCGCCTGACGTACGCGTCGAGGGTCGTCGCGCTCACATCTATCGACCTAGCCCCGCTGGCCTCGGCATTCAGGCTGCCGGTCGCCATGTTCGTGCTTTCGGCGAGATAGAGCGGGAAGATGCCCTCGCGCCCGCTGCAAGCTTGTTCGACGACCTTCACACCACCCCCTCGAAGCTCGAGACTTCGCCTGATCAAGCTCGCCATCGCGGGATTGGGCTCGAACGCGTGAACGTCGGCGCCGAGGTCACGGCTGAGAAGCGCGAAGTACCCGGCGTTCGCTCCCACGTCCACGACGGTGTCATTGGGTTTGACACGGCTTCGGAAGACTGCGGTGACGTGCTCCTCGTACGTTCCATAGAAGAAGATCTGCCGGTGCGCAGGATCCCCGGACGTCAGGACGATCGGCGACCCGCTCGCGAGCTGACCGACGAGAACACGCTGCTTTGTGGCGAGCGCCATGCCGAGCCGGTAGGCGGCCGACCGGACCAGCCGATATCGCCGGAAACGCTGGCTCAGGCGTCGCGTGAGAATGCTCGTCCTGGTTTCCTTGGCCACCACCGCGGCGAGACTACCGCTTAGGGGCCGCGCCTAAATAACTGACGGGTTTGTCGTGGCGACGTGCGAGGGTTTGGGGTGGGTGGCGGCGAAGCTGTCGGGGTGGAGATCGACGAGCGCCGGTCTCGCTGAAGCCCCAGGCGCAGAGCACGCCCTCCTTTGCGCCGGAGGGCCTGACCGGCAGGTAGATCGCGTCGAGGAACAGCGTCACCAGCTGGAGCTGTGAGAGGTCACGCGCCATGAAGGCTCGGAAGCGCTCGCGCAACTCACGGCAGATGCGCGAAGCGCTCGACTTCGACACCTGGCCCAGCCCAGCCTCCTCGCAGAGCGACTCGACGTCGCGCATCGACAGCCCGCGCACGAAGGCACCGACCACGAGCGCCCGCAGCGGCTCGGTCGCAAGCAGCCGCTTCGAGCCGCGCGGGAACAGCTTCGAGGTGAACGGCTCGGCCGCCTCACGCAGCTGCGGCAACTCCACCTCGATCTCCCCCTCGGCCGACTGCACCCGACGCGGACGCCAGCCGTTGCGCTTGCCGGGCTCAGCGTCGGGCTTGCGCTCGTAGCGAGCGCGGCCCAACCAGGCGTCGAACTCCTCCTCGACCGCGCGCTGGATGATCAGCCTCGCGCCCAGCTGGGCGAGCTCCGAGAGCGGCCCCTCGGGGTCGCCGGCGGCAAGCCCGCCGGCCAACAGGTCATCGATCTTCTGCTCTATCTCCGCCGACGGCGCTACGGTGCGTCTCACGGCGTAGGTCTCCCTTCGATGGTCTGGTCAGGACTGCGGGGAACCTACGCCGTACCTACGACGAGGCCGAGCGATTTACCGCAGCTGGGAGACGCGACCCGATGGGAAAGATCCCGCCGCTGTTGCCTTGGGTCGCAAGGGCGGTAAGAAATGAGCGGGGCAGCGAAGAACAGAATCACGAAGCTGGTGGTCGAAGATTGGGCAGGTTGCCGTCGACTACCACGACCGCGAACTGCCCGTCCAGTTCTCCGTCAACGGCAACTAGCGGGGCTTCAGCAGTAGGTCGCCTACGCCCAGGTCGGCAGGCTGGCGCGGAGCTACCCGGCGGGTCGCCATCCAGGGACGGGTACGGGTGGCCTCGAGCGCGAAGATCTCGTAGCCCAGATCACGAAGATCATCGAATAGCTCGCCCACGTCGACCTCGCGAATCTCCAGCCAGATCGGGTTGAACTCCCCGAAGATGATCGGTCGGTCGCGGCGGATCATCTCCATAGCGCCACGGAGGACTTCGACCTCGAACCCCTCCACGTCGACCTTGACCAAGCTCACCCGCGAAGGCAGGGAGAAGTCATCAAGTCGTCGAACGGGGACCTCCACTTGCGTCTCGCCAGGGGGTCCGTCAACACCGAGGACCGCGTTCCCGCCATCGGCCTCGTTGGTCGACATGTGGGCGCTGCCGTGTTCGGCGCCCAGTGCGACGGGGTTGACCGTAACCTCTAGGTCGTTGAGCGCAAGGTTCCGCTCGAGCCACCCGACGTTTGCGGGCATCGGCTCGAAGGCGACTGTCTCCGCGCCCCGCGCTTTGGCGACGTTCGCGAGAGGAACCGTCCAGAGGCCCATTGAAGCGCCGATGTCCAGCACCGTCGTCTCCGGGCTGATGAAGCGCGACAGGTAATCGACCTCAGCGCGGTCGTACTCCCTCGTGCAGGCCACCCGCCAGGCGATCGACGAACTGCTGGGCAGTTCGAACGCGAACCCATTCGACCGTAGCGACCACGTAACGGAGGTCGCGTCGCTGGGTTGAAGCCGCCGCGCAACCTGCGCCCTCCCGCGTATGTCGGGGAGGACGCCTACAAGTCGTGCCGCTCGTCTCCGCCACATCAGGACGGCGAGCGTATTCAAATCCTTCAACCAACCTCAACGTCACCGCGATAGGCCGGAACAGCCACGTGATCTCGTTCGAGCGGCAGCGAGCCGTTGTACTCGATGACCACGACGTTCGGTCTGCGGTCAAGCGCCTTCCACAGGTGGTAGTCGTCGCCGTCGACGTCGATGACGAAAACCGCCGGTTCGTGCGGCACGTCGTGAGCGTCCAGCAGGGCGTTGAGGCTCTGCGGCGTGATGAACGACGTCGCCGTCCGTACGTCCGCGCCGGCCCAGCGTTGCTCGAGCACCTTGCCGGCGACGGGGTCGCCCTCCATGAACAGGCCCGGCCAACCTAGCGCGTACGCCAGGAATCCGCAGATCGTCTCGCTGCCCTCCTGCGTACCGAACTCGACGAAGCTCTCGTTGTGGCGCTCGGGCCCGATCCGGCGAAGCATCTCGCAGAGCACACCGTCCTCCCCCGACTGCGACAGGACCGCGAGCTCGTATGGCGCCAGGCTGCGCGCACGTCCGTTCATCGGGTCGTCTTGTGTGTGCCAGCGACGCGCCAACTCGGCGTAGGCCCCGGCCGGCGCAGTGAGGCGATGCTCGACCCGCCATTGCTGGTCGAGGGCGATCTTCAAGCGATCGGGGAGGGACCGGATCAGCTCCATTCGACCGGAGAGCAGTCGTGGCACGAGCCGATCCTGTCAGATGGAGAGATCTCATCCCCCGGCTGTCTTCGCGTGTTGATCCTTCTGCTGCTGGTGGTTACGCGAACGCTCGCTCGGCGCCGGACCGGCGACTCAGAGCCGCTCGAGGCTGCGCGTGAACCTCGGCTAGCGTGCTCGCGCGATGGCAAGACGTGAGAAGCCAACCTTCGTCGTCCTCGGTGGCGCCTTGCTGGCACTACTCGTCGGGTGGGCGGTATTGCGGAGTGGCACCGGTGGGCACGCAGGCGATTTCCCGCTGTACGAAGACTATGCACGCCGATGCCTCGACGGCCAGTGGCCAGGCGCTCACCCTGAAAATCGCAGACCTTGTCGACGCGAACCGCATGTATGTCACGGCTGCGTTCACCCTCGGCCTCCTGGCGCTGTCGGTCCACCCTCCTCGGTTCTTCGACCTCGCGCCAACTGGGCTTGTCGTCGCCACGGTGCTGCTCCTCCTCCGGGGTCGCGCGCGTGCATCGGGGATCGTGATGGCTCTCGCTGTCCTGACCAAGGTGTTTCCGCTCGTGCTGGTTCCGGTGGCAGGCATTTGGCTCGTCGCGACGCACGGGCACCGGGCGGCCATGCGAGCGGGTGCCGCTTTCGGTCTTGTGCTCCTGGCCGGCATCGCACTCGCCGTCGCGGTCTCTGCGACCGGAGTGGTAGACATGATCGAGTTTCACCTCGACCGGCCAGCCTAAGTGCATAGCACGCCCGCTGTACTGCTACGCCTCGGCGACTTTTTTGGGGTTGGCGCCCCGCGCACTCAGAGTTCCTTCGGTTCGGACAACGTCGTCGGCGCGGGCGGCGCCCTCTTGATCGCCGCAGGAACTCTGGCGATTGGGCTGGTGCTCCTCGCGCTAACCGTGCGACTGCACCGCGCACTCAGCGACCAAATGGCAAGCACGTCAGCTGCTCGCTGGTCGCTTGTGGCCGGATGCTTCGGGGCTGTCGTAGCCACCGTTGTTCTCGGGAAGGTGCTGTCCCCGCAGTTCCTCATCTGGCAGGCACCGGTGCTCGGACTACTTGCTGGTCGCCGTGAGTGGCGCGCTGGTGGCCTGTTGCTCGCCGCGATGCTTCTCACCAGCCTGGACACGGGTGCCACCTACTCGCGTCTCGTCGATGGCGACGGGTTGGCTATCGCTGTAGTCGCCGTTCGCAACCTGCTCCTCGGAGCGCTGCTAGCCGAACTGTGGGGCCAGATGAATACCCGCGGGCATTCGCAGACTTGTCGGCCTTGGTCGGGACGACCTTCAACCCAACGAACGTCCCCAGGGTCGTGGCGGTCGCATAGTGGAGGGAAACCCGCCTGAATCACCCTTCGCAATGGAACCCCGCGACGCTTGAAGCAGGGTCGCCGGCTCGTCCTCGACGCCGACGCCGCACACGGAGCGTGTAAATCGCCGAAGCCCGCGGCGGCGGACGGCGGTGGCTCATGCGGGCTTGCGCGCTTGAACGGCTACGGTGTCCCCGAATGTGCGGCATCTGCGGTTCCACCCGCGACCCGAGGGGCGGTGCCGTGGCGGCCATGAACGCCGCCATGGTGCATCGGGGGCCGGATGACGAAGGTGTGCACGTGGACCCGGCAGCGGGCGTCGCGCTGGGGGCCCGACGTCTCTCGATCATCGACGTCGAGGGAGGGCATCAGCCTCTCGCCAACGAGGAAGGAACGGTCTGGGCCGTCCTCAACGGCGAGGTCTACAACCACCCGAGCCTCCAGCGCCGGCTGCGTGAGCGTGGCCACCGCCTCGCGACCGGCACCGACACCGAGGTGCTCGTGCACTTGTACGAGGACCACGGCGCGGCGCTCGTTCACGCTCTCGAAGGCATGTACGCCTTCGCGATCTGGGATGAAAGCCAGAGGCGCCTGCTGCTTGCCAGGGACCGGATGGGCGAGAAGCCGCTGTTCTACGCCGAACACGACGGCGTTCTGACCTTCGCATCGGAGCTCACTGCCCTCCTGGCCGGGCTACCGGGTACGCCGGAGATAGATCCCGTGGCTGTGGATGCCTACTTCGTCTTCGGCTACGTGCCTGGACCTGACTCGATGGTGAAGGGCATCCGCCAGGTTCCGCCGGGTCACATGCTGACCTGGAATCCGCCCACCGGTCCGGCGCGGATCGAGGCCTACTGGGAGCCGCCCGTGACGCCGCGGCGCTCGAGCGAGCATCTCAGCGATCTTGTGGACGAGGTGGGGGAGCGCCTCACGGCCGCGGTGCGCAGCCGGATGATCTCCGACGTTCCGCTGGGCGTCTTCCTCAGCGGCGGGCTCGACTCAACGCTTATCGCCGGTCTGGCCGCGCGCGCCTCGACAGACCCGGTCAAGACGTTCACGGTCGGGTACGACGTCGGTGAAGTGAGTGAGGCGGCCCCGGCCCGGAGGTCGGCGGCCAGCCTGGGCACCGAGCACCACGAGCTCGTACTGGCAGAGGATGAGATCGCGGAGCGCGTGCCGCGGCTGCTTGCCGCCCTCGACCAGCCGGTCGCGGACCCAGCGCTCGTGGCTCTGCACGCGGTCGCCGAGCTCGCACGTTCCCACGTGACCGTCGCCGTCGGTGGAGAGGGCGCCGACGAGCTCTTCGGAGGCTATCCACGCTATCGCTGGCTCCAGCACGCCGACGCGCTCGAGCAGTTCGTGCCCGTGGCGGTCGGCCGGGCCGGAGCGGCAGTGCTCGCCAGCGTCGGTGCAAGGGGCCGTACGCGCAGGCTCGAGGACGTTCTTCGCCCGCAGGAGGCCCTCGAGCGTCACCTCGATTGGGTGACCGACGGCCGGCGCCACCACCGCGCCGGGCTCTACGGCCCGCGGCTTTCGCCGCAACCCTCTGGCGCCGATCGCCTGCTGGATCTCGAGGGCATCGCCGGGCCGGCCGGCAGCGCGAGCGTAGCCGGACGTTTCATGCGGCTGGATCAGCTCCACTGGTTGCCCGGCGATGTGCTCGCAAAGGCGGACCGCGCCGGAATGCTCGCCTCGCTGGAGGTGCGGACGCCCTACCTCGAACGCGAGCTGATAGAGCTCGCCTGCACGGTAGCGCCGGATGTCCACCTTCGCAGTGGTGGGAAGCACCTGCTGCGTGCGGTGCTCCAGCGGCTCCTGCCCGATGCAGTTCTGTCACCGGCCAAGACCGCGTTTCGGGTGCCGCTCAGGGCATGGCTCGCCGGTCCGCTCCTCCCGGTGGTCGAGGCCCAGATCGAGAGCGGGCGGCTCTATTCCGACGGGTGGTTCGACCGCGCCCGCGTCCGATCGCTGGCAGACGAACACTCGACCGGCAGGCGCGACTGGAGCGCGGTGCTGTGGCCCCTCCTGGCGCTCGGCCTCTGGCTCGACCCGATACTCGGCTCCCGTGCCGCCTAGCCGACCGCGCCTCCTCGTCCTCACGCCCGACTATCCCCCCATGCCCGGGGGCATCCAGCATCTGATCCACCGGGTCGTCGGGAATCTCGGCCGTATGACGGTCCGGACCGTCGCGCCCGCAGCGGCCGGAGCCGAAGCGACGGACCGGGCCGAGGGACTTGACGTAGTTCGGGTCGGCCCTGCGCGATGGCGCCAGGCGTCGCTTGCGGCGATCAACGGCCAGGCTCTGATCGAGGCCGCGCGCTTCCGTCCCGACCTGGTGCTGAGCGGGCACATCATCACGAGCCCGGGCGCTCGCGCAGTATCGCTCGCGCGCGGGATTCCCGTGGTCCAGTACCTGTACGCGAACGAAATAGGATCGCGCCCGAAGCTGGCACGCCTCGCCCAGCACAACGCCCGCGCCTCGGTTGTGATCTCGCTTCACACTCGCGACCTGGCGCTCGAGGCGGGCGGTGACCCAGAACGGCTCGTCCTCATCACACCCGGCGTCGATGTCGGGCCTCGCCCGGGCGCACCTCCGCGAGGGGATCCAACCATCGTCACGGTCGCTCGGATCGAGGAGCGGTACAAGGGCCACGATGTCATGACCCGGGCATTGCCGCTCGTACTCAGCCGCGTTCCCGGCGCGCGCTGGGTGGTGATCGGCTCGGGCGCAATACGCGGAGAGATGGAGAGCCTCGTGGCGGCTACCGGCGTGAGCGACAGTGTGATCTTCGCTGGGCAGATCGACGACGCCGAGCGCGACACGTGGCTCAACCGCTCGCATGTGTTCGCGATGCCGAGTCGCATCCCGGCCGGACGCGCGACAGGAGAGGGCTTTGGCATCGTCTATCTCGAGGCCGGAGCCCGCGGACTGCCGGTGGTTGCAGGTAACGTCAGCGGCGCCCTCGACGCGGTGAGCGACGGGGAGACGGGATTGCTCATCGACCCGACCGATCACGTCGCGCTGGCCGACGCCATCACCACCCTGCTCTTCGACCGGGAGCTGGCCGCCCGGCTCGGCGCGGCGGGCCGGCGGCGGGCCGAGGCCTCCACCTGGCCGCTCGTCGCCCGGCGGGTCGAGGATCTGCTGCTCGACGTCGCCGCGGGTGGCGGACCCGGTCCGGCAGACCGTTAGCGCCGGCGTGCGGGTTCTCCACTTCAGCCATACGAGCCTCGTCAGCGGCGCCGAGCGGTCGCTGCTCGAGCTCTTGCGCGCGGAGCCGGCGATCGGAATCGAGCCGCTCGTGGCGTGTCCCGACGGCGAGCTCGCCGCTGAGGTGGCCGCCCTCGGCCTTCCACGCTTCGCGCTTCGAGGCACCACCGGTTCGTTCAAGATCCACCCGATCCACACCCCGCGCGCCGCGACCGAGGCGATGGCGATGGCGCTGGCCGTTCGTCGCCGAGCCCACGCGCAGCGGGCGGAGGTGATACATGCCAACACCATGCAGGCTGGGGTGATCACAGTGCTGGCGCGTCGCCTCGGGGGCCCGCCCTGTGTCTGCCATCTGCGCGACTTTCTGCCCCGGTCACGCGCCGGCACCGCCGTGCGGCGAGTGCTCCGCGGCGCAGACGGCCTCGTGGCGATCTCGCGGCACACGGCCGAACGCCTCTCCCCCGACTGGGAGACCTCCGGCGTGAAGATCGTCGAGAATGCCGTCGACGCGGAGCGCTTTGATCCGGCGCGCTTCGATGCTCCCGCCGCGCGAGCGGCACTCGGACTTCCAGCCGCTGGGCCGGTACTCGGGATGGTGGCCCAGATCACGCCGTGGAAGGCGCAGTCCGACGCGATCCGGATCCTCGCGGCGCTGCTTGCGGAATTCCCCGAGGCGCGTCTGCTCCTCGTCGGAGAGACGAAGTTCGTCTCGGGCGCGACCCGTCACGACAACCGCGCGTATCTGGCCTCGCTTCACACGCTCGCGAGGGAGCTCGGCGTCGACGGTGCTGTGGGCTTCCTCGGGGAGCGGCGCGATGTGGCCGAAGTGCTGGGGGCCTGTGACCTCGCCCTGCTGCCGTCCTGGGAGGAGCCGTTCGGCCGGAGCGCAGCTGAGGCAATGGCGATGGGGCTACCGGTGCTCGCCACGAGCATTGGGGGTCCCGCCGAGGTCTTGGAGGACGGCGTGACCGGACGACTCCTTCCTCCGCGCGAGCCCGCGCTTTGGGCTGCGGCAGCAGCTGAGCTCTTGCGCGACCCCGCGGCGTCTAAGGCGATGGGGAAGCAAGCACGGGAGGTGGTCGTGGAGCGCTTCGCTCCCGCCCGCCACGCGGCGGGAATGCTCGCTGCCTATCGCGCGGCGTTCGACTCCGCGGCAAGCTGAGCGAGCGTCATCGGGCGACCGAACACCGCTTCCTGGTCATGGCATCGCCCAGTACGTCCCCGAGCCGGCTCCTAAACACCTTTCGCGAGAAGCGCCGCGCCCGCTCAGCGATCAACTCCGGTGACGACTCGAGTGCGTCGCAGCGCCGGATACCGTCTAGCACGGAGTCGGCGGATTGCTGTCTAAACAAGATGCCCGTGACACCCTCCTCGATGATCTCAAGCGCGCCGCCCCCCGCGAAGGCGACGACCGGCTTGCCGGCCGCGTTCGCCTCCACGCTCGTGATGCCGAAGTCCTCGGAGCCCGTCACGCAGAACGCACGGCAATCTTCGAAGAGCTTCGTGACGTCTCCGTCTGGGAGCCGGCCGTGAAACTCCACCGTTGGTCCGGCGCGGCGATGTAGGTCCGGCAGTGCCGGGCCCTCGCCGACGACGTCGAGGCCGATCCCGGCCCGGGACGCTGCGTCGACGGCGAGATCGACGCGCTTGTAGGGCAACAGCCGCGAGACGACAAGGAGGCGATCGCCTCGGGTGGTGGGGCGGAACCGATCGACGTCAACAGGTGGATACACCACTGAGGCGTCTCGCCCGTACCTGGCCCAGATCCGCCGGCGCACGAGCTCGCTGTTGGCGATGTAGAGGTCGGGTCGGCGGGCTGCCAGCCGGTCCCACGTCCGCGAAAGGCGTCCGAACGGGGCCATCAGACGTTGAGCGACTTGGGCGTTCATGTACTCGCCTCCGTAGAGCCAGCGGGCCGGCGTATGGCAGTAGACCGCGTGAAATGCTCGCTCGCTCGTCCGCACGCTGTGCGCCCATCCGCTCGAGCTGGAGACGACGAGGTCGGCATCGATTCTCCCCAGCGACGTGAATGCCGCGGGGTAAAGCGGGAAGAGCGTGCGGAAGCGTCGGTCGACGGGCAGCCGGTCGAGGAAGCTCGTCCGCACGTCAAGCTCGCCGAACCCAGGG
>Ga0136623_10000418_pt1 | contig 12560 bp, 9 predicted proteins | sample AntDrymUQ4492106_2_FD_104656 | JGI IMG/M metagenome (GOLD analysis project Ga0136623, IMG submission 104656) | Polar desert sand microbial communities from Dry Valleys, Antarctica - metaG UQ449 (21.06) | ecosystem: Environmental > Terrestrial > Soil > Desert | place: Antarctica: Dry Valley...
AGTCGGGCGTTGCAACGTGCATCGAGTACCGGGCAGTTTCGACGCTCTCGCGTCCGGGAAAAATCGGGTCGCCTTTGACTATGTTGCGAATTTTATAATTCATCTCTTTTAAGAAAACTTCAATCTCTTCAGGATTGTTGCCCATATCGAAAGTCGTTTGACCAAATTCAAACGTCAGACAAGCGATGCGTTTGGACTTCAACATCCGACGCGCTCCTCGCAAAACCTGAAGTTCCGCGCCTTCGACATCTATCTTCAATAAATCGATCAGTTCGATTTTTTTTCTTTCGCAGTAATCATCCACGGTCGTCGCGGGCGTTTCCTCAATTCCGACAGGCTCAAAGTCAAGTCCGTAATTTTTAAGCGGACGCGCCGCCTGAGAGTTAAAACTAGAAAGAGCATCTTCGTAAATATGTAATCGAATAAATTCGTTTTTATCCGACAAAGCCAGATGATTCAACGCGACATTGCGCCTTCCGGCTGCATCGCACACGAGTGCAAGCCGCTTGAACGCGGCGCTGCTCGCTTCAAAAGCGTGAACGCTGCCGTCGGCGACAAAGCGCGAAAAGAGCAGCGTTAATTCGCCGACGTTCGCGCCGACATCGAACACCGTCATTCCTTCGCGCAAATACTCTAAATAAAAAATTCGTTCGGCGCGTTCGACTTCCGCAAAACTTGCCGGGACGGACGAGCGCCAAACTTGTCGCCGAACAGAGTTGAGAAATTTTTTCATCGCTTAAAATAATTTGTCGGTATCTCTTAAACTTCCGGCGAAGCGCGGCAATAAACTGTTTCCGAATGTTTCCGCAGTTTGAGAAAATTCTTTTCTATCAGGTAATAAGAAATTAAAGAAAATACTATTATCATTATGATATTAAAAGGATAATGAGTCCAAATCAAGTTCTCCGAATATATGGAAAAAGGCTGCTGCCACAAGTAGATTGAATAACTTAAAACTCCGATATATTTAATTGGCGCGAGATTAAAAAGTTTGCCGAATCTGCTGTTGTCGTTGGTGATTAGCCAATCAATTCCTAATACGATTGTTAAATTTAAAATTGTCCAGCCTAAAGTAAATAAAAATAGATACGCTTGAGGATAATAAAAAACAGCGGAAATAATTAAAGGCAGAGAGACGAAAGCAACGGACGAATTGAGAAACTTTTGATAAAGGGTATTGGCGTGAAGTTTGTTTCTGTAAAATGCCAGCAAGCAGCCGATTGCCAAAGCATCCATATTCGTATGAAAAGCGAAAACGAGCCACAGGCTGAAATTACCTCCGCTATAAAATAAATACATCATAAGCATTCTTATCAGAGGCGTGAGAAGCACTACAAAAATAAGAACTCGCTTGATTTTTTTCAATCCGAGTAGAACAAAGAGTCCGGGATAAATAAGATAAAATTGTTCTTCGACGGCGAGCGACCAGAAATGTCCCAATACCAAAGAGGCGGTCGTAAAATAATTGCTTGTGTAAGTTAGCGAACGGATAAAATCGGTGAGCGGAATTTGATAAATTCCCAAAATCTTAGTCAGGAAAATAACTAAAATATAAAAATAATAGGCGGGGAAAATTCTTAAAGTGCGGCGAAAATAAAACTTTTTTAGATTGATTGATTCGGTTTTCTCAAATTCACCGACTAAAATTGCGGTAATCAGAAAACCTGAAATGACGAAAAAAACTTTGACCCCGAAGTTTCCTAAATAAGGAAGATGAGAGGTAAAATTTGAGAGCAAATGGCTCAAAAGGACGAGAAGAATTGCTAACGCTCGCAAACCGTCAAGGCTCGCTATTCTGCCTTCGTTATTCATAAAATAAAAAAATTTACTCAAACCAGTAAATTAAAGTTTTGTCGGAACGGCAAATTTCTTAGTTTCTATTAGTTTTTATTCAAGATTAATTGAATACCTGCTTAATGCTTCGTCATAGATCTCACTTGAGCGTAGAGCGCGAAAGTTAGCTGCAACTGAAAAATTAACGAGAAGAATCAGAATCCAGAAGTCGCCATTCCGCGTCGACCAGACAACAGCCGTGCGTAATCGGCGGAACTTCGCCCGACCCGTAAAAATCTCCTTCGATGACGGTCAACTCGCTCGCGTCATCAATTCTATCGAGATACTCATCATCGCACATAACGCTAAAGCCCAAACGATAACTCGCGGGCGGTAAGGGAAGTTTACGTATGCGACAAACAAAAACTCCGGTCGCAGGTAAAGAATCCCAGTTGTCGCCGGTCAGCCGGTTGTGCTGCAAAAATACCGGAACATCCAAATAAGTTCTTACCATAAAGCCGATAATTACGTTAGATTTCTTATAGTTCGGCAGCGTTTCAAAATAAAAACAGACATCAATGTCTTGACCCGACATAGCATTGTAAAGAGAATTGCCGTCTAAATCCTTAATTTCAATCGCGGTTACGCGCACTTCGCCCGAACCCGTTCTGTCGGCGCGTTCTTTAAAGTTTAAATTAACATTTTTATTGACGCTTTCGAGGTAATACGAGATGGCGCCGGATTGTTCGCCGACGAAGGTAACTTTGCCTTTTTCTAAAACCACGCCGCGCCCGCATAGATTTTCGACGGCAGCCATGTTATGGCTTACAAAGAGAACCGTTCGCCCCGCCTTTGCCACGTCCCGCACTTTGCCGAGACATTTTTTTTGAAATTGCGCGTCGCCGACCGAGAGAACTTCGTCAATGATTAAAATGTCGGGATTAAGGTGCGCCGCGACCGAGAAGGCGAGACGCATATACATTCCGCTGGAGTAATGTTTGACGGCGGTGTCGAGAAATTTTTCAATTTCCGCGAATGCGACAATCTCGTCAAACAATCGTTTAATTTCGTAATTTTTCAAACCCAGAATCGCGCCGTTCACGAAGATGTTTTCGCGCCCCGTGAGTTCCGGGTGAAAACCCGTGCCGACTTCTAAAAGACTGTTCGCGTTGCCGTATAATTCGATTCGTCCCGCAGTCGGTTCGGTAACTCGCGCCAGAATTTTCAAAAGAGTTGATTTGCCCGCGCCGTTGCGTCCGATGATTCCGACAATCTCGCCCGGTTCGACTTCAAAGCTGACGTCGCGCAGCGCCCAAAACATATCCGATTCGCTGCGCTTCCGGCGTGAAAAAATTTCCAAAGGCGAACGCGCGATGTTCGAGACGGTTTCCCGCAGCGTCGCGTAAGTCGCGGGACGAATTCCCAGTTTATATTGTTTGCTTAAATTTTCGACCTTAATGATAGGCTTCATCAGTTTGCGGGTATTCGGATTGTAAAATGCATCCGGTCTATGATGCGGAATTCAAAAAGTTGCGGATGATTTCGTCAATCCGGGCGGCTCGATTATCGAATGTGTGTTCGCGCAATGTGCGGAGTTGACCGGCTGCCGCGAGTTCACGCCGCTCGTCTTCGTGTTCGAGGATATATTTAACTTTTTCAACGCACTCTGCCGCCGAACGATAAGTCAAAACTTCTTTGTCGGGTTCAAACAAATCAGACAGATTTTCTTTCCAATCGGTCAACAAACACGTCCCGACACCCGTCGTTTCAAACAACCGCATATTAGACGCGCTGACGGGCGAGATGTCTATATGATTGTTGAAAACAACGCGAGTGTCAAGAAGTTGTTGGAACATCTCGATCCCAAATAGAGGTGAGCGCGTTCGATGTGAGATGTGTTCATCAACGCATTGCTCAAAGGCTGGCGGCGACTTCCACGCGGCGATTTTTCGCAGTCCGGGCAGCGCATTCAGTAATTGTTCTGAAACGCCCGCGCTCCGCACGGCGGCGACAACATCATACGCTTTGCGGCGAGCGAACATACTCCGCCGTTGTTTGCGAGACGGATGCTTTATATCCGACCAAATTTGCAAATTTGTGGATTCGACAAGTTGAAGTAATAACCGCTCGCGCTCAATATGGAATTGGCTCTGTTTCAAAATCGAGCCGATAAATCCAAAGTCAACACCCGGCTGAGATTTCGGATTAAGCTGATTCAAAATACGCGGCGCAAAAGCGTGGTTGACGTGATTACTGCGAATGCCTTTGACTCGAAAATCCGCCACCATTTCGGGGACGCACGAAAGAGCGACATCCCATTCGCGGAATACGGACGAGTCATTATAAGGCGCTCCGCACCAACCCAAAATGAGACGAATCGAAGGACATTCGCGTCTTACATTTTTCAGAAAATCGGCGGTGAAGATTGAATAATCGGCAACCAGCAGCACGTCGGGGCGAAATTTTTTAATTTGTGCCGCAGCGATTTGAAAGAGCCAATCGTTCTCATCAAAATTGAAATTGTTCTCGCTCGCCCAACTCGTCTGCAAAAATTTTGCGTTGGCGATGATGTCGGTCGTTTCGTAATTTAGTTTGGTTAAGGCGCCGGTCCAAAAATCGGAAGAGCCGAAGCAGTCATCTATCAGCGCGCGATGCTGAACGGAATAAAGCTGTGTTTTGAGTTCGAGTCGCTTCTCGTAAAAATCTCGCAGATACGAGAGATGATAAATGCCCAGTTTAAGTAAGCGCATAATTGCCGAACGGATTCAAAGTTCCAGGTGATAGATGATATTTCCGGTCGATTCTTCAACGCCGGTTTGATACAAGCCCAGCCGCCGCGCACCTCTCGGCGAAACGTTATCCGGGTGAATCTTCGCCATTAATCGTTTAGCTCCCGAGAGCCGGCAAATTAACTTGGCGGTGTCTAAAGTCAAACGCATAAAAGCGCCGCCGCGATATTTTTCGTCAATCAAAACCCCGAAAGACGGAACTTCATAACCGGCATCCCAGCCGCGCAGCATAAAAACGCCGGCAAGATCGGCTTGCCAAAAAACTCCTGAATAAATATCCATCCTGGATGCTGACAACACCTCGGCAATGGCGGATTCGTCCGCACCGAATGCGTAGAAGAAACGCAGATACTCGGGTGATTGCGAACGCATAAAGGCAGAAACCGCGGCGGCGTCGGTCGGTTCAAGCGGACGAATTGAGAAAAATTTATTTAAAGACATTGTTATTAAAACTTAAAGATTGACCGCAAAATATCATTATCCTTCATTTTTAAAAGCCCTAGAAGTGTGTGGTAACACACAGACGGCACATCAATTTTAATATAATTTAAATTAAATATCATTTCGGGAATCTTTTTTTTTGAACCCGTGAATCCAAATTCCGTTTATGCGCGAATGAGAATATATGCTACCAGTAAAGAAGTTAATGCAAAGTCTGGTAATTAGTGTTTAGAATCAAATAGATTGTCTCGATATTTTATTGTGGTAAAATGCTAGAATAATCTTATCAGATTCGATTGAAATTTTACTTTGGTTGAAAGCAAAATTTGTTGCCCGAAATTGAGCGGTTAAACTCAATTTCGGGTTGTCATAAGTGTTACTCGGCTGGGATTTAAGCCTTGGCAGTATCGAGCAGGGGCAAACACTTAAAATATTAAAACATAAAGGATACAAGGAGGATTAGTAAATGCGAAAAACAACACAAATTCTTTTGACGATGGCAATTGCCGCCATCACATCTATGTCACTACTAATAGGTGGACTTCCCGAAACACAAGTGACCGAAGCATCCAGTCACCGTGAAGCTCCATTGATCAGTACCGACCCGGGAGCGGATACCACGGACGTTTATGCGTTCGTCAGCCCCGACAGACCAAATACGGTTACAATATTAGCCAACTACATCCCGGATGAAAATCCGGCAGGCGGTCCGAACTTCTTCAAGTTTGACGACAGCGTACTCTATCAAATCCGGTTTGACAACAACGGCGACGGTCGGCTTGACCTCGCCATTCAATATCGCTTCAGAACAGTGGTCGGGAACGGCAATTCGTTTCTGTATAACGGCGACTTCGACGGCAACGGCGAAGGAACCATCAACAATCTGTCCGACCCCGACTTCAACGTCAAACAGTTTATGGATGTGACGGCTCTGATCCGGCAGGGTGACCCAGCCAATCCGACCTTCACAACCTTCGTGCTCGGCACTAATTTGCCGACGCCGCCCGTTAATGTCGGTGTGCGCTCGACACCGAACTACGAAACGAATCTCGCCGAGCCTTCGATCGCCACGGTTGCGACCGGCGCTGGCAACATCAGACTTTTTGCCGGACAGCGCGAGGAAGCATTTTACGTTGACCTCGGCTCGATTTTCGACTTGGTAGGTCTGCGTCCGTTTAACGCAGCGCATCTCGCGCCGCTCCCAACCTCTAGAGGCGTTGATGCCCTCGCGGGCTCTAACGTTCATACGATTGCGATACAGATTCCGACCCAACTGCTGACGCGCACCGGTGCGCTGCCGACGGGAGCGACCGATCCGACCGCGATTATCGGTATCTACTCGACGGCAAGTCGTCCGGGAACTATAGTGTTGAACAACAACGGCACGAGAACCGCGGATTTGAACGCCGCGTGCGGCACATCGGCAGCACCGGGAGCGGGCAGCATAACGCCCAATGCAAGCTGCGTGCAGGTTTCGCGTCAAGGTAATCCGCTCTTTAACGAATTGTTCATTCCAATGGGCACTTCGCCGACTGTTTCGGAAAACGATAAAGACCTGTATAATGCACAACTTCCGGCGAGCGACGTGAACCGTATTGACTTTGTGCGCGGCACGCCGACACGACCGGTCGAGCCGGTTAATTTGATTAACTTGTTGTATCCGCCGGTTTTCGACGCTCCGACATCAGGACGCATCGATCTCGTGCGCGTCTATCTGACGGGCGTCCCCGCCGGAACTGCCACCGCAGCCGGACCCAGCCCTGCGGGAACGCGCTTCCCGTTCCAACCTGACCCGGCTGACCCGACGGCGGGCAACGGCTCGGTTCCGGCAGAATATCTGCGTCTGAACACTGCTGTTCCGGCGACGGCGCCAGGATCGGAAAACCGCATCGGCTTTGCTGCGGGCGACTTTGCCGGTTATCCTAACGGTCGGCGTTTAGGTGATGATGTAATTGACATCACGTTGCGCGCCGCGGCTGGCATCCTGCTTCCGGGCAACGCTTGTGCGAACGGCACAGCCAGTTGTAACCAAGCACCCAATAACATACTCGGCGACGGTGTCAATCAGAACGAAAGGGCTTTCCGCTCGACGTTCCCGTACTTAGCATCGCCTTACGACGGCTATTCGTTCCCGAAAGGCGGTCGCCCTTGTGCTGCGGACACGACTTCGCCATGCCCGTCGCCGAGTCCGACACCGAACCCGTAACGGTTTAGGGAGTAAGACGGTCATGACTATGACCGTAAACGCGTAACAAAAAGAAGGCTAATGTATTTCTTTTAGCCTTCTTTACTTTCAATCAACCGAAGTAAGAGATAAAATTCGTGGGCGATATTTGACTTCAAACACCGCTCACGAATTTTATTTCTATTTTATTTCCATCGTATCCAAAAGATATGCGTAAACAACTTTACATAACAATTTTCGCGGGAATTACCATCGGAATCATTTTGACTTTGATAATTACGGCAGTTTCCAAGCCCGATGCTTCTCCTGAGGCTTCGCTTTTACTACCCGTAAAGTCCAGTCAAGCGACGATGGCGGACCAGAATATCAGTTCGGCTCAGGGGTCTATAGAGAAATATCCGACTGATCCGAAAGGTTTTAATATGTTGGCTGCTGCATTTATGCAGAAAGCCCGCGAAACCGGAGATTTCAGCCTTAACGCCCGCGCCGAAGAATCACTCAAACATTCATTCCGGGTTGCTCCTGACAACTATGACGGAATAAAACTTCAAGCGGCACTATTGCTTAATTACCATCGCTTTTCGGAAGCATTGCAAACCGCGCAGCGCGCACAGGCGATGAATCCGCGAAATCACGACGTTTACGGCGCAATCGTAGATGCGATGGTTGAGTTGGGCGATTATAAAGGTGCTGTTGATGCTGCTCAGACGATGGTTGACCTGCGACCGTATACGGCTTCTTATTCAAGAATCTCGTATCTGCGTTCGCTTCACGGCGACACGAAAGGGGCGATTGATGCGATGAAAATGGCTGCCGATTCCGCCAATCCTAAAAATCCCGAAAGCGTCGCGTGGTGCCGCGTTCATCTGGGCGACGAATTAATGAATTTCGGCAAATTAAAAGAAGCCGAGCGCGAATACGATCACGCTCTGTATGCGTTTCCCGATTATCATTTGGCGCTTGCCGCCAAGGCTCGCGCGCGCTACGCCGCAGGCGATACCGACAACGCAATAATATTTTATAAACGCGCCGTCGAGCGTGTTCCGCTGCCTGAATATATCGCTCCGCTCGGAGATTTATACGCGAAACTCGGTCGCGCAGACGAAGCGAAACAACAATACGAACAGGTTGAGTTTATCGAAAAATTGGGAGCCGCCGACGGAACTTATTCCCGTCAGTTAGCATTATTCTGGGCTGACCACGACATTCGTCTGGATGAAGCCCTCGCTGTCGCCGAGCGTGAACGCGCGGTGCGCAACGACATTTATACTGCCGACGTTCTCGCCTGGTGTCTTTACAAAAAAGGTAGATTTGCCGAAGCAAAAACCGCAAGTGACGAAGCCTTGCGACTCGGCACACGGGATCCGCATTTGCTTTATCACGCCGGTATGATTGCCTTAGCAATAAATGATAATCAAAAGGGCGCAGATTATCTGAAACAGGCACTAGCCATCAATCCGACTTTTGATATTCTGCAAGCGGAAACGGCTAAGGAAAAATTGAATTCGATTAAAGGTAAATAATTTTTTTCCACGCTTTTTGTAAAATGACGCGGTTAATTGTCGGGTTTATATAAATCGGAATTAACAGTTTTATTTCCACAGCGATAAACCTAATTCTTATTCCTTATAGCTTCTTTCAGGTATCTGTAACCCGGGACGTAAGATTTTGCAAAAGATGCCAGATATTTCGGAAATGAGTAGTTATAAATCAAATACCAAAATAATAATGAGTATTTTCTAAAGTAGATAAAATTAAAAATATACGGTTCTTTCAAAAACGCCTTACAAAGAAAATAATTGTAAATACCGAAATGCTTTTTGACAAAAAGCGGAAATTCCTTCACAAAAACAGGATCACGATTAATTTCAGCGCTTATTCCGCCTTCCTCATAATCGGCGATGACATAATCGATATATCGCTTAGTCACTCCATCGTGCATAAAACACTTTAGGTTAAAAAACCAATCGGCAAAAATTTTATATCGCAAATCATACTTTCCGACAATATCGAACAGGGTTCGGTGATAAAAGATACCTTGCTGGCAGAGATTGTCTCTGATAAATAAAGTGCTGGTAAATTCTTTGCCGTTGTAAACCTTATTTTTCACAAAATAACAATTACCGTAAACAAAACCCGGATTTTCCTGCGGCAAAAACTCTCTAATTTGTTCTAAAATGTTTGGTTTCAGGCAGTCTCCCGCGCCGATAAAATAAATATATTTTCCCGTCGCTAAATCTATCCCTTTATTAAAAGCATAGTAAACTCCGTCATCTTTTTCGGAAATGAGAGTTAAATCGCTTTCGTAATTCTTTATATAATCGAGCGTGTCATCGGTCGAAGCTCCGTCAAGGACAATCAACTCGAATAATTCTTTGTTCTGAGAAAAAATCGACTGCAAAGTGGTTTCAACTTTCTGACCACAATTATAAGTCGCCATAATAATCGAAAACATTTTTTGATTCGCTGTTTCAGACGCTGCCATAAACGGTTTTGGTTAACTTCCTGCTTGAAAACTTTTATTTTCGACGGACAAAACAAATTTCCATCAACAGTATTAGATTATTGGGATTTTCTTTGACATTGCCGCAATGCGCGACACACGCAATCTATATTATCTTCGGTTAAACCAGCCCAGGTCGGTAAGCTAATTCCGTTACCGGACAAATTTTCGGCAACCGGAAATGACTCGCCGGCGGCGGAATCTATGTAAGGCGGTAAGGAATGTGCCGGATAAAAGACGGGTCTGGTTTCAATCCCCTGTTCGCGCAACATCTCGATGACAACGTCACGATTATGCCAAAAATCCGGTTCGAGAACGATATTGAACATCCAGTAAACGTGACGCGCCCAAGTCTGCTCGGTCTGCCACGAAAGACCGGTCACATCCTGCAATCGTTCGCTATAAAGTTTTGAGATGCGCGATCTTAACTCGAGCTGTCGTTCTATCTGTTCGAGTTGCGCTAATCCAATTGCTGCCGCCAAATTCATCATGCGGTAATTGTATCCCACGATCAGGTGCCAGTAACGACGATTCGGATCCATACCCTGACCGCGCAAAAGCCGCGCGTGATCTGCCAGCGCGTCATTATCCGTCACGACCATACCGCCTTCGCCGGTGGTGATGATTTTGTTGGCGTAAAAACTAAAGGCGGCGACATCGCCGAGCGAACCGACAATGCTTCCGTCATATACCGCTCCGTGAGCCTCTGCCGCGTCTTCCAACAAGAATAAATTATGACGGAGGGCAATTTCCTTTAACTCACGCATTTTTGCCGGATGCCCGTATAAATGAACGGCGATTATACCTTTTGTGCGGGACGTGATTTTGGATTCGACCTGTTTCGGATCGAGATTCCAGGTTTCCGATTCCGAGTCGGCGAAAACAGGTTTTGCGCCGCAATATGTAACCGCGTTCGGAGTTGCAACGAAAGTTAAGGTCGGCACAATCACTTCATCGCCCGGCTGCACGCCGAGCGCGACGAGTGCCAGATGCAAAGCCACCGTGCCGTTGCAGCAGGCAACGGCGTGTTTTACGCCGCAGAATTCGGCAAAGCCGGTTTCGAATAGCTCGACGTATTTGCCTGCCGATGAAATCCATCCCGATTCCATACAGTCATCTACATATTTTTTTTCATTGCCGCTAAAAAGCGGGCTGGCGACGGGAATATCGTATAACATTAACAATTAGATTTTCTTATCAACTTTAAAATTTAAGACGGTTTTTAGGCAATTCGTCATCTTGCGTAAATTTTGACTCGATTAGATTATTCTGAAATTATTTTTGCTTATTTCGGGAACTGCGGAGTCGTTTTTTCAAATAGGAGAAAGACAATTGCGTTATATAAAAAACGCTGCCCATCGGCGCGAGTCTGAAACCGGTTGCGAAAGACCTCAAATGTTTTACGGAAAAACCGTCGCGTTTCAAATTCAAACGCCCGAAATTAAAATAATGACTCGCTAGTCTTTTTTTCATAACAGCTTTTTCCGTAAAACTTAATTGTTCTTGAAAAAGTTGGGCAATAAGCGGTTCATCGTGTAATCCCAAATCTCTAATTATCTCTAACTCTTCTCTGCCATGATAAATGTTGCTGCTGTGTACCCGTTTTGTCCAATATCGGGATAATGTAAAAGCTGCGCGACACGAATTCATTACTACCATCTCTAAAATCAGACACCAATCATCGGCAATCTTCATCTCTTCATTCCAACCTGAAACGAACGAGGAACGCCGAATCAATAATGCTGAAGACGGCGCCGGACAGGTGCTGAAGAAAAGTTCGCGAACTTTCTTTGCATTCAGCACCGCCCATTCATCATTTGAATTTTTAAAATACTTTTGCCATTTTTTGCTTAGTTCCCACCCACTGACTAATTTTTCGGTTCCAAAAATTTCCGTCCAATTGAGAAAAACAAAATCCGCTTGATATTGTTCCAGAGCAGCGACAGCAACCTTGAGAAAGTCTTCGTGCCAAATGTCATCGGAATCGAGCGAAGCGATATATTCACCTTTAGCATAACTTAATCCCAAATTGCGCGCTGCCGCCTGCCCTTTGTTTTCCTGATAGTAATATTCGACGTTTTCAAACTTTGCAACGCTCTGCGCTGTGTTGTCCTGAGAACCGTCATCAACCACGATTATTTGAATTTCCGGATAGATTTGAGCTTTTACGCTCTCGATGGCTTCCACGACCAATTGGGCGCGATTATAGGTCGGTATAATTATGGTAACTAATTTGTGAGACATCTGGATAAAGAAAAATTTAAAGCTGGTTTTTGTTCTCTTACAATTTGCAAAGATACTTTTTGCAAATTGTAAGAGAACAAATGTGAACTAACCCTTTCAATTTGATTTACTGAAATGAACACTATCGAAGTTCCCCCTTGAGCAATACCGCATAAATACGCTTAAAAGGATAAAATCCAACAACTGAACAGCCGATTGACTGAAGTCCGGTGATTTGTTTATACCTGATGACAACGCAGTTTGAATATCTTAAACCCTGTGTCGTCGGCTTCAGATATAAAATGTTGCCGCGCACGTCCAAAGTTTTTCACACCGGTCCCGAATCTCCTCGCACGAACTCACTATCGCAAATAAAAAACAATCATTGCTTGAAAATCCTGCGTTCATTTCAGCAAGTATCTTAATTATAAAGAATACCTTGTTATGGGCTTATCCACAAAACCTTTTTCGTAAACAATCCAAAGACTGAATCTAATGCTCAATAAAATTATTACCGTTGTTATTGACATCGTTCACCTCTTCCGTCACACCAATGAGTTATAACAGATACCGGCTTTGTTACAAAAGTGAGAGGTAGCTGATTTTTACTCCGAAAATATATCAGAAAAACGCTTGGTAGTAAGAA
>Ga0136623_10000420_pt1 | contig 12555 bp, 16 predicted proteins | sample AntDrymUQ4492106_2_FD_104656 | JGI IMG/M metagenome (GOLD analysis project Ga0136623, IMG submission 104656) | Polar desert sand microbial communities from Dry Valleys, Antarctica - metaG UQ449 (21.06) | ecosystem: Environmental > Terrestrial > Soil > Desert | place: Antarctica: Dry Valley...
ATTCTGATCTCACAGGAATTGTCTTATCATCACGCCATCGAGGGATTGCTCCGCCTATGGGCCTCGACTGAAACCGATGACTGGCAGAACATTCTGTCATTTCTGCCGCGATGATGAACCTGTCATGTTGTCCCTACCACCAACTCGATCTAAACGAGACGGCTAGGAAGCTGTGTTGATTTGGCGACTCATCTGATCGCTTTCGAGCGTGTACCAGAAAACCTGACCCACCCCCGTCGCATCGGTCCTAACGTCGGTGCGACACCTTCAGGAAGCTGTTTGCTCACGAGGTTCAGCCGCTCAAGCACCCTGGTCCTGGCCCAGTAAAGATCGACGTTGTCGTCAAGATGACGTTAATCATCGAGAAGCTAAATGCCGAACTTGCGCGTACGACTCGCACACCTGGAAGACCTTGTAAATTCGTCACCAGCGGATACGTGACCTGGTCCTCGACTTCTTGCGGCGATCGTCCCGTCCAGTCAGTGAAGACGATCACCTGGTTGTCCGAGAGATCAGGAATAGCATCAATCGGTGTGTGCAAGAGCGCCCAGTAACCCCAGCCGGCTAAGCCAAGATACAACGCGACGACCAGGCCGCGGTTACGCAAGCTAAACTCTATGAGACGATTAATCATGAAGTGCGGATCGTTTCTTTAACTAGCCGCTTCGATCGAGGTCACCCGGTTCGTTTTGCCTGCGAGTCGTCCCTTTATCTTCACCTCCTTACCGGCAAACTCTCGGGCTCTTTGTTGTCCATTTTGGTCAAGGTCATAGACGATCTTGCGTGCGCGATCAGCAAGCACGAACTTTCCATTCTTGGCGCACATAAGCGTGCACGACTCATCGTCCATCCCTGCCATGTGCTGTAGACCGCAGGAACTGTCGCTGATAAAACCAACAAGTGTCTTTTCCCTTCCTTTTCCAGTTTTCGCTTTCTGAGCCAATGCGGTCATGGAAACTGACAGAATCAGGGTCATGACCAGGATTTGTATCCAACGTGTTTTCATTTCACCCTCCATTTTTCGTTATCCAGATTCGCTACTGGGCCGTAATTGGAAACGTTGCTTGCCCGCGCCCTTTTGGTCCTTCGTAAGTGATCCTTGTTTGCCACTCACCTCCGACCTCTATGTCCGCCTTCCCGTGATAAACGCCGGGTGTATCCGTAGTGGTAAACGTGGCAGCGTCATTCATTTCAGCCATCGTTCCCATCTGCGGCATGTGAAACGTCAAGGCTACGGCACCGACATCGACGGGTTTGCCGGAAGCGTCAGCGAACGTAACCGTGAACTCCGTGTTTCCCTTCTTCAGAACTCCATCCGGAGTTGCGAGCGAAACAGTTAAGTTGTTGCCGGCGGGCGCGCTCTTAATTACTTTTCCGGTTTGAGTGTTGTCTTTCGCTCCACACGCTACAACTAGAATTGCAACTGCGAACAGGCTGATTACCATGCTAATCTTCTTCATTGGTCTATTCCTCCAAGTTGTAAAAAAAACAATCGTTGACCTGCGCAGAAACGCGCGAACGCTGATCGATAGCGTGAACGGCAGGCGCCGCCGCATTGTGCAGGGAGTCGATGCCTTACTACAGGATCACGCGCGGGTCTGACAAAACAGACCAATGCATCTCATAATAGCCACGGCAACGCCACAAGACACACTACGGCCTTGCTATCGCTAGATCAGTAGGGCGAGATTTCGTATGTAGGACGGATTGGAGGGTGGCGGGGGGCTATGGGTCCTATGCCAATGCAAACTCGTGGTCGGCGCTGCAAATGGCAGCGGGATTACTGCGGGATGAAGAGCCACGGCAAGAACTATTGAAGTTCGAGGCAAGCGAGCGCCCAGCGGTCCAGTTGTTCCTGATTGCGAGCAGTTCACTGCACAGCACACGCGCGCTGAAGCAACTTCCGTCTCGTTTCCGTTACCCAACGCGGCTTTGCAGCAATCCATGCCGCTCATGCCGTGCATGCTGCACTCCTGTTCGGCTGCGTGCAGCGGCATTTCCGCGAGCACACTCGCTCCGAGCGTCAGGATCAGAAACAGTGATGTGGCCCATTTAGCCATCGTAGAACTACTGTATGGAAGCAGTTCGGCCATTGTCAAGGCAGTCGCATTAATGCGTAGCTAACTCCGCCTAGTTCTCCCTTCTTGTCGGTGGGCACGTCAATACAGACCCACCGATCAGGAGATAACCTTTCAATCTCAGCTGCGGATTTTCAATGAACTCGTTACGATGCTTGGCGGTGCTGGCTACGAGACTGCCAAAAAACTGGGGCTTCAGCGAAAAGCGCGCGAATAATGCGTGACGCTTGAGGCCGATGCTCAATGGCCCGGCAGGCCACTGCCGGTTAGGTGCAGGACGAAAAATAGCACGGCTAGGCCGATCGCATGAATTCCAACTACGTACACCCAGCGTGGTGTGCTAGTGGACGTTGCCCTAGTCGGGCTCCAAGCTGGCGTCGGCTTAGGGCTCGGGATAGAGGGTAGATCAGCCTGCGACTTACCCCGCTGGGACTGCTTACGCCGCCCATATGCGGTCATTCCCCACGGCTTGTACACCGAGAGGGACGCGACCAGCAGCAACACCAGTAGGCCGCCACCGGCGTGGACGACGAGTTCTGGGCTCCTCAGCCTGTCGAGATCGCCGCTGGACAGTGTCGTGTTTGATGCTACGCTAGCGAGGTAGCCAATTAGCTGCGTCTTCAACAGCAAGACGATCGTTGCAAACATCGTTAGCAGCAGTTTCACCAATACCCAATAGTGCCGGAGCAAGCCCCATGAGGTACCCAGTGACTGGACAAGTCCGGTTACTAGCGAAGCGATGGCCAACGGGACGATGACAAACCGAGCGGTCAACTCCATCGCGAGATAGGTGGAACGCACCATCTGATTATCGTTGCTAGTCACACCGACGAGAGCGAGAGCTAGAAAGCTAACGACAGCGCCAAGCCAGCCGACCGAGGAAGCGACATGCGCTGTGAGCGCGAATTTGCGGAGGCGCGGTGTCATGATCATGATGATTAGTACCTCTGTTCAAGAGTTTGGCAAAATAACAGTGTCAGAGACAAATTGCCCGTCATTTTGCTCTCATATCGCGGATGCCGCAGCGCTATCGCGATAAAGATCACACGTGCGCGCGCCGCAACCTCAACGCATTGCCGATCACCGAAACCGAACTGAAGCTCCTCGCCGCCGCCGCGATCATTGGACTCAGGAGAATTCCCACAAATGGATAAAGCACGCCTGCGGCAATCGGAATTCCCAGGACGTTGTAGACGAAAGCAAAGAAGAGATTCTGTTTGATGTTGTGCATGGTGGCGCGGCTTAGCAGGATGGCCCGAACAATTCCGCGCAGATCACCTTTGACCAGAGTGACACCAGCACTCTGCATCGCAACGTCCGTTCCAGTTCCCATCGCAATACCCACCTGAGCTTGCGCGAGAGCGGGCGCATCGTTGACGCCGTCGCCCGCCATCGCCACCTTTCGACCTTCACTCTGAAATCGCTTCACGATTTCGGCTTTCTGGTTCGGCAAAACCTCGGCAGCCACTTCGTCAATGTTGAGCTTGCTGGCGACGGCTTGTGCGGTTGTGCGACTGTCGCCGGTGAGCATCACGATCTTAATTCCCTGCCCGTGCAGTTCCCTAATCGCTTCCGGCGTCGTTCCTTTAATGGGATCGGCGACACCGAGCAGTCCAGCCGGCTTGCCATCAACGGTCACGAACATGACGGTTTGACCGTCAGTGCGAAACTTTTCAGCTTGCATTGCGAGTTCGCCTGGATCGATTCCGAGTTCTTCCAGCAACGCCAGATTCCCCAAACCCACCTGGTGCCCATCAACCTCTCCTCTAACGCCTTTGCCCGTGATGGATTCAAACGATTCTGTTTTCGCCAGTTCGACTCCGCGCTCCTCGGCGCCGGCAACTATCGCCGCCGCTAGTGGATGTTCACTCGCGCGCTCAAGACTCGCCGCAAGGCGCAGCAATTCTTGCTCGTCCTGTCCGGCAGCGTGGGCAACTGTAACCAGTTTCGGTTTGCCTTCAGTAAGCGTTCCGGTTTTGTCGACCACCAAAGTGTCTATTTCACGAAGTACTTCGATCGCTTCAGCATTCTTGAACAGCACGCCAGCTTGTGCGCCCTTCCCTGTGGCAACCATGATTGACATTGGCGTCGCCAGACCAAGTGCGCACGGACAAGCAATGATGAGTACCGCAACAGCGTTTATGATCGCGTAACCCATGCGCGGTTCTGGGCCGACCGTGGCCCATACGATGAAGGTGATGATTGCGATCAGAATCACAGCCGGAACGAAGTATCCGGCGACTACATCCGCGATTTTTTGAATTGGCGCCCGACTGCGTTGTGCTTCCGCAACCATCTGCACGATCTGCGCCAGCAGAGTTTCAGAACCAACTCTCTCGGCTTCGATCACGAGCGACCCCGTGCCGTTTACCGTTGCCCCAATAACGCGATCGCCAGCCTGCTTTTCTACGGGGATCGGCTCGCCTGTAACCATCGATTCATCCACTGAACTGGTGCCTTCAAGTACCACGCCGTCAACAGGAATCTTCTCGCCAGGCCGCACACGCAAATGGTCGCCCTTCTTCACTTGATCAAGTGGCACATCTTGTTCAGTTCCATCGGGCGCAATGCGCCGCGCTGTTTTCGGGGCCAGCCCAAGCAACGATTTGATCGCCGCGCTCGTTGAGTTGCGCGCTTTGAGTTCCAGTACCTGGCCCAGTAGCACGAGAGTTGTGATAACAGCCGCGGCTTCGAAATAGACGGGCACGTTGCCCATGTGATCACGAAACGAAGCCGGAAAGATTTGCGGCAGAAATGTAGCAATGACGCTGAAAAGGTAAGCTACCGCTACGCCCAGCCCGATCAGCGTGAACATATTGAGGCTGCGGTTCACAATTGACTGCCAACCGCGCACGAAGAAAGGCCAACCTCCCCAGAGCACCACCGGAGACGCCAGTACCAGTTGAATCCAGGGCAGCGCGCTCATCGGCACTAGGCGCGCTAACGGAGCTCCCGGAATAAACTCACTCATGCCGATGACCAACAGCGGCAGACTGAGCACCGCACTAACCCAAAAGCGCCGCTTCATATCTATTAGTTCGTGATTCTCTTCCTCGTCGAGCGTGACGGTGCGCGGTTCGAGAGCCATGCCGCAGATCGGACAAGATCCTGGAGCATCGCGAATAATCTGCGGATGCATCGGGCAGGTGTACTCGACCTTCTCCTTTATAGCGGTCACGGTCAGCGGCTCCAGAGACATGCCGCATTTTGGACACGAGCCCGGCTTGTCCTGCTGCACGTCCGGATGCATGGGACAGGTGTAAGTTTGAGTGGCAGCTGCTGCCTCGGGCTTTGCCTGACGTTGTATTCCAACCGACTGCGCGATCATCGATTCAGCTGGCTTCTTAAGGAAAGCCTCTGGATCATCGCGGAATTTGCGCAGGCAGTTCGTGCTACAGAAGTAATAGGTTTCCCCATTGTAATCGCTGGAGCCGGCGGCCGAATCAGGATTCACGGTCATACCGCAAACAGGATCGACGGCAACTGCTTCTGTTATGGCTTTCTTTGGTTCTTCCTGCTTAGTTTTTGGATCCATTATCGCTACCTTATAGTCCACCAGTGCAACTAGAGCGCTGAAATGCAGATCGAGTCGCACAAGATCTCTTCGCGCCCCGACGCTCGACTCCGCCGGGACGACGAAACAATCTCACCATTCAAACAATTGCGTACTTTTTGAACGTGGCGACTAGGGCTTCTTATTGGCGTTCTTGTTGCCACCCATGTTCATGTTCCCATGCTTGTTGTCGTTGCCCATGTTCATATTCGCGTGTTCGCTGGCGTTCATGTTCGCGTGCACGTTCGCGTTCGCATTGGCCGGGCTCGGCGAGGCAGTAACCGTCGTGTTCGCGTTGCCGGTGTTATTTGAGTTCTCCGCAGTACTACAAGCAGCCCAAAAAGCTGCCACGCTGAGCAAAGCCAGCAAACCTACTATTCGTCGCATTGAAGCTCCTCCTATGGTGTATCCAGAAATATCAACAGTTAAGGTTCGGGGGCCTTCAGTTTCCCTATTTCTTCTTAGGCTTCGGCTTGCTTTTCGGTTTCGGCTTTTTCTTTGGCATCGGCATTTCTTTCATTCCTTTCATATGTGCATGCCTCCTTTCGTATTTTGTTTTTCTCGGTGTGAGTGTTGGGAACTGAAACTCGCCGCCTCTACGGCGTGACATTGATTAGCATCATTAGCCCACCGCCGCCGTGCTCTTCGACGTTGTTGTTGGTGGTGTGATGCGGAATGTGGCAGTGAACCAGCCATTTGCCCGGGTTGCGTGCCGTCCAGATCACATCGTAGCGCTCGCCTGGTCCGACGTTGACCGTGTCCTTTTCGATTTGCGCCGATTTTTGCACCGGGTTGCCGTCGGTCTCAACGATCGTGAAGGGGCCTCCGTGAACATGCATGGGATGTATGAAGTTGTTACTGCTTCCGATAAAGCGCAAGAGAATCTTTTGGCCCAATTTCATCTCAATCGTGTCGGTGGAAGGATAAGCTTTGCCGTTAATGGTGAAAAAGTTAGGCAAACCGCCTTCCATCAACATCGCGGGGAACGTATAGCCTTCGCGCTCTAACCATTCCTGCAGTTGGATCGTGTACTCCAAATCGTACGCCGGCGTAGAGGTTGAGTCTTTGGGATCAATGATCAGCGCGCCAAACATGCCTAAGGTTTGCTGCCGGTCCGGTTCTCTGTGAGAGTGATAAAAGTAAGTTCCGGCTTGCTGCGTCGTAAACTCGTAAGTGTACGACTGCCCCGGTTCAATCGGCAGTTGCGTAATCTCGGCGGGTCCGTCCATTTGGTTCGGCAAAATCATCCCGTGCCAATGCACACTGGTCGCCTCGGGCAAATTGTTCTTGACGTTCATGCGGATGCGGTCACCCTGCGTTACACGGATGCGCGGACCGGGCACCTGTTTGTTGAATGCATAGGCCATCACTTGTTTGTAAGGCAGGACGTTCCATTTGATCACCGATAACTCGAGATCGAATACCTTGACGCCGTTCTCCACGCGCGGCGTCAGCGTTTGATCACCGCGCGCGTCGGGCGGCGCGGTATAAGTCACTGCGCGAGGATCCACCGCCGCCATATCTCTCATTGCTTTACCGGGCGTGTCGCGCAGCATAATCATGCCCGGCGGCATGACCGCGCCGCCCACATCGCGCGCGCTCAACCTGAGATTGGTCGTGCTTGCAGATATGACAAGGCCCGCCGCCAGCCCAATGACCGATAGCAAGGCCCACGCAACTTTTTGGGCTTTCGTGGCGCGCTGTGCCGCACTCAACGGCATTTTCATCTTCATTCCTTCATGGGAGCCACCTGAGGGAACTGCGTCGGCTTTCTCTTCTTTCTTGTCGGACATCGATTTGCCGTCGTCTTCAGACTTGCCCGTCTCTTCGTGTTTACTGTGATCTTCTTTCGCCATCTTCACATCCCCTTCATGCCCTTCATACCGGCCATGGCCTTGCTTGGCTTTTTGGGGGCCTTCCGCGAACGCGTCCGTACTCGGTCTGGCGGCGTGAGGCCACGCGCGTGTTCAGCCTGCAAACTGTGCCCGCCCTTACCTAGCGCGCGCACGGTACCCATTCCGTGTTTCAATCCTTTGGCGACCAGCCACGTGTTGACCGGAGAAGCGAGCACCAAACCGGCGCCGACTGCCACCGACATCGCGCCCCAAAACACGAGTTGGCTTGGCTCCATCGCGCGCATGTCGCGCCCCATCATCAATAGCACCATAGTCGGGAACATTGCGGCCATCATGAAATTCATTGACAACCCATTCGGGGTAAAGCGAATGCCTCACAGCCTTAAAATATGAACCACCCATCATGTCTTTCATAAATAGCGACTGGAAGATCAGCAAGCCGAACGCGAACCCGCCAATGTACTCGACGATAAGATCGATCCACATTACATCGGCAAACCGAATGCGGCGGTGATTGCGGCGGCGACAATAATCCCGGTGGCGTCACCCGCAACGCAGTGAATCGTGGAGCCGAGACTTTGCTTCCAAAGAGGATTGACGAACTCCTCGTGCGTGCCCGGCGCTGGCTCTTTGCACGACATGATGTAAAGGAACAAACCGATGGGTCCGAGATATAACGTCACCAGAACCCAACCCCACTTCATTACTTTCATTTCGGGATTATTCGTGATCGCGTCGTACGCGACATAGATCACTGAGAATGCGGTGAGTGTGAACCAGACGAGCAGGACCACGTCAATCCACGCCAGCGGCCCGAAAATGGGGACGACCCAATCAGTCATTCAACCTCTCTTCCTTTCTGACAACAGCGATGGGGAATTGATTGTGCCTGGCTGCCAACATGAACATTTGCAAAATCGCTCGAAAGCTCTTCCTCACGAACCTCAAAGATCTCCGGTAGTGTCGTCGTAGAGAGAGCAATTTCGTTAAGACCCAGGGCTCGCTGAGATTCTTGTTAAAAAAGTCTACCTCTTGTTCGATAGTGGCAACTCTTTGATTGATACAAAAGTAACAGTTATGAAGTGACCACTTCAGGGCCAACATCGAATACTTAGTTGCGTTCGGAAGGAACGGAAGTGTCAAAAGGGCAAAAGCATTAAATAGGAGAAGCGCCAGGCAGTTCATCAACAGATGCCATCTGGTGATCGGTGGAATGCGTACCCGGTCGAGGAGATCTTCTCCCCAGACTGTTTTTGCTGATAAGACGATGTTTCCGAAGCCGATCCGCGCAGAGAGCAGAAAAGACTCGGCGACGGGATTGATATGAAAAACTTTGGCCGGATTGCCTGAGAGCAGATCATTTTTGTAGCACACAAAGTGAGAGAGAAATAAGCCAGCCCTCTTGTCGATCATCGTGTAGAAGATTTCAAGTTTAGACTTGGGGCTCGCGCCAGCCCATGGCTCAGCTCTAACACCGCCAGTTCGTCATCCATCTGCTTCCGGAATCTTCTCGGGACGCCATCTGCCAGCACAACTATCAAATCCACATCAGAGAGAGCTGAGAACGGCCCTTGAAGCGCACTCCCAAAAACTATAACGCTAACGATGTCATTCCTCTTTTGGTCGGCGACCCGAAGGATGTCGCCAATGTACCCGCTGGCTCTCTGAGGGAGATCAATGAGAGTTTCCATGTCAGCAGTATCATTCGGCTGCCGTCCATAGCCGGTTAGGTCTCAGCTCTCCTCGCCTTATTCGCATAAGCCTCAGGGTTTTCGTCAAACTTCTGTTTACATCCCTGGCCACAGAAGTAGTATGTCTCTCCTTTGTAGTCAGAGGCTCCGGCAGCGTTCTGCTCCTCCACCTGCATGCCGCAGACGGGATCAGTGTGTTGTGTTGGCACGTGCGTTCTCCGTGAATACCAAGATCTCGTAACCGGGGGGCTGTAGAGGAACTTGTGGTCTCATTTCCCGACCGAAACAGAAACGGCTACGCCGTTTAACGGTGCTCAGCGCTACCGTGGCTCGCTCTTAGCAAGAAGCAGAAGGCCAATAACCGTGAGTGCAAGTCCGAGCATCGTCCATGTCAGGAATCCATGGTATGGCTCCGTCGTGCGGAATATCATCATCAGCGCGAGGTGACCAAAACTGATAACAATACCCGCCACACCCAGTACAACACCGACTGTTTGTTTACGAGTCATAGTCAAAGCACCTTACCAGGTCGATCCCTGCTCCGTGTCTCACTAATTCTTCGCGGGCGATGCCGCCGGCACCGGAGCACGTCGTGGAGCGCTGGAATGCCAGTGAACTATCTGCCAGCGATCCTCGCGCTTTTCCAATATCGCCGTACCGAGTCCGCCTCCGTCTATATGGCGTGTTCCTACGTCTGCAGAAATGGCGTATTTGAAAGTGGCCCAGGCGGTCGTGCCGGCCATCTTCACCTTGATGTCGGAGAGAGTGTATTTCGTATTCTTCATCTCTTTCATTTCAGGCATCAGGTGGTGATCGCGGTAATCCGCCCACCCGTAATTCGCGTGCCCACTCTCAAAAACAGTAACAGACTCGTCATTGGCCCAAACTTTGTTGAGCACGGCCATGTCTCCCTTCTCAAAGCCAGCAGCGCTCTGCATAAGCGCCGCACGCACGCGTTCCTCCTCCGCCTGCGCCGCTGAGGCTGACCTGACAAGGACCACGAAACCCGCGATCAGAGCAAGCATTAATACGCTGCAGCTAGCGACGCGGCCGCTAAATCGTGTGACTGACTGATGCTTCATAATGTTTCTCCTCGATTTGATGTAATGTGTTCGTCTGCGATCGCTGACCCTCCATCGCACGCCTTCCAACGCCGATAACAAAGTCGCCGAAAAACCACTCGATGGCGTTTGTTCCGACCTCAATGCCCTGACGCTCCAGCTCGGCTATGAATTCTTCCCGGTCGAACCAGTTCTCTTTCGGCGGGTGCTTTAAAAACGTTCGATAGGACCAACGCGAAAGCGCCTGCCGCGTGACTTCTTCAAAAAGAAATAGACCTCCGGGTCGCAGCACGCGACTCACTTCCTTTATAGCGCGTTGCCAGCCGGGCACATGGTGGATTATGCCGAAGTCAACAACGGCGTCGTAGGATTCGTCTGCCGCCTCGATGGCAGCCGCATCACCCACGAACAACCGGAGACGTTCAGGCGGATATCGACGAAGGCGCCGGCGCGCTCTCTGGATCATGTCGGGGTCGAGATCAAAAGCGTGAACCTCAAGCGCGCCGAAACGCTCGAAGATGATCTCGGTTCCAACACCACGCCCACAGCCAACCTCCAGCACGCGCATCCCTTCGCGACGCCCGCCGAGACGTTGCAGGAGAGCCGCCTCGTAGCGCCGTTGCAAGGTGGCACGCACGGGATTGTTCATCAAAGCTTTCTCAATTCGGTTCAGCTTCATGGCGTTTCTTCCAACCACCGCAGACCCAGAGTCACCACTGGCCGTTTCCTGCGCCTTCACGACGAAACGGCCACTGATGAATCGCCTATTTATGGCCCGGTGCGCGTGCGCGGCGTGGGCGCCCGCGCTCTACGGGTTGCGGGCGCTCCCCTGCACTGCTCGTGTCCCGCATCTGCGCCATCTCCTCGATCTCTTGTGACTGCGTATCAATGGTCTTTTGCGCCTCGCGTTTCACTTCCGCGGCTTGGCCTTTGGAAAGCGTCTCCTTCGCCATCTGGATCGCCAATTGGTGATGCTTCGTGAAGGCGTCGAGGAACGTCCGGTCAAACTCTCTGCCGGAAGCGGCTTCAAGTTTCTTCATGGCTTCTTCGGCCGCGTGCCGCATTTCTTGCATCGTCATCCTCCTTGCGCCCAACCTGATGGCATCAGCTTTCTCCACATGTCGGTAGAGTTGCTCGCGTATCTCTCGCAACTTCTTGATGTCCTGCTCTTGGTGGGCGGCGGCGTTGGCGGCGAATTCCCTCAAGCGCGGGAGCTGCCCTTTCATCTCCGCCAGCCGAACCATTTCGACGCCTTGCCGGTGATGCAGAATCATCATGTCAAGGAACGCCACATCGGGAGGTGAATCGTGTGGCACGGGTGAACTTGCGCCGCGGGCCAGCGCGCCCAACGTTAAGCAGGCGACGACTGCAAGCGCCGGGAACGACGTTAATTTAAGCTGAACGACTCTCATTGTTTTTCCCTTTCTGAAATGTAACCGTTCGGTGGCACCACACTGGCAAGCGGCTTTGTTTAGGGCTTTTTCGGATGTGCGCCCTGGTGATGCTCGCTCATTAGTGTCAATGAACTGTAGATTGTAAGCCGCGTCACCGCCGCGATTCGCGCATACCCGCGCTTGGTACGAACGCGCAGGGATTTGTCGGGCAACTCAATTTTGATTTGACGGAAAGAATCGTCTTTGCGTTTGTTCGACGGGTAATAGCCAAGCGTGTACTGCTGTTTTAACTCAGCAGCAACCTGCGCTGCAGCCTCGTCCACAAGGTCGCGCCCACCCTGATGCGCGTTTTCGAGGAGGTAAGCAGCACCGCCAGTCGGTTCAGCAAAGGCACGCAGCACACGCATGTCCACCGTATCTTTGATCTGGCTTCCATGCTGGTCGTGGCCGAACGACCCGCGCTCACCATGGCCAATGCCCAAAGCGTAAATTGTCACTTCGGATTTGCGGGCGAGAGTGAGCGCGGTATCCCTTTTCACGCTGCTCGATGTGTCATTGCCATCCGTGATAAGGAGTAGCGCCCGTTTACGATGCTTGCCTCCGGTGACTCGCTGCAAGCCCAGGAAGATGGCATCGTAAAGCGCAGTGCTGCCCTGCGGCTCTAGTCGTTCGACGGCGCGCAGGATGCGCCGGCGGTCGTCAGTGAAGTCCTGGACTAGTTCGGCATCCTCGCTGAAACGGATGAGAAAGATTTCGTCGCCAGTGGATACGGACTTCACAAAATGCTCTACTGCGTCGCGCACGCCCTCGATTTTGTCAACCATACTGCCGCTCGTATCGAAAATGATGCCGAGACTGACCGGTACGCGGTCGCCTGTGTTGAAGTAGCCGAGCTCCTGTTTCACGCCGTCCTCATAGACAG
>Ga0136623_10000422_pt1 | contig 12547 bp, 2 predicted proteins | sample AntDrymUQ4492106_2_FD_104656 | JGI IMG/M metagenome (GOLD analysis project Ga0136623, IMG submission 104656) | Polar desert sand microbial communities from Dry Valleys, Antarctica - metaG UQ449 (21.06) | ecosystem: Environmental > Terrestrial > Soil > Desert | place: Antarctica: Dry Valley...
GAGTTCGGACTCATATTGTAACAAGCGCCCATTAAATCGTAACAGTCGCCATACTCGACACTGCTGCCCGCTCCGATCGCTGTCCCGTCGGTTGTCTTCCATAGATTGGCGTGCTGCAGTCCGTAATTGTGTCCGACTTCGTGTCCGACTACCTGCAAAACGAACGCTCCGTTGATCAGATTGCCTTTCGACCCGACGCCTGCCAGACCAGCCCACGGAATGCTCGAAATCTGACTGAACATAACAATATCCAGATTGTAATTGTTCGTTTCATATCCGGCTTCCCGCGCCGCCACCCGCGCATCGTTAAACATCGAGTAAAAATTACCGCCCGAAGCGTAATACGATGTCGTCTGCGGCATCCGCACGACGACCGGAGTAACCGTCGCCTGCATAGAGGTTTTATTGTAGGAATTGTTGACGAAAAACTGGTTGACCGTGCTGTTCATCAAAGTCTGCGCACTGTTCGCGCTGATCGGGTCGCCCGGTCGGTCGGGAAAATCAGCCCGAATGACGAGTACCGTTTTTGCTCCTGTCGTCCACGCCGACGTCACCGCCTCATTGGGCGTATCTTCCGCCGCGCCTTTCGCCGCCGCGCCTTCTGTCGCCGCGCTCTCCGGTCCGATTGTCGCTTCCCAACGGATTTGCTCGCTGACGAATTCCTTGAGTTTCGCTTCGCTGGAAAAACCGACAATTCGTCCGCCAATCTCAGCCGCTACTACAGCTTGTTTGCTTGAAACCGATTCGGCATCAGGTCGGGCGGCGCGTTCTTCGGCGCTTAACACGCGCGCCGGAGATTCGTCAACGACAAATGTTTTGCCGACGACCATTCCCGACAGCGGAATATCGAGCTTCGTCGTCATCGTTTCGCGTCTGCCGTAAACTACCGCCTCGTAGCGAGCGTCGCCGATGACAACCATTCGTTCGGTGCGCGAGCCGGTTAGCTCGCCGGTTGAATGATTCATCTCGTCAATGACGTAAACCAGAAAATCACCGCGCGCGCTAATGCGTTTGCCGACGCGCTCGCCGATAAACGAAGGCAAACTCTTGAAATTATCTGCCGAAATAGCTTTTTCAACCGCCGCTTGCGGGTCGAGAGCGATTAATTGCGCGAGAACCTGCTGTCGCTCAATCGCCAGTTGCCCGCCCAACTCGAGGTGCGTCTGTTTATCGGTAAAACGACCGCTCGCATTTTCTTCGAGCCAGTTGTCGAAGCGGGCAAACACGGGCGATTCGGCAAGTTCCTTCGCCTTTTCATCAGAAAGAACTGCAAGCAGCCCGCCGCCAGGCAGCGAACCGAATCTGTCTTTAATTGTTTGTAATTGTGAGTGGGTCGAATGCGTATCGTCAGGGGTAACAATATTATTTTGCGCGATACCGCCGCTGACTGCTAAAACAAGCGCAAAAATAGTCGAAAATAACAAACTTCGGTGTTTCATTAATTGCTCTCCAATAAATTACGGATGATAAAAGACTACGGATATTCCAACCTTTCAAGTTGGTTAAAGTTAAATTGTTTGATATGAACGGGAAAAATCTCTGATGTCTCAGTAAAATAATAAGTTGCACTTTTTATCGCATCAAACTTAAAGCATTAAAAAGGGCTGCTAATAAAATGCTAACAGAAATCCAACAGCAAACGCAAGAATATTTTTTTCTCGCTAAATATTGAAATATTTTGAGTTAGATGAAAACCGGCGACTAAAATTGCGGAAGAAAAAATTGTAAAAGTTTATTACTATATTTATTTTGCAAAATCTTACAAGAAATATTTTCAATTCAAAAATTCGATGTCAAAAGATTACATTTAAATTTTGAAAAATATGCGGCGGGTAATTTTTTCGTTTGTTCCGGGCTTTTTTTCTTTTGCCAAATGTTTTGACTTATAAATGACAATTCGATTCAGATAAATCACAATAGTAAAGTAATGGCGGAGTCTTCCTATTTAAAATCCGGTGCCTTTCAAAACTCACTCGGCAAAAGCAAGGATGATGATCCGATTCGTGCCGAACTTTTCAGCATCGAGCGGCTTGAACAATTTGCCGTGACGCTGGCTGAGGAACATCGCCCGGTTGCCCGTCCGAAACAATTTCGCAAACTGCTTCCGCGTCTTGAAGAAAACGGGCGGGTTCTCGTCGCCGCGTATGGGTCTTTAGCCGACGCGATTCGCAATGAACGCGCTATTTCACCGGCGGCGGAATGGTTAGTTGATAATTTTCATATCGTTGAAGAACAACTCCGGGAAATTCGGGAAGATTTGCCGAAAGGTTATTACCGCGAACTGCCGAAACTCATCCACGGCGATTTTGCGGGCTATCCGCGCATTTACGCCGTCGCGGTGACGCTCATCGCTCATACTGACAGCCGTCTCGAGGTTGAAACGCTTGAAAGATTTCTACGTGCTTATCAAAAAATAACCCCGCTCAATATCGGCGAATTATGGGCGGTTGCGATTACTCTACGGCTGGTGCTGGTGGAAAACCTGCGGCGATTGGCGACGCGAATTGTTACTTCGCGCGAAGAACGGGAAGAGGCAGACGTGCTGGTTGATGAATTGCTCGAATTAGCCGGAAATCAACCGGACGAATTACTGCCGTTCATTGTCAAGCGTTTGGACAAGCGCAAAAAATTCGGCAACGCTTTTATCGCTCAAATTACGCGCCAACTCCGCGAGCAAGACCCGGCAATCGCTCCGGCGTTTGAATGGTTGGAAAATCGTTTGCAAAAACAGGGCGAAAGCACGGAGCAGTTCGTGCAGACGGAACACCAGCGGCAAGCTACCGCGCAAGTTACCGTCGGGAATATCATTACGAGTATGCGCCTGCTTTCAACGCTCGATTGGCGCGACTTTTTCGAGAACGTCAGCCTGATTGACCCGCTACTCAAAACCGACCCGGCAAATGTCTATGCGGAAATGAATTTTTTCACCCGCAATCGTTACCGCGAAATTGTCGAGCGGATTGCCAGACGCACGAAAACCGACGAGTTGGAAGTCGCGGAGCGCGTCGTCGAACTTGCCCGCCAAGCGTATCGGACAAATCCGGCGGACAAACGATATTCACACGTCGGTTATTATTTGATAGATGACGGGCTTGCCGAACTTGAAAAGGAATTCGATTATCGTCCGCGCTTTTCCGAGCGTTTCAGCCGCTTTGTCCTGAAGCGTCCGACCGCCGTTTATCTCGGAATGTTGACGTTTGTTACCGCGCTGATTGTCGTCTTGCTCGTTACCGCCGCCGCCTACTTCGGTGCGGGCGTACCTTTGCTGATTGTCTTCGGGTTGCTTTCGCTGATTCCGGCAAGCGATTTGGCGTTGAGCATTTTGAATTGGGATTTTACACTTCTGATTGCGCCGCGGCAGCTTCCGCAAATGGACACGACGACGGCGATTCCCGCAGACGCGCAGACGATGGTTGTGATTCCGACACTTTTGACGAGTGAAACAATCGTTGAAGAATTGCTGGAAAAATTGGAAGTTTATTATCTCGCTAATCAAGACGACAATATCTATTTCGCCTTGCTCGGCGATTACGCCGACGCTTCCGCCGAAGAAATGCCGCAGGATTCGGCGATTTTGAATCGGGCGTTTGAGAGAATTGAAGAATTAAACGAAAGACATCAAAAAAACGGTCAGCATAAATTTCATCTTTTTCATCGCCGCCGTTTGTGGAACGAGCGCGAAGGAAAATGGATGGGCTGGGAGCGCAAGCGCGGCAAACTCCAGGAATTCAATCATCTTTTGCGCGGCGCAGGTAGCACGAGTTTTATAGCGGCAACGGCAGACGAGGAAATTCTCCGAAAAATCAAATATGTCATCACGCTCGATTCGGATACGCAATTGCCGCGCGATGCGGCACACAAACTCGTCGGTGTCGCCGCGCATCCGCTCAATCGTCCGCATTTCGACGAAAAATTACAGCGCGTGACAAAAGGCTACGGCGTTTTGCAGCCGCGGGTCGGCATTTCTTTGACGAGCGCGGCGCGTTCGCGTTTTGCGCGGATTTTTTCCGGCAACACGGGCTTTGACCCTTACACGACCGCAACTTCGGATATTTATCAAGATTTGTTCGGCGAAGGCAGTTTTACGGGCAAAGGACTTTATGATGTTGACGCTTTCGAGGCTTCGCTAAAAGGTCGTGTGCCGGAAAATTCTATTTTAAGTCACGACCTTTTTGAAGGTCTTTATGCGCGCTGCGGTTTGGTGACGGACATCGAACTGATTGATGATTTCCCGACGCATTACGACAGTTTTGCCGGACGTTCGCATCGTTGGGTGCGCGGCGATTGGCAGATTGCGCGGTGGATTTTTCCTTCGGTCAAAAATGCCGACGGGCGCACGGTGAAAAATCATCTGCCGATTATCTCGCGCTGGAAAATTCTCGACAATCTGCGGCGCAGTCTGGTTGCGCCGACGGTTCTTTTGTGGCTGCTCGCGGTGTGGACGATTGTTCCCGGCTCGCCGTTTTTGTGGACGCTTTTTGTAATATTTGAATTGGCTTTTCCCGTCTATGCCCATTTGCAGACGAATCTCTTGACGCACCCGAAAGGCGTTGCCTGGACGAGTCATTTTTTGAGCGTTTTTGGCGATTTTCGTAATAACGCCGTGCAGGTCGCGCTTTCAATCGTCTGCATCGCGCATCAGGCGTATTTGAAAACTGATGCCGTCACACGGACGATTTATCGCAAAATAATTTCGCGTAAAAATCTGCTCGAATGGACGACGGCGGCGCAATCCGAAAAGGAAAATCCGCACGACCAGGCATCATTTCTGCGTTCGATGTGGACGGCGATGCTGCTCGCGGCGGTGATGTTTTTGTTGGTTTTATGGCTTCGCCCGGATGCTTTGCCGATTGCCGCGCCGTTTCTTTTGGCGTGGTTTATCTCGCCTTTCGTGGCTTATCGGGTCAGTCGCCCGACATTGCCAAAGCGCGTTGCATTATCGGCGGACGACGTAAAAACGGCGCGAATGATTGCGCGGCGGACATGGCGATTTTTTGAAACTTTCGTCGGCGATGACGATAATTGGCTGCCGCCCGACAATTTTCAGGAAGACCCGCAGCCGCTGGTGGCGCATCGCACTTCGCCGACGAACATCGGTTTGCTGCTGCTTTCGACCGTTTCGGCGCACGATTTCGGTTATATCGGAACGCTCGAACTGACCGAAAGACTTCGCTTTACTTTTGCGACGCTCGAAAAACTCGAAAAATTTCGCGGACAGTATTTGAATTGGTATGACACGCAGACGCTCGCGCCGCTCGCGCCGCGTTATATTTCGACGGTTGACAGCGGCAATCTCGCCGGACACTTGCTTGCCGTCAAACAATCAATCGTCGAAATATCCAATCGTCCGATTTTTGACAAAAGATTGATTGACGGCTTGCGCGATACCGTCGAACTTCTGCGCGCAGAAGCGGCGCAGTTGAGCGCAAGTCGCCAGCGCACCGAAGCCGTGACGGTCAAACATCTGCGCGAAGAAATTGCCAAATGCGTCGGATTATTGGAAAACCCGCCAAACGAAACGCCCGCCGCGTGGACGATTACGCTCGAATCGCTCGCGGCGCGTTTGGAAGTTTTGACCGACATTACCGGCGCATTAGCCCAGGAACACGGCGACGCGCATTTCCACGAATTGCGTTTCTGGACAACGAGTTTAGCCCATCAAACTCACGCTTTCCGGCGCGACATCGAAACGCTCGTTCCTTGGAAAGAAACCGATTTTGCTTACCTGGCGGCGATTATTGAACGCGATTTTCCCGGCATCAAATCCGAATGGAGCGAAACCGAAAATCTATTCAGTCTTTTTCCGTCGCTCGCGCAGCTTCCCGAATTGTATGAAGCGCTGCAGTTGAGGCTTTTCAAAATCGGCGAAGAAATAAGGCATTGCCAAACGGCTGAAAAAGATTGCACGGCGGCACTCAACGGCTTGCAAATCCTCACGTCCGCCGTTCAGAAAGCCGCACAAATTGCCGCTAAAACGCTGGTTGAATTAAACGCGCTCGCAGCTCAAAGCGCGGAAATTGTCGGGGAGATGGATTTTAGTTTTTTGTTCGACGAAAAACGCAAAGTTTTCGCCATCGGTTACAGCGTTGATAATGAAAAACGCGACAATTCTTTTTACGATTTGCTGGCTTCCGAAGCGCGTCTGGCGAGTTTTGTCGCTATTGCCAAAGGCGAAGTGCCGCAGGAACATTGGTTTCGATTGGGGCGTTCGCTCACGCCGGTTGACGGAAGCCGCGCGCTGATTTCGTGGACGGCGACGATGTTTGAATATCTGATGCCGCTGCTGGTAATGCGCGATTACGACGATACGCTGCTCAATCAAACTTATCGGGCGATAGTTGCCAGACAAATCGGATACGCGGCGAAAAACAATGTTCCGTGGGGCATTTCCGAATCGGCTTACAACGCCCGTGATTTGCAGTTCAATTATCAATACGGCGCGTTCGGTATTCCCGGACTCGGACTCAAACGCGGTTTGAGCGAGGATTTGGTTGTTTCACCGTATTCGACCGCGCTTGCCGCGCTCGTTGCGCCGTGTGAGGCGATTGATAATTTTCGCGTTTTGGCAAAGGAAGGCGCGCTCGCCCGGTTCGGTTTTTACGAAGCGATTGATTTTACGCCCGAACGCCTGCCGCCGAATCAGACACGCGCCGTCATCCGCGCTTTTATGGCGCATCATCAGGGAATGATTTTAGTCGCGCTCGATAATTTGATTCACGCCGACATTATGCAAAAGCGGTTTCACGCCGAGCCGCTCGTGCAAGCCACCGAACTTTTGCTTCAGGAACGAATTCCGCGCGGCGTTCCCGCATCGCATCCACGCGCCGAAGAAGTTTTGTCAAGCCGCGTCGTGCGCCAACTTTCGGGACGGATTACGAGAATTTTCGATACGCCGAATTTGCCGACACCGCGCACCCAGATTCTTTCCAACGGCACGTATTCGTTGATGATGACCAATTCCGGCGCGGGCTATTCGATGTGCGGCGGACTTGCCGTAACGCGCTGGCGCGAAGACGTGACGTGCGACGATTGGGGCGCATTTATCTATCTGCGCGATGTTTCAACCGGCGCGGTTTGGTCAAGCGGTTTTCAACCGACGCGGCGCGTTCCGAAAAATTACGAAGCCGCTTTTTCCGAAGATAAAATTGTCATTACGCGCAGCGAAGTCAGCATTTCGACGCGCACGGAAATCATCGTTTCCCCGGAAGACAATGCCGAAATTCGGCGCGTTTCGATAATCAATCATTCAACGAGAGTGCGCGAAATCGAAATAACGAGCTACGCGGAAATAGTTTTAGCTCCGCCGAATGCCGACGCGGCGCATCCGGCGTTTAGTAATCTGTCTATCGAAACCGAGTTTAACCACGCCGAAAATTCCCTTATCGCCAAACGCCGTCCACGCGCTGAAAAAGACGAACCCGTTTGGGCAGTTCATACGGTTGCGACCGATGGCGATACCATCGGCGCGGTGCAGTATGAAACCGACCGCGCCCGTTTTTTGGGGCGCGGACACGACGCTTCCGCGCCGCTCGCGGTGATGGAAGACCGACCGCTTTCAAACAGCGTCGGCGCGGTGCTTGACCCGATTTTCTCTCTGCGGCGGCGCGTCTCCATCCAACCGCACGAAACCGTTCGCATCTCGTTTTCGACCGCCGTTGCTTATTCATATGAGGAAGCGTTGCGGCTGGCTGACAAATATCACGAGATAAGTATTTTTGAACGCGAAGCCGCGCTTGCCTGGACGCGCTCGCAAGTCGAGATGCGCCATCTCAATATTGACCCGGAAAATGCGTATCTTTTTCAAAGGCTCGCCGCCCGCATTCTTTATTCCGATTCATCCTTACGCCCGCAGCCGCAAGTGCTTGCGCTCAACACCAAAGCGCAGTCCGATTTGTGGGCTTACGGCATCAGCGGCGATACGCCCATCGTCGTTGTGCGAATCAATCAAGCCGAAGATTTGCCGCAAGTGCGCCAACTTCTCAACGCCCACGAATATCTGCGTCTGAAAGGTTTAACGTTTGATTTGGTAATTTTAAACGACCATCCGGCAAGTTATATCGAATTGCTGCAAGACGAATTATTATTGATTGTCCGCACCAGCGGCGAATCGCATTTGCTCGACAAAAACGGCGGGATTTTTCTCAAACGCGCCGATCAAATGTCCGAAGCCGACCGCATTCTGCTGCACACGGTGGCGCGGGCGGTCATCGTCACGGAACGCGGCGACTTTGAAAACCAGCTCGTCCGCAAACCCGTCGAAATTGATTTGCCAAAGGATTTTAGCAGCCGCAACCCGGCGCGTTCTTATCCTGAACCGATGCCTGAATTACCCGAATTGTCTTTCTTCAACGGGCTTGGCGGATTCGCCCGAAACGGAAAAGAATACATCACGATTCTCGGCGAAGGGCAATGGACACCTGCGCCGTGGCTCAATGTCATTGCCAACGAAAACAAATTCGGTTTTCAAGTTTCGGAAACCGGCGCGGGCTTTACGTGGGCGGTCAACAGCCGCGAAAATCGCCTGACACCGTGGTCAAACGATACGGTCAGCGACCCGCCGGGCGAAGTGATTTATCTGCGTGATGAAGATACGGGAACGATTTGGACGCCGACACCGCTGCCGATTCGTGAAGCCGAACCTTACGCGATTCGGCACGGGCAAGGCTACACGACTTTTGAACATCTGAGCCACGGCATCGCGCAGGAACTTCTTCTGTTCGTGCCGCTCGACGCGCCCGTCAAAATTTCGCTCCTTCGTCTGCACAATCGAACAAACCGCAAACGCCGATTATCAATTACGAGTTACAACGAACTTGTTTTAGGTTTTCGGCGAAGCCAAACCGCGCCGTTTATCATCACGGAAACCGACGAGAAAAACGGCAGTATTTTTGCGCGTAATCCGTATAATAACGAGTTTGCCAATCGCACCGCGTTTGTCGCAATGAGCGCGGAAATTAATTCTCTGACGTGCGACCGTAAAGAATTTATCGGCAGAAACTCACATCTCAAACATCCGTTTGCCCTGCGGCGCGAGAAACTTTCCGGGCGCAGCGGCGCGGGACTCGATCCGTGCGCGGCTTTGCAAACGGTCATCGAACTCGCGCCGGGTGAAACCCGCGAAATCGCCTTTTTACTCGGCGAAACCGCTTCAAAAGAAGAAGCGCAGACGATAATTTCACGTTTTCGCCAACTCTCCAATGTGAAAGAATCACACGCCGAAGTTTTGAATTACTGGGACGATTTGCTAGGCGCGGTCGAAGTTCGCACACCGGACGCGGCTTTAAATACGATTGTCAACCGCTGGCTTTTGTATCAATCGCTCGCCTGTCGCGTTTGGGCGCGTTCGGCGTTTTATCAATCGGGCGGCGCGTTCGGTTTCCGCGACCAATTGCAGGATGTAATGTCGCTCGTTTATGCGAAACCGGAGATTGCGCGGGAGCAGATTTTGCTTGCCGCCGCGCATCAATTTAAAGAAGGCGACGTTCAGCATTGGTGGCATCCGCCGACCGGACGCGGCGTTCGGACGCGCTCTTCGGACGATTTATTGTGGCTGCCGTTTGTCACGAGTTTTTATATCGAAGTGACGGGCGATGAATCCGTGCTTGACGAAATTGTTCCGTTTATCGAAGCTCCGCTTTTGAGCGAAGGCGAAGACGATTCTTATACGCAGCCGACGATTTCAACTGAAACAGCAAGTATTTTTGAGCATTGCGCTCGTTCGCTCGACCGTAGCCTGGCGGTTGGCTTGCGCGGTTTGCCGCTGATGGGTTCGGGCGATTGGAATGATGGAATGACCAGTGTCGGCAATAAAGGCAAAGGCGAAAGCGTCTGGGTCGGCTGGTTTCTGCTCGACACGCTTTCGGATTTCGCGCCGTTCTGCACAAAACGCAATGAAAAAAGGCGTGAGAAAAAATATCGAACGCACATCGAAAAATTGAAAGCCGCGCTCGAAGAAAATGCCTGGGACGGCGATTGGTTTCGGCGGGCGTATTTTGACGACGGCACACCGCTCGGCTCGACGGAAAATGAAGAATGCCGGATTGATTCCATCGCCCAATCGTGGAGCGTTATTTCCGGCGGCGCAAATCCCCAAAAAGCGGCGCGGGCAATGGCTTCGGTTGACGAATATCTGATTCGGCGCGGCGACGGAATCGTTCTTTTGTTCACGCCGCCGTTTGACAAAAGTTCGCTGGAGCCGGGTTATATCAAAGGTTATGTGCCGGGCATCCGCGAAAACGGCGGACAATATACACACGCCGCGCTCTGGACGCTGATTGCCTTTGCGATGCTCGGCGACGGCGACAAGGCGGGCGAATTGTTTTCTCTGCTGAATCCGATAAATCACGCTTCGACCCGCGCCGGACTGCACAAATACAAAGTCGAACCGTATGTCGCGGCGGGCGATGTCTATGCCGAACAAGCGCACGTCGGACGCGGCGGCTGGACCTGGTATACGGGTTCGGCAGGTTGGATGTATCGCGCCGCGCTCGAATCAATGCTCGGCTTTAATTTGAAAGGCGAAACGCTCTTAATCGAACCGTGCATCCCGCGTAGCTGGCGCGAGTTTGAAATCAATTACCGGCGCGGAAAAACGCTTTACCGGATAAAAGTCGAAAACCCTTCGAGCGTCTGTCGCGGAGTCGCCGAAGTGTTGCTGGACGGCAAACTTTTAGCGTCCGGCGAAATTCCTCTGACTGACGACGGACTGACGCATCAAGTGCGCGTTACACTCGGCGAAATTAAAACCGGATAAATAGAAATGTTTTGAATAGAATTGCTGGCGCGGGCGGCGTGAAATTTGGAAAAACGCGGAGCGGACTGGAGCGCGAGCGTCCCGCTTGCCGTGAGCGCGGCAGCGCGAAAAAGCGTTCCGACAGCTTTCAACCTGATTGTCAATTAAGCGTTTTTTCGCGGCGAAGCGACGCTCAATGCAAGCGGGACGCCCAGCGCTCCAGTCAAATACCCGTGTTTATTATCTTAGAATTACGCACAGGCTTTAATTATCTTTTATTCGGGTATTTACAAACTGTAAAAATACTGCGCGGCAAGTATCACATCAATGAATTTTGTTTTTCAGCAATCACAGCGCATCGTCATAAAAATCGGCTCGTCATTAATAATCGGGGCGGATTTCGGTGTGCGCGAAAATTGGCTCAGAACTTTGGCTGAAGATATTGCCGGATTGCGCCGTCAGGGAAAGCAAATCGTAATTGTGACATCCGGCGCAATCGCGCTCGGACGGCACGTTTTGCGCTATGGAAATCGTCCGCTCGAACTCGTCGAAAAACAGGCGGCGGCGGCTTGCGGACAGATAAAGCTGATTTCGCATTGGGCGAAAGCCTTTCAGTTTGAAGAAAAAACCGATTCGCTTTATCCGGCGCAGATTCTTCTGACGCTTGACGACAGCGAAAACCGCCGTCGTTATCTTAATGCCTGTAATACTTTATTTACTTTGCTGGCTGAACCGCACATTATTCCGATTGTCAACGAAAATGACACGGTGGCAACCAGTGAAATTCGTGTCGGCGATAATGATCGTCTGGCGGCTCGCGTCGCACAGATGACGAGCGCGGATTTACTGGTTTTGTTTTCCGATATTGACGGACTTTATGACGCCAATCCGAACAATAATCCGAACGCCGAATTCGTTTCCGAAATCAACCGCCTGACGCCGGAAATAGAAGCGATGGCGGGCGGCACGGGTTCGGCGTTCGGTTCGGGCGGAATGCGGACAAAAATCGAAGCGGCAAAAATCGCTCTCGCCGCCGGATGCAGTATGATTATCGGCAGAGGAACCGCGCCGCATCCGGTCAAGCGATTGATCGAAGGCGAAAGATGCACGATTTTTCGCGCCGCCTCGACGCCGAAAAGCGCAAGAAAACATTGGATTTCCGGTTCGCTTCACGCCGTCGGAAGTTACATCGCCGACGAAGGCGCGGCGGCGGCTTTGCTGAACGGAAAAAGTCTTCTGCCTGCCGGTGTCGGCGCGATTGAAGGCGTTTTCGGACGCGGCGACGCAGTTCTTATCAAAAACATTCAAGGTCGCATTTTGGGTAAAGGTTTGTCGGCTTATTCTTCGGACGACGCCGGGCGAATTATCGGTTTTAAGAGCAGCGAAATCGAACGAATTCTCGGCTACAAATACCGCGACACGCTCATTCACCGCGATGATATGGTGATTGAAATAACCTGAAATGTTGCTGCCGTCGGCACCGGGATTGTCACCGGCAACGGCTCAATTTCAGGAGACGGGAAAAGTTTGGAGTCCCGCCAAAAGGTCGGAATCGCTCGATAATCAACCGATTCCGACCTTTTGGCGGGACTCCAAACATCTCACCATCCCGTTGCTCGTCGGCGTGAATAATTCAGGATGGTCACCGTCCCGTTCGTCGCCGTTGGCATAAACATCTGCGGCGCGTCGCTCGACGTGTTGACGTTCGAGAGCGTCAGCGGCGGTGTCGCTCCTGCCGGAGCGTTTGCCGCCACCGTGAACGTCACCGTAATCAGTATCTGATCGTTGCCCGCTCCGATCTCGCCGATGCCCGAA
>Ga0136623_10000423_pt1 | contig 12543 bp, 13 predicted proteins | sample AntDrymUQ4492106_2_FD_104656 | JGI IMG/M metagenome (GOLD analysis project Ga0136623, IMG submission 104656) | Polar desert sand microbial communities from Dry Valleys, Antarctica - metaG UQ449 (21.06) | ecosystem: Environmental > Terrestrial > Soil > Desert | place: Antarctica: Dry Valley...
ATATTAGATTCAAGATTTAAGATTCAAAATTCAAAATTAGGAATTAAATGTTGTGTTGAATCTTGAATCTTAAATCTTAAATCTTAAATCTTGAATCTTGAATCTTAAATCTTAAATCTTGAATCTTGAATCTTGAATCTTGAATCTTGAACCTTGAATCTTGAATCTTGAATCTTGAATTAATTTAACTATTTCTTTTGTAAACTGTCGAGCAGAGTCTGCGCTTCGTAGTTGTTCGGAACGATTGCCAGAAATCTTTTTAATTCGCCTTCGGCGCGTTTGAGCAGGTTGTAGTCGATAAAAAATTCAGCCAGAATGATGCGAAATGTCGGATTTTCCGGGTCGAGTTTGACGGCGGTTTGGAGTTCCGACTCGGCTTTGAATCTTTGTTTTTCGTCCGCCGCGAGAACCTTGCCGTAATAGGAGTGATAACGCGCAACGTCGGGCGCGAGATGAACCGCCCGAGCCAGAAACGGCAGCGCGTCGGTGTAATTTTCGTCCATCAGCAAATTAAAGCCTTCGTCAAAATTCTCCGCCGCAAAGTCGGTTTGCTTGCGCTTATCAATTTCGTCCGCGCCTGCATTTTGAAGGTTTTGCGTTTGAGCCAATTCCTTGCGGATTTTGAAATCGTAAGCATTGCGTGAATCTTCGTTTCGTAAGGTGTCATAAGCCTTCGCAATTGCGCCGAAAGCCTTTTGAATACGGTGAAGTAATTCGGTGTCGGCTTCTTTATAAAAACGGTCGGGGTGAAATTGTTTCGCCAGAGCAAAATAGGATTTTTTGATTTCCGGTATCGCGGCTTTCGTTTCGACCGCCAGACTTTCGTAAAAATTGTGCGACTTTTCGACGCGCTCGAGATAATCTTCAAGCCGGATTTTTTGTTCGACTGGATTATTTTCTTCTTTGGTTTCGACGATTTGCGGCGCAATCGGCGGCGGAACGTCAGCCGGCTTCGGAGAAATCGCCGCCGCTTGCGCGTCTCCTTTTTTCAAAGCCAGATGCGCGGACTTAATAGCTTCGAGGCGATGCGCGGTAAAAGCCGAGTTCCATTCGCGGCGGGTCAAAAAACCGCCGAGCCATAAAGTATAAAGCGTTTGTAAAATTACGGTTGTCGGCAGAGCGCCGGTATCCTGTACTTCGTCAACGGATAGCTGCGAATCGCTAAATCTGGATAAAACGAACGCTTCGTGCGTTTGGAGATTAATGTTTAAATCCGGCGTTTTCTTTGGTTGAAAAACTTCCTTTGAACTTCGGAAACGGTGAAAAACCGTTTCGCCCGAAAGTCCGCGCGCGTATTCGATCAGAATTTTTGATAAATTTATCTGAAAACGAATGTCCTGCTTGATTCTGACGAGTGGGCTGAAATTCCATTCGCCGGTTTCCCATCGAAGCGCGCCGCGCAAAATTTCTTCGATTTGACCGACGAAAAGCTCATTGATTTCCTGCTTGTCGCACAGCTTTTTTTCGATTAAAAATCTTGCTAATTCAAAGTCGCCGGCGTAATTGGAATTTTCCGAAAGCAGGTTTTTATCAATTTTATTTTCGCGCAGAAGAATGTCGAAAAGACGCGCCGAACGCGCGTTGGAAACGGCGAAAACGATTGCGCCCGCGTTAAAATAAACGACGACTTTATGATTTTCGCGCGTCAGGCGTAAAGAACCGTCGAGCCGCGCCTCGGTAATTTCAACCAGAAGTTCGGCAAACGGAGAGGCAAGAAAATCTCCCTCTAAATCGAGATGATTTGGCGCAGTCATTTGAAGCAAAAACTGATATTTTAAGCAGAAGTCGGTTTAGACCCGAAGTTATGATAACAAATCGAATTGCAAAAAGTTAAGCAAAAAAGTTACCGGCGGCAATTAACAATTAGTTTCCGACCGTTTACCATTTAAAGATGCTTCACGATTTTCAGCTTGTGAATCGCCGCGTCCGTTTATGGCAGCGCGCGGGCGAATCCTTCGAGCATATTACAATGAAGGCTTTAGGTTACGCGATGTTCGTCAGCGAATATCCGAATTTGGAAATCGAAACAAAAGTCGGACTTCGCTATAAACCCGATTTGATTGCTCAAAACGGAAACGGCGAATTTGAGTTCTGGGGCGAGGCGGGCGCAAACTCGATACGCAAAACGCATTGGATTTTGAAACACACGCGCACCGAAAAACTCGTTCTTTTTAAGATTGGACGCAACGCCGAACAAATAATCGAACAGTTGCGTGAAGAAATTCCCGCGAAATATCGCGCCGGAAGCAAATTAGTTTTGATAAATTTCGTTTCGGAGATTGTAAGTTTGACAGCATCGAAACAAATTGCGAAAGTTTCTCGTGATTGGTTTTCCGAATCGGTAATTTAATCTTTTCTCAAATAAAGAAGAATTTTTAAATTTTTGGATGCCTTTTATCGAATTACGATTTCGCGTAAACTTTTTGCTTGTTTGTGAGAGAATCAATTCTTACGCATCGCCGGTCAATTTTCAAAATCACCAGTAATAAATTCGGTTTGTATAACTTGCGTAAATCTATCTTGGATAAACGATATAAATGAACAAACTTGTCTTAGCGACTGATTTAGGCGGCACTAATTTAAGAGTTGCGGCGGTTGACCGCGACGGCAAAATTTTGTACCGGACGAAATATGAAACGCCGAAATCCGAACGTGCTGATGAAATATTTCGGGTGATCACGCAGGCGGCTCGGAAATGCCAGGAAGCGGTTGAAAAAAATGGGAAAATTATTGCCGTCGGAGCGGCTGTTCCGGCAACCGTCAACGCCGCCGACGGCATAATTTTGAAAGCGCCGAACCTTCCGGCGCTGGACGGAGTTCGTTTCTCCGCCGCCATTTCCGGCGAATTAAATCTGCCGGTAATTCTCGAAAACGATGCAAATTCGGCGGCAATCGGCGAGCATTGGCGCGGCGCGTCCAATGGCTTCGACAATTCAATTTGCGTCACGCTCGGAACGGGCGTCGGCGGCGGAATAATTCTCTCCGGCGAGATTCTGCGCGGCGTTGACGGAACAGCCGGTGAAATCGGACATATCTGCGTCGAGCCTTTCGGCGCGCCGTGCGGCTGCGGCAGTCGCGGCTGTGTCGAGCAGTATTCATCGGCAACCGCCATTGTTCGTATCGTTCAGGAACTGAAAAATCAATATCCGCAATCATTATTGTTTGAAAAATTGTTTAAAAAGACGCACTGCACTTCGCTCGATGTTTATGAAGCGGGAAAAGCGGGCGACGAACTGGCGCTTGAAGCCTTTCGACAAATGGGATTTTATCTCGGAATCGCGCTTGCCGATTTGGTAAATGTATTAAATCCCGAAGTTATCGTTATCGGCGGCGGCGCGGCGGCAGGTTGGGATTTGTTCATCCATCACGTCCGGAACCAGATTTACAGTCACGCATTCAGAGAACCGGCAGAACGCGCCAAACTTCTTCGCGCCAAGCTCGGCGACGATGCCGGAATTCTCGGCGCCGCCCGCTTAGCGTTCAATTTGAGTTTAATCGGTTGAGCTTTTACTAAATTCGGCAATCGAAAATCTAAAATCGAGCATCGAATAGTCCGCTTGCCAATAAGCTGCCGTTTCGTGTATGATATTCGTTTCCTGCATTGCGTAGGAGCGTGTCAGGTGGGTTCGCGCCCACTTTTTATTTTGGTTAATTTACGATGAACACACACGAAATTGCCGGGCAAATACGGGATATTGCCGTTCGTATTACGGAAGAAAATAATTTGGAATTAGTTCATTCGGAAGTTCTCGGCTCAAAAAGAAATCCGGTTGTGCGAATTTATATAGACAAACCGGACGGCGTGACGCATCAGGATTGTTCGACGGTTTCACGGCAAATCGAAGCGGTTCTCGACGCCGAAGAGTACGTCGGGTCGGCTTATATTTTAGAAGTTTCATCGCCCGGTTTGGAGCGGGAACTTTATAATTTAAAGGATTTTGAAAAATTCACCGGAAATCCGGCGCGGGTCAAAACGAACGCGCCGATTGACGGGCAGAAAAATTTTAGCGGACGCATCTTGAAAGTCGAAGGCGAAGAAATAATTTTTGACGATAAAACCCGCGGTGAAGTTCGTTTTCCTTACAGCGCGGTTGCCAAAGCGAATTTGGAAATTGATTTAAAAGAAGAACTGAAAAGAAATGCAAAATGAAAAATTAAAAACGCAAAACGGAAAGCGGTTTTTTTAATTTTTAATTTTTAATTAACGAAATTATGACATCCATCGGACAAAGTATTGAAGCGTTGTGCAGCGAGCAGGGACTTGACCGGACAATGGTCATCGAAGCGATGAAGGAAGCCGTCAAAGCGGCGGCGCGCAAGCAATTTAAAGCGCAGGACAAAACCGGCGAAAGCATCGAAGTCGAGTGGAATAATGAAGAAGGAGTGATTGAAATTTCCGCGCAGAAAGTAGTCGTCGAAGAAGTTGAAAATCCTTCAACCGAACTTTCGCTCGTCGAAGCGCAGGAACTTGCCGGAGACGAAATCGAAATCGGCGATATGCTGCTGATTCCTTTGCCGACCGAAGAACTCGGACGCATCGCCGCGCAAACCGCCAAGCAGATTTTGGTGCAGAAAGTGCGCGAAGCGATGCGCGAAAAAGTGTATGACGAATACATTGACCGCAAAGGCGAATTGATAAACGGTACGGTCAAACGCTTTGAACGCGGCGATATGATTATTGATTTGGGAAATAATCTCGAAGCGATTCTGCCGAAACGCGAACAGGCGCGCGGCGAAATATGGAATCAGGGCGAGCGGATTCGCATCGTTATTCAAGACGTGACGAAAGAACAGAAAGGTCAGCAAATCAGGGTTTCACGCGCTTCGGCAGATTTGCTGAAACGGCTTTTTGAAATGGAAGTGCCGGAAATTTACGATGATACGGTGGTCATCAAATCAGCCGTCCGCGAGCCGGGCGACCGCGCTAAAATCGCCGTTGCGTCAAACGAAAAAGACGTTGATCCGGTCGGCGCGTGTGTCGGTATGAAAGGTTCGCGCGTACAGGCGATTATCAAGGAATTGCGCGGAGAAAAGATTGACATTATCGAATGGTCTGACGAGCCTTCGGTTTTCGCCGCCAACGCGCTTTCTCCCGCGAAAGTTTCGCAGGTGCGAATTACCGACATTAATAATCGCAAAATGGCGGTTATCGTTATCGAAGACCAGCTGAGTTTGGCAATCGGCAAAAAAGGTCAAAACGTGAGGCTTGCGACACGGCTTGTCGGCTGGGACATTGACATCATCAGCGAAGATGTTCTGAAGCGTGAAATTACGCAGCAAATGGGACAGATGGCGGCGGCGGGCGAAATAGTTCCGCTCAGCGCTCTGCAAGGAGTTTCCGCTTCTCAAGCCGATACGCTGGCGGAGAAGGGAATTGAAACGGTTGAGGCGTTGGCGGCAACTACGCTCGATGATTTGGTTGATATTTTAGACATCAGTCTGGATCAGGCGGAGATAATTCTGTCATCGGCAAACAGTATCGTTGAATCCCGCCGGGAGCAGGAAGAAAACGACGATGATGAAAGCCCAGATTCGCCGACGGAAGAAAATCCTGAAACTTCGGAGACCGAAGCGACCGGAGAATCTACATCCGAAGATGAAGCGGTTGCAGAAGAACCTGACGAAGATGTAAATGACGAAGAAATAAGTGAAAATTCCGCTGCCGGAGAAATTGAAGAAACCGGCGCGGAAGATTTAATCGAAGAAGAAACGAAAGAAGAAACGGAAGATAAGTAAAAAAAATTGGAATATTTCCAATTAGCAGGAAGGATTTTAATAAATCCGTAGAAATTTAGATAAAATATGCCCATAGCTAAAAAAGTTCGGATTTACGACTTGGCACGAGACCTGAAACAAGATACAAAGCGCATCATCGAAGATTTAAAACGTGAGGGCGCAGACGTTGACGTGCCTTCAAATTCCGTCAACATCGAGATAGCGGAAAAAGTTCGTAACAAATATTTTCCGAAGGCTGAGACTGCGCCGAAACGGGCAATCAAAATTATTAAAGCCGCCAAAAAAGAAGACGCTCCGTCAGTGGCGGAAGAAGAAGAAATCACGCCGATTCAAATTGAAGAACCATACGAAGAAACAATTGAAGCGCGGGAAGAAGAAATCGAAACACCGATTCTCGAAGATGAAAAACCGGCTTCTTCTCAAGTAAAAGAATTAAAGAAAAGAATTGTCGTAAAGCCGAAGGAAGAGCGACTGCCGGAAGTTCCTATTGTTAAGGAAACTCCGCCGGCAGAAGCCGCCGCGCCCGAACAAATCCAAGTCGAACTACCCCCGAAAGTTAAATTGGCGGATGAAGAAATTGTCGCCGAACCGGAGCAAATCGCTTTGCAATCTACTACCGAACCGAAAAGAGTTGTTAATGCTCCGAAGGTTTTCCGTCCGACCGGAACACAAGTCAAGCAATTGACATTGACAAAAGACGCTTTGCAAAAAGGCATCAAACCGGGTGAGCGCGTTGTCAGCGAGGCTCCGACTAAAACCGGAAAACTCGACCCGGAAAAGGCGCGTGACGCAGACCTTAAAAATCGACGCAATGATAAAAAAGGTGGAGGACGCAAACCCGAATTGCGCGGAACGCCGGGCGAAACCGCGCAGCCGCAAATGACCTACACGCCGCCGAGCGATAATCGCCGCAAACCGGGACGTTCCGGCGGCAAAAAACCGGGTAAGGCGTTTGATGACAGGGGAAACCGGTTCTCGGAGAGAGATATTGACCAGCCGCGTTTTCGTTCGATCGAAGAACGAATTCTCGATCAGGTTGGAAAATCCGAAACAAAAAGTTTGAAGCCGATCCGTTTGGTAGATGGCGCGACCGTCAGGGAATTTGCCGAAGCTCTCGGCGTTACGCCGCGCGATATTGTGCAGCTTCTCGTCAAACGCGGAATTTTTGCCACGCTCAATCAGCCGGTCGGCGAAAAGATGGCGAAGGATTTGGGCGTAAACTTCGGTTATGACGTTAGTTTCGTGGCGTTTGAAGCAATGGTTATCGAACAGGAATTCGAGGAACTAATCGCCGCCGATTCCGATGATGTCGAAGAAACCCGTCCGCCGGTCGTGACGGTAATGGGACACGTTGACCACGGAAAAACCAGCTTGCTCGACGCGATTCGTTCGGATAATGTTGCCGAGGGCGAAGCGGGCGGAATCACGCAGCATATCGGCGCATATTCGGTTTTTGTCGCCAACCCGGACAAACCGAACGAACAGCGCCGCGTTGTTTTTCTCGATACGCCGGGTCACGAAGCCTTTACGATGATGCGGGCGCGCGGCGCAAAGGCGACCGACGTCGTAATTTTAGTCGTGGCGGCTGACGACGGCGTGATGCCGCAGACCATCGAAGCCGTCGAACACTCGAAAGCGGCGGGCGTTCCGATAATCGTCGCAATTAATAAGATTGATAAACCGGATGCCAATCCCGATAAAGTCAAACAGGGACTTGCCGGACTTGGACTTCAGCCGGTTGATTGGGGCGGCGATGTCGAAATGGTGCCGGTTTCCGCCAAAAAACGCGAAAATCTCGACACATTGCTTGAGACGGTTTTGCTCACTTCCGACATTTTGGAACTGAAAGCCAGCCCGACGCGCCGCGCTTCCGGCGTCGTTCTGGAAGCAAAACTCGACAAAGGACGCGGTTCGGTCGGAACGATTCTGGTGCAGCAGGGAACTCTGCGCGTCGGCGACCCGTTTATCGTCGGTCAGTATTACGGGAAAGTTCGGGCGATGTTCAGCGACCGGGGCGAAATCATCACCGAAGCGCCGCCCGCAACGCCGGTTGAAGTTCTCGGATTGCAGGGCGTTCCGCTGGCGGGAGACACTTTTCAGGTTGTTTCCGATATTGATAAAGCAGTATCAATCGCCGGTCTGAGGCAGATGCAGGCGCGGCAGATAGCGATGCTTAAAACGACCAAACGCGGTATCGAATCGCTCGGATTGGCGGAAGTCAAGGAACTTCTGGTGGTTCTCAAGGCGGACGTGCAGGGTTCGGTCGAAGTTCTGCGCGGAACGCTCGAAAAATTGTCAACCGAAAAAGTTAAGGTCCGCGTTATTCGCGCCGGAGTCGGCGCAATTGCCGAATCCGATGTTTTACTCGCTTCCGCAACTCAGGTCGGTAATATGCAGACAGCCGTCGTCATTATCGGTTTTAATGTTCGCCCGGAAGCGCGCGTCGCGGACGTCGCCAAGCAGGAAGACGTTGATATTCGTCTGCACTCGATTATTTATAAGGTTGAAGAAGAAATTCGCGCCGCGATGATCGGAATGCTCGATGCGATTGAAAAGGAAGTTATTTTAGGCAAAGCGCTTGTTCAGGATACTTTCAAAGTTTCCAAAGTCGGAACGATTGCCGGCTGCCGCGTGACCGAAGGCTTAATTCGTCGGCAGGCGAAAGCGCGTCTGATCCGCGACGGCGTCGTCGCCTGGACGGGTGACATCGCTTCACTCAAACGCTTCAAGGAAGATACCGGCGAAGTTCGACAAGGTTTTGAATGCGGTATCAGTCTCGTCAATTTCAACGATTTAAAGGTTAATGACGAAATCGAAGCGTTCATCGTCGAAAGAACGGCAGCAACCGAACTTTAAAATTTAATGATTGGCGGTTTGAATTATGATAACTGGAATCAGAGAAAAAACAATTGTCAAAGAAGGCGGAAAAGTCGAAATTTTTTCATCCGATCTGCCGATTGGAACAGAAGTTGAAGTTATTGTTCCGGTTGAAGAAGACACGACCAAATATCTTTTATCAACCGAAGCTAATCGCCGACATTTGGAAGAATCGCGGCAAGATGCCGAAAATCCCGCAAAATTGATTCACGTTGATATTGAAAATTTATGAGGAATATTGCTTTTGTTCCGTAAGCATTTGAAAATTTTATCGAATGGTCTGGCGAGAGTAAGAAAATTCACGCCAAAATCATTGAGCTCATCAAAGAAATTCAGCGAAATCCGTTTTCGGGTATCGGAAAACCCGAACCGCTAAAACACGAATTAAAAGGGCTTTGGTCAAGGCGAATAACCGAGGAACATCGCCTTGTTTATGAAGTTAAAAACGAAGAAATCATCATACACTCGTGTAGATTTCATTATTAGAAATGCGTCGTCCAGAAAGATTAGGGGAAATTTTAAGAGAAGATATTGCCGAGGTGGTCGGGTTTGAACTGGTTGACCCGTGCCTGCAAAATATTGTTGTGACCGATGTTCAAGTTTCGGAAAATCTGCACGACGCGAAAGTTTTCGTGCTTGTCGAAGGCGACGAAAAGGAAATAAAAGAAGCAATGAAGGGTTTGCAGCGCGCGGCAACCTTCGTGCGCCAGCAAGTTGCGATGAATCTCAGTCTGCGATACGTTCCGCACCTGCATTTTATCCGCGATATGGCGGAAGAAAATGCCGCGCGGGTCGGCGAGATTTTAGAAGATTTGTCAGTTAAGGGTGAATTTACAGAAAAGGATTAGATAGTGGTAAGTGGTAAACGGTAAGTGGTAAGTGAAAGAAAAATACTTACCACTTACCACTTACCACTTACCACTTTTTGAAGATGTTAAGTCAAGTAGTAGAGTTAATTGAAAACAAACATAATTTTGCCATCACGACGCACGTTCGACCTGACGGCGACGGCATCGGCTCATCTTTAGGACTGTGTTGGCTCCTTCGTTCTTTGGGAAAAACGGCGGAAGTTATCGTCAGTGACGGCATTCCGGTTTCGTATCAGAGTCTTCCGGGCGCGAATGAAATCCGCGAAGTTTCCGAAGTTGATAAACAATACGACGCGATTTTTGTGATTGAATGTTCCGATATTGACCGTCCGGGCATCAAAGGACTGCGCGAGCAATTTACGGTGAATATTGACCATCACGCGACGAGCGAACATTTCGGCACGTTGAATTGGATTGACGCGACGGCTTCGGCGGTCGGCGAAATGATTTACAATCTTTGCAAAGCCATCGGCGGGCGCGTCACCAAAGAAATCGCCGAATGCGTTTATATGGCGCTCGTCACCGACACCGGCTCGTTTCACTTTCCAAATACAACCGACCGCACATTAAAAGTCGCTTCCGAACTCATCAAAGTCGGAGTAAAACCCGCGCAGATTTCCGAAGCCGTCTATAATTCTTACCCGTGGAGCCGCATTGAACTGATGCGGCAAGTTTTAAATACCGTGAAACGCGATGTGAGCGGACGGGTCGCCTGGATGCGGCAAACCCTGGAGATGAGAAAAAATGCCGGAATGGTTGACGGCGATAACAACGGTTTCGTCAATATTCCGCTTGCCGCCAAAGAAGTCGTCGCGTCGGTTTATATGCGCGAAGTCGAGCCGAACTTTTATCGCGTCAGTATTCGTTCAAAAGGCGATATTAACGTCGCCAAAATCGCCGAAAAATTCGGCGGCGGCGGACATAAAAATGCTGCCGGCTGCCGCGCCGAAGGCGATTGGGACGAAATGGAAAGGGAAATCGTTGCGGCTGTCATAAAAGCGGTTAATCAGGAAGATTTGATTGATGTCGAAGAAATGGAATTGAGTTTGGCTTAAAAAAGAAGAAAAATTTAGAACACGGATGGATACGGAAAACGACGGATTGGCACAGATTTAATGATTTGTGTGAGTCAAATTATTCGGTGTCAGTCCGTTTTCTTAATTTTATTGGAAATTAAAATGACGGAAACAAAAGAAAAACGCTACAAGTGGCGGCGCGAAGATTTTAAAGAGAATACAAAAGGTTTGTTAATGGTCAATACTGGCGACGGCAAAGGCAAAACGACTGCCGCGCTCGGCGTTCTGGTTCGCGCTGCCGGACGCGAACTGAATTGCTGTCTGATTCAGTTTATGAAATCGAAAACCGACCGTTACGGCGAACACGAATCGCTCGAAAAACTCGGTATTGAAGTCCACACAATGGGCGACGGTTTTACGTGGGACACGAACGATAAAGCGCAGGACATTAAAACGAGCGAAGAAACCTGGGCGTTGTGTCTGGAAAAAATGCGTTCGGAAGAATATGACTTATTAGTTTTCGACGAACTTGTCTATGTGCTTGATTATAAATTTTTGGACATCGAGAAAATTTTAGACGAAGTGAAGGAAATCCGCGCCCGTCAGCCGCATCTGCATATTATAATGACCGGCAGAAACGCCCCCGCGGAACTCGTCGAAGCCGCCGACCTCGTCACCGAAATGAAGGAAATAAAACATCCGTTTCACGCGGGAATTTACGCGCAGCAGGGAATTGAATTTTAAATGCAAAATAATTTGTTTTGGTTTCTACTTGCCGCATTTTTAAACTGATATAACCGCCCAAAGCGGCGAAATCAGTATATTCAATCATAATAAATCAGCGTCCGATTCTTTGATTTCAAACATTGATATTCTGCATTCGCAGCTCGGTTTCGCGCAGTATTTCCTCACGGGCTTCCGCGTCAATATCCTTTTCAAAAACTTCGATGAGCGCGAACGGCGCGTCGGTCAAACGGCGCAGTTCCCAGGCTTCAGCCGCGTTTTTTGACGGGCGCGAAAACCAGACGGCGTTCAACTGAGAAGAAACGATTTCCGCGCCGCCGAACAAATCCTGTAGTGCGTCCGTAATGCTTACGCGCAATCCGTCGGAGAGCAAAACACGGCGCAGATTCCAGCCGTGTTTTTTGTATAAAGATAAAATTTCCGCAATCGCCTGAGCGTTTATCATTTCTTTTCGACGTTCGGTTTCGCATTCGCCGCCGCCGGATTTACCGGTTTGCGGGAATTGTAATTAGCGTCGACTTTCGGCTGTATCGGCACGAGATTTTGACCGTTGACATTGGCGGCTTCCGATTCGAGCTGCGCCCGACCTTTGCCCGGCGATTCGAAGGTTCCGGCAAAAAGGTCGCCGATAGCAAGTTTCCAACTGCCGTTTTGCTTTACGAAAGGCAAATCTTCCCAGCGCGAATCCTTTGAATTATAAACTTCGACCGAAGCCGAATCGCCTTTAATACGTTCATCCCGCATTTCCGGCATTGTTTCGGAAAAAGTCGTCGCCGTAAAGCCGTTTTCAAGAACCTTTGCGAGCGACTGATTTTGCCTTTCAGAAACTGATTGGGCGAAACCGACGGTTTTTTCCGACAACACCGCTTTTATCGCGTCGGGCTGCTTTGATTTGACGGCGGTGTAGAGTTTTATGTAAGCGTCGGTCGGCGTTTTTCCGCCTTCGCCCGCAATTGTTGCGGTCGTCGCCGATGAATTAGACGGATTCTGACTTTGACAAGCCAGACCAAAAGCCGCGAAGGCGGAAATTAAGATTGCCGCGATAATGTTACGATTTATTTTAAATTTCATTTTTTTCATTTTTTATAACTACGTTATTTTGTCAAAGTATAAATAGACTCGCGGGAAAAGTAAATTATGAGGCGTAACTGAAATTAACGGCGGAAAACAATAATCTAAAAATTACGATACGCATTCATTACTTTTAAAAAGATTGGGAATAATCCGGTAAACTCTAAATTATAAACTCTAAATTATAAACTAATTTGGATAAACAAACGATATTTATTGAAGAATGATTG
>Ga0136623_10000425_pt1 | contig 12526 bp, 14 predicted proteins | sample AntDrymUQ4492106_2_FD_104656 | JGI IMG/M metagenome (GOLD analysis project Ga0136623, IMG submission 104656) | Polar desert sand microbial communities from Dry Valleys, Antarctica - metaG UQ449 (21.06) | ecosystem: Environmental > Terrestrial > Soil > Desert | place: Antarctica: Dry Valley...
GGCCCGCCTCGAGCGCCAAAGCGACGGTAGCGGTTTGTCCTGTGGTTAAAGTGATGCCCTCGCGCACAAGCTTTTTGAAATTGGGCGCTTCAGCCGTCACGCGGTAAGTGCCGAGCGGCAGCAGCGGCGCGCGATATACGCCCGAGTCGTCAGTTGTAACTGTGCGGGTCGTACCGGTTTCGATATTGACAATAATGACTGAGGCGTTGGGAATAGTCGCACCATTGGGATCGGTGACAGTCCCTTCGATCTGTCCATTCAAAGCCTGGGACTGTGCAAAGTCAGTGACGTTAGCCGAAAGCAGAAGGACCACAGCGAAAACGAAAAGCGCCGCGCCGCGGACGACTGGGGTAGATCTTTTAGACAAGAGCTCTTTGGGGTAAAGCATAAGTCACAATCTCCTTCGAGTAAGTCAAGGTTCGGGTTCCTGGGAGTCGCATAGAGCATATCAAAGCAAGCCTATGATGGATAATGCGGGGTCCCCGTACAGGTGCCGAACACCGAGGTCTTGGTTTCTCGATATGCGGCAGCCTTTTGGCTAACGTTTACGCGAATTTGATTATCCGCTTCAGGTTGCGTCTTCCAAGGTTGCCGCCGCCGCGGGCTTAGCTTCCGTCGCCTCTCCGGAGCTGCCGGCGAGCGAAGAAGCGGTGTAGAAATCGGAGCGCAGGTAAAGCTCATCTATAAAGCGGAGAAAGACTTTCAGCACGCCAAGAACCGGAATCGCAAGGACGAGTCCGAGCAAGCCGAAGAGATCTCCAGCGATGATGAGCGCAAGGAACACCAGCATTGGATGCACTTCCAATTTGTTACCGATGATGCGCGGCGTTAGCACGTAGTCTTCAAAGAGTTGAGCGAGAGCGAAGATGCCGAGGATGCCGGTGAGCCGTACAATTCCTGCGCCGTCGAATACGGCAAACGCGACCGCCAAAAGAAAGCCGGTAGCCACTCCGATGTAAGGGATAATGCCAATAATACCTGCAATCAAACCAATCGCAGCCCATAGCGGTACGCCTAAGATTAACAACCCCGTCGCGTAAATCGCCGCCATGATCAGCGCAATGAGAAAGCGCCCGCGCACGTAGCCGCGCAGCACCTCGCCAATTTCGTTGAAGAGGCGCACTCCCGTGCCGCGATGCCTTTCCGGAATGTGTTCTTCGACGATGCGCCGCAGATTGTCCATATCGAGCAGCAGGTAATAAACGAAGAACGGGACGATGAGGAGTCCGAGCGCCGCCGAGCCAAAGCTGACCAAGCCGAACAACCCCCTCGCAAGCCACGCGCCGATTCGCGATGTGATTGCCGAAGGATCGTTCTGAAAGTCGGTGATTGCTGCTTGCAAGCGCGCGTAGAGTTGCGGGCTGAGTTGTCCGTGCGCGTAGTCAAGCAATGCCTGTACGCGCGCGCTAGCCGCGCGAAGCGCAAGCGGCAATTTCTCGACTGACTCGCCAAATTGATGATAGATGCTTGGCAACAAGAGTCCGAATACCAGCAAGGCGGCGATAATTGTGACGAGCAGGGTGAGCAGCACGGCGGCATTGCGTGAATGCCCGCGTCGCTCGAACCGATCGGCGACCGGCTCCAGCATGAAGGCCAGCGCAAAACTCAACAGCAATGGCACAAGCACAGTGCTGCCGATTAAAATGGTGAGAACGATTAGCCCCGTGATGAGCAGCGCCGCCGGCACCCAACGCGCCCACCATAGCGGCGCTTTCTGATTCGATAAAGACGACTTCATAGAGTACCTGAGATATGCAGAACACTAGATGCCGCTCAAGGTAGCGGTCGATACCGCCAAAGTCAGGGCGGGTCTTCGTGACAACACGCGCCCGCCACCGCAGACGGTACTAACATGCTGCTTATTGAGTACGATCAATAATAATAGAAGCATTGCTCCCGGTCATACGCCCGCTCTGCAATCCGTCCCTACCCAGGCACACCAACAAAGAAGGGCATCCATACCGGATGCCCAATTGCAAATCTTTGGTGGAGCCGAGGGGGATCGAACCCCTGACCTCATGACTGCCAGTCATGCGCTCTCCCAGCTGAGCTACGAATGTTTTCAATAACTTGCAGTCGGTTCAACCCCCCAGGTCCCTTTTATAGTCCCTTTTATTTTCGCAAAAAACCTCACGCCCAAATTTGTTTTCAACAATCCGATTCACCCAACGTATAGAGGACGATCCGCTTTTCTGTCAATTCAAAAACTTTGCCCGCTTCTCAACCTATTAGCAGGCACACGCAATGGGCGGGCGTGGGTTTTTTGACTTTTCCCCTTTTGTCCCCGTTCAAATTATCCGGGCTTTTCGAGTCTCAATTCCCCAAAGATTAAACCCGAAACGGTACGGCGATTTTACCCCCCGAGTGAATACTCCCCGCCAGGATTGTATCCCTTTATTTTTCATTTTGATGGTCCATCCGAGTGTAAGCAGGTGGACCAGTGGACCACCCCCAGGGCAATGGACCAGTGGTCCGTCAATGGACCATCAATGGACCACCTAATTTACATCCGACAATGGACACTAAATGAGGCATTGACAGTATTGGATTATAAGTACAGGGTGGTGAGCACGGTAAAATGACGAACTAAAAAAGCGAAACCCGCACGCGAGGTCAATTCGCATACGGGCTTCTGACCATCAACTCGATCCAACACTCAAAGGAGAATCGAATCAATGACTAAGAACAGAGTAGCCCAACAAACAACAAAAGCGAAAACAGTAGATCTGGATTTGCTAACCCTCTGCTACCCGCGACTCAAGAAAAATAAACCCATCGTTGGATTAACTCCGCTGGAAGTGGATCTACTACTCGCACTCTTCAAGACCGCGCGAACGCCCGAATTGAAAGCCTCGTTTGTTCGAGTATTGGATGACTACGGAATCTTTCAGCCGGGATGGGATGGGTTCGGTGTAATGGCATGCTTGTCACGTCGTGGTTTGCCATGGAGCTGAGCATCAACATCAACTAAGAACTCGCCGATCAGGACCACTCAAAAGGACGCTTACATTCTTATGTTTGCGTCCTTTTTTTGCTTGCCTTACGCGATTTATCCTCGCGATATGCCTTGGCATATGCGAGCGCATACTCGCGGTTATCTTCTCTCCATGCTTTCTTTCTTGCGAGGTCGTAATCACGGTTGTCTTCTCTCCACGCTTTCCCTAGTGCGGCTTCGTAATCGCGGTTATCCTGATAGTAAACCCTCCTGCGGAATCGAATTGCATCGCAATTATCCGGGTCGTTCCGATATGCCCTGCCATAAGCAGCATCGCAGACTCGACACTGAGAGCGGCGCCCGTCCCCGGCTCTGTTATCCCTGTTATAGTCGGCTTCGGTGTCCCTGAGTCCACGACAGACCGAACAGACCTTGAATTTCTCGATGATGATCGTCATATATTCATGAAAAGGTCATTCTTCAGAATGTAGTCAACGCCCGATGCATAGAACGACGTTCGACCCGTCGCGCTGTTCAGCATATTGGCGATGAATCGGAGCGACTCCCCGGCATCGCGGAGTTGCCGTGCTTTTCGGATGAGGTTCTGTTCCGCTTTGTTGGCGACCAGCTTGTCCCCCTCGCGGGTAAATCCGAACGGGGTTCGACCGTATACGCGCCCGGTTGCCTTCTTGCGCTGCAATGCCGCCTTGGTCCTTTCTGCAATAACGCTGCGCTCCCACTCCGCGAATCCCGCGAGCATGGTCAACATCATTCGACCCATACTCCCGGACGTGTCGAGGGTCTGCCCGCCAAGATCGATGAGATGAAGCGTTATTCCCGACTTGGTCCAAGCCTTGGTCTGGGTGAGTGCATCGCCCGCATCGCGGAATAGGCGATCCAGCTTGAGCGCAACAACAGCACTGCCCTTGTTTTCGGCAAGCATCCGGGCAAGGACCTTGCCTTGAGCCCGTTCGGAAAGCGGAACTGAGCCTGAGGTCCCGTTCTCCGCCAACAACGCGACCAAGTTCAAGCCCCTCATCCGGCAATAGGATTCGATGCGTTCGCGCTGAACCTCAAGACCCAGATCCTGATCCCAGGTTGAGCACCTAGCGTATCCGATTACGGAGGTATTTTTTGCGATTTTGTCTTTCATTTTGCGTTGGACAACTCCCATGCCATGGCTGTGAATATTTATTTTGTCCTAATCCGAACGGAATAGTACAGGATTCCAGGCAAAATGCAAGCTTTTTTGAGAATTTTTGCGGATATATCCTTGAACCCGAGACCCAACGGACCTTGAGTGTCAGCTCAATCAATCGCGCGTCGCCATGCATGGCTCTGGGCTTGAGTTTCGCTTCGATCCACAGTGAGCCTCACGCCTCAAAGCCGGATGGCTTACCAGGGGGCAAAGTCACGCGCCGCAAGGGCAAACTCCGGATCACGCACGTGCGGTCCGACGGCATCCGCCGGACGGCTCAAATGACCATTCACGGGACGGCTCAAGACCATGCCGTCAATCCTAATAACCCGGAGCCGTCCTACCCGGCGGGGGCGTACACGCGTACTAGACCGACCTTTGATGAATCCAAGACCCGGGGGGGGGGGCGACTTCAACAAACAACCCTGAGCAGCAGTAGATAGTTGGGTCGCCTCGAGCGAAAAATTATTTTTGTTTTTGAAAGTGAAATCCGCCGCCGGAGGCGCGGGCTGGAAGGTACGCAAAGTACGTAAAATACGTTAATACGTAGTACGTACGACAACCCGCGCCGCGTCAATAAAGTCAATGGATCCAGTAGTTTGCAAAAATACGAAAATACAAGGGTATGAATCCTAATAAAATAAAGAAAAAGAGAGCCCCCCCTGATGTGATTAACCGCCCGCCCCCAGGGGGCGGACCTTACGTACTACGTATTTTACGTATTTACGTATTTACGTATTCAGCGCGCACCCCCTGATTTCCGCTCATTCCATTAACGAAAAGTTGACACGAAACGACAATGTTATGGTCTTAGTTGAGGCGAAGGATCCGCTGAATGAATGATTTTAGCCACTCTAATTTGAAAGGATGAAAGGTTTTGATCAAGATGACTGATAAACACGCAATCACGCGACAACGATTAACTAAGATTTTTGTTGACGCCTTGAATACGGTACTTCGTGAGGAAACTAAGGACTCTCGTTGTGAGCGCGACGCAGCGGGCTACCTTGGGTGCTCACGCATGGCAATACGCAGCTACAGGAGTCTCGGATTTTTCCCAGGAGCGATCAAGTTGTCAGGAAGGCTGGGCATTCAGTATCCAAATACTGAGCTTGACGAATTCAAACGCCGATATGTGTTCTCACGAGGTCGGAAGCTGTTTGATCTGGATACCCGGACGGTCGCGGAGTTTCCGCAAGCGCCAATCCAAGAACAGGCAGAGGGGGTTAGCAGCAAATGACACGGGCACAAACAAAAACCGCTGAACGAGTTGGCTCTCGATCAGCGGCGAAAACGAAAAGGGATGTCGTCTCAAACATCAACCAAGATCAAGGTAACACATTCGCAAACGTTCGACAAGCGACGGCGATGGACCATGACGCCCGTGTCTTGCAAGCAGGACTCGGATACATCAAACGCGGTCTTGCCATCGTCCTAGTCTACGGAATCCACCCGGTCACCGGTTTCTGTACTTGTACCAAGGGAGAGCACTGTGCTAATGCGGGCAAGCATCCCATAGGAACAACAACGAAGCTGGACGCCAAAGGAAAGGACGCCGCAACTTGGGCGGGCGGTATCCGCGATGAGGTCACATTCAGGCGCGAGCACAAAAAATTCGTTAGCGGGGAGCGTTATCCGAATCTCGGGATCGCAACCGGCGGCGACATCATCGCGATCGATGATGACGACTACAAACCAGACTACAAGGGCGGAATAGAAGCTGAATTCGGGATCGAGATGCCCGCGACCTTAGAAGGTCGATCAGGCGGCGGCGGTCGCGTGCGGTTCTACCGCCTGCCCCCCGGAGTTGAAATCAAAAACTCCGCCGGGGGCGTTGCGACTGCAGTCGATGTACGGGGCGAGGGCGGTCAGAGCGTGGTCGCTCCGAGTCTTCACAGCTCAGGGAAGCGTTACGCGTGGTGCGACAACCCGGATGCCGACATTGCCGCCGCACCCGATGATCTGATCAAGCACATACGCATCTCAAGCAAGCCCGGCAGGCGTCGCCGTGCTGCTGCTGCTACGCCCCCAGCCGGAATAATTGCACACGATCCCAGTTACAGGATCCCCGATGTTTTTCCAGCGGAGGGGGGAAGGAACACGAGCCTAATTTCATTGGGCGGCAAGTTTCGGAGCATGGGATTCAATGCAGATGAGATCGAAGACTTTCTAACAATAGTAAACGAGCGCCCCGAACGAATGCCGAATCCGCTGCCATCGAATGAGATTCGCACCATATCGAATTCAGCCGGGAAGTACGCGACGGATAACGATCTGCCCCTCGCGGTCGGCGATGGTCCGACGCGATCAAAATCAAGACCGATACTTGACCCGGCGGCGCTGTATGGTCTGCCGGGGGATATAGCTCGGGCTATAGAGCCAAACTCCGAGGCTGACAGCGCCGCGATACTCGCTCAGACCTTGGTTGTGTTCGGAAACGTAGTCGGGCGATCCGCCTGCTTTGTCGTTGAGGCGGACACACACCACTTGAACCTGAACACCGTCATAGTTGGTGATAGTTCGAGAGGGCGCAAGGGCACATCGTATGGTCACGTGGAGAAATTATTCAAAGGGTTGGACCATCACTTTGAACAACGAAAGATTAAAGGACTTTCAAGCGGCGAAGGGCTGATCGAACATGTAGGCGACCACTCCGGGCGAGATAAGCGCAGCCTTATAATCGCGTCCGAATTTGCCGAAGTGCTCCGTGTGCAAAAACGCGAGGGGAACACCCTTTCAACTACGCTCCGGGATGCTTGGGATTCTGGTTTTCTAAACGTCACCCGTCGGAACAATCCCGGAGTTGCAACTAACGTACACATATCGCTGATCGGGCATGTTACGAGTATTGAACTTAGAAAATGCCTAAGCGAGGTCGATTCTACTAACGGGTTTAGTAATCGCATCCTGTGGATTCATTCAGAACGGTCGAAAAAACTACCCCGAGGCGGGATGGTTGATCCGGCGGTCATGGGCAAGCTTGTTGAGCGCTTATCTAAAGCGGTCGATTTCGCCCGGGGGGAAGTCACCGAGATGGATCTTGATGATGAGGCGTGGGAACTCTGGGCGGAGTTCTATAACTCCATTGATGACGGGGACGCCGAAGGCGGCGGAGTTGCCACCACGTTAGACCGCGCAGAGGCGCAGACCAGGAGGCTTGCCTGTGTATATGCGCTGATGGATCAGTCGGACACTGTGAGGACTGAACACTTAGCGGCAGCCATCGCATTCTGGAATTACGCGGCTGACAGCGCCCGGCATATTTTCGGTGGCGGCGCTACCGGCAAAACTGAATCGAAGATTCTCGAAGCGTTGCGAGAGTCGGGCGAATCGGGACTGACGAAAACGGAAATCTATCGCGATACGTTCCGTCGTAACGAGAAAAGCACCGTGATCAGCGGGGCATTAGACCGGCTGCTCAAGTCGGGAAATGTTCGATTCGAACTTGAAGATACAGGGGGTGTCCGAGCAACTCAGCGTTGGCACATTAAGCTTAATTAAGCAAGTTGCCATGTTGCCACCGCTATAGGGCTTGGCAACATGGCAACATCGGGTCGATAGGGTAATTCAATCAGCAGCAACCCAAAAGGGAAAAAGGAAAAGTAACCAAATGAGCGCAGCACCAAAACAGGGATACATCGACCGCAGGGTCAAAGCATTCGAGAGACTCGGAAAATTACTAGGGGGGGATGAACTCGTTGACCCGCATCGCGATGCCGATCCAGGGCAACACGCCTTTTTAGAGCGGGTTCGGACCTATGAGTTCCTAGCCAGTCAATTCGAGTCTATCAATTTACGCATTGCCGCACTGGAAAGTGCGAAAGGCGGGGGCAGCCCAGCCGGAACGAAGAAAGCAAAGGTCAAATAACGATGAGCAATCGAAACGATATCTACGGTAGGGACTCATTCATCGCTGCCGACATTGAAGAAAGCCAATCGGCTGAGGCTAAACGGATTGAAGCGCAAGAGGCTGCGGACGCAAGAGAGCAAGCCCGAGTGCTGAGAGAGTTCGAAGCTAATCGGGCAGCGGAAACCAAAGCAACGGAAAATGCTGACTCCAGGGTGGCACAAACCAAGCTCGAAGAGAAAGCCCGCGAGGCTTTTATGAAGACCAATAGCGGGGCAAGCGAAAATGACTTCCAACTCGTCAAGCAAGCCTTGATCAAGGCGATCCAAATTGATGCCGCCGTTCAAGAAGCCCGCCGCCGGAAACCACTCCACAGTATTTATAACTTTTAGGGGTCAATTGCTTTCTACCCCCCCATCCCCGATGTTGCCAAGTTGCCAAGCCCTATAGGCATGGCGACTTGGCAACATTCAAGTTTCACCGCGATTACGTCTCGTTGAATCCATCGAGACTAGTCGCCACTTTTCGAGCGGCGTGTGCATCGCGGTTGACGTACCGAAGTGTGGTCTGCAATTTGGTGTGTCCCAATTGTCCTCCGATCTTCGCGAGTGAGAACCCGAGGTCATCCAGCCGTGACGCGTGAGTATGCCGCAGGTCATGCCGTCGCAACCCCCCCTTGATACCTGCTATCTTGCAGACCGATGCAAACGACCGGCGGACGTTCGAAGTAATGCCGAAAACTAAACTCGCTTGGTCCCCTCCTGCCCCTCCCGACGCTTCGAACAATCGCCAAAGTTCCTCTGTAACGCGTTTGGTCGTGGCTATCTGTCTTGCCCGTGCGGTCTTGGTATTGAAGGCTTGAATAGTGATTAGTCCCGCCTTGAGGTCCACGTCCCTCCAGCGCAGTTTGAATGCCTCCCCCTGACGGCAACCTGTATCCAGTAAGAAGATCAACAGGGGGCGCAAGTGGGCGCGGCTATCGGCGCAGGCTAAGAGCATCCGATGCTCTTCTTCGGAACTCAAGATGCGCTCGCGTGTCGCTTCATCCGCTAAGGAGATTAGTACCTCCCCCGCATTGAATGGGTTCTTAAGAATCCACCCCTCGCGTAGCGCGACATTCAACAATCTACGCATTAAAGCGAGTTCACGATGAACGCTAGCGAGAGAACGAGATCCGCCTCCCCGAATCGGCGTCCCATGCCGTAGGGACTTGAAGTCCCGGATATCGCTATAGGTGATACCGCGAAGCCGCTTCTTGTCGAAGTGAGCTCGCAGAGTTTGCATGTAGCATCTGAAGTTTATGAAAGACCGATACCCGGAAATCTTCCGACCGTCAACGTAACTCGCGGGCTTGAGATAGTGATATTCGAAGTAAGTTGCTAGGTCCGCAAAAGTCCTCCCAGCGCCGCCGCGAGAATCGAGCGCCATTCCCCCGTGGTCATCATCATCCGTCTCTCGAAGCATTTGCTTGATGGTGATTCGCCCAAGCGCCCGTGTGCTCACGCATCGCAATACGTCCCTTTTTCTGCCTTGCTCATCGGCAAATTGCACTCGCGCATATAGTCTTCCCTTTCGCTTGACTACTGATCCGATTCGCTGTCTTCCCATCGCTTTTTTCCTCCTCCTCCTCATCGCGACGGGCATCGAGAGGGTCCCCCTTTTGGTCCCTTCTATTGGTCCCTTTTATTTTACGAATAAAAGGAAACTGAGACCCGACGCCCGGTAACGGGCGCGAAGCAACTAGCGAATTTCTTAGGGATTTTGAAAGTTTTGGTGGAGCCGAGGGGGATCGAACCCCTGACCTCATGACTGCCAGTCATGCGCTCTCCCAGCTGAGCTACGGCCCCTCAAACTGTTGAAGCTGGATAGCTTCATTGACTGAGAAGATTGAAGAGTAACGTAGCGTGGAAGAGTCGGTCAAGCGAGGGATAGGATCGGAACGACCGGATCTCGTTTATCGCATACGAAGATTCTCAACCTATGATATTACGCGTTTCACAGCCTTCTTGGTGCCCTTCCCAAAGTGTTTACCGGCGCGCCCCATGTGCTTGCCAAAGTGTTTCCCTCCGCGCACTATCCGGCCATGTTTCACGTTGCGGGCCATGCTCTTCCCAGCTCTGCCAGTCTCCCGGCCGGTCTCCTTCATCTCCCCTTTGGCGGTAGTGGTATTCTGTTGAGCCATCCCATACACCGAGGTGCAGGTCAAGAATAGTGCCATCACCGCTACAGTTAAGAACTGCGTTGCTTTTTGCTTCATACCTTACTCCTTTGTAACTTAGTCTTACTTGAATTTCTGGGGGATAGGAAAACCATCAACGTAGAACAATCATGCCCTGTCCGTTTTGATTCACAATTTCCTTGTTCGACCTGCGAGAAAAGCCAGCGCAGCACCGACAATAATCAAAGCAAGGCCGCCAACCACTCTAGCAGTGTTGGGCAGTTCGCGCACTTCCGTACTGGTGATAATGACTGCCGAGCTAGGCTCCAGAAAGTATGCGCGGTAGGCGATCACGCCGCCAAGAGCGGCTATTGCAAGGCCCAGGATCATGGCGAAAACTCTCACGTGAATTACTTTCCTTTGAACACTGGCTTCCTTTTTTCAAGAAATGCGTTTACGCCTTCATCCTTATCTTCCGTGGAGAAACATAAAGCAAAAAGATCTACTTCGCGTCTTAAACCCTCATCAAGCGTCGAGCGCGCCGCAATCTTCACTGCTTCCTTGGCCAGTTTCAGAGCGATAGGCCCTTTCTCTGCGATGCGATTAGCAATATCCATAGTCCTGGCCTCGAGTTGGTCCGCCGGTACGACGTGGTTTACGAGACCAATGGAGAATGCAGTCTTTGCGTCAATGATCTCACCGGTAAGAATCAGCTCCATTGCCTTTCCCTCGCCCACCAGACGTGTCAGGCGTTGAGTGCCTCCGCCGCCGGGAATAATCCCAAGATTAATCTCGGGTTGGCCAAATGAGGCACTCTCACTTGCTATTCGGATGTCGCATGCCAGAGCAAGCTCACAACCACCGCCCAGGCAATAGCCGTTGACCATCGCGATTATCGGTTTCGGAAAAGTGTCGATCGCCGTAAAAAGGGAGCGGCCCGTCATTACATCTCGCTGAGTGATTGCCGTGCGGCCAGCAAACTCGGCAATATCCGCGCCTGCAACGAATGCTTTATCACCGGCGCCCGTGAACACAACCACACCCACGGAGTCGTCATTGCGGAGTACCTCCAACAGCGCTGCTCCTTCTTCCCGGGTCTTAATATTCAGGGCATTTCTCTTGTCGGGACGATTAATGGTGATGATAGCGACGCGACTGCGGCGTTCAAGCAGAAGTGTCTCGTAAGACTGCGACATTGTTTGCTCCAGACTTGATTTGGATAGACAGAAAAAGAAATCGTAAGGGCTGGATGATTAATCGTCAACACGAAACGAATATGGTAGTGGCATACTTCGAGTTTACAGAAGACGATCCACGAAATCACACAAAGCAACACGATAAGTTTACGCACATTTCGTGAATCGTCTTGGTCTTAAGCCTGGCGTGCGACCACAGACTCGGAATCAGGCTGGCGAGCAGAGTCTCTTCCCAAACTAGCAGCGATCAGCGGTGGTGGAGGGTTAGCTACGAGGACCTCTAACGACGCATCAACCACTTCATTGGTCCTTGAAACAAACTCGATTTGTAATTCTTTGCGCACGTCCTCGGGAATCTCTTCGATGTCGGCTTCGTTGCGCGCAGGCAAGATGATGCGGCGAATCCCGGCGCGGTGTGCGGCAAGCACCTTCTCTTTGATTCCACCAACTGGAAAGACCAAACCTGAAAGAGTGATTTCTCCGGTCATCGACGTGTCAGGACGAACACGACGCCCAGTGTAGAGGGAAGCCAGCGCCGCAGTAATCGCTACTCCCGCGCTCGGACCATCTTTGGGAATAGCGCCAGCGGGAACATGCAAGTGAACGCCGTAGTCCTTAAACATTTCAGCGCTGATTCCAAACTCGGCAGCGTGTGACCACAGATACGACTGCGCCGCTCGTGCTGACTCTTGCATCACTTCTCCCAATTGCCCGGTGATGGTTAAGCCCCTTCCACCAGGCAGCAGAGTCGCCTCGATGAACAGGACTTCTCCGCCCATTTCTGTCCAAGCCATTCCGGTTGCCACGCCAGCCGGCAACTCTTTACGGGCCTGTTCGGGATAGAACCGCGGCGCGCCCAAGTAGTCGCGAATGTCGGCGGCTGTGACACTTACGGTTTCAGCCTCCCCCTGCGCAATCTTCAGCGCCACTTTTCGTGCGACGCTGCCAATATTGCGTTCCATCTGACGCACGCCGGCTTCGCGCGTGTAGCGCGCGGCAATGAGTTCGATGGCCTCGTCAGCAATTTGCAGTTGGCCCGGCTTCAAGCCGTTTTCCCCGATTTGCCGGGGAATCAGATAACGACGAGCTATCTGCAATTTCTCCGGGTCACTGTAGCCTGCCAGCCCGATCACTTCCATGCGGTCCCGGAGAGGCGGCGGAATCGGCCCCATTTGATTAGCCGTGGCGATAA
>Ga0136623_10000428_pt1 | contig 12505 bp, 10 predicted proteins | sample AntDrymUQ4492106_2_FD_104656 | JGI IMG/M metagenome (GOLD analysis project Ga0136623, IMG submission 104656) | Polar desert sand microbial communities from Dry Valleys, Antarctica - metaG UQ449 (21.06) | ecosystem: Environmental > Terrestrial > Soil > Desert | place: Antarctica: Dry Valley...
AGCCTCAATTGCGGTACTTCAAAATCTGGCATCCATCTGGGGAACGCAAAAGAACTCTGAGTAATTCGTCCTTCTGGATCATGGCTTTCGCCGGTTGGCAAAGCACAGTGGCAGCGTTCCAACGACTCGTCGCCACAAATACCTTAAGTGGTTGGATTTGCGATAGACCTTGGGCGTCGTTATCCCAAGCCCTGAGTACTCTCGAAGCCAGTAAGGCGAGCGCGAGAGTAACCCACGATAATCGCAGTCATGTGGCGCAACACTCGCGACGCTAACATTGGTGCTTCCTTGGCAATCGGGAAACTGATTTTACGCCCAATGGTCGCAGTAATCGCGCCCTTCGGACGGGAGGTCTCAAGAGAGTTAGTGCAAACTACCCGCAAACGGGTTTGTAGCAGGTACGGTTCGAACTCCCGACCTTGGGGTTATGAATCCCACGCTCTAACCGGCTGAGCTACCCCGCCACGTTTAGAATCAACAACTTACAGACTCTGTGAGCTTAGCTAAGAGCCAACTTGTGACGGAATCTTATCATAGGGCACCCCATTTGATGCTGGTACCGTCGATCACCGCTTGAGAAGAAATCGTTGTTTGCTGCTTGTTTAGATGCTTCGGACTAGCGTGTAAGAGAGCGTGGGAGTTTTGCTCCCAAGGTCTGGCCTGAATGAGTGTCTAAGGTTAATGATTTCATTGCTAGACTAGTGAGATTTGCACTTCGAATCGGGCCTCAAGATTTTTCATTCTGGGCAAAATCTCGGCAAACTTCCAACTGCACTCAACCAAAGTCCGCGCCACATATATAAAAGGACCGCTGGTTATAACAACTATCCAGACTCCTTGGCCTCCGCATTGCGAACGCGATCTTAACGAACATTGTTCATGTTTCTGTGAGTTTTGAACAGCATATTCGTTGATTCCGTTTTCAGGGCACATCAAAACTTGCGTCATTTAACTCCAAAGCGACCCGCTAAGGCGACCCGAAAAACGGGAGCTAAATATGCGGGAAAGAAAAGGATTTACCTATTACGCACAAAACGAACAGTGCTGGATTGCCAGAACCTCCGTCACGGACGATCAGGGAAGGCGCCGTTACCTCAAGCGACGAGCTAAATCAAAATCTGATGCCGAAGCTAAGCTGAAAATTCTGCTTCGGCAGATAGATGATGAAGGAAGTAAGGTAGTTGACTTCAATCAACTGACCTTCAACGACCTTGCCAATTACTACGAGAAAATATACCTGCACGAAGCTGTTTACGTGGGCGGTCAGAAAGTCTCTGGCTTTCGTGACGTTGCACGGCCCAGGCAACTGCTAAAGCACTTCCGCGATTTCTTCGGCAGAACGAAACTACGCGAAATCACCTACGGGAATTTAATCAGCTACCGCGATAAGAGGTTCAAAACCCTAACCCAGTATCAGCGGCAGCGGACAACCGCAAGCTGGAACAGGGAAGCGGCGGTACTGCGGCGCATCTTCAATGTCGCCTTGCAACAAGGATGGATTCTAAAGAATCCGTTTCATTGCGGCGACCCTTTATTAATCATTTCGGCTGAACGACGCAGAGAGAGAATCTTAACCCTTACCGAAGAAGCGAGATTACTCGAAGCCTGCGACTCGCACCCGTACAGGAAACCGCTGAAGCCGCTTCTTGTTTTTCTTGTCGACACGGGCTGCCGTAAATCAGAAGCCCTGAAGCTATGCTGGCGGTCAGTCTGTTTCAACTCTCGCATCGTCACCATCGAAGGCATGACGACAAAGACATTGAAGACCCGACAGGTGATGATGACGGAAAGAATTTATAAAGAGTTCGTCGCGCTGTGGGAAGTATCCTCAAAGGATTTAAACAGGTGTGTCTTCGGCATTACTGATAACGTCCGCAAGTCTTTCGCTTCCGCGTGTCAAATAGCTGGCATCAAGCACGGCGGTGTTGACGGCTTAACACTTCATAGCTTACGTCACACGGCGGCAACGCGACTCGTTAAGGGACAGATGCCCTTACAGATGGTCGGGCGCATACTCGGTCACTCACAGCCGCAAACAACTTACCGTTACTTATCTGCTGACGCTGAAACGACAGCGCAGGCGGCGGCAATACTAGAAGCGTTTCAGAGACAAGCTGGCGAAGCACAAGCAACAAACGAGACGGAATTGATTAACTAAAAAGAAACAGGCGCGGTAATCTTCTTAAGAGACTGTTCCCGCGCCTGTTCGGTTAATCGGCGTGCAGAGTGCAAGGGAATATTGCGTCAACAATGGCTATAGATTGCGAACATTCACCTCGTTTCGGCTTACTGCGGGAGTCCGATGCGGCGCACGAGGTCAGAGAAGCGCGGGTCTGGGCTTAACGCATCGAAAGCAGATTCGGTTTTGATGCTAACCAAACCTTCTTCGTGAGTGGCGAAGGACTTTTCCAGCCACTCAAAAGCAAGGTCTCTGTCGCCAAGTCGTGCATAATTTACGGCGATGCCAAAAGCCGTCTCGTATCCTTGTTCATACTCCTTCAAACTTAACTCAAGATGCTTTCGCCAGTAACCTTGCGCTCCGCCAGTTTTAAGTGCCTGCGTGAAAGCGGCGGCTTTGCGTTCCGAGCTTTCGGCGGACTCTTCTTCCAACAGGATGCCCGCAATACGACGTTCCGCAATCGCCTCTTGATACATACCTTTTGCTTCGTAAGCGCCTGCGAGAAAGGCGTGAACAATTGGATAGTTCGGCTCCATCTCGATTCCTTTTTTGTATTGCGCGATAGCTTCGTCGAAACGACGCGCCTCGTAAAATCGTAAACCGATATTGGCGTTGACGGCTCGTGAAAACGGGTCAATTTCATGCGCTTTGTTTATCTGGGCAAAGGCTTCTTCGTGTCGTCCCATAAATGAAAGAAACTCCGAATACCACTGCCGCGCAGTCGCGTAATTAGGATTCAATTCGATAGCTCGCTTATACTCGGCTTCGGCGGCGGCGAAATCCCAATCATTTGCTTCCTTGAAAGCGGCTAACTCAAGGTGTACTTCAGGCAGCGAATCATCCAACTCTTGAGCCTTACTTAATGCGGCACGCTCTTTTATTCTATTCTCTTTTATCTGCTGCTGCGTCATAGTGCTGTTGAAAGGAAGGATGCTGTAGGCTAAAGCCAAGCCAGCGTAAGCTTGCGCGTATGACGAGTCTTTTTCAGTTGCCTGCCGGAAAAGCGCGATGCTTTTACGGATGTCTTCAGGCGTGCGCTTGTGCCAATGATAAAGACCTTGCAAGTAGAGTTGATAGGCTTCTGGATTTGCGGTATAGGTTTTCGCTACTTGCTGCTCTTCTGCGCCAGATAATCTTGTTCGCAACTTCTGTGAAACATCTCGCGCAATCTCGCTTTGCAATGCCACAAGGTCTGTTTGTTTACGGTTGTATTGCTCACCCCAAATTTGATTGCCGGTTCGCGCATCAACCAATTCCAAACTGAGAGTTAAATTATCGCCGCGCTGCACGACTCGTCCGTTCAAGACGGCTTGCACGGTTAATTCATTGCCGACAGTCTGCGGACTAACATCTTTGCCTTTATAGCGAAACACGCTGCTTCGCGCCTTGACGGAAAGTTTGGGAAGTTGAGATAAACTGTTGATGAGCGTCTCAGTCATTCCATCCGACAGATATTCGACATCCGCATTTCCGCCTTCATTGACAAAAGGCATTACGGCAATTGATTCGATTTGCGAAATGCTTGCCGAGCGATTAGCAAAAAACCAATAACCTAATCCGCTAATTGCCAACAGCAAAATTGCAAGCCCGACCATAGAAGCAGATTTATGCCGCTTGATTTCGCTTGCGACATATTCTGCGCTTGAAGTCGTGTGCGCTACGTCTGTTGTTGTCGCGTTAAGAATTTGCGTCTTTGTTTCTTCTCGGTTGGGCGCGCCCGTGCGTTCCAACTTGTTTTGAAACTTCAATTCTTCCGCAGCGTCTTCCAAATCAATCAGCAAATCTTTTACAGTTTGATACCGTTTGTCGGTGTCCTTTTGCAATGTCTTTCTGACAATCCGCTGCAAATCAACTGGCCGATTTACATCGAGCGGTTTAGGCTCGACGTGAATCAAAGCCGCCAAAGAATCGCTGACGGTTTCGCCCACAAACGGATTTTTTCCTGTGAGCATTTCATAAAGCACCACGCCGAGACTCCAAATATCTGTTCTTCCGTCAATTTTTCTGCCGCGAGCTTGTTCGGGCGACATATAGCTCACGCTTCCCATTACCATTCCGGGTCGTGTATTAACCTGTGCTCGTGTCTCTGCTTCGGCGTCGAGCATTTCCGTTGTTTTATCAACGAGTTTAGCCAATCCGAAATCGAGAATCTTCGCGTAACCATCGGAGCGAATCATTATGTTTTCGGGTTTAATGTCGCGGTGAATGATGTGATCTTGGTGTGCGACGGATAGACCTGCCGCAATTTGCTCGGCAATTCTTACTGATTCGTAAACGCTCAAATCATTTTTGCGGATTTTTTCGCGCAAGGTTTCGCCTTCAATAAATTCGGTGGCAATAAACAGACGGTCTTCTACTTCGCCGATTTCGTGAATTGTAATGATATTCGGATGATTAAGCGCGGATGCGGCGCGGGCTTCTTGTTTGAAACGGCGGACTCTTTCGGCATCACAACAAAATTCGGCGGGCAAAACTTTGAGCGCAATATTTCGCTCAAGCTGGTTGTCGGTTGCCAGATAAACTTCTCCCATTCCGCCCGCGCCTATTTTTTTGCGAATCTCGTAGCGTCCTAATTTTGTATTCTCCTGAAAATCCATAATTCTTAGACCGCTTTACTGTGGCAGTCCGACGCGGCGCATCAAATCTGTAAAGCGCGGGTCTGAGCGCAGGTTATCCCATTCCGGCGCGACTTTAAGCTCAGCTAACTCCCCGTTTCGCTCTTGATATGCTTTTTCCAGCCACCGAAACGCCTCATCTCGCTCGCCAAGGTGAGCATACAGTTTTGCTATATCTAAAGGTAATTGTTTGACTCGTGTAAAGAGGAATTTTCCATCGAAATCACCTCTCTCTTGCCCCTCTATTGTTCTGTCGAGTATCTTTTGCCAATAGCCTTTCGCGCCACCGACTTTGAAAGAACTTCTTAGTGATGCGATGTCTTTAGCAACATCGTTTGGATTATCTCCCTCCAGAATGAAACCCTTTTCATATTCCGAAATTGCCTCTTCAAACATTCCCTTCTGTTCATAAACTCTTGCAAGATAAAAATGTGTTCGCACATAGTTTGGGTCTGTCTCTCTTAACTTTTTAAGATGCTCAATTGCGCGGTCATACTGGCGTGAGAGGTAATACGCCAATCCTAAATCCGTGCTGATGGCCAGCGAGAGCGGGTCAAGTTCTAATGCACGTTTATACTCTGCGAAACTTTCGTCAAACCGTCCAACAGCCGAAAGAGACTCAGCATACCAATGATGTGCTGTCGCGTAGTTCGGGCTTAACTCGATGGCGCGTTTGTATTCCCTCTCAGCACTTGCCCAGTCCCAATCGTCCCAGTGTTTGGAAGTTGCCAGCGTAGCATGAGCCTCGCCGAGTGTCTCATCAATCTCCAGTGCCTTTTGCGCGGCTGCCCTTGCTTTTGGCAAATTTTCCCGTCTGTCTTTGCCTAGTAGATAAGATTCGGCGACCCCGACATAAGCCAGCGCATACGTCGGGTCTTTATCTATCGCCTGCTGAAAGTATTCGAGTGCTTTGATAATTTCCTTATCCTCTCGCTTGTTCCAGTGGTAGCGCCCTTTTAAGTAAAGCTGATAGGCTTCGGAGCTGACGGTTTCACGTTTTGCAAGTCGCTGCTGCTCCTCGCCCGTCAGCTTTGAGCGCAACGTTTCGGAAATATCGCGCGAGATTTCCTGCTGCAAGGCAAATGCGTCAGTTACTTTACGATTGTATTGCTGTCCCCAAATTTGTTTGTTATCCCGCAAATCCGTCAATTCTGCGCTGATAATCAAACTATCGCCGCGCTGCACGACTCTGCCCGTCAAAACGGAACGCACGTCTAACTCACGCCCAACCGTCGTCGGGTCTGTCTCTTTGCCTTTGTAACGGAAAACGGAGTTTCGGCTAATGACGCGCAAATTCGGAAGTCGAGTCAAATTATTGATGACGCTCTCGGTCAAGCCATCGGAAAGATATTCGGTCTCCAGATTCTGATTTTCAAACGGCAACACGGCGATGGATTCGATTGACGTGTCGTTCTTACCGCGTGACAAATAGAGATAAGCGGAGGCAGCGAGAGCGACGACGATAAGTGCGGTTGCAGCAATTACGACTCCCTTACGAGACTTCGGCTTACTCAGCTCCTGTGTGCCGCCGGAAACTCGTTGAGCGTCCAATACGGTTGTCGGAGCGGTGGGTCTGCTGAGAGTTTCGTCGGTCGGGGAAGCTGCTCCAGCTTGCGGCAGGATGCGCGTCTCCGGCTCTCCCGCCGCAGGCGCGGAGCCGAGCTTCAGCGTGCCTGCGCCGTCTTCTATAGACCCGGACTCGCGGATAAGCGGCGTCCCGTCAACGCGACAGAAGGTGAGCGCGTCGTCGTTCTCGGCTCGGTTACATTGTGGGCAACGCTTCATAATTACTGAGGGAGCCCGACGCGGCGCACGAGGTCTGCGAAGCGCGGGTCTGAGCGCAACGGGTCGAGGCGCGGGTCAACTTTGAGCTGACTCATAATATTTTCGCGGTTCTCGTAAGACTTATTCAATTCGGCAAAGGCTTTATCTTTTTCGCCAAGCGCCGCGTAAAATGTCGCCAGGTTGTCCAACGGAGAATTAAATCGGATGCGCTTTTCCGTTATCATTCGCAAAAACCCCTGCCAACCGCTCTTGGAGTAACTTTCTCGCATTATCGCCGCCGTTTGCGGCTCGCCGATTTGTTCTTGATATTTGGCATATTCCTCAACTGCTTCCGCGTAGTTGCCTTTCATCTGGTAAGCGATGGCGAGACTAAAATGCGCCAACTCAGAATCAGCATCCAGTTCGAGAGTCTTTTTCAGTTGCGTGATTGCGTCGTCATATCGGCGGGCGAAAATCAACCTTTCACCGTATGCGCGAGTGATGTTGAGCGAAAACGGGTCAATCTCTAACGCTCGCTCCAATTGAGCAAGAGATCTTCGTGCCTGCCAAGATAGGAAACCATAATGCCGTAAAAATGATACGCCGTCGAATAATTCGGATTTAGTTCGATTGCGCGAAGGTGTTCGCGCTCCGCTCCGGCGAAATCATAATCGTAAATATGCAGGATGTTTCCGAGCGCGGTATATCCGCCAGAAGGAAGCGAATCTTTGGTAGCGGCAGCAGGAATTTATAGACGGCTTCGACCTGGTGCGGTAGTGGATCAACGATACTGCAATTGACGGCGAAGAGCGGGTCGAACTGGTAAGCCGAGTTGATCCTTTCGGCCTCGGCGAACAGGGAGAATTTCGTCGGGTCGCCGGTGAAGTTGAAAATCCCCTGCGAGGTCAGAACCTCCAACCGCTCGAATTCATCTCGCGGGATGACCTTGTTACTTGAGACGTTTGAATTGACCCCCGTGTAACTGACGGAGACCATTCTGCCGAGACCTTGAATTTGATTGATCGTGACAGGTTCGGACGGGATTAGATTTTTTACGATCTGACCAACGTTTATTGTTATACTTGATTCGCTTTTCTTCGCTTCCATGATTAATTAGAACCCTGTTAATAGATTGAGACAGTTGTTGTCCGTACCGGCCCGGGCGATGATCTGCAAATTTCGGTCGAGCGTGTTAATGGGGAGAAGTTGGATATGCGTGTAGTTCATGATCGGGAGAGTCATAGCCACAAACTCAACTATTTACATGAGCAAATTGCGAGGCTGGCTGAGGAATAGGTCAGCCAACGACGTGAACGGATGGCAGGAAGGTACCGGCCAGACTCTGTAGATGTCAACATTTCTCGCCACACCAAGCCATCAGCGTGTGTGCTACTCGAAAGGAAGCACCTGCAGCCGTGGGTGTTGTTCTATGCGGGGGACTTAATGATGTGAGATGGGGGAGCGCCTTAGCTTGGCGCAAAGGCTGCAACCGTGCAACCCTACGGCCGATCATCAGAGTCCCATAGGGCAACAAACCTAAATTGGCGAGTCGCCCATGCTTATAGCGGCAGTGGCTCAAAACATTAACCTGTCGCCTTAGTGAGTCTTTGGAGTGAAAGCGACCCGTGAAAGCGACCCGCGCAGGGGCAGCTACCCGAATCGAGTGGGGCAGTAGCTCAGTTTGGCGGAGCGCCGCGTTCGCAGTAAGGTCTTGAAACAATTAAGGCTACCATGACGGTAGCCCTAATCTACTGACCTGATTCTTTTGGTGGAGCAGAGGAGGGTCGAACTCCTGACCTCCGCATTGCGAACCGGACTCTCGGCAAAAGCGGAAGTAATTGCCTTTTCGAAAGTTGCAGCCACCAAGAGATTTTAAGGGTTTTCCTGTTCTTTCCTATTTCTTACCATCGCGTACCCGTCACGTGCAGTTATTTTTGTTCACATATTGGCCACTTGGCTTTTAACTAACCAAACACCTGAGATGCCAATTTGGTATCTTAAAATCAAATACTAAAAGCAATCTCATAATCAGCACCTCAGCAAAATCTTGGCGCAGCTTTCGTTGTTCGCGCTGTCTGGCCCGTCTTCAATCACCAGTTCGGAAATAGTGTGCTGCTAAACAATCAAAACCTCCCTCGGCTGTAGTTCGGCAACAAAACGATAACCCCTACCCGGTATCGTCACGATGGCGCGATGGTCGCCCGCCTTCTCGCCGAGCGCTTTACGCAGGGTCGACATTGTCACGGTCAGGTTGGCGTCCAATCTGGTCCGCCCAGGTGCTTCCATCAATTCTTCTTTGCTGATTGCGCGTCCGCCGCTCTCAACACAACGCCACGAGCCATCTACCGGCGAATCGAAAGCGGTGAGCTGCATTTCCTGGAGACGCGTGATGGCTTACTACTCGTACGTCGCAATCAGCTCGGTCACAACGGCCGAGGCGGTGACCGGGTTTGAATCCCCAACTCGTCAAACATTCCTGCGTACCCTTTCTGAGTTGAACCCAGCGACTATGTACTGGGACCTCGCTCACGTTCGATCAAAAAAATCGAGCGCATGATGGGATCTCGCTTCGGCTTTCGCCTTTAAGGATAGAAGCGTTTTGGCGTGCTGACGCAATCGGTTCTCCCAAGTCTGATTTCGTCAGGTTTCAGTCAGCATTTGAACCGGCGCACGAGAAGAGGAGTCCTAAATGATCACTTTCAGAAATTGGTTCTTCGCAGGGGCATTGGTCGCTCTCCTGCTCGGCATACCCTGCCCTGCCCAATCGGAAATCACAGCCAAGGTTGACGAATTCATCAATACCGAGATGCGCCGGCAACGCATCCCCGGACTTTCACTCGCCATAATCAGGGACGGACGGCCTGTCATCGTCAAGGGCTATGGTTTCAGTAATGTCGAACACCAGGTTCCCGTAAAACCCGAAACGGTTTTCCAGTCCGGTTCAATTAACAAGCAGTTCACGGCGACGGCAATAATGATCCTGGTGGAAGAGGGAAAGCTCGCGCTCGACGATAAAATTAGCAAGTACTTCCCGGACGCGCCCGAAAGCTGGCAGAACATCACCGTGCGGCATCTGCTCACTCACACTTCCGGCATGGCAGACTATCCACCCGATTTTGATTTCCGGCGAGAGTTCACCGAGGAGGAATATCTCGGCATCATTAAGTCAGTCCCACTTGCCTATCAACCGGGGACGAAATGGGATTACAGCAATCTCGATTACGTAATTCTGGGTATCCTGATCGGGAAAATAACCGGCAAGTTTCACGGCGACTTCCTGGCCGAGCGCGTCTTCAAGCCACTCAACATGACAACGGCGAGGGTGATCTCTGAATCAGCCATCGTGCCGAACCGCGCCGCTGGATACCGTCTTGTGAAAGGCGAGTTGAAGAATCAGGAATGGGTTTCGCAGTCAACCAATACAACGGCCGATGGCAGTCTCTATCTCACGGTTTTGGATCTGGCAAAGTGGGATGCCGCTCTCTACACCAACAAACCTCTCAAACAATCGAGTCTGGCCCAAATGTGGGCCCCTGTAAGACTGGATGACGGCACTAGAAAGGGTTACGGATTTGGCTGGCACACCGAAGGGGTCCACAATCACCGCGTCGTTTTTCATGGCGGCGCCTGGCAGGGGTTCAAGTCGTTTATCGTTCGCTTTCCCGATGAGAAGTTGACGATTATTTTTATGGCCAACTCGTGGGAAACCAGAGACTTCGAATTTGCTCGCGGTCTTATAGCTTTGTTTTATCCAGAGTTCGCCATTCCCGAGATGCAACCAATTGCAGACAACGAACCAACGGTAACCAAATTGGTCAGGCGAACTTTACTTCATTTTTCTAAGGGCACGGCTGACCAGACCCTATTCACACCTGAAGCGCGGGTTAACATCTTTCCTGACCAGGCCAAACAAATCGGCGAGCGACTGAATTCGCTGAGCCTGCCAATAGCGCTCTTTTATACAAACGTTTTGATTGAGCGCCGCGAGGAAGACGGTTTACGCACTTATCGATATGCAATGAACGACCTGAAAGGCACGCTGTTCTGCACGGTCAAACTTACTGCGGACAACAAGATTGCTGACCTTCAGGTGCGGTCCGAAGACTCGCCCAGGTAGAAACCAGATGCGCAAAAAACTTCGAGTATTCATTGCGATCCTTCTCATGTTGATGCTGAGAGGCGGGCCGTCATTAGCACAGGAGTCCAGGAGCGATTACCGCGAATTGGAGCAAGTGGTGCTGGCCGAGTTGAAGGAAACCGGGACGCCCGGTGCTGCCGTGGCGATTGTAAGCCGTGACCGCGTCGTTTACGCCAGGGGGTTTGGCGTTTCAAACGTGGAGACCGGCGCTCCCGTCACCCCAGACATGCTCTTTCGTATCGGCTCGATAACGAAAATGCTGACTGCGACGGCGCTCGTCTCTTTATCAGAAGAGGGAAAGATCGTGCTCGATGAGCCACTGGGAAAATCCGTAAAAGGATTGGACCAGGAACTTTCGCTGCTGACCGCTCATCAATTACTTAGCCACTCTGCCGGCGTTATTGATTACGCGCGCACCTGCTGCGCGCAGGATGAGTCGGCGCTCCCGTCACAAGTTCGCGCTTACAAGGGCGACCTCGTCTTCGCAGAGCCGGGCAAAATCTTCTCTTACTCCAATCCCAGCTACATCATCGCGGGTTATCTTATTGAGGAACTCACGGGTAAACGGTATGCCGATGCGATGGAGGAGAGGCTCTTCAAACCGTTAGGAATGACGCATACTACCTATCGCCCGGCGATGGCCATGACGTTTCCTCTGTCGCAGGGACATGAAGCAAACGGTACCGCTCAGGCGACGATCGTCAGGCCCTTTGTCAATAATGTCCCCGATTGGCCCGCAGGCTATGCCTATACCAACGTATTCGATCTAGCGCGCTTCACCATAGCCTTCATGAACGGCGGCCGCCTCGACGGGAAACAAGTTCTGTCGCCCTCGCTCATTGCTACGCTCTCATCACCATACATAGACGTGCCGTTCAGTTGGAACATGCCTCCGCGAATGTTTGAAGGCGCCAGTTACGGCCATGGACTTTTCATCGTGGAGTATCGCGGCGCGCGCTTGTTCCATCATGGAGGCGCTATTCCCGGATTCGGTTCTTTCATAGTGATGGCGCCGGAGCATCGGGTTGCCGTCATTATCTTAGCCAACCGCACCGGTACAATTCTGAGCAAGTCTTTGGAAAAAGCTCTTGAGCTTTCCCTGCCGCTCAAGACCAAAACGCCGGAAACGCGCAAGCAGGCGCTGCCCATGAGCCTGGCGGAAATGAAAAAGTATGTCGGTACTTATGTGAACGGCGCCCTTCGGATTGAGCTGCTGGTAAGAGATGGAAAGCTGTTTCGCAGAGAGTTTTACCCAACTACGGTCGAACAGGGGCTCGGTCGAGACTTCGAAGCGCCGGTCGAGAAGGTTGGACTCAATCGTTTTGCATTCACTCCGCCCGGGGAAACTTCGCCGGCGGAGTTTGTTCTGCTACCTGGGGCCGGCGGCAGACTTGAGTATCTGCACAGCTTTATGGAAGCATCCAGAAGGATTGCAGCCTCGCAATAATCTCCGAGTGGTTCTTATTACAAACGCGGTTTTTCTAAATCCCGGGCAGTTGTCACGGCTCGAGGCCGACGCGTTTAAGCATAATCGCAAATCTTGGATCAGACCGCAGCTCATCAAACATCGGTTCGACCTTCAGCGTAACGAGAATAAAGTCGCGCTCGGCGTAAGCCTTATCTAACCAGACAAAAGCCTCATCTTTCTCTCCCAAGGCTCCCCATAGAGCGGCGATTACGCTTCCTGCGATGTACTTTCGCTTCGACTGCTCCAGCAAATCGTCCAGGATCTTGCGCGCTTCGGCCTTCCTCCCTGATCGGGCGTAGGCGCGCGCGAGCTCCGCCGGTTCGTCCGGGCTATCCCCTGAC
>Ga0136623_10000430_pt1 | contig 12496 bp, 15 predicted proteins | sample AntDrymUQ4492106_2_FD_104656 | JGI IMG/M metagenome (GOLD analysis project Ga0136623, IMG submission 104656) | Polar desert sand microbial communities from Dry Valleys, Antarctica - metaG UQ449 (21.06) | ecosystem: Environmental > Terrestrial > Soil > Desert | place: Antarctica: Dry Valley...
AATGAAACAGGCGAAATCCGTCAGCGACGCACTGAATGTGCAGAGAGAATTGGCGGAAGTGCGCGGCGGGATTGAAAAAATCGAAGGCAGAAAGCGTTTTCTGGAAAATCAGGCGAGCCTTTCAACCGTCAAAGTTCGCCTGCAAACTCCGGCGGCTTTTTCATCGAGTTCGACCGGCTTTTTCTATCGTTTAACGGAATCATTGAGCAGCGGTTTCAATTTCGCGCTTAATTTTATTTTAGCTTTCGTTACGTTTGTGATAGCGGTTTTGCCGTTTCTCTTATTTATCGTTTTGCCAATCTATCTGTTTGTGCGATATTTTTTGAGAAAAGGGCGCGGGCAAAAATCAGCAAGTCAGATTATCCAAGAGGAAATAAAAAACGAGTAACAAAATGGAAAGATTTTTTCAAATTACGGCGGTGATTCTAATCGGAGTCGCCGCATTTTTTTGGTGGCGCGGTAACGCCGACGGTTTATTTATTGCCGCCGTTTTCGGCGCGGTTTCGTTCTTTCTGAGCGTCAGGTTTCAAGTCAAAGGCAGATTAAATGCGCGGGAAACGGACAGAGAAGAAGAAGAAGAAGAAGAAGAAAAGAGGAGAAAAGGAGAAGAGGAGATTTTGGAATCGTCAGCAGGTTTGAATGAAATGTCTGCGAATCAACAAATGATCAAAGAACAACGGACAACCGACAAAGAAAAGATATGAAAATCGTTTTAGCGACATTCGGTTCGCTCGGCGATATGCACCCGATAATTGCTTTGGCGCTCGAACTTCGCCATCGGGGATACGAAATCGCCATTGCGACGATGGAATTTTACCGCGAAAAAATCGAGATGCTCGGTTTTGAATTTCGCCCGATGCGCCCGCACATAGATTTTGAAGAAGCCAAAGAAATGATGCCTGATTTGATGGACGCGAAAAAAGGTCCTGAAAAAATGCTGCGGGAAATCGTTTTGCCGAATCTGCGCGAAATGTATGACGATTTGACCGAAGCGGTCGCGGACGCGGATTTATTTATCACGGGCGAAGTCGTTTATGTCGCGCCGTCCGTTGCCGAAAAGACCGGGAAAAAATGGATTTCGTCCGGTCTTTCGCCGGTGACGACTTTTTCGGCAACCGATCCGGGCGTTTTTCCGACGGCGCAATGGCTTCAACATCTGCGACCGCTCGGCGCGGGATTTCACCGGGCGCTGTTTTCGGTTTTGCGTCTGACCATTCGACATTGGTTTGAGCCGCTTAGAAAATTTCGCCGCGAAATCGGTTTAAATGAAAATCACGACCCGGTTTTTGAAGATAAATATTCGGACACGCTTCATCTCGCGCTATTTTCAAAGGCTTTGGCAAAACCGCAACCCGACTGGCATCAGCCGACAATTCAAACCGGATTTTGTTTTTACGACGGGCAAAACGATACAGGCGTAATGCCCGCCGGTTTGGCGGAATTTCTCGACGCGGGCGACGCTCCCGTTGTTTTTACTTTGGGAAGCGCGGCGGTGATGGACGCGCGAGATTTTTTTGAGGAAAGCGCGAAAGCCGCGCAAATGTTGGGCAGACGCGCCCTTTTGCTTTACGGAGTTTATAACGATCCGCCCAAATTAGTGGAGAGTGGAGAGTGGAGAGTGGAGAGTGGAGAAAACATAAAATCAAATATCGCAGCGTTTAATTACGCGCCTTATTCTAAGGTCTTCCCGAAAGCCGCGTGTGTCGTGCATCAAGGCGGGGTCGGCACGACCGCGCAGGTTCTTCGCGCCGGAGTTCCCCATTTGATTATGCCGTATTCGCACGACCAACCGGATAATGCGGCGCGTTGTGAGCGAATCGGCGTCGCTCGAATCATCTCCAGAGAAAGCTACATGGCGGAAAATGCGGCGCGGCATCTGCGCCGACTACTCACCGATTTGAGTTATAAAGCGAGGGCTGTCGAAATTGGTAAAATCGTCGCTGCCGAACACGGCACACTGGCGGCTTGCGACGCGATTGAAGATATTTTACGGAAATAGTGAATTTTAAGGCAGATTAACGTAAAATAATGGCAAAGGGAGATAAGAAAATGGAAAAAACCATAACCTTTGAAATGACCGAAAGCCAAGCCAAAAGTTTTGAGCAACTTTTGGACGCAACTTTGGAAATTCTGAACCGAATGGAGAAAGAAAGCCCCGAACGCGATGCACGAATGGATAAAATGCACGAGGAGTTTCAAGAAAAATTAGCTGAAATCAAAAAGCTGTCGGAACAAACTTCACAGCGTTTAGCTAAATGGGGAATGCCATTGGAGAAATAAGATGTTGGAAAAATTATTTGACCTGATGACAAAGGTTTTTACTTTGACTTCCAGAGTTGACCGGCTTGAAAAAGATTTTGAAAGTTTGCGGCAAGATAACAAACAGATGCTGGAAGAAATCAGCCGCCAAAAAGCTCAAATTGATGTGCTGGTTTATGCCGTGCAAAGCGAAAATGATAAAACGAGAATGTGGGTTGAAAAAGAACTACTCAAATTTGAACGTCGGCTGCCTTCGGGAAAGAACGACAAAAGTTAAATTCGTCGGGGTTTATGGATACGCTTGATTATTTGCTGGAAAACAACGCGCGCTGGGCGGAAAAAATGAAGACGAAGGATGCCGAATTTTTCTCGCGCATCTACGACGTTCAAAAGCCGAAATATCTCTGGATCGGATGTTCGGACAGCCGGATTTCCGCTAATATGACGATGGGCTTGAAACCGGGCGAGCTTTTCGTGCATCGAAACATCGCCAACGTCGTCTCGCATACCGATATGAATTGTTTATCGGTGATTCAGTTTGCCGTCGAAGCGCTCGGAGTCGAACATATAATTGTCTGCGGGCATTACAATTGCGGCGGCGTCAAAGCGGCGATGGAAAATACGCGGCTCGGCTTGATTGACAATTGGCTGCGGCATATTCAGGATGTCGCGCGAACGCACGAGAAAACGCTCGAAGAGATTGCGGACGAGCGCGAGCGGTTTTATAAATTATGCGAGCTGAATGTTTTAGAGCAAACCTTGAATGTCTGCGAAACGAATTTTGTCCAGGATGCCTGGCAAAGCGGGCGTAATCTGACGGTTCACGGCTGGATTTACGATATGCGCGAAGGCGTTTTGAAAAAGCTCGGCATTCATCTGGCAAGCATCAAACAGCTTGAAAGTTTGCGGCGAAAAATTAGTTTTTAGTATTTTTGATATTTTTGATAAAAGACAAAAAAAGCGATGAGAAAGTTACAAAATATTTTATCGGCATTGTTTACAGCGAGTTTAATCGCTTCGTTCGGTTACGACGCGAGCGGGCAGATGGCGCGAAAGCCTTCGCCGACGCGCGAACCTCAAGGCGCGATGTCGAAAAAGCCGGATTCAAAAAAGAACTCGGTGCCAAAGGTCGGGTCGCAAGCGGATTTCGACGGAATTGCGCGGACTTATCATCAAGGAACTCCTTATGCTCTGCCGCACGCGATGTTCGTTATTGACCGCAAAAACAAAAATAAAATCTATTATGTGAATTCGCAAAAATACCGTTTTCACAAAGATTTTCTGCTGGCAAATTATCTCGTTCCGCGCGGCGGCGATGTTTTCAAGCCGATTTATATTGATGAAACCCGCCGCTTTATCGTCGGCACAATCGCGTGGCAAAAGCCGGTCGAAAAATTCACGTGGGAACTCTGGGAAGGCGATCTGGCAACTGCCGAACATTTGAAAATTGCCGATAACGCGATTAATCAATCGTTTTTTACGGACGTTTTTTATAAACCGAATTCGATTCGGCAGGAAGACGTTTCGGCGACGCTCGACATCGAGCGCGTTTTGCAGAGCGATATTGCCAAAAATCAGGAATATCTGGCTTTGAATACCGGAAAAACAATCGGCAGAATCCATATTATTGACAAACTCGATGACACGGTGGAAATCGGCGACAACGAGATTCTGGTTTTAAAGGAATTGCCTTTGAGTTTGCCGCCGGTGCGCGGAATTATCGTCGCTAAACCGTCAACGCCGCTTTCACACATCAATATTCTGGCGAAAGGCTGGGGAATTCCGAATGTTTATATCAAAGATGCCGACAAACTTTTAAAGGAATTCGATACGTATTGGATCGAGTTTGAAGCGACTCTTACCGAGCCGAAATTTAAACGCGCCGATTCGGAAGTGTTGAAAAATTATACGCCGCCGGATATTCGTATTCCGCCGGTAAATTTAAATGTTAAAAAACTCGCCGGACTGCGCGAAATGCGGAGAAAAGACAGCGTTCTTTACGGCTCGAAATCGGCAAATTTGGGCGAAATGCTGAACGCTAAAATGTTAGGCTTTACTGTACCCGACGGTTTTGCCGTTCCCTTTCACTGGTATGACCGTTTTATGAAAAAGCACGGTTTTGCGGAGGAAATCGTAAATTTTACCGACGATAACGATTTTGTCCACAATCCGCGCGTTCGCCGCCAAAAATTAGAAGAATTCCGTAAAAATATTCAAAACGCCGAGTTTGATGAAGAGTTACGCGGACAAATCGTCCAAAAATGGAAAACGCAGCTTGGCGGTCGTTCCGTTTTTGTTCGCAGTTCGTCAAACTCGGAAGATTTGCCGAATTTTTCGGGCGCGGGACTTTATTCGAGCGTGGCGAACGTCAAAAAAGAAGAAGAGTTAATCGAAGCGGTGAAAAAGGTCTGGGCATCGCTCTGGAAATTCGACGCATACGAAGCGCGGGTGCGAAATTACGTCAGTCAAACCGATGTTTATATGTCGGCTTTGATTCAACTCAGCGTGGATATGCAAAAAGGCGGCGTGATGATTTCCAAAGACCCGTTTGACGACGAAAACGTAAACGCGGTTTATATCAGCACGGTTTGCGGGCATAACTCGAAAATTCCCGACAATAATGGAATTCCCGAACAGGTTTTGTTTAATCCGAAATCGAATTCGGTAATTTTATTGACGATTTCGCAGCAGCAAAATTCACTGGTTTTTGATGATGAAGGCGGTTTGGTCGAGAAAACGGACCAATGCGCCAATCCGCAATCAAAGCGGATTTTGACCGATTTGCAGGCAAGAAATCTGGCGAAAATCGCGCTCAATATCCGGCGCGTTTTCGGCGGCAAAAAAGAGCAGGACATCGAATGGGGAATTATGAACGGACGAATTTACGTCGTGCAAGCGCGTCCTTATATTGAAAAGAAGTAGCGAAAAGAAGTAGCGAAAGAAGTAGTTTATTTTTATGAAAAAAATTGCACTTTTAAGTTTAAGTATTTTTTATATTTTTAGTTTAATCGGCTGCGGCGGAAATTCGCCGCAAACAAACGCGCCGAATACGAATGTCGCCGTTGCTGTTAATCGAAATCAACCGGAAACGGTGGCGGCTCATTCAACGGAAAAATCTTTGCCGCCGATGACCAATAATGCGGCAAATCCGTCAAACAAACCGGCTTCGACTTCGACCGAATCGCCGATGGCGCGGGCGATTGACGTATCAATGCAGACGGCAAAAATCGAAGCGGCTGAAAAGGATTACAAAGCAGAATCCAGCGATGCAAAGGCAAAGGCAAATCTGGCGGCGGCACGTTTTGAACGCGCATTTTTGCTGACCGACGCCGCGCAGTATCGCGCCGCGCTCGGTGATTTTCGCAAAGGTTTGAATCTCAATCCGAACGATGCGGAAGCAAAAGCGATGCACGACCGCATTATCAGTATTTTTCAAAGTATCAATCGTGAACCGCCGAAAGAAGGCGAAGAGCCTGCGCCGATGGCGTTTAATAAAAGTTAAAAAATAATGTTTTCTTATCGGCACCGGCGATTTTTCAAATAAGTCACAAACCTTCTAAAACAAAACTCGTCGCTGCAATGCCGCTGACCAAATTACCGATGGAAATTATGAAAAATGTTTCAGATGAAAACATTAAATATATTAACCGGATGAGAAGTGAAATTCAGAAGGCGGAAAACACGCCGAATGATATTGAACCGCTCAGACTGCACTCCGCCTCAGACGTTGTTTTAATTCCCGATGGTATGTTGCCCGTCTCAGGACAAGAAAATGTTCTTAATGTGATGAAACAATTGTGGGAGATATTTGAAGTAGAAACGGATTATCACACCGAAGAAATAAAGATTGTTGGAGATATGGCGGTTGACAGAGGCTGGGCAAAAGAAACACTAAAGAATAAGCAGACAAATGAGTTCACTGAGAATTTGGCTAATTATCTATGGATTAGTAAAAAAGATAAAAATGGTGTTTGGAAACAGATATATGTTATTTGGAATAAGCGTTCCGAATAATTTTGTAGTAAACTTTTTCAAACTAATTTGATATGAGTTATGTAAAAACTGAAGAAGATTTGGAGAATGAATTTCAATTAAACAAGGAGTTGAATAAAACACTTCTGCCCGAACATCAGCTTCCTGAAAATATAATCGGGTATATTGAAAAGTTAATTATCGAGAACATTCGCAGTATAAAATTTTCAGAAAAAGAAAATATCCCGGCAGATATAAAATCGGTAAGATTGCAATATTTGGAGAAACAGCAACAGACACTTTTAGACCGGCTGGACAAATTAAAAGCTGAAGATAATTCTGCGGAAAATTTCTAAAAAACCTGATTTCGCAATCTATATCTTCTTTTACTTGATGCCATACTTAATAGTTTTTCTCATTTCGACTCCGAACAGTAAGAGTGTATTCGTAAATTCAATTTTCTAAGCAAATGAGCAGAAGTTTTGTGGCGTTTTGCTTTCTGTCAGAGTCCTCGCCCCGCACGTGCATCCGCCGCGCTTTGCTGGCGGTTTGCCGCCTCAAGGCGGGACTTAAAACACTCGAAAATTTAATTTACGGACTTATTTAAACATTTATGCTGACCTTTCTGAATTTCTAAACACGCTCTAAAATTTCGGGCAAACAAACAAAGCCTGAGATTCTCGTTAGAAAATTTCTATTCGCACGAGGTTTTAAATACAGAAAAAACGACAAGCGACTTCCCGGAAAACCGGATATTGTTTTGCCAAAATATAAAACCGTGATTTTTGTTCCCGGTTGTTTTTGGCACTTTCATCCAGGCTGTAATAAGTCCGCTTTACATCAAACCAACCACGAATTTTGGAAAAATAAAATTCTAGGAAATATCGCAAGAGACAAATTAATCAGAAACAACTAAAAAGACTCGGTTGGAAAATAACCGTTTTTTGGCAATGTCAGATAAAAAATCGTGTGTTGTTTGAAAAACGATGAAACGAAATATTAAAAAGATTATTCCCAATTTATGAAACACGGGTGCGTTCAACTAACATTTTAAGACTTTCAAAAGATTGAACGCCGCTTAGCGCAAATTTTCGGTTCGCCACAAAAGCCGGAACGCCGCTCACGCCTAACTGTTCGGCGGCTTGCTCGTCCGCAATAACGCTGCGTTCAAACTCCCGGCTTTCGAGCGCGCGGCGTAAATGGTCGCTTTCCAAATCGAGCGCGGAAGCCAGCGACAGTAGAATGTCTGTCTCGCCGATGTTTTCGCCGCATTCAAAAAAGGCGCGGAAAATAGCGGCGTTCATTGCTTCAAACTTCCCCGTCGTTCGCGCCCAATGCGCGGCTTCGTGTGCGCGGCGCGAACGCGGTTGAACGGGCGGAAGTTTCATTTTAATTCCTAAACCTTCCGCCATCGGATAAACCGATGCGTTCCAGACGCGGTGCAGATATTCGCCGTCGGGCGGCAGTGTCGGGACGGGTTCGGGGCGCAGTTCAAATGCTCGCCAAATAATTTCGACGTTCGGGTCTAATATAATCAATTCATTAACGGCTGGCTCCGCCAACCAACAGAACGGTCAGACGTAATCCGAAAAAATCTCAATTGTTACTTTTTCCATATTCAATTTTTTTATTTAACTAAAATCTAAAATCAGGTTAATAAAAACAAATCATTTCCCTGCAAAACACATAAAGGTCCATAAATAAAAGTCGAAAACAAAAAGACGAAAACTTCTCTTCTTTTATTTTTTATTTTTCGCGGATAAATAGTTTGCCTTTCAAACCGTTTTTTGGATTATCTCCTGAAATTTTACCGCATCTTCAGTCATACGGATATTGTTGAAGAAAACATACGACCGTTTGTTTTTCGGCAGCAACGCGGCTAATTCTTCCAACTCGTCGGCTTCATATTCGTATCGCCAGCCGCCGCGCCCGTGCAATCGGTAATAGCATTTATCGGGCGTAACGGTTTTTTTCGTGAACGGGTCAACGACGTGCCATAAATCGTATTTTTCGCAAATGCTTTTGACGACTTTATCGTCCCAATCACCGCGCGGCTCCCAGACGAAATTAAATTTTTCGCGCTTGATGCCGGAGAAAAATCGCTCCAGATTTGAGATGTTTTCTTTATACGGTTTGAAGCTTGCCGGACATTGAAACAAAATCGTTTTCGCCTTTAAAGCCTTCACGCAGGCGAGCGTGGTTTCCCACGCTTCTTTGACAATTGCAGTTGGTTTGAAATATCCGGCTTCTTCGCGTTCGGTTTCGGACAATTTCTTTTTCAGGCGTTTATACGTCGGGCTTTTCGCTTCGTGCGTGATTAGCTGCCACGATTTGACGGTGAATTCAAATTCAGGCGGAAGCTGTTCGCGCCAGCGTTCGAGCGTCTTTGTTTGCGGCGGTTGATAAAAGGTATGTTGAATTTCAACACAAGATAAAATTTCCGCATATTCGATTTTATTGGCGCGAAATCCGCAAGTGCCGATTTTTATCCTGCTTTTCATATTCTTCAAAACGCGCGACTTAATATTCAACAATTTTGTCGCGTCGGAAATGACTTGTCAATGAAAAGTTCGATTCGTGAAAATCGCGCCGATTTGTGGCAAAATCTCTCAATCATATAGTTCCCGAAAACAATTTACGTAAATTCAGCGGCAGTATTATGCCGCGTTTTCATTTAATTTTTGGAATTCTTGTTTTCGTCAAATTTTATTGATTGTTTTAACGCGAAATCACTTGCCGGATTTTCATTATATCGCTCGCGGGCAGTAATGCGTGAGCGTTACAATTGTTTGCTCTCGCTCGTTAAATAACCTTCGCCCGAAAAAGCCCGCCCGAAGCGGATAAACTCTTGCTTCGGCGACATTTTTGCTCGCCACAAAAAATATTAAAAATCGGTAATAAGTTCGTTAAAAGCTATTTTGCGCTTGCCGGAAAGCCGTTGTCAAATTACTTTTCAAACCGCAATGCAAATTTTCTTAAAGTTGTGGGATGATTAAAAACGTATGAAAACACCGATTCGCATTTTAATCGTCGAAAACCAAACGCTCACGAGAATCGGCATCAAGACGATTTTGAACGAACAAAGCGATTTGAAAATCGTCGGCGAAGCGCAAACGGGCGCGGAAGGTTTTGAGTTATTTCAAGAGCTGAAACCCGATGTCACGATTTTAAGTCTGCGTCTGCCGGATTCGTGCGCGATTGATGTTTTGGAAGATTATTATGATGAAAACAGACGCGCGAAAATCCTGATTTTAGCCGAACACGCCGGGGACGCGGAAATCAGCCGTTCGTTGAAAAAAGGCGCGTCGGGTTATGTTTGCAAAGACGTTTCGGAAAGCGAATTAATCAAAGCGATTCGCACCGTCAATGCGGGCGGAAAATATATTCCGGCGGAGATTGCCGGGATTTTGAGCGAGAATTTCGGGCGGGAAGAACTTACGCCGCAGGAGCGAAAAATTTTGCAGATGATTGTCGGCGGAAACTCGAATAAAGAAATCGCTTTCGATTTGAATGTTTCGGAAAATACGGTCAAAACGCACGTCAAAAACGTCTTTGAAAAACTCGGCGTGTCCGACCGAACTTCCGCCGCGACATTGGCGATAAAACGCGGACTCGTGAGAATTGATATATGAACGAAAATCTAATTAAATATGCCGAAAACTATACGGCTCAGGAAAGTGAAACATTGCGGGAAATTGCCCGTGAATGTTACGAAAAGCACACCGATTCGAGTATGCTTGCGGGCTTTTATCAAGGGCGCGTTTTGAGTGTTTTAGCGAAAATGATGCAACCGAAAGTCGTTTTGGAAATCGGCACGTATCTCGGCTATTCAGCGCTTTGTTTCGCCGAAGGTTTGGCGGCGAGCGGGAAAGTTATTACTTTGGACGTAAATGCCGAAACGCAGGCGGCGGCGAAATCGTTCGCTGAAAAAAGCGAATACAAAGACCGCATCGAATTTCGGCTTGGCAATGCGACGGAAATTATTCCCGCTTTGAATGAAACTTTTGATTTGGTTTTCATTGACGCCGACAAGGAAAATTATTCAAATTATTATCATTTGGTTTTTGGTAAACTGCGCGTCGGCGGCTGGATTATCGCCGACAACGTGCTGTGGAGCGGCAAGGTTTTAGAAGCGGAAAACGGCGAAGAAGTTGACGGAGACACGCGGGCTTTGCACGAATTCAATCAAATGGTTTTGAAAGACGCGAGAGTGACGAACGCGCTTTTGCCGATACGCGACGGCTTAATGATTGTCAGAAAAGAAAAGTGAAAAAAGGTTAAAAGGTTAAAAGGTTAAAAGGGGAAAAGGGGAAAAGGGGAAAAGTAGCCTGACGACACGCAATCAACTTTTCCCCTTTTCCCTTTTAACCTTTTAACCTTTTCCCCTTTAAAACTAATCTTTTAACCTTTAAAAATTCACCCGAATTGATGAGTAAAATCTCACCGCGATTGATGATTACAACGCGGCTTTTTTCTTGTAATCTTTAAATATCGAATAACGATTGGAGGGGAAAAAAGAGATGATTAAAATCAGACGAAGCGAAGACAGAGGAAAAGCCAATTACGGCTGGTTAGACACGAATTACACATTTTCATTTAACAATTACTACGACCCGCGATTTATGGGTTTTCGTGATTTGCGCGTCATAAACGAAGATTACATCGCGCCGAATCAAGGCTTTCCGACGCACGGACACCGCGATATGGAAATCTTGACTTACATCGTTGCGGGCGAGCTTTCGCACAAAGATTCGATGGGCAACGGCGAAACCATCTATCCGCACGAAGTTCAGCGAATGACCGCCGGAACCGGAGTTTCACACAGCGAATACAGTTCGCCGACCGACAAAACACATCTTTTGCAAATTTGGATTTTGCCGGAAGAAAACAATTTAACGCCGGGCTACGAGCAGAAATTGTTTGCTCCCGAAGAAAAGCAAGGCAAGTTGAAGCTCGTGGCTTCGCGCGGCGGCGATGACGGTTCGGTGACGATAAATCAGGACGTAAAACTTTACGCTTCGATTTTGCAGGCGAATGAAACGATTTCGTACGAACTCGCCGAAAATCGTCACGGATGGATTCAGGTTATTAAAGGCTCGCTCGGTGTCGGCGGCGAAACATTGAATCAAGGCGACGGCGCGGCAATCAGCGAGGAAAAGGCGTTGGAAATCAAATCACTGACAAATGAAACTGAATTTTTGCTGTTTGATTTGAACTGATTCGGTAAGCAGGTAAGCAAAAGTTTTTGTTAGATTTTACTCTGTGTTCAGAGTCTACGCCGAGAGCCGTGTTTCCTTCGAGCGAAGCGCGGCGGAAGGCAAACTTGTATCTTGAAAATTGACTACTGAACAATTATCTTGGACGCTTGATAATGGTTGGAAAAGAGGAGTCTGGAGTAAACTCGGACATTAAGGTCTGAACTTTAAATTAAGACCTCTTTTCCATCTTTAACCGTTCCTTTTCAGGTCTGAGAAAAAAGAGCCGATTTGTTGCTCGCCGAACGCAAATTTGCTTCTATCGAATGCAAAATCGCGCTCGCCGAAGTTTTATGACAAGATAGATTTTTCCGATGAATAATGCGCGACAAAATCTAATCCGTATTCTGCAAAATGCTCACGCGGGCGAACTCGCCGCGGCGTATGCGTATCGCGGACATTGGAAATCACTCAAAGCGTCAAAGGAAAAAGAACGCATCAAACAAATTGAAACGGAAGAATGGGAACACCGCGCGAATGTTTTGCGCTGGCTTGAGAAATTGAATGCGAAGCCGAACGGGTTGAGAGAAAAAATCTTTTGGATAATCGGGCGAAGTTTGGGTTTGAGTTGTTATGTTTCAGGCTGGTTTTTCCCGATGTATTTCGCCGGACGGCTTGAAAGTCGAAACGTGCAGGAATATGTGGACGCGGCGGAATTTGCGAAGGAATTGGAAATGCCGGAATGTTTCGATGAAATGATGAAAATGTCGCGCGTCGAGGGCGAACACGAAACATTTTTTAGCCAAACAGTGGCAAATCATCGCTTGCTGCCGATAACAAAAAGGGTTTTTCATTGGAGTTGAAAACAGTTTATAATGTGTCTCGGAGGTAAAAATTATGTCGTCGGTTTTGGAAAGAACAATCGTAAATGAATACGGTTTGTCAAGATTTGTTTTACATTTTCAATCAGTTGCGAAAATGGACGATGAACGATTTTTCGGGTTTTGCCAGGATAACAGAGATGTCAGAATCGAGCAGAATGCCAAAGGAGAAATTATAATTATGCCGCC
>Ga0136623_10000432_pt1 | contig 12479 bp, 14 predicted proteins | sample AntDrymUQ4492106_2_FD_104656 | JGI IMG/M metagenome (GOLD analysis project Ga0136623, IMG submission 104656) | Polar desert sand microbial communities from Dry Valleys, Antarctica - metaG UQ449 (21.06) | ecosystem: Environmental > Terrestrial > Soil > Desert | place: Antarctica: Dry Valley...
CGTAGCCGGGCTCGTCGGTGGTCGGGTGGATGCAGTCCACCGGGCACACCTCGACACACGAGTTGTCCTTCGTGCCGATGCAGGGCTCCGCGATGACGTAGGCCATGGACAGTCGTTTCCTTCGCTTGTCGTATCCGTCGAGTTAAGGGCGGCCGGACATAGTATCCAGGCGTGCTCCTGCTGACCGGTGCCACGGGTCTCGTCGGCAGCGCGCTGTTGCGACGGCTGACCGCCGCCGGGCAGCCGGTTCGATGTCTCGTCCGCGATCCGCGGCGGCTGGGACCGGACCGCGTGCGCGTCCAGATCGCGCTCGGCGACCTCGCCGACCCGCCCTCGTTTCGCAATGCGATGCGCGGCGTGGACACCGTCGTGCACCTCGCGGCGGCGATCCGAGACCAGCCGGTCGGCTCGATCGAGGAGCTCAACGGGATCGCCACCTGGCGCATGGTGCAAGCGGCCGAGCGTGCCGGCGTCGAGCACTTCGTCTACTTCAGCTCGCTGGGCGCCACCAGCCACGACCGCACGCGCTTCCTGCGCGCCAAGGCGCTCGCCGAGCGCGCGGTCCTCGACTCCCACATACGCCACACCGTCTTCTCGCCCTCGCTCGTCTACGCGCACGGCGACCGGTTGATGACGCTGCTGGAGCGCATCGCGCTGCTGTCGCCGGTGATGCCCGTCAGCGGCCACGGCCGCGCGCTCTACGAGCCGATCTGGGTCGAGGACGTGGCCGACTGCGTGATGGCGGCGCTGAGCGGCGCGGACGGGCGCGAGCGCTACGAGCTGGCCGGGCCGCAGACGCTCTCGCACCAGCAGATCGTTGCGCTGATGCTGCGCGGAGCGGGGCGTCCGCGCCCGCTGGTCAACGTGCCGACGGCGATCGTCACCCGCGCGCTGCGGCTCGTCGAGACGTTGATGAAGTCGCGCGCGCCAACGACGTGGGACGAGGCCGAGCTGATGGAGGTGTCGATGACCGCGTCGCGGGGAACCGCCGACGCCGAGGCGCTCGGGATCACGCCGCGGGCGATGGGGGCGGTCCTGGGAGTGCCGTAGCGCCATCGACCGGCGCGCGCCGGTCCGCCCACGGCTGCGCCGCCTCGACCTGCGCAGCGAGCGCCAGCAGCGCGCCCTCCTGCGCGGGGCGGCCGACGAGCTGGACCGCGAGCGGCAGGCCGTCGGGGCGCTCATAGAGCGGCAGCGAGATCGCCGGCGAGCCCGTGACGTTCGAGATCGCCGTGTAGGGCGTGAAGTGCCCGGAGCGCTCGAAGGCGCCCATCGGATCCGGGCCGCACGGATCGAGCTCGCCGGTCAGCACGGGCGGCTGCGCGAGCGCGGGGGTGAGGATCGCGTCGTAGGGCGCGGCCCACGTCACGATCTGGCGCGCGAAGGCCTGCAGCTGAAGCGCCGCGAGCTGCGCGTCGACCGAATCGATGCCCTTGGAGCGCTTCCACAGCTCCCAGCTCAGCGGCTCCATGTCGCCCTGGAGCGGCTCGCGCCCCGCGCGCAGCCCGGCGGCAGCGATCTGAACGCAGATCGCAGGGCCGAAGGCGGCGGTGAACAGCCCGAGCAGGCCTGGCCGGTCCCACGGCGGCTGCACCGCCTCGACCTCATGGCCGAGCCCCGCGAGCAGCTCGCCGGCGTCGTGCGCGGCCCGCCCGCAGGTCGGGTCGAGCTCGGCCTCGAGCAGCGGCATCGTCGTCGTGACGCCGATTCGCAGCCGCCGCGGCTCGCGCGCCGCGCTCGCCGCGAATGGCTCGGCCGGCGGCGGCGCCCACGACGCGTCGCCGGGCTCCGGTCCGGCCAGCACGTCGAGCACCGCCGCCGTCTCCTGCGCGGTCCTGGTCAACACCCCGTCCTGGACGAGGAACTGCTCCCCGACCTCCGGCGCATGCGAGATGCGCCCGCGCTGGGGCTTGAGCCCGACGAGGCCGCAGCACGCGGCCGGGATCCGCAGCGAGCCGCCGCCGTCGTTGCCGTGCGCGATCGGAACCATCCCGGCGGCCACCGCCGCCGCCGAGCCGCCCGACGAGCCGCCTGGCGTGCGCGTGGGGTCCCAGGGGTTGCGCGTCGGTCCGAGCCGGCGCGACTCGGTCACCGCCATGATCCCCCACTCCGGCAGCGCCGTCGTCCCGACGATGATGAAGCCCGCGGCGCGCAGGCGCCGAGTGACGTTGTGGTCGTGCTGTGCGACGAAGTCGCCCATCAGGTCGGCGCCGACAGTCAGCCGCCAGCCGCACACGGCGCGGTTGTTCTTGATCGCGATCGGCACTCCGGCGAACGGGCGCTCGTCGCCGGCTGCGACCTCTCCGGCCGCCGCGCGCGCGCCCTCGTGGTCGACGTCGACGAACGCGTTGATCGCCGGCTGCAGCGCGTCGATGCGCTGCAGCGAGGCGTCGACGAGCTCGCGTGCCGACAGCTCGCCGCTGCGCACGAGCGCGGCCAGCTCGCTGACGGGGCGGAACATGAGGTCGACATGGGTCATCGGCGGGGGTTCGGGTGTCAGTCCAGCCGGCCGGGCAGACCGACGCGCTCGAACATCGCCCCGACCGTCGACGGATCGACCGGGTGAGCCGGAAAGCGCGCGAGGTCGTCGCGATCGAGACCCTCCGGTGAGCGCGTGATGAACGAGGTGATCTCCTGGATCCGGGTGCCGCGCAGGGTCAGGACGTCGAGTGCGAACGGGCGGTAGCTGCGCTCCTCGGGCTGCCACGTGTAGGCGCCGACCGCCGGCTGGCCGTTGGCCTGAGCGGCGAGGTGGCGCCAGCACCACTCTCCCGTGAGCGGCCCGTGGGCGAGGAAGACCCGGAGCGCGTCGTGACCGCGATACCAGCTTGCCAGCGGCGGCATCGACCACGCGGCGTCCTCGGCCAGCATCGCGACGACGGCCTCCACGTCGCCGCGCTGCATCGCATCCATGTCGCGCTCCACGAGCTCGCGCAGGCGCTCGTAGCAGTGGGCGTGCAGCTCCGGGCGGTGCGGCTCGACGAGCCGGCGGTAGGCCGCCTCGTCGCCTGCGCGGGCGGTGGCTAGCAGCGCGCTGGCGGTGCTCATGCGCTTGAGAGTAGATGCCCGTCCCGCCGGCCGCGCGGGGCCGGGCTCAGAGGAGCGTCACGCCATCGCCGTGGCGCACCACCGCCGGCGCCGTCGCTCGCACGATGACGCCGAAGGTCGTCGCGCGCTCGGCCGCCAGCCAGCGCAGCAGCGCCGGCCACTTGCGCTGTGTGTCGGGGTCGCGCGTCGGAATCGCACAGCGCCTGCAGCAATCGACGATCTCGAGCTCAGCTTGGCCGACGCGCAGCCGGCGACCGAGCCATGTCTCCTCCGCATAGGGCTCTGCGTCGAGCTCGAGATGCAGGTTGGAGCGAAAGCGGCGCGCGTCGACGGCCTCGCCGAGCGCGTCCGCGACGGCGCGCAGCGATGCCCCGACGGTCACGTGCAGCGTCGCCGGGCGGTCCTGCTGGCCACGCGGCTCGCACACGAGCGTGACCTCGCGGCCGAGGTCGTCGGCGAGCGCGGCCGGCAGGGCGGGGTCGTCCCAGCGGCGCACCGCGCCGTCGGGGGCCGTGACCGTCGGCTGAGGGAGCGTCGCGCGCTCCAGAGCGTCGTTGTCGACGCCGGGATACGCGGCGCTCCAGGCAAGCAGGCGGGGCACGGTCTCGGCGTTGATGCGCCGTGGAGCGCCCTTGAAGACGTCGAAGAGCGCGTGCGAGCGGTCGCCGACCGCCCCCAGCGGGTCGAGGCACAGCGCGCCGACGGACTCACCGGCCATCGACTTGACCGGCCAGCGCTGGAGCGATGTGACCGATCCCGTGGCCATGCGTGCTTGGATCATGACGGCCGCGTCCGGGCGAGTCGTGCCCAAGAACTCAGTGCGGCCACCCCAGGAAGCCTCGTCAGTAACGTCCGGCGCATGGATCATCGGACGCTCGCGCGCACCGGCGTGCACGTCAGCCCGCTGTGCCTTGGCGCCATGATGTTCGGCGCGTGGGGTGAGACCGACCACGACGCGTGCATCCGCATCATCCATCGCGCCCTGGATGCTGGGATCAACTTCATCGATACCGCGGACGTGTACGCGCGCGGGGAGTCAGAGGAGATCGTCGGCAAGGCGCTGGCCGGCGGGCGGCGCGACAACGTGGTGCTGGCATCGAAGTTCCACGGCACGATGGGCGACGATCCCAACGAGGCGGGCAACTCGCGGCGCTGGATCTTCCGCGAGGTCGAGGCCTCGCTCGAGCGCCTGAACACCGACTGGATCGACCTCTACCAGGTGCATCGCTGGGATCCCTGGACCGACCACGAGGAGACGCTCAGCGCCCTCTCGGACCTCGTGGCGCAGGGGAGGGTGCGCTACATCGGCGCCTCGACCTATCCGGCGGCGCAGATCGTCAAGGCCCAGTGGGTCGCGCGTGACCGCGGCCTGCAGCGCTTCGTCTGCGAGCAGCCGCCCTACTCGATCCTCGCCCGCGGGATCGAGGCCGACGTGCTGCCGACCTGTCAGGAGCTGGGGTTGGGCGTCATCGCGTGGAGCCCGCTGGCGGGCGGCTGGCTGTCGGGCCGCTGGCGCAAGGGCGCCGAGGACCTCACCTCTCGGCGCTCGGCGATGGTCCCGCAGCGCTACGACCTGTCGATCCCGGCCAACCAGGCCAAGCTCGAGGCCGCCGATGCACTCGGACAGCTGGCTGACGACGCGGGGATGTCGCTGATCGACATGGCGCTCGCGTTCGTCATCCGCCATCCGGCCGTCACGGCGGCGATCATCGGCCCGCGGACGATGGAGCAGCTCGAATCCCAGCTCGGTGCGGCGGATGTGCAGCTCGACGACGCGCTGCTGAACCGAATCGACGAGATCGTGGCGCCGGGGACGAACGTCAACCCGACCGATGCCGGGTGGACCAACCCGGCACTCGCCCCAGCGGCCCGGCGCAGGTAGGACAACCCCAGGTCGCGGTGGCCGCACCGCGCGCCGTGAGAGGGACTTCGTGTCGGTGCGTGCGCGACCCGCGCCGGCTGATCGAGATGGCTGAAAAGCACGCATACGGTGCGTTTCAACCGTTTCGATGAGCCCCGCTCGCGACAATCGCCCCTGAAACGCAAGAACGCCCGGCACAAAGGCCGGGCGTTCCCGAGACTGAAGGGGTTTCGCCCTCCGCTCACCGCAAGCGGCGAGCTTCGGGCGACGTCACCCTCCCTACATCATGCCGCCCATGCCGCCCATGCCGCCGTCGCCGCCCATGCCGGGCATCGCCATCTCCTTGCCCTCGATCTCGCAGACGATCGCCTCGGTCGTGAGGATGTTCTTCGCGATCGACGCAGCGTTCTGAAGCGCCGAGCGCGTGACCATCGCGGGGTCGATGACGCCCGCTGCGACGAGATCCTCGATCTCGTTCGTCGCTGCGTTCAGGCCGTAACCCTTCTTGGCCTTGCGGACGTCGTTGATGACGACCGAGCCCTCGAGGCCGGCGTTGTGCGCGATCTGGCGCAGCGGCTCCTCGAGCGCACGCAGGACGATCTTCGCGCCCGTGCGCTCGTCGTCCTCGTAGCTGTCGAGGTCGATCGCGTTCTCGGCCTGCAGCAGCGAGACGCCACCGCCGGGGACGATGCCCTCCTCGAGGGCGGCCCGCGTCGCCTGCAGCGCGTCCTCGACGCGGTGCTTCTTCTCCTTCATCTCCGTCTCGGTGGCCGCGCCGACCTTGACGACGGCAACGCCGCCCGACAGCTTGGCCAGACGCTCCTGGAGCTTCTCGCGATCGAAGTCCGAGTCGGTCGTCTCGATCTCGGCCTTGAGCTGGTTGATGCGCCCCTTGATGGCTGCCGCATCGCCCGCGCCGTCGACGATCGTCGTCGTGTCCTTGGCGACGACCACGCGACGCGCCCGACCGAGCTGCGACAGCGTCGTGTTCTCGAGCTTGAGGCCCAGATCCTCGGTGATGACCTCACCGTTGGTCAGGATCGCGATGTCCTCGAGCATGCGCTTGCGGCGGTCGCCGAAGCCCGGAGCCTTGACGGCGACGCCCGTGAACGTGCCGCGCAGCTTGTTGACCACGAGCGTCGCGAGCGACTCGCCCTCGACGTCCTCGGCGATGATCAGCAGCGGCTTGCCCGACTGGATGACTGCCTCGAGGACCGGCAGCACGTCGCGCACCGAGGTGATCTTCGAGTTGGCGATCAGCAGGTAGGGGTCGTCCAGGACGGCCTCCATGCGCTCCTGGTCGGTGACCATGTAGGGCGAGATGTAGCCCTTGTCGAACAGCATGCCCTCGGTGAACTCGAGGTCCATGCCGAAGGTCTGGCCCTCCTCGACGTTGACGACGCCGTCCTTGCCGACCTTCTCGATGGCGTCGGCGATGACGTCGCCGATCTCCTCATCACCAGCGGAAATCGTCGCCACGCGGGCGATCTGATCCTTGCCGGCGACGTCCTTGGCCTGCCGCGCGATGTTCTGCACGACCTGCTCGACGGCCTTCTCGATGCCGCGCTTGAGCGCGAGCGGGTTGGCGCCGGCCGTGACGTTCTTCAGGCCGCTGCGCACGATCTGCTGTGCGAGCACCGTCGCGGTCGTCGTGCCGTCGCCGGCGACGTCGTTGGTCGCCGTGGCGACCTCGCGGACGAGCTGAGCGCCCTGGTTCTGGAAGACGTCCTCGACCTCGATCTCACGAGCGATCGTGACACCGTCGTTTGTGATCGTCGGGGCGCCGTACTTCTTGTCCAGGACGACGTAGCGACCCTTGGGGCCGAGCGTGACCTTGACAGCGTTGGCGACAGCGTCGACGCCGCTCTGCAGCGCGTTGCGTGCCTCTACGTCGTAAAGCAGTTCTTTATGGGGCATATGAAGTCTCCTTCTGCCTAGAGGATCTTGGCGAGAACGTCGGACTCGCGGAGCACGAGCAGCTCCTCGCCGTCGACCTTGATTTCGGTTCCGCCGTACTTCGAGTAGAGGACCTCGTCGCCCTCAGCAACGTCAAGCGGGATGCGCTTGTCGCCGTCTTCGTCGAACTTGCCATCGCCAACGGCGAGGACCTTGCCCTTTTGCGGCTTCTCCTTGGCCGTATCAGGAAGGACGATGCCACTTGCAGTGGTCTCTTCCTCTTCGATGGCCCGCACGATGAGCCTGTCGCCTAGTGGCTTGAGCTTCATGTTATGACGCCCTCCAGAAGTTTGGATGTCTTGGCACTCCCATGGGGAGAGTGCCAACTGCCCCTGACTGTAGCAACTTGGCACTCTCCTGCCAGGAGTGCCAGCATCGCCTATGTCGAACCCGAGTTTCGCAGCCTGATGAGCGCCCAGACGGGCAAGCTCCCCGGCGAGGTCGGCGAGTTCGCTAGCGGTCTGCTGTTCAGTGGGGAGCCTGGCTCGCGCTGGGGGCGGTCTGATGATCGTTGTCGCGTCGCGCCGGAGCGCCGCCAAGCCCGCGCCGGAGCCTATGCCCGTCTACTCCGTGGACGCAGACGCCGCCCTAGCGGGCTAGTTCTGGGCGCCGCCGATGCCGTGCATGCGGTCCGTCATGACGCCCGGGTTCTCGATGATCTGCGAGAAGCGCACGACGGTGACGGTGTCGTCGACGGTCACATCGCGGCTGTAGATCTGCTCGAGGAAGTGGATCATCTCCTCGGTGCGGCGGAACTCCGGGTTGTCGTGCTCGATGTCACGCGGCGAGAGCTCCTTGACCTTCTTGACTTCGACACTGTCGATGACGGCCAGAAAGACCTTCTCGCGCGGCGAATGCTGATAGCCGATGGTGACGAGCACCGCCTGGTTCTTGCGGTATTTGTGGGACTTGTCACCGAGCCGGATCGTCGCCGTCTTGCGACCGCGCTTGAGCTGGTCGGCAAAGATCGTCGAATAGAAGTTCAGCACCTGCACGAGGGCGCAGGTTACTGGCCGGGACGCGTGCGCGACATGACGCGCTTCACCATGTCGCGCTCGCCGGAGTAGCTGAGCGCCCGCGCGGCCTCTTCGGCGGGCATCCAGCAGACGTCTTCGACCTCGTGATCGTGGTCGGCGAAATCGCCTTCGACGTAGCGCAGATGAAAGAACTCGACGATCTTCGCGATCCGCCGCCCGCCACGCTGATACCAGTAGCGCACCTCGCCGAGCGGCTCGATCATCTCGGCGACGACGCCCGTCTCCTCGCGCACCTCGCGCAGCGCCGCGGCGGCCGCGGTCTCGTCGCCGTCGGGATGGCCCTTGGGCAGCGCGAGCACCTTCGAGCCGTCCGACGCGCGGCGGGTGGGCACGATCACGATCACCTCGCCGGCCTCGTTGACGACGACGCCGCCGGCGGAGAACTCGGATGCCATCAGTACACGTAGCGCTCGAGCGCCGCCGGGTCATGGACCGTCAGCCGGCCGCGTCCCTGGCTGATGATGCCGGCGCGCTCGAGCACCGCGAGAAAGCGGCTGGCCGACTCGCGCGAGGAGCCGGCGAGCTTGGCGACATCGGCCTGCGTCACGGTCACGAGCACGTCGGCATCAGCTGCCCCCTCGGCCTGGGCCTGAAGCACGAGCTGGCGCAACACACCCGCGACGCGGCTCTGCACCGTCTGGAAGGACTGACGCGCGATCCGCTCGTTCGCCTCGCGCAGGCGCCGCCCGAGCGAGATGACCAGCCGAACCGAGATGTCGGGATGCTCGCGCAGCAGCCGGCGCATGTCCGGTCCAAGGACCGCGATCGCGTCGACCACGTCGAGCGTCTCGACGGTCGCCGAGCGACGCTCGTCGTCGAACATCGCAAGCTCGCCGAAGATGTCACCGCGACCAAAGTGCGCGAGCGTGATGATGCGTCCGTCGCCGTGCGCCCGGACCGCGCGGACGTGGCCGCTGCGGACGATGTAACACGTGTCGCTGGCGTCGCCCTCGCGGAAGATGACGTGCGCGGGGTCAAACGAGCGCGGCACCGCGACCGCGGCGATGCGGGCCAGCTGGGCCGGTCCCAGCGTCTCGAAGACAGGCACCTTCGCAAGGAGCGCGACGGCCTGTCTCTCCGCAGTGGCCACCGCGTGAGCAATAGCACACGCGGTGGCCCTGGGAGCGGGGATTGCTGTCAGGTCGCGTCGAGCGCGCTCTCGCGCCGCCGCGTGCGGGCAACGCGTTTCCCGAAGAGGATCGCGAGACCCAGCAGCGCCAGCGGGATCGCAATCGCGAGCGCGATCAACGCGACGCCGGCGATGACCTCGAGCACACGCAGCGCGTCGTTCGCCGCGTCGCCGGGCGACCACGAACCGCCGCCGCCCTGCTCGGCCTTGGCGTTGCCTCGGATTGTGACGTTGACGCGCGAGTAGTCCGCGCGACGCTGCAGCGAGGCCAACTGGCTCTTGGCCGAGGCCAGCTGAGCGCGGACGATGCGCAACCGCGCGCGGAGGCTCTCGATCTGGTTTTGGCTCGTCGCATTGCCGAGTGCCTTCAGCAGGCCGCGGCGCTCGGCGCGTGCCTCGTCGAGGCGGTCCTGCGTCGAGGTGAACGAGGCCGTGATGTCCTGCAGGTCCTGCCTGCGCTCGGACACGTGGCCGAGCTTGGCCAGCGCGGCGAGCGCGTCGTCGAGTCGGGTCGTCGGAATGCGCAGGTCGAAGGTCGCATCGCCCCCATCCGCGTCGTTGGTGTTGACCGAGGATGACGCGACGATTCCGCGAAAGCGGGCGACGGTCTGGTTGACGTCGTCGGCCGTCGACTGGACCTTGTCCTTGGAGGTCGTCAGAGCGAGAAGGACGCTCGTCTCGACCTTGCGCTCGCGAGCCGGGGCGATCGCACTGGACCGGGTCGCGGGTGCCGTGGCCGGGTCGGCGGTGGAGCTCTGCGGGCGAGCGGGGGTGGCCGCCCGGTCCTCGGCGACGGCGCCACCAGCGTTCGGTTGGGCCTCCTGCTTGGTGACCGAGACCGTCTCGTCGCCACCGCTGGACCGCGGGTCGTTGTCGTCGTTGTCGGCGTTGCCGAGCACGACGACGAGCGCCACGACGAGCGCCGTGACTGTCCCGAACGCCGGCATCAGGACCCACCGCCTGGAGCGCAGCGGCTTCGTTGGCGCGGCCGCGGTATCGGTCTCCGGGCCGTGCTCGACGATGCGCTCCAGCTGCGCGGTCAGCGCCGGGCTCATCTGCGGCGCCGTCGCGCGTACCTCGTTGACGAGGTCTTCGAACTCGCGCAGGTCATGGTCGACCGGCTCCCCGCAGAGCGCGCGATCGATCGCGTCGAGCTCGCGCTCATCTTCTGGGCTCAGTGGTTCACGACGGCGCATGGCACGCCTCCCTCAGCTTCGTGACGGCCCGGTGCACCCGGGTTCCGGCATTGGACTCGCTTGTACCGAGCACGGTGGCGAGCTCGGCGTTGGTCAACCCGCCGTGGAACTTCAAGGCGATCAGCTCACGCTCGCGGGCTGGAAGGTCGTCGAGTGCGACGCGCACCGTCGCGCGGCGCAGCGACTGCTCGGCCTGCTCGTCGAGCGCGATCGCGCCCTCGTCGGGCAGGTCGGCGATCAGCGGCGCCGAGCGGCGCCGGCGGCGCAGCTCGTCGAGCGCCGCGTTGCGCGCGATCCCGAACAGCCACGCGCGCTGGCTGCCGCGGCGGGCGTCGAAGCTGTCGCGCCGGCAGTAGGCGCGCTCGAATGCGAGCGCGGTGGCATCCTCGGCGCTCGCGCCGTCGTGCAGCAGCGTGCGCACGTAGGCGTACAGATCCCGCGCACACTCGCGATACAGCGCATCGAAGCTCTGCGTCGCGGTGTTCGGGGGTTCAGTCATGGTCAGAACTCCGTTCATGCGGCTACTACGCCGCACCGGCGAGATCATCACGCCTCGGCGCTACGCTCGTGGGATGTTCGTCCGTGCAGCAACGCTGGCCGTGGGTGCGCTCGTCTGTGCCGCGCTGCCGGTCGCCACAGCACAGGCCAAGTTCGGCCCCGACCGGCTGCTGTGGGCCACGGTCAACGTCTGCGACACGGCTGCCCATCCCGACACGATCGGCATCCGCGCGTCGATGCCCGGGACCTCGGGCGGCAAAGAGGTCATGTTCATGCGCTTTCAGGCCCAGTACTTCTCGTCTGAGGATCAGAAGTGGCACAACGTCGCCGGCGAGGGCGACTCGGGCTTTCTCGAGGTCGGCCGTGCGGATGCCAGGGCACGCCAGAAGGGCCGCTCGATCAAGATCGAGCCACGCACCGCCACCGTCCTGCTGCGCGGCATGGTGACCTTCGAATGGCGCTCCAAAGGCGAGGTCGTGCGCCGCTCGCGTCGCCGCACGCACAAGGGTCACAGGTCCAAGGCGGGCGCCGACCCGGCGAACTACAGCGCCACGAACTGCACGATCACGAAGTAGCGAACAGCCGCGGATCGTTGGAGATCACGCCGCTGACGCCGAGCCGCTCGAACTCGGCGATGCGCTCGGCGTCATCGACGGTCCACACGTAGAGCTCGCCCCCGGCCGCCGCCATCGCCTCGGCGAGCCGCCTGGTCACCAGCCTCCAGTGGGACATCAGCGCGTCGATCTCGCCACGGCGCACACGGTTGGCGGCGACACCGGGCAGCGCGAGGCGCACGTACTGCATCGCGGCGATCGCGGGCAGCGCGAGCAGGGGGTTGCGCATCGGGTCGTGACGGATCCGCGGGACCGACCAGCCGAGCTTGATCTGCGGATGGCGCGAGCGCAGCAGGGCAAGCGAGGACTCCTCCATCGTCGAGACGAGCGTGCGTTCGGCGAGTCCGTGCTCGCGCAGCGCGCGCACGACACGCTCCTCGTAGCCGGCGAGCTTGAGGTCGACGTCGAGCTCGATGCCGTCGTAGGCGGCCGTGGCGAAGTGCGCCAGCCCCTCGTCGAGCGTGTGCGGCGTGCGCTCGGATGCTTCCTCGATGTCGTGTGCGAGCAGCAGCTCGCCGCTGCCGTCGGGCTGCTCGGCGATGACGTCGAACTCGATCATGTCGACGCCCTGGCGCAGGGCCGCCTCGAACGACGCGAACGTGTTGCCGGGTGCGATGTGATCGGCGCCCTTGTGCCCGACTCGGCGCGTCATCGCTGGCAGCTCGCGCACCAGTACGTCGGGCGGTTGTCGTCGCCCTGGCCGCGCTCGCGGATCGACGCGCCGCAGCGCGGACACGGCCGCCCCTTCGCCTTGTAGACCACGCGATACAGATCCTGCATGCCGTCGCGGGCGGACTTCTGCATGCCCGGGCGCGTGGCGCGCACGATCGCGAGCGCCTCGTCATCTGAGACCTTCTCGACCGGCCGCCAGGGATCGATCGCAGCGGCGAAGCAGCCCTCGCACTTCCACAGGTTGCCGATCCCGGCGATCGTGCGCTGGTCGAGCAGCGCGTCGCCGATCGGCCGCGTCGGGTCGTCCTGGCGCAGGCGTCGCAGAAACTCGCTCTCGTCGAGCTCGGCCGCGAGGATGTCCGGGCCGAGCATCGCCAGCCGCCGATCGAAGCGGGTACGCGACTCGGTCAGCAGCTCGAGCACCGGCCCGTCGAACTGGACGACCTCGCCGCGCTCGGTGCGCAGCAC